>Ga0075421_100012186_pt1 | contig 10670 bp, 8 predicted proteins | sample SoiMetdeltSBSDD5_FD_75292 | JGI IMG/M metagenome (GOLD analysis project Ga0075421, IMG submission 75292) | Bulk soil microbial communities from a Populus tree surrounding site in Tennessee, USA - Soil MetaG P. deltoides SBSDD5 | ecosystem: Environmental > Terrestrial > Soil > Tree plantation...
TCGTTTCCAACGTTGAGAATCCGTTCTTCCTTGATATTTTCCGCAGCCTCGAGGATGAAGCGCACAGCCGCGGATTCGAAGTGCTCATGGCGAATACGGACTATGATCCCGACCGTCTGGCCAAAAGCGTCCACCTCATGTTGGGCCGCCGCGTTGCCGGCCTTGCGCTCATCGTCAGCGAGATGGATTCCACTCTTCTTCAGGAACTGCAAGACCGAAAGGTCCGCACCTTGATCCTCGATGTCGGCCAACCCCGGCCCTACATCACCTCGATCAAAACGAACTACTCGCGCGGCATGCAGCGCATCGCCGAATATCTCTACAGTCTCGGTCACCGCAAAATGGCCTTTATCGGCCACCACACCTCGCTCGGCCCGTTGAGCGACCGCAAACGAACCTTCTCTCAAGTGATGGAGCAACTGGGTGGCGGCGTCGTCTACACCACCATCGCCGACAGCGATGGCTTCGACGGCGGGCGCCGGGCCGTTCGCCAGCTCTACCACTCGGGCTTCAATCCCACTGCAATTCTTTGCGTGAACGACTTCATGGCCGTCGGTGTCTTGCGTCAGTTGCGCGAAATGAACATCTCCGTCCCCCAAGACGTCTCCGTTACCGGCTTCGACAATATCCGGCTCTCGGAGTTCTTGAATCCGGCTCTCACCACTGTCCACATCCCACGTGAACAAATCGGCCGTCAAATCTTCGAAAGCCTCACCAGTTCGACTAGTCCCGAGGAATCGCCGCGCGAAGTCATCATCGATCCGGAACTGGTGGTTCGGGAAAGCACGGGGAGTGTCCGCGCGCTTTGAAGCGGACGCACCAGAGCGGAAGGCCACCTTTCGCTACTAAAATTGAGGACGGCCTGTTATGCCGCCGATGAGGTACGAGTCTGCGCATGTGCTGTTCCGGCATCGCAACCTGGTTTTGGCAATCATTGCCTTCGCCGCTTCGTCGGTCGCGGTGCTGGTTGTCGCCTTGCTGGCTCGCCTCGACGTTGAGACCCGCGACGCAAACCGCTTTCAGATGCATGTTTCCTTCGCGGAAGGCGTGTTAAAGGACGCCGTTGGTCGCTATTCCGATCTGCTCACCCCTGAAGCGCCCTTAGTGCGGTTGGCCGCCGCCCGCATGGACGAACATCATCCGTCGCTGGCCACGTTTCTCTTGCGCACGGATTACTATCCCGGCCTCGCCGGCATGGCCGTTTACGAAGACCGCCAAGGGAGTCCCGATACAGCGCGCCCGCGTTGGTCCTACGGCAACCTGTCGGCTTGGCCGTCCGGTGAAGAAGGTAAGGAATGGCTGGAGACCGCACGGAGCGCGGCGTCGTCGCCCCATGGTTTGCGCGCTCGCCTCGTGAGCTCTGCTCAATGCCGTGCCGCTCTCCAGTGTGACCTTTTGATCTTTCGTCCCCTGCGCGGGACGCCGCCTGCTCGAACCGGCTCCGATGCCGCGGCCGTTGAGGGTGTGAACGCCTGGCTGATGGTAAGCGTATTGGTGGATCCGCTGGTGAATCGCGTTCTCCCCAGTCCTCCAGGAGAAACCGAGCCGCGTATCCGTCTCAATCTCTATTCGGTGAAAGGACAGTCGCGCAATCTCGCCTACTCCAACATCCCGTCGAACCGTGTACTGCCGCCTGCACGATTCCGCCACGTTCGCGATTTGCCCTTTGCGGGCAGCAATCTGCAATTCGAGTTCGCCTCCACGCCGGCATTCGACGCCACCACTGACTGGAGCACGCTGAACGCGATTGGCTGGGGCGGATCGTTGGGCACGTTGAGCATCGCCGCATTCGTGTTCATACTCGCCTCCCGCCGTCAGGAGGCGCTCAAGCTGGCTGAACAAATGCGACAAGCCTCCTTGCGCAGCGAAGCCGATGCCCGGAACCTGATCGAAATTGCCAATCACAGCCGCGACGTCTTCGTCATTCTCGATGGCGATGGGCGGATTCGCTGGCTCAACGGCACCGCCGTGCGCCTTAGCGGCATGGAGCGCGACGAACTGATCGGTCGCAGTATCCCAGACGATCCAACCACGCCGCATCTGGCCCGCGACGTTTGGCGGCACGCCCTTGCCGCGTTGAAGCGCGGAGAGTCGCACCGCTTCCAGTGGCGCGGCGGCTCGACGCCGGAGACCCCGTCTTATTGGGACATCGAGTTTCAATCCATCCTCGGCCCGGATCGGCAAGTGGAATCGGTCCTCGTGTTCGGCCGCGAATTGACCGCGGGAGAAGTCTCGCGCCAGATGCTCATTCGCGTGCAACAGGCGGTGGACTGCCTCAACGATGCTGTTTACATCACGGGGCCAAATCGTGAGGCGCTCTATTCGAACCGCGCTTTCGCCTCGCTTCTTGCCACACTCGGCATTGCCTCACATGAGGCCCTGTGCCTCCGTGACCATTTGGACGATCCGGAACGCGCCAACTCGATCCTGCGTGACTTCGAGGCGTCGGGTTTCTGGAGCGGCGAACTCACCTATACCGCCATCGACGGCAGTAGTGTGCACCTCCTGGTTTCCTCGTATCGAATCGAGGATGATCGCCGGCAGAATCTCGGCGCGGTCACCACCTTCCGCGATATCTCCGCCCGAAAGGAGATGGAGGAAGACCTGCGCCAGGCGCGAGATGGCGCTCTGCTTGCCTCGCGCCACAAATCGTCCTTCCTGGCAAATATGAGCCATGAGATTCGGACGCCCATGAATGGTGTTCTCGGCATGCTCCGCCTGATGCGGGAAACCTCCCTCAGTATCGAGCAGCGTGAATACACCGACCTTGCCCATCGCTCTGCCGAAACTCTCCTGGCGCTCCTCAATGACATCCTCGATTTCTCCAAGATCGAGGCCGGTCAAATGCGCGTCGAACTCATCGCTTGCTCGCCGGTGACGATTTTCAAAGAGGTTTGCACGCTTATGGGCGCCACCGCTTTGGCCAAAGGGCTTGCTTTCGAGGCAACCGCCGATGAAAACATGCCCGCCACAATGGTCACCGATCCGACGCGCCTGCGCCAGATTCTCCACAACCTCTTGAGCAATGCCATCAAGTTCACTGAATCGGGATCGGTGGGCGCCAGTTGCCACCGTAGGCACAGCGATGTTTACTTCGAAGTCGCCGACACCGGTATCGGCGTCGACCCCAAGCAGCTACCGCATCTCTTTCAACCGTTCACCCAGGGCGACGCCTCGATGACACGCCGTTTCGGCGGCACAGGACTTGGATTGGCCATCTGCAAGGAACTGGTGGAACTGCTCGGCGGCGAAATCGGCCTCAGCCGCCGCGAAGGCGGCGGTTCTATTTTCTGGTTTACGATTCCCCTGTCAAGCGCCCCATCCGAGCGCGAATCCTCACACACCGAAACCACGGTGACTTGATAGCCTGAAACAACATGAAACGCGATTCCGCGCTGCTCCGCCGGCGCCAGATCCTTGCCTCCGTGCTTGCCCCCGCTCTCATGGCGCAATCGGAGCGCCCGCTATCTTTTCCCGGCAAGCGCTCCATGCTCGTCCACAACGACTTTCCCGAGGATCTCGAAGCGCCCGCTGAGACGCTGAACTCCTTCCTCACGCCGGTGGACCGTTTCTTCGTCCGCCAACATTTGCCTCGTCCACGCATCAACCCAGCAGAGTGGCGCCTCGCGATCGCTGGCATGGTCTCGACTCCACTTACGCTCTCTCTCGATGATCTGCGCAAGCTCCCGCAACACAAGCTTCCCGCCACGCTCGAGTGTGCCGGCAACGGTCGCGGCTATTTCCGTCCTCGTATTCCCGGCCTACAGTGGACAAAGGGCGCTGTCGGCAACGCCGAATGGGCCGGACCGCGCATCGCCGATCTCTTGCAGCGCGCCGGGATGGACGCCAAGGCAGCCTATGCCGATTTCGATGGAGCCGACGTCGGCGCGGGCCAGACGCCCGATTTTATCCGCTCCATTCCCGTGCGCAAATGCACGCATACGGACACGATCCTCGCCCTCACCATGAACGGCGAGCCGATTCCCGATCTCCACGGTTTCCCCGCGCGCCTCATTGTCCCTGGCTGGGACGGCGCCAGTTGGGTCAAGTGGGTCACGCGCATCACCGCCTCGTCCGAATCGAGCAAGGGTTTCTACTTCGCCACCGCCTATCGCTACCCGAAATTCCCTGTTGCCCCAGGCGCGGCCGCGCGTCCGGAAGACATGGAAGTCATCGAGGCCATGCCCGTGAAGTCGATCTTCACCGCGCCCGCCGCTGGCTCTTCCTCCGAACCCGCTCGTTTGCCCAAAGGCCGCGCGACTCTGGCTGGTCTTGCCTGGTGCGGTGAAAATAAGATCGCGCGCGTCGAGGTTTCCACTGACGCCGGAGCAAGTTGGCTCGATGCCGCGCTCGGCAGGGAAAACTTCCGCTATGCCTGGCGTCTCTGGCAGTTCGAATGGACTCCTCCCGGGCCCGGGTACTACACCCTCTGCGTCCGCGCTACCGATTCGGCTGGGCGCATGCAGCCCATTGAAGCGCCGTGGAATCCCAGCGGCTATTTGTGGAACAGCATCGAGCGCATCGCCGCTCTGGTGGAGGGCTAATACGTGCGTCTCTTACTCTTGCTTACAGCCTCGCTCGTCGCGGCCGCCGCCCATGCTGCCGATCCAGCCCTTATTGCAAAGGGGGCCGCGGAGGAGCGCAAATCCTGCATCGGGTGCCACAGCCCGCGCATCAGTTCCACACAGCGCCTCTCGCGTACGGGGTGGGAACGCGAACTCGACAAGATGGTGCGTTGGGGAGCGAAAATCGCCGACCGCGAAGCGTTGCTCGCCTACCTGCTTGATAATTACGGCGACGACAAGCCGTCCGCGCCGCTGCCGCGTTCCACCGACGCCTCTCGCAAGTAAGCCACGGCTGATCCTCTACTACGCAAGCGCGCGTCTGGAGGTTCCGCCTCTGACCACGGTTGGCTCTCTCCGCACTGCGAGCGCTGGGGACTGATCCCCCTACCGCGATGGCTTCTACTTCCCCCTACGACGGCGGCCACACCTGGGAGTTTGATGGCTGCACGATTCACCTCGCCGAAATCTCGAATCGCGAGACCATCATCGAAAATCGTGATGGAGCTTGGTTCGAGCGGATCGGATAACTACCCCGCCTTTGGCCCGGTCAACTCCCGGAAGCCCACTAGCTTCACGCCCGTCTCTTCCAACGCCTTGGCTACCAACGGCGATGTGAGAGCTTCCAACTCCTGCTCGCGGCTCTCTTTCAAACGAGTCGGTGCCGCCAGTAACTCCTCGCCCAGTTTCCCTGGATGACACATGAATTCGGTCAACCCGTCGGGAAGGTGATGAATTAGCTCCACCAGCTGTGCCGCGCGAAACCGCCCGGTCATCTGGAAGCCCGCGAAGTGATCCGTCGTCTGGCAGCCGTTCTGTCTCAGCACCAACTCAAACCGCTTGCGCACGAACTGCAGCCCTCGAGAGCTTCTCTTTATCATCCATGGCACCATGTTCCGCGATGCCTCTCCACCCGGCATGGGTAAATCGAAAGGCTGCCGCACCCACGGAATCTCAAACTCACGCGATAGCCGCGCTACCGCATCCAGCACCGGCGGAAACAGGTGTGTGTGCTTGTGCGTATCCATGTGCACCGGTTCCAGTCCCGTGTCGAGTATCCGCATCACCTGAGCCCGCAACTCGGCGTAAGGCTGCAGTATCTTCGCCGTAATCGCGGCCATCATTTTGGTCACGGAGCCTGGCAAATCCTCGCCCGGACGCAGCAGCGATTGCCCGCCCACCAACACCAGATGGCACCCCACGTCCAGATCCGGATTGTCGCGCGCCAACTCCACCGCGTGACCAAACGCCATGCCATTGGCCATCAGCGTCGTCGCGGTCAAAATGCCCTTCCGGTGAGCCTCGACAATTCCTTCGTTCACGTCGCGCGTGAATCCGAAGTCGTCGGCGTTCACCACTAGGCGCCGCATCCGGCCCTCCCTCTCCCCACAATGCCTTCTCGCGCTTGAGCCGCATAGGCCGCTCGGTGCGCGCATTCGCCGTGCGCGATCAGGTCAAAAGATACTCAGTTTGACGGCCAGGAACTTCTTCGGATTGGCGCGGAAGTCCTTCATGAATGCATTCAGCTCGCGCGTGAAGCCGTTTAGCGACTCGTACATCTGCGGGTTCACCACCAATTGCCCCAATGTGCCCTGGCCGGAGTTGATCTTCTCCATCAGCGTGTCCATTTTGCCCATCGTAGCGAGCAACTGGTTGTGCAGTTCCTCGCTCTTCATCAGCTTGCCGGCGGTGCCTTTGCCCGCGTTTAAATCGGAGAGGAGAGTCCTGAACTCATTGTTTGTTTTCCGCAACTCCTCAAAGAGGACCGGATCCTTGAGCAGCTTGCCCATCGTGCCTTGACCCTGCTCCAGGCCTTCGAGCAGGTTATTCATGCGGGCTAGCGATCCGCGGATGTCGGTGTACAGCGCGTCGTCATTCATCAGCTTGCCTATGGTCCCTTTGCCGGAATTGAGCGTCGCTGTAATCTGGCGCGCCTCCAGCACGGTGCCATTCAGGTTTTGATAAAGCGCGTCGTCGGTGAGCAGCTTTCCGATCGATCCCTTGCCCGACTCCACCAGCCCGATGATCGCGTCGATGCGTTTCAGCATCCCCTGCAGCGATGCCAGCACCGTGTAGCCTTGCTGCACCACGTCGTCGAAATCGGTTGTGTCGAGAGCCTTCACTTCGCTGTTCGGCTTGATCGAGTCGGTCAAGATGCCGCGCTTGATGTTGATGTACTTGCTGCCCAGGACGTTTTCGGCGGCGATCATGGCCTGAGAGTCGGTCGGCATGCTCGGCAGGAAGGCCTTGTCGACGCTCATCGTCACGCGGACGATTCGCGTTGGGGCGCTCTGTCCGCTCAACTCCACTTTGTCCACGCCGCCGATCAGGATGCCGTTCAGGCGCACGTTTGCGCCCTTGGTGAGAGCGGCCGAATCGCTGAGATAGGTGTACAGCGTGACTTTGTCGGCAAACAACGTCGTGGAGCCGGTGATGAGAAACACAAGGATGCCGAGGAGGACCAGGGCCACGAGAGCCATGATTCCAACCTTCAATTCCGCCCAGGCTACTTTCTTTGCTGATGGCATTGGCTACTCTTTCCATCTTCTCGCGAACTGCGAGATATATTCATCCGTTGAATCTTCCAGTTCCTGCTGCGAACCTTCGAAGACGACGCGGCCCTCGCCCATTACGACGAATCGCGTGCGGGCCGCGCTGCAGTCGCCTTTGGCCGGGGCGAGCTCGGCGCGGGCGGGATCCCACACGTAATTGGCCAGCAGATGGCCGTCCTGATAGCGGTGGGTGGCCAGAGCGGTCGCCGTCTGGCGTGTGTCGCGCTCCTTGGCCACCAATGCCATGATCGTGGTCGCGGTAATCGGATCGAGACCCGCGGTCGGCGAATCGTACAGCACCAGCTGCGGGCGCGTCACGACGGCGCGCGCGATTCCCACGCGGCGGCGCATGCCGCCAGACAACTCGCTGGGCACCTTTTCGAGCGTGTGCCCGAGTTCGACAAACTGTAGCGCCTGCTCGACGCGTGGGCGCACCTCGTCGGGAGGGCATTGAGCCGCCTTAATGTTCTCGAGCGGGTAGCCGACGTTCTCCTCGATCGTCATTGAGTCGAAGAGCCCACCCTCCTGGAAGAGAATTCCCATGCGTGCGCGGGCCTCCATCCATTCGCGCTCCGGCGCCCCGGTCATGTCCCTGCCGAACACGAATACGCGTCCTTCGTCGGCCTTAATGAGCCCCAGTGCGATTTTCAATAGAACGGTTTTACCGCTTCCGGCGGCGCCCTGTATGACGCAGGTCTCGCCGCGCCGCAGCATGAAGCTGACGCGGTCGAGCGCGGTCAGCGCGTCGAAACGGAGCGTCACGTTTTCAAGGCGAAGCACCTCATCCGCTACCGCGCCGTTTCTTGCCGTTTCCACCATCGCCGCTACCTACTTCAGATTCACGAAGAACTGCCCGATGAACAGGTTCAATACAAAGACCCAGACGATCGACGTGACGACGGCGGCCGTTGTCGAGCGTCCCACGCCTTGCGCGCCGCCGCTGGTGAACATCCCGTAGTAGCAGCCGACGAGCGAAATGACCTGCGCGAAGATGAACGGCTTGAGCAACCCCTGGATGATGTCGTCAAACTCGAGCGCCTGATGAGCGCTGGACCAATACTGCTGGCCTGTCGTCAGATGGAGCGCGACCACAGCCATGATGTAGCCGCCGAGAAGACCAATGGCATCGGCCAGGATGGTCAACAGTGGTTCCATCACAGCTGTCGCAATCAGCCGCGGCGTGACCAGCTTCTGCGCTGGATCGGTGCCCAGAGCGCGCATCGCGTCAATCTGCTCGGTCACTTTCATTGAGCCGAGTTCGCTTGCCATGCCCGACGCGTTGCGCCCGGCGACGGTGACGGCCGTCAGCACCGGTCCCAATTCGCGGACGAGCGAGATGGCGACGATCTGGCCGACCTCGCCGCTTGCGCCGTACTGATTGAGCGCGCGGGACATCTGCAGCGTGATCGTGGCGCCGCTGAAAAAGCCTGTAAGCAAAACGATGGGAAGGCTACCTACGCCGATGGTGTCCATCTGGACGAAGATGTCGTCCAGGTAATGGGGGCTCCGAAATAAGTTGATGTAGGCTCGGCCACTGAGGACTACGAAATTCTGCAGCGCGAGAACCTGTAACTTCAGCCAGTCGAGCAAGTCTCCCCCATCTCGGCCCTACAAGCAAACCGCCAGCCGCCCCGAAGGGAAATCACTACTCTCCGCAACCGGGTTCACGGTCTTCCGATGCTACCATACAGTCGTCTGCGCTCCTTAGCCATGAAGGGTTTGACCGACATCGACGGCATCCTCGTTGGGCATGCATCTCCGCGCGACTCCCTCACCGGCTGTACCGCCATTCTGTGCGAGGAAGGCGCCGTCGGTGGCATCGATATTCGAGGCTCGGCCACCGGTTCCACCGAATGGCAGGTACTTGCGCCCGACCATCTCACCGACCGGGTTCATGCCATCTGCCTCGCCGGCGGCAGTGCGTTCGGGCTGGAAGCCGCCTCCGGTGTTCGCAACTTCCTTGCCCGCAAGGGCGTCGGCTTTGCCACCCGCGCCGGCGTGGTTCCGCTCGTGCCGGGCGCAATCCTCTTCGATCTTGCATTGGCAAGAAAAGGAGCCCTCCCTGATCGCGAACTCGGCGAAGCCGCCGCGAAGTCCGCCACCAACGATCCCGTCGCCGAAGGAAACATTGGAGCCGGCACCGGCGCATCGGTCGGGAAGTTATTCGGAATGAACCGCGCCATGAAAGCCGGTATCGGCTCGGCCACAGTCTGGCTCGACGGCCCCTTCGCCGGCGTACGCGTCTCCGCCCTGGCCGCTGTAAACGCATTCGGAGACATCCTCGACCCGGAATCCGGGCAAATTCTTGCCGGCGCACGCATGTCGCCTAATTCGCGTGACTTCGCCGGGACTGCCGCCTCCATGATGCGTGGAGCCCACCGAACTGCTGCCCGTGACCAGCAAAATCAGAACACTACGCTTGCTGTCGTTGCCACGAATGCCCGTCTGAACAAGGTTCAAACCACAAAGCTTGCGCAAATGGCCAATGCCGGGTTTGCTCGTGCCATTTCTCCGGCCTGGACTATGTTCGATGGCGATGTCACCTTCGCTTTGTCTTTGGGGAAGTTGGAATGTGACGTTGTTGCCCTCGGTGCCGCTGCCGCTCAGGCACTCGCTCAATCCATTGTTCGCGCAGCTCAATTGGCCGCTCCCTTGGGCGGTCTCCCCGGCCTTCTTGCGAGCCGCTAAACCTTTACGTTCCACGCATCTCCGCAACAAGCGTTACTTCCACGCCCTCCACGTGTTACATCGTCTGCTCCCCGTCGGGCACCCCTGTTCGATTGACTTCAAACTGATATATACTCTTCACACAGAGGTTAGCCATGTTGCGTATAGCCAAGTTGTTCGCACTTTGTGTGTCTTTTCTTGCTCTGAGCTCACAGGTCTATGCTCAGTCAGCCACCGCGGAATTGGTCGGCACGGTCGCCGACGCCTCCGGAGCTGGCATCCCCAAAGCCAAAATCACTATCACCAATACCGCCACTAATACAGTTGTTCGCGAGACTGAGTCCGATTCCGCAGGCGCTTACATTGCCACATTCATCCCGCCCGGCGAATATTCGATTGCCGTGGAAGCCGCTGGATTCCGAAAGCTCGTCCAAACCGGCCTGAAGCTGGAAACCAACCAGCGAGCCCGCGTCGATCTCGCCATGCAGGTTGGCCAGGTCACTGAGGTCCTCGATGTCTCCGCCACCGCGCCGCTGCTGGAAAGCCAATCCTCGTCGCTCGGCGCCGTCATCGGCACGAAATTTGTAAGTGAACTTCCCCTCAACGGCCGCAACTTCGTTCAGCTCGCCATCCTCTCGCCCGGCGTCAATGGCACCGGCTTCAGCGTGGGTGGCACGATCATGAGCGGTACCCGTCCCGACGACCGCCGTCCCGGCTCGGAAATCTTCTCCAACGGCAATCGCGAGAATTCGAACAATTTCCTATATGACGGCATCGATAACAACGACCGCCTCACGCTGAGCATCGTGCTCCGTCCGGGCGTCGAAGCGATTCGCGAGTTCAAAGTTCAAACCAACATGTTTTCCGCCGACCAGGGCCGCAACTCCGG
>Ga0075421_100012187_pt1 | contig 10670 bp, 10 predicted proteins | sample SoiMetdeltSBSDD5_FD_75292 | JGI IMG/M metagenome (GOLD analysis project Ga0075421, IMG submission 75292) | Bulk soil microbial communities from a Populus tree surrounding site in Tennessee, USA - Soil MetaG P. deltoides SBSDD5 | ecosystem: Environmental > Terrestrial > Soil > Tree plantation...
GATGCCCGGTACGCCGCCCTTCGCGCCTAGCCCCGCGAGCGCCTTCGCTACGCCGCCGGCACTCGAACCGATCTCCTCGAACGCCTCCGACCCGTCGGCGCCCATTTTGAGGAACCGGCCGCGGGAGTCGCGCAGGCGCCCGTTGATGTCGATGAAGGAACCCTCAACACCCTTCGCGCCCTTCTCGATGTCCTTGAACGCGGCATCGGCAGCGCGGCCCATCTTGGAGAAAGACTGCTCGGCGCTTTTGCCGCTGGCCCGGAAGGAGTCTTCTACCTGGTCTCCGGCTTTCGCGGCCTGTTTGCCGATGTTGCGTAGTTCGTTGGTGATCTGGCGTTGAGCCGACCTCTCAAAAGCATCGAAGTCGGGCAGTATCTCCACGAACGCCGTGTCAATGGGACGATCGGCCATGTGCACCCCCGTGCGGCCTCGCTACATCACGTTGATCTTACGTCCACGAGTACGCCCGACATGCTCGCTTCCTCATCCCCCCGCCAGAACCACGGCGTCTCAAGCCCCGGCACCGCGAACGGGTCATCGTCCGGGACGGGCGCCGCCGCAGGCTTAGCCTGTTCCGTGAGCGGGCCGATCAGGTCCCGGTCTAGATCATCCTTCGTGTACATGCCTTCCTTCCCTGGCTCGTCGGGCAGCGTACGCCGCCACAGCACGTGAACGAGGTTCAGGAAACGAACAGCGGGGAGACCCCAGGGATTGATTCCTCGCTCGGCGCAATATCCGTCGAAATCCCACCAGCGTCCGCGGACCCATTCGTAGAGTCTGAGGACGCTTCCGTAGGGCGGACGGTGTAAACCTCCACCATCCACCGCACAACCGGCAGCACCTGCCGTACGAGGTCAAGGGGTTCGGTACGGGAGAACAGCCGCTCACGGAACCTCGGCGCAGTCTCGGGCGTCAGCAGCAGATCCGTCAGTGCGGCGATGCGTTCCAGCGCGGCTTCCACCTCGGCTTTCTCGCCGAGCTTGAATCCGCCGAGGCCCTTCGCCGATTCCATCAGCTCGCCGAGGACCACGGGCGCGATCACGGCAGGCAGGAAGAACACGTCTGCGTCAATCTGGAACCGCTTCGGTCTCGCGTCATCGGCGCTGAGCGAGAAGTCACGGAAGGTGAGGTCATCTGACATGCGCTCAGCGTACCTGCCGCACAGACACTACCCATGACGGTCAATCTTTGGCGGCGCGTAGGCCCCTGGTCAGGAACGGGTTAGGCTTCATGCCGGCCACCGAACGTGCGTACACGTACCGGTTCGAGCCCTTCGGTTTAAAGCGCAGGAACTGCGCCCGGGTGGGGCGGATCCGGCGACGCCGCGGCCCGAACACACCCGTACCAGTCTGCACGAACAGCATGTAATAAACGGTTGTACCGACCCGGGCCCCCGGTACCCCGTTACGGTAGATCTGGCTCGTCCCGATCGACGCCCGGCCGCGCCCAGTGTCGATGCGGCGCGGCGGCTCAGACAACGCCTGTTTCGCACGGGCCTCCACATTCAGGCCACGCCGCAGCATGTCCCGCGCCACACCGCCCTGCGGTTCGCGCATCATCTTCACGAACACCGTCGAATGCCACTCCTGGCGTACCCGCGCCCGAGCCACGACTACACGTCGCAGGGCAGGCAGTTCGGCAGATACATGCGCACCGTCGTATCCGACCCGATACAGCCACCACCCGCGCCGGCCGCCAGCGTGGGCAGCAGCTGGAACGCTGCTAGGCCCTCGTCGAGCAGCGGCGTCAGACAGCAGATCACGGCGCGGCGTACTGCTGAGGCGTCGAGGCGTACCTGCCTGGCTTCCGACGCCACCGTTGCGCAGTCCGGCGCGGTTCCGTCCTCACGCACCGCGGTAGAGCAGCGCATAACGTTGATGATGAACTCGGCCCCGACCAACAGGTTGATAGGGCACGCCGTGTCGTCGTTGATGAAGTTGACCTCGTCACGGCCGTCATTCGAATAGAAGTCCCGCTGCCACGAAACGACGAGTTGGCCGCAGGCGGCGTTCTCGTCAGTGTCGACGCAGCCGCAGCAGTTGTTCCACCCGATGATCCCCGCCGCGTTCCTGCATACCCGGGCGGGCGCTGGGTCGAGCAGCGCGAGGACACAGTTGGCGAGCGCCGTTTGCAGGTCGTAAAAGGCGAGGGGGTCCGTGGGGTCGATGGCCATCAGGTTCCCGTCCGGCGCCACGGCGGGGTGCCGTCGATGTCGTGCACGACCGGCGTACCTGTCAGGTTGAACGGGTTGTAGCGGCGCAGGAACCGGTCAGTGAGCGGGAGACCCTCAAGTCCGAGATTCAATAGGTCGGTGAAGTCGGGGAAGTTTAGTTGGACGTCGGCGCGGGTCACCGAGGTAGCCCACTTCGGGAACTCACATTTAATACCTAGGCACAACTTCATATAGTCTATGGCGAGTTCGCCGACAGCGAACCGCCCCGACTTCGGCACCGCCTCGCCGGTGACCACGTCCACAGACCACGTGTTAGGTTGCGAATCGTCGAGCGACAGGTCCTGGCAGGCCGGCCACACCCCGCCGTCGGTACGCACAAGCTTGCGATTATCGTCGATCCGGTATGAGCCCGTAGGCATGATCGAACCGTCGAGCTTCACCTGAACAATCGACTGAGCCGGCACCGGCAGAACGGTTTCCTCAAGCGGCCCACACGAACACGTATCAGGGCACGACCCGCACGTGATGTTGTACCAGGCCCCCGCATACAAGACCGGTTGCGGATACGACCCGAACTCCCACCACATGTTCGAGAACGGCCAGCTATCGCCGTAGCAGGAACGCCGGCACGGGCGGATCGTCGTCGTGCAGAACCCGAACCGCTGCTGAGTGCCCTGCCACAAGATCTCTGTAGCCGCTTCGAGCGCGAACCCCGACACGGCCTCGCTGCCCAACGGCAGCGCCTGGCAGAAGATAGGATCCCAGGTCTCGCAGGGGCCGAAATCGGTAGTCATGACCCCTCCTAGCGTTAACCGGGGATCGCCTGCCCCCGTCGAACCTCAGGCGATCCCCGACGATCTTATGCGGGAACCTGGATCCCACACGCAGCCGTCGGCGGCGCAGCGGTCGTCAGGTTCTGGAACCAGTGGTCAGGGACCACCGTCACAGCGCCCGCGCCCAGCCACGTCGCACCCAGGTTCCAGGCAGGGTTCACGGCCATGCTGTTGGCCTGGATTTCCAGGACCGACGGCGCCGACGATATCAGGTAGTCTCCCAGCTTCCCGTCGGTGAGGTGCGGCCACGCGTTGTACACGAACCGTTCCGTACCCCCGACACAGGCCTGGGTGCCGGCGACCCGTTGCCAGATCTCCAGCGACCAGTGCAAGGTGGCGGCGCCTTCCGCGATCGCGAACCCGGTACCAGTCGGCGACTCCGACGAGGTGAGCAGCCGGGCCGGCGAGACCGTGTTGGCTACGAGCCCGGGATCGATGAGGCAGAACAGCATGTTCAGCTCGAAGTTCGTCAGGATGTCGGCGGCTTTGTCATTGACGCACAGCGCGTCGTCGGCGGTACGCGTCACCGTCCGGTCGCCAGTCTCGTACTGGGCGGAACTGGTGGCCTGGGTGAACCCAGCAATGATGATCTGCGAGCCCGAGGATCCGGTGACGGGCAGGCCGCAGGAGTCGAGGACGGTGATCCGGGCTACGCGGCCCTTGATCGGGGAGTAGCACCTTGTGAACGTTGCAGGCATTCTGTTCCCCCGATTACACGGCGCTCAACGGTAGTCCGGACACAATGCCACCAAGGGTGACAAGGGTTCCGAAATGGCAGCAATCCCAGCCCAGCAGATACGTACGCTCGGCCTGAACCTTTACGGTGTTTTCGGCGCGATCGAACCAGTCACGGACGTTGTAGGCGGCGCGCATGTTGCCCTCGGGATCGGGTTCAATCCCGCGGTAGCCGAACACCGCGCCAGTGGCGTACATCCACACCGCGTTGACCGGCGCGGTGCCATCGGGTGCGGTGCCGGGATAGCCGGCGCCGACGGCGACCAGGTTGCCGCGCGTGGTTTGCAGCCGGGGACCGTTGGGTCCGCCGACCTGCACGATCAGATGCTGAGCGACGAGGGCGTTGAAAACGATATCGGGTACGTGGATGACGCCCTGCCCCCCGTAGCAGGCGTCGAGCCGCGATTCGAGGTAGCCGAGGCCCTCCACCACATCCAGCACCGTCGAGCCGGTAACGGTCGTTACGGCGGTCTGCATGATGATGTTGTCGCTGTTGGTGAAAGCCGTGTCTTCCGCGAGGTGCGGGAACACGACAGCCTGTCCACCGGCGATACCTGTCCAGAACGCCCGCTCGACCTGGATCATCTCGGTTTGTGAGAGGGCGACCCGTGCCGCGTTCTGCGCGTTGCTGCGCTCGAACGGGTCGTTGTCGAACCCGACCGGCGAGCAGTCGACCTCGGCGAATACGGTGAACGGCTGGGCGCCGCGTGCGGCGATCGTGTGCGTCGCGGCTTTCGCCGCAGGCGCGGGCGGTGGTCCGCCGGTGCCTGTGACGGTGATGCATTCGTCGTAGGTGGTGTTCGACGTCCCGCAGATCGGCTGCCACGTGACGCCTGAACGCCACCGGTCGCCGGTCGCGGAACGGTCCTGGACTACCGACCACAGCCCGTAGGAGAGGGGCGTGAAGTCTGGGCTTTCCACCTGGTTGAGTGGTGCGACCATGGCTTACACCCCCCTCTCTAACGGTTGTTGAATGGTCAACTTACAGGCAGTTGGTGAGGTCCTGCGCGCCGGTGGTGCCGTCGGCGCAGAGGAATACACGGCCCTGCTTGATCTCGTGGCCGACCATCGCGATCAGGTGGCACTCTTCCGTCCACAGGGCGGTGTGGTCGTTCTCCGCGTTCAGGACGGAGTCACGCACGACACCCAGGTTCAGGCTCATGCCGTTGCCGCGGACCACCGTGCCGGCGGCGTACAGCAGGAAATCAACCTGCGTCGGCCACAGCGACGGAGACGTAGCGCTGAACCCGGGCAGCCCGGAAGCACGCACCTGCCAGTCGCTGACGAACTGCACCCGAATGTGCCGGACGTCGAACCAGTCCGCGAGCAGCGCATCCGAGACACCCATGAACTCCGCCATGCCGCCACGGCGGGACAGGTCGGCGCGGGCGCCACCCAGCCACCAGTGCGGCAGGATGACCTCAAGCGGCGCCGCCTGGCACATGCCGTACCGGGTCCGGTAGTCCTCCGCGAACAGCTCGATCGCCGACAGCGTCGGCGCGACCCAGCCGGCGCCGCCCACCGGCGAACCGCCCGTGACGACTGCTGAGGCGAGGCTCACCATTTGCTGGATGTAGCGGGTGTTCGACGCGTGGTAGAGCGCCGACATGAGCAACCGGATCTGGTTGCGGGTGGCCTCGGGGTATGCCGAGTCGGTGAGGTTGCCGGCCGTGAGGCAGATGCCGTAGCACTCAAGCCGCACATCCGTGAATTCGGGGCAAGGCACCCGAACACACGGTTTGTTGGGCGAACCGGTCACGGTGGCGATGTCGTCGGTTTCCGTCCACAACCACGGGTTGGTACCCGACGTGAACGCGCCCGTGAACACCGACGCCAGCGACGGCGAAACCGGGAACTTCGTACCGCCACGCTCGACACCGAACGTCGGCAGGTCGATACCGCCGTCTTCGCACGTCATGTTGAAGAAGTCGTACCGCAAAAGCGACGGCGAACAGAAGCCGCCGCCCGCGACCTCGATACCGTTCTCGATCACGTAGAGCTGGTTCGGATCCGTGAGCTTCTTCAGCGCCCGTTCGACCTCGTCTTGCGACGACGACGGGGACAGCCATGTGTCGAACTGGTTCTTGATCGTCGCGACCGGCGTATAGGTGGGGCTTCCACTGGTGACGCCGAGGTTACGCGCGACCTCGTGCATGGCGTCGGCGACCTGGGAGCGGTCGTTGAACCGCTGCCCATGCTCGAACGTGTTGACGTTCGCTGCGGCGGTGATGATGAACTCATCCTCGCGGCTGACGACCGGTGCGATAGCCCTGCGTGCGGCCCCGCGGAGGGAGACGTTCAGGGTCGGCGACTTGAGGAGATCCTCAACGGGCGTCTTGCCCCGCGGGGTCGCGCCTGCGGTGACGAGTTCCCCGACCTGTGCCGGCTCGGCGGGCGCGGCAGGCGCCGCGGGCGCCTGAGCGGCGGGTGCCGCCGCGGGCGGCGCCTCGGCGGGCGGCGTGAGATGGTCTGTGCGGAACGAGTCGATAGCCGCAGCCATTTCGGCGGCGTCGGCGGCTACCTGGGTTTCCTGCGCCTTGACGGCATCGAGGTGTCCGCGAAGCGTGGACAGCGCCTTGAGGTCTTCGGCGTTGTGGGTTTCCTTGTTGACCACAGCCGCGCCCTGCTCCTCAAGCTGGGCCCGCAGGGCGACCAGCTCGGCAGCGGAGAGGGCCTTGAGGTCATCCGGCATGGAAAAGGGCGAGTCGGCCACAGCAATCCCCCGTGGATGCTAGGTGTGTGTGGCTGCGAATCGCCCTTTATCGCAGTGAACAGGTTCAGGCTAACGGTACATGTGATACGCGTCCAGCACCCCGCGGGTCTACTCCTCGGTGGAAGTCGGCTCGGCGGGTGCGGGCTCGCTCGGCTGGGGTGCCGGTTGACTCGGCTGGCCACAACAGGTGAACATTAGTTTCCCTCCCCTCGGAAAACGTCACGGTAACGGGCAAGCTGACTTGCCGTGTCCAGGCCCATCGTAGCCGCAACCATCTCGACCACATCACGCGGAATCCCCGATGGCACCACCGACGCCACCGTGATCGATTCGCGAACCGGCACGATCGGCACCGCGGCATACACGAGCGACCCGTCACCATCAGTGCGAACGGACGAAAGAACCTCGCCCGCGTCGCCGGACGCCGCGACCTCGATCGACGACGACGTGTACCCGGGGTTCGGCACGACCAGGGCGGCGATCATCTCTTTCCAGCCCTGCTTCTCCTGGTGGGGCTGCCAGTCACCGGACAGCCTGGACACGAAGATGCGGGAGAGCTGCCCCGGGGTCAGGTCGGGTTCGAGGGCGCCGGCCACCCACACGCCGTACGCGTTGTGCCCGATGTTCAACTTCCCGACGATCGAACAGGTGTTCTCGTAATGGTCGATGCGGTCCGACAGGGCGCCGTAGCCCGTCGTCGGGGCGTGGCCACAGCCCATCGTCATCGGACCCGCCGCGATCCACCCCTCATCGGTGAGAGCGCCCCGCGTCTTCAACCACTTCGAGTAGTCGACGTTTTCCATACGCACCGTGTGGTTCTTCCCACGGAACGCGGGCGCCCGGTGCGGGACGTTCTTCGGCGCGAGGTACCCGTACACGCGGCCCTCGTCGGTGACGATGAGCTGATAGGACGGGTCACAGTCCGGCTCGTCGAACCATTCCCGCTTCGGCAGGTCAGGAAGCGTGATCGTGTAGCCTGCCCCCGCGGTAACCGGGTATTCGATGTCGGTCATGTGCACCCCCGTGCGATTGATCAAGGTCAGGATACGGGCGGCTGAGCGTCCGGACAACCGCAGTCCTCGGCAGCCGAGGCGATCTCGATACCCCGCGCGGCGAGCGCTTCGAGCAACGCCGGCAGCGGCTCGACATACGCCGACTCCTGCGCGATACCACCCGAAGACGTCACTTCCATGATGTTTCCGCCCAGGTAGACTTCCTGGGCGACCTCGTCAGGGTTCGCCGGCGAATACAGATACTCGACCTCAATGGGCTGCTCATCCATGCCCACCGAAACACCCCGGATCCAGCCCGCCGCGAGTTTCCGCGCGTATTCGAGGGCCCGCGGGTCGTCGAGGTCAAGGGAACCCCAGCCGTGAAGCTCCGTACCGTGCCGGGCTACATCGGTGACGAGGCCAACCTCAACCACCTTTTTCTGCCCACCATGCATCCCGGACTCGACCTGCCAGTTGAACGGGATAGGCGGGGTACGCCACGTCAGCGAACCAGGCATCTGCACGCGCCGCCCAGTCGACACACCCTCGGTGTGCATGAGCGTGTGGAACTGCGCGCCCGGCACAGCCTCGGCGATCATGTCTTCGTAGGCGAGTTGATCGGCGTACATCTCCGCCATGCCCACGGCTTGCCCTTCGCCAGCCGCCGCTACGGTCATCCCCGCCTTTTCACCAGGCCATTTCCCGGTCGCGCGGTGGTGGAGCGTCGCGCACAGGCCCTCCGGGTCGGTGACGCCCGGCTCGTCACGCAACGCTTTCACGCAGCGGCGGAACCCGCCGGGCTGCGCTATCCGGATCTTGCCCTTGGTGGCGGCGAAGAACCCCTCCACATCGAACGCGGAATCGCCAACCGCCCCGCTGAGCGGGTAGTCGGTGACCTCATCACCGAACGCCACCCGCAAACGGTCCAGGGTCACCGGCCCCAGCCGCCCGACCAGGTCAGGGAGACGCCCTAGATCATCCGAATATGCAAAGGTCACATGAGGCACATACGGGGCATGCTGCTTCGGGGTCGGGAACTTCACACCCCCCGTCACCGCCTGATGCAACTCGGCGAGCCCATCCCCGCCCACACCCATCACCAGCGCAGTGTCACGCTCGTCCGTGTGCGGGTTGAAGACGTTCAACGCGAACCCGTCACCCATGATCGGCGGGATCGAACCCGCCAACTCGGCGCACAACGCGTGAACAGCCGCCTGCGCGTCAGGGTCGATGTCGGCGGCGTCGCCCAGATACATCACCGTGAGGTGAAGCTCATCGGCCGGCTCGCCGTCGTCGAGCGCGAGACGATCGATGTCGGCAGGCGACGGCACCAGCGCGATCATCGCGCCTGTATGGGTGGCAGCCGCAGCTGTCTCAGGTCCGTTATCCCGCTTCATCAATGCCTCTATCTGTCTGCGCAGCGCAGCGACATCCTTCGAGCCGAGTACGGCGGCGTTTTCCGGCGCTAGGGACCAGTCCGCGCCCGCGCCCAACGGGCGTACTCCGATGCTCAGGCCCCAACCGAATTCGCCGTCATCGACACCTGCGACCTCATAGGCGAGGTCACCCCACTGTGATGGCACTGCACCGCGTGCGATTACGTCGTCAGGCTGGAAACTATCCGTGAGTTGATCAAGTTCGCGGAAGCGTGCCGTCAACTGCCTGGCTTCCTGCTCCTGCTCGCCAGTCAGGGTCTCCCCGGCAGCCTCCCGCGCCAACAGCGCTTTCCTGCGCGCCGCTACGTCGTCACGTTCAGCCCATGTCGCGGCCCGCTCAGCAGACCAGGCCGATCCGAGCTTCTCGACAGCCTCCAACTCGGCGCCGAACTGCCCGGCCTGCTCATCGTTGAAGTTCGCGGTACCGCCCTTATCCGCTGCACGCCACTTGCCAAGGTCTTCGTCTGGAACGATCCCCACCCGCAGCGACGGCGAACCCGCGCGACGCGTCAGGGCCAGACCGATCGAGTTGTCCGAACCATCCGCTGTAGGTCCCTGCCCACTGGCGACGAACTCTTCCCCCGCGCCAAGCGAAATCCGGCCAGCAAGATTCAGCCGGTCAGAGCGGGCACCAGGCCCACGCTTCTCCGCGAACTGGCCTTCCCTGTCACGCGGATGCTGGCCTTCCACGAATCCGGCCGCCACTTCGGGCGCCTCCTGTCTGCGACGGATGTTGAGGAAGGTCACAGCACACCTACAGTTGATTACCTCTTCGGCTTGCCCCGTCGGGTCACCGGGGAAGTCGAGGTGATCCCCGCCAACCTCGAACTTCGCGCCGAGGTCGACTGTTTGGTGATGGGCTTCGAGGTGGGTTACGCGGGTGCGTCCGTCGGTGGGGGACGTGGCCTCCCACTGTTTGTCCATGTCGAGCCCGAGGGAGCGGGCCTGGGTGATCGAGCCCCCGTTCGAGGCCGCGGCTACCTCGGTGCGCGCGGTAGCGCGAGCGCGCGGCTCCGAGAACCCCGCGGCGTCGCGTACCCGCTGCGCGAGTTCGGGGATGCCGTCGCCAGCCTTCACCCCGGCAACGAGCTGTTCGCGGATCTCTGCCCATACGATGTCCGAGACAGCGCGCAGCCGGTTCGACGCCGACGCCATCCACGCCGCCGCAGGCTCGTCGAGCGGGGCGATATCCGTCAACTCGTAGGAGAGGGCGAGCAGTGTCGGCTCAGCCGTTTCCACGAACACCGCCGCTGACCCTTTGAAGATCCGCGTCAAGGCGGGAACGAGCACCTCAGCTACGTACGTGTTCCAGACGGTGAGCGCTGGTGCGATCGTCGCGTCTGTGACGGTGGCCGCGATGGGTTCGGCGGCTACGGCTGCGGCAGCCGCGGCGGCAGCGGCGGCGAGGCCGGCGTTTATGAGGGCGTCGAACTCCTCTTCAGCGGCCCTGATCTCGTCCTCGTTGTATCCGCGGGCGGCGTCGGCCATGGCCTAGGTTCCTCTGACTGCGTGAGTCCCGTTCGCGACGCCCACGAGCGCGCGGGTTTCGGCTGGCGTGCCGAACTGTCGGCGTACGGCTGCGGCGACGCTCGCCGTGGTGGGGGTGGTTTCCTGGGGGCGCGGGTTGCCCTGGGTTGCTGGTGTACCGGCAGTCGGCGCGGTTCCGCCGATGGCGGGGGTTCCCCCCGGGCGATTGGGGGTAGCGCCGACTGCCGGAGTTTGGGTGGGCTCGGGTGGAGTCCAGGGGGTGAGCGATTCCAGGGCGATTGTGGCGTTTGTGGTGTCTTT
>Ga0075421_100012188_pt1 | contig 10669 bp, 10 predicted proteins | sample SoiMetdeltSBSDD5_FD_75292 | JGI IMG/M metagenome (GOLD analysis project Ga0075421, IMG submission 75292) | Bulk soil microbial communities from a Populus tree surrounding site in Tennessee, USA - Soil MetaG P. deltoides SBSDD5 | ecosystem: Environmental > Terrestrial > Soil > Tree plantation...
CGGCTCTTGTCGATAAGCGACGCCTTGGTCTGCGGCAATTTCGTGATGATCAGCCCGACGCGGCTGCGCCGGAACGGCTGCAGGCCGACCAGGGGCCCGGAAGCCGCGATTTGGAGCACTTCTTGAACCACTTGGCCTGGCACGGCAAAGGGAATGACTTTGACCGTCGCCAACATCTGCCGCTCGGCAACTGCTGAAAAGGGCGCGACAGTGGCTATGGTGAGGCTCTCGTCCAGCCGGTTGATTTGCCTTAAGCGCTCGGCATCGATGAGAGCGATGCCTGCCGCGGCAGCATGCACATTGGCACGGCCCGTGAAGGGCTCCTGAGCGTGAGCACCGGAGCCGGATATCGCCACTGCCACCTTGCTCGCAGCCTCATCCTCGGGCACGTCTCCGGGCTCCAGTCTGGCTGCGAAAACTTTGGTCACGCCGATATTCTCGAGCGCTGCAATGTCCTCGGCAGAGAGCTGCCTGCCTTTCTTGAACATGCCGCTCTGGTGCTTGACGGAATGAGCAAGAAAGGATCCCTGCGCGTCGCGCACGTCGATTTCGCCGAATTTCATGGTGCTTCTGCTCCACGCCGAAGCACCTTGGTGATCTCGGCAATGATGGCCGCGGCGATCTCGGGCGCGCCGCGGGCGCCGATATCCAGGCCGATTGGCGCGTGTATGCGGGCTAGCTGCTGTTCGTCGAAACCCCTTCCTCTGAAACGCTCGAGACGCTGCGCATGCGTCCGCTTCGATCCAAGCGCGCCGATGTAGAAGCATTCCGACGCGAGCGCCGCCATGAGCGCCAGATCATCGATCTTGGGGTCGTGAGTCAGGAGCACGATGGCAGTGCGGGCGTCGAGACCAGCCTTCGGCAGCACCTCGTCCGGCCATTCGGCCGCCATTTCGACGTCCGGAAAACGTTCGGGGCTGGCGAAGGCGCCGCGCGGGTCGACAACCATCACACGGTACCCCAACAGCCGAGCCATAGGTATGAGCGTCTGGGCAATGTGAACCGCGCCGATGAGAACGAGCTTTAGCGGTGGGTTATAGATGTTGATGAAGTATTCACGCCCGCCGGCGTTGACAACCCCGCTTTCGTCGAACCTGAACCCCCTGTCCAGAACCTCGGCCAGCGAGTCGGCAGGCGCCTCCTTTCGTGAAACCAGCCTTTGGGTTCCATCGCCGATATCGCTGATGAGCGCAACGGGCATACGCGCCTCCCGCGCATCACGCAGCTTGGCAAGCATGGACCTCTTCATGAAAGCTCAGTCTCCGAGGGGCTCGACGAAAATTCGGATCTTTCCACCGCAGGCGAGGCCCACCCGCCACGCGGTCTCATCGGCGACACCGAAGCTCAGCGTCTTGGGCTTCCCGGTACCGATGACCTCCAGCGCCTCGCTCACTACCGCCCCTTCTACACAGCCGCCTGAGACTGAACCTTCGAAGTTCCCGTTCTCGTCGATGATCAGCTGGCTCCCGACTGGCTGCGGTGCCGAGCCCCAGGTTTCGATCACCGTGGCAACAGCAAGCTTGCGGCCCTGTTCGAGCCATTGCGAAGCCTGATCGAGAAGGGTCGTGTTCATGATTTCACCTCATGCCGCCGTTGGGGCGTTCTGCCAGCGGCGCGGCTCATGGCCGGCCGACGCTGGAGAGGAAAGCGCCGCGGCGATTGCTTCCAGGCTCTCGAGATTGTGGACAGGGCGGAACTCGTCCACATGCCGGATAATTGCTTGGATACCCTTGGCGCGCGGTTCGAAGCCAGAATAACGCAAGAGCGGGTTTAGCCAGATGATCCGGCGCGCCGAACGGCGCAGCCTCGCTATCTCCTGCTCCAAGACTTCGATATGATCGCGGTCCAGCCCATCGCTCATCAGCATGACATGCGCGCCCTGGGTGAGCACGCGCCTCGCCCAGCGGTAGTTGAAGACCCTCAGGCTTTCTCCGATGCGCGTGCCGCCCGACCAATCCAGGACGGCTCCCGATACCTTCTGCATCGCCTCGTCGACATCGCGGCGCTTCAACTCGCGCGTGATATTGGTGAGGCGGGTGCCGAACACGAAGACATACACACGATCGCGGTCGTTGAGAAGCGCATGCAGAAAGTGCAGGAACATGCGGGAGTAATTCGACATGGAGCCGGATATGTCGCACAGAATCACGAGCGGTGGCTGCCTGAGCTTCCGGCGTTTGTACTTGAGTTCAAGGAGCTCGCTGGCCGCGGCGACGGAGGCTTTGAGCGAGCGCCTCAGATCGATGCGCTCGCCATGGCGCAGAGCCTCGTAGCGGCGCGTCTTCACGGAAACGCGATGAGCGCGCAGAGCAGCAATGGCGCGCTTGGCTTTGACCTGCTCCTCGACCGTCATCTGCTCGAAATCCTTTTTGCGAAGGGTTTCCTCGCTCGAGAAGGTGAAGCTGGCCTCCACTTCGAGCTCGCCCGGATTTTCCCGGCGTTCGGCCGTCACCTTGCGATTCTGATCGAAAAGGCTTTCCGCCAACCGGCGATGGCCAGCCTTTTTCTTCTCCTCGCCTGCGGGTCGGCTTATTTCCGGAAACAGCAGCTGGATGAGCTGTTCCAGCATCTTGGGCTTGCGCCAGAAAATCTGAAATGCCTCTTCGAATAGCACATCATGCTCGTGCCGCTTGACGAAGACGGAGCGGAGGGCGGCGTGGAAGTCGGCTTTGCTGTTAAGACAACCCGTTTGCGCCGCTTCGATTGCATCGAGCACTTGGCCCGTTCCCACAGGCAGCCCCGCGCCACGCAAGACCCGGGCGAAATGCATGATGTTTTCGGCGAGCTTGCCACTCCCCGGCCGCCGGGGTCCGAGCCCTTGAGGTCGATCGTCCATGTCCATAACTCACGCGGGCGTCTGGGCCCGGATCTCGGCCCGGATCTGATCCAGGAGCCGCTTCGCCTCCGAGCCCTCGAGCTTCACGATGTCGTCCTGATATTTCAGCAGCACGCCCAATGTATCGTTTATGATCTGGGGATCCAGGGAAACACTGTCAAGCTCGTGCAGCGCGCTGACCCAATCGAGCGTTTCTGCGACACCGGGTGGCTTGAATAGGTCCATACCGCGCAAACCCTGGACAAAGTGCACGACCTGCCGAGAAAGTGCTTCGGGAGCCTCGGGTTTCCGCGCGCGGATGATGTGCAATTCGCGGTCGACATCTGGATAGCCGAGCCAATGATATAGGCAGCGCCGCTTGAGCGCATCATGCACTTCGCGGGTGCGGTTTGAAGTGATCACGACGATCGGCGGATCGGTTGCCTTGATCGTTCCGAGTTCCGGAATGGTCACCTGGAAATCCGAAAGCACCTCGAGAAGAAAGGCCTCGAAAGCCTCATCCGTCCGGTCGAGCTCGTCCACAAGCAGCACGGGCGCTTCTCCCGGCAATCCCTGCAAAGCCTGGAGGAGCGGCCGGCGGATCAGGAACTGTTCCGAAAATACGCTCACCGCCAGCTGCTCGCGGTCTTTGACGCCCGCCGCTTCGGCGAGCCGGATGTCAATCATTTGCGCCGGATAGTTCCACTCGTAGACCGCCGAGCTGACGTCCAGGCCTTCATAGCACTGCAGTCGGATGAGATTTCGCCCGAGCGACTGGGCCAGGACTTTGGCAATCTCGGTCTTTCCCACCCCCGCCTCTCCTTCGAGAAAGAGCGGCCGGCCCATTTTGAGAGCGAGAAAGATGACAGTCGCCAAGGCGCGGTCGGCAACATAGCGGCCTCGCGCCAGGAGATCGAGCGTGTCATCGATGGATCGCGGCAGATTGTTCTGCATCATCTGCCTATATGGCCGGTTGGGCCGGCCACAATCAACCCTACTGCGCCGCCGCGACTGCGCGACGAGCCATGACATTTACCAGGTGCGCCCGATATTCGGCTGAACCGTGCATGTCGCTGTTGAGCCCGTTCGAGCTGACGCTCACCCCCGAGAGGGCGTCGGGGGAGAAGTTTTTCTCGAGCGCTGATTCCATCTCTGGCACGCGGAAAACCGACGGCCCCGCCCCGGTGACCGCGACCCGCACCTTGCCTGCCTTGTCTTGGGAGACGAACACGCCGACCATGGCATAGCGCGAGGCAGGGTTTGGGAACTTCGCGTAGCCCGCCCGCTTCGGCACCGGGAATTCTACCGCAGTGACGATCTCGTCCCGCTTCAGCGCCGTGGTGAACATGCCGGTAAAGAACTTGTCGGCGGCAATCTTGCGCGCATTGGTGATGACAGTGGCGCCAAGCCCAAGGGCAGCCGCTGGATAGTCGGCAGCGGGATCGTTGTTGGCAATGGAGCCCCCGATCGTTCCCTTGTTTCTGACATGGGGATCGCCAATCGCGTTTGCGAGCGCGACAAGCCCTGGCAGCCTCTCTTTGAGCTCCTTGCTGGAGGCAACCTCGCTGTGAGTTGTTCCCCCCTTGATGGCGACCTTGCTGGCGCCGACGGAAATGCCTGAATTTTTGAGCCCGGTCAGATCGACGATGTCGCTGGGTGACGCCAGACCTTGTTTCATCGTCGGGATCAGGGTCATGCCCCCGGACATGAGTTTTCCGTTCTTCGCTTTCGTGATGAGCTTCATCGCCTCCGCCATCTTGACCGGCCGGTAATAGTTGAAGTCTCTCATGGAACTCACTCCCTCGTGACTGCTGATCTCATTCCGCCGCCCGTCTTAGGTCATTCATCACGCTCCACACCCGGTGCGGCGAGGCAGGCATGGGCAAATCCCGCACGCCCAGCGCGTCCGTGACGGCGTTCATCACCGCCGCGGGCGCGGCGATCGCGCCCGCTTCGCCGCAGCCCTTCATGCCCAGCGGATTGGAGGGGCATTTGGTTTCTGTGAAGCCAAGCTTGAACTGCGGAAAATCATGGGCGCGCGGCATGCAGTAGTCCATGTAGGAGCCGGTCAGAAGCTGCCCGCTTTCCTTGTCGTAAACACAGGCTTCGGTCAGCGCCTGGCCGATACCTTGTGCAATGCCGCCATGCACCTGCCCTTCGACGATCATGGGATTGATGAGTGTGCCGAAGTCATCGACCGCCACCCAGTTGATGATCCTCGTCTCGCCCGTATCACGGTCGATTTCGACCTCGCAGATGTGACAGCCTGCCGGGAAGGTGAAGTTGGAAGGATCATGGAAGGATCCCTCCTTGAGGCCCGGCTCGATCTCGCTCGAAGGGAATTTATGAGCCACATAGGCGGCAAGCGCCACTTCGCCGAAGGCCATCTTCTTGTCTGTGCCCTTCACGGCAAAGGAGCCGTTCTTGAATTCGACGTCGGCCTCCGCCGCTTCCATAACCGCCGCAGCCACCTTCTTCGCCTTGGCTTCGATCTTGTCCAGCGCCTTGGCGATGGCCGTCATGCCGACGGCGCCCGATCGCGAACCATAGGTACCCATGCCGAACTGGACCTTGTCCGTGTCGCCGTGGATGACGGAGACGTTGTCGATGGGAATGCCGAGCCTGCCGGAGACTAGCTGGGCGAAGGTCGTTTCATGCCCCTGCCCGTGACTGTGCGATCCCGTGAGCACTTCGACGGTGCCCACCGGGTTGACGCGGACCTCGGCAGATTCCCACAGGCCGACGCCGGCCCCGAGCGATCCGATTGCAGCGGAAGGCGCAATGCCGCAGGCCTCGATATAGGTCGAAAAGCCGATGCCGCGCAGCTTGCCATTCTTTGCTGCTGTGGCTTTGCGTGCCTGGAAGCCCTTGTAATCGGCAAGCTGGAGAGCCTTATCCAGTGAGGCATGATAGTCTCCGGCGTCATAGGTCATGATCACCGGCGTTTGATGCGGAAAGCTCGTGATGAAATTCCGCCGCCTGAACTCCGCCGGATCGATCTTCATCTCGCGCGCCGCCGTCTCGACGAGGCGCTCCACGACATAGGTCGCCTCTGGCCGCCCCGCTCCCCGGTATGCATCGACAGGGGCGGTGTTGGTGTAGATCGCATCGACCTCTGCATAGATCGCCGGAATGTTGTACTGGCCCGACAGGAGCGTCGCATAGAGATAGGTCGGGACGCAGCTTGCGAAGGTCGATAGATAAGCGCCCATATTTGCGAGCGTTTTCACCCGCAGGCCCAGGATCTTTCCATTCTCGTCCATCGCCAACTCGGCTTCGGTAACATGGTCCCGCCCATGTGCATCGGCTTGGAAGGATTCGGTGCGCTCCGCCGTCCATCTAACGGGCCGTCCGCCGATCCGCTTGGAAGCCCACAGGCACACCACCTCCTCGGCATAGATGAAAATCTTAGAACCGAAGCCGCCGCCAACGTCAGGCGCGACGACCCGCAGCTTGTTCTCGGGCGCGATACCCACGAAGGCAGAGATCACGAGGCGGGCAACATGGGGATTCTGGCTGGTGGTATAGAGCGTGAAATGATCGCTTGCCGCATCATATGAGCCAATTGCGGCGCGCGGCTCGATGGCATTTGGGATGAGCCTGTTGTTGACCATTTTCATCTTTGTCACATGACGGGCCCGTGCAAAGGCACTGTCCGTTGCCGCCTTGTCGCCAAGCGACCAGTCGAAAACGGTGTTGTCAGGAGCGACGTCATGGATGGGAGGTCGGCTTTTCTGCGCCGCGGCGACGTCGACGACGGCGGGCAGCTCGCCATAATTGACGCGTACGAGTTCGGCGGCAGCCTTGGCCTGTGCCTTGGTCTTGCCAACGACGATGGCTACATGGTCGCCGACGTAGCGGACCTTGCCCTGCGCCAGAGCGGGATGCGGGCCGACCTTCATGGGGCTGCCGTCCTTTGAGTGAATCAGCCACCCGCAGATCAGGCCGCCAAGCTTGTCGGCGGCGAGATCCTCGCCCGTCAGCACGGCAATCACGCCTGGAGCGCTTTTGGCTTTCGAGGTATCAATCGAATCTATGGTGGCGTGGGCATGAGGCGAACGGACGAAGTAGCCATAGGTCTGGTTCTTCAGATTGATGTCGTCGGTGTAATTTCCGCGCCCCGTGATGAAACGCCGATCTTCCTTGCGCTGAACCCGAGCGCCAATACCGGTATCGCTCATAAGCGTCTCCTTCTTGGAAATTCCTGATCTGTAGCGACGATGCTACATCTTGGCGGCACCCGCCTGAATCGCCTTGACGATGTTCTGGTAGCCCGTGCACCGGCAGAGATTGCCGTCGAGTTCGGCGCGAATGGTCGCTTCGTCGAGCGACTTGCCGTGCCGCCGCACAAGATCGACGCTCGCCATGATCATGCCGGGCGTGCAGAAGCCACATTGCAGTCCATGATATTCCTGAAACGCCTGCTGCATCGGATGCAGCTTTCCGTTCATCGCCAATCCTTCGATAGTGGTCACTTCCATTCCGTCACACGCAACCGCGAGCGCCGTACAGGATTTGATGGCTATGCCATTGACATGCACGACGCAGGCACCGCACTGACTTGTATCGCACCCGACGTGCGTACCGGTGAGGCCAAGCTGATCGCGCAGAAAGTCCACCAACAGTGTACGGCTTTCCACATCGCCGGACACTGCCTGGCCATTGACGTTCATGTTTATGGACGGCATCTCACTCACCTCCCGTAAGGCCTTCTGCCGATTCTTATGGGCTCGTCTCGGGCTGCCGGCGATGGGCGCCCTGGAGCTGGATGACGGGCTGAAGACCTCAGATTTTCGCCAGCCGAGACATTGGCCTCACTTGCCCTCGCCGGTCAAGGGCAAGCAAAGGCGACTAGCGGCAATAGACCGAGTGCCGCGCTCCGGTAACGTTGCGCAATGCCTCGACAAGACCGTCGACCATGGCCTCGTTCACTTCCAGGCTGAGTGCCAGAAAATTGCGGGGGCCGATGAAGTATCCCTGTTCCAGCAGGTCAAGATAGAGAAGCTGCTTGAGCCGAGCGTCCTCCCGCCGCAGGCTTCCCGCGCCAACCGGACCTGCCGCCAAGTCATGGAACATCATGAGAGAACCGACGCCGGTCACCGCGAGCCTGGCATTCATGCCTTGCAGCACACCGTTGAGCCGCCGGATCGTGCTTTCGCCGAAATCATGAAGTTGCACGGCCCTTTCAGGCGTGAAGAGCTTTGACAGCCCCGCGATCCCCGCCGCCATGGTCACGACATTGTTGTTGAAGGTGCCGGCATGGGGAATGGCATCTTGTCTTCTCGGATCATAGATGGACATGATGTCGGCCTGTCCGCCGAAGGCGCCGAATGTCATCCCGCCGCCTAGATATTTTCCCAGCGCCGTGAGATCTGGCGTGATGCCCCACAGCCCTTGTGCCCCTCCCCCCTTGAAGCGCGAAGTCATGACCTCATCGAAGATCAACAGGACCCCCGCCTTGCGCGTTTCCTCCCGCAGCATGGCTAGAAACTCGCGATTGGCGGCTATGCACCCTCCACCTCCCAGCATGGGCTCGATGATCACGCAAGCAATTTCGCCCGGCTGCTCGCGGATCAAGGTACGCGTTCCCTCGAGGTCATTGTATTTTGCCATCACAAAAGGAAAGGGCGCATTGATGGGAAGCCCACCGCCAGCAAAGTAAAGCAGGCCGCCGTGATAGCCGTCTTCGAAGGCGATGACTTTTGGTCGTTGTGTCAAGGCCCTGGCGGTGGCGATGGCAAGCAGATTGGCCTCAGTGCCGGAATTGGTGAAGCGAACGCGCTCGATCGACGGAAAGCGCTCGCAGATGATTTTGGCGAGTTGAATTTCATAAAGATTGTGCGCGGCCAAGTTGAAGCCGTTTTCAAGAGCTTCAGCCACCGCCGTCTTGATGACAGGATGCGAGTGCCCATAGAGGCCCGCCGAATGTTCGCCGACCAGGTTCACATAGCGAAAGCCATCGGCATCGGTGAGCGTGGCGCCTTGCCCGGAAGCCGCGCGTAAGGGAAATGGACCGTGATAGAGAACCGTGCGCGTGTTGCCCCCCGGCATATAGCGCTCGGCCTCCTGGGCTAGCGCCCGAGATCTGGGGCGCTTTTCGACATAGAGCCGGCGTGCATCTTCAAGCGCCTGATCAATATCGGTGTTGGGTCGATTGAGCATGATGACGCCCTTGTGAAGCCAGGCCCCCTCGGATTTCCCTATAGTGATAGGCGGTTGCAGGCAAGGAGGCGAGCATGGGTTTCCTGCGGAGTATGGCGGCGTTGTTCATGATCGTCTGGCTCGGCCTTGGCATGGCTCATGCCCAAGGCGTAACCGAAACCGATGGGCGGGAATTTCAGCGCATCATCACGGGCCAGATTGAGGCCTTTAGGGTTGACGATAGCCTAGCGGCCTACAGTTATGCGGCTCCAGCCATCAAGCGAATCTTCCCCTCGCCCGAAATCTTCATGCAGATGGTGCGCAACGGCTATCCGCCGGTCTATCGGCCCCAGAGTTTCTCATTCGGCAGCATCACCGACGAAATGAATGGTCGGCCCACCCAGCGCGTCACGATCGTCGATGCCAAGGGCAAGGCATGGATCGCGCTCTATGCCTTTGAGAAGCAGCCTGAGGGCGGTTGGAAAATAATCGGCTGCACGCTTGTGGAAAGCCAGGGCGGCGAGGCTTAACCGGCTGGACCGAGGTTAGGTGTCGCAATAGTTTCTTACCGCATGGACGAGGCGGAATCTCGCAAGCCCAGCCGGCAGCTGTTTCTCTTTTCAGCCGCGATCATCCTCCTGACCGCGCTGATCCTTTATGCCATGGGCCGGGTCCCCTGGTGCACCTGCGGCTATGTCAAGATCTGGCACGGCGTTGTAATGAGTTTCGAGAACTCGCAGCACATCTCGGACTGGTACAGCTTCTCCCACATCATCCACGGATTTCTGTTCTATCTAGTGCTCTGGCTGATCCTTCCGACCTGGCCAATCGAGCGCCGTTTCCTCCTTGCTCTCGCGATAGAAGCAGCTTGGGAGGTATTCGAGAATACGGATTTCATCATCAACCGCTACCGCGAAGCTACGATTTCTCTCGATTACTACGGCGACAGCATCCTCAACTCGCTCGCCGATGTGCTGTTCATGGTGCTGGGATTCGTCGGCGCTGCCACCCTGCCCGTGTGGCTAACGACGGCTCTGGCCTTGGCCATGGAAATCGGCGTCGGCTACATGATTCGCGATAATCTCCTTCTGAACGTACTGATGCTGATTTATCCGGGGAACTTTTGGACTAACTCATTGAATAGACTAATAAAGTTTTTGACTGATCTCGCTTCGTCCTAGTTTGCGTCCTAGTTCCTGCAAGAAAAAACCGCGAGGCGAAGGCCCATCCTGCGGCTTTCCTGACTCCCCCTGTGGTCAAAGCCTGCAGAAGACTCAGGAGGACACCCCAGAGCGCGTCATGCTCGCCTGTGTGCGCGTTTCTGGAATCTGTTATGGCCAACCAGTAAGGTCAAAGTAGAACACTGGCCGGATTGGCTTGGTTCTTCTTAGGTTAGGTCCTTGTTTCTTTTTCTGACGACACCAGGGCATGGCTACACGATGGAGGCCTTTGTTCGACCTTTGCCCGGTTCAGTCGTGCCGCGATGCGAGGTGACGACCTACGCTTCCGTGCTGCGGTCTACCCGCACGGTCAAGGCTGTGCATGTCTTTACCGATCTCGAACGGCTGAGCGACGCTGAACTCGTCACGGCCGCCAATCTCTACCGCACACTACGCGATTTTGGCATTCCATGTCTCAACAACCCCGCCAGGGTCATGAGTCGCTATCAACTGCTGTGCAAACTATTCGAGGAGGGAATAAACTCTTTTGCCG
>Ga0075421_100012190_pt1 | contig 10669 bp, 9 predicted proteins | sample SoiMetdeltSBSDD5_FD_75292 | JGI IMG/M metagenome (GOLD analysis project Ga0075421, IMG submission 75292) | Bulk soil microbial communities from a Populus tree surrounding site in Tennessee, USA - Soil MetaG P. deltoides SBSDD5 | ecosystem: Environmental > Terrestrial > Soil > Tree plantation...
GTTCGCGGATACGCTTCCTCGTGGCAGCCGAGCGTGGGTGGAAAGATCTCCTCAAACGCGAACGTCCGCCGGAGCAGCGCTGGATCGCGGTGTAGATGTGACTCCAGGAGGTCGAGCCGGCCGCGGTGCAGCGCCATGATCGGCGTGTCAGGCAATTCGACTCCGTGCTCGGCGTACATCTCGAGGATCTCGTGCTTGGCGTCCGGGTTGCGGCTGTCCGTCTCGAGCACGACGTCGACGGGAGCGAGTCGCCGGCCGGTGTCATCGACCGCCTGGGCGCCGAGCTCGAACATGAGGGCGGTGCCGGGAACGCTCAGGGTGTAGGCGGGACCGCCCAGCGCATCCGCGGGCGGCCGCGTTGATCCCATCATCGCATGAACCTTGCGCGCGGTCGCGATCTTGCTCTGCAGGGTCGCCCGAGCGATTGCGGATTTGAGGTCCTTCGCCCCGAGCCGGTAGAGCACATCGATGATTCTATCGCGTCCCAGGTTTGCGGCGTAGGTCATGGGAGGGCCCCAGTTGCTGTGGCGAATCGTGGCCTCCTCGTGCAGCAGGTGCGGATTCTTCACGACCAGGTCGTGCACGGCGTCCACGTCATCGCGCCAGATCGCATCGATGAGCTGGCATGCCTGCGCCAACCGTGGCCAGCTCGGCGCCTCGTAACTGCGGGCAACGACGAGCTGCGCATCGGCCAGCTTGGCACCGGCGGGATTCGCCAGCTCAGGGTGATGGCGCTGGAATTCCGCGATCGCGTTGGGATCGCCCTCATGAACGGCGCGGAGCAAGTCTTTAGCCTGATGTTTCAGCTGATCGAGGTCGGGACGGAGCGGCAGGCGACGCACGGACATGACGAGCCTCCTTAGAAACCGCCCGGGGTCCGCTTGCATCGGGCGCGTAGGAGGTTCGTACCAGCTGAACCGTGTAGAAATGCCACCAGGTGGACTCGGTCCTTTCCGCGGACGGGTGGCGCCCTGTGCGCCGAAGTTGAAGATATGGCGGGTCGGCTAGAGGGGTCAACGGATGTAGTTGGTGTCGCAGGTGCGATCCATTTGGGATATGATGCGCCCCATGAAAGCGCTCGACCTCACCCGTCGCAGCTTCGTAAAACAGTCGGTGGCCGTCGTCGGTCCTGCCCTGGTAGCGGCGCAGGCGCCGCCGTTGGCCGGCGTCCGCCTGTCGGTAGTGTGTGTCGGCGGGCATCCGGACGATCCAGAGTCAGGGTGTGGCGGGACGCTGGCGCAGTACGCGACGCTCGGCCACGCGGTGACCATCGTCTATCTGACGCGCGGCGAGCGCGGCATCACGGGCAAATCGTTGAGCGAGGCAGCGACGATTCGGTCCGCCGAGTGCGAGGCCGCCTGCAAGATCATCGGGGCGAAGCCGGTGTTCTTCGGCCAAATCGACGGGGCGACCGAAGTAACTCAGGCACAAGTGGCCGCGATGACGCGCCTCCTGGCCGCTCAGAATCCCGATGTGGTGTTCACCCATTGGCCGGTGGACACACATATGGATCATCAGACTGCGAGCGTGCTCACGATCCGCGCCTGGATGGCGGGGCAGCGCACTCCGTCCCTCTATTTCTTCGAGGTCAACACCGGCAGCCAGACCGAGGGCTTCATGCCGGACACGTACGTGGATATCTCGTCAGTGGTCGAGCAGAAGAAGGCGGCACTGTTTGCCCACGTCAGCCAGGACGGTCAGGGCATCTGGCGCGAGCACCACGAGGTCATGGCGAATTGGCGCGGCCGTGAGGCCGGTGTGGCTGCCGCGGAGGCGTTCGTTCACCTCAATCGCACGAGTCGCCTGAACGAGCTGCCGGGCCTGTGAGGGCGTGGTCCGAGAGCTATGGAGCGGCGACGCGGGCCGTGTGGCCTTTACGCCCAGTGGTGGTGAACGCCGCCACCCGGATGGTCCCCCGCAAGGGGATGGGCCCACTCACCTGGGGGCTGCGTGCACTGGGCTCGCTGCCGTCAGTCGTGTACCGCATTGTGAATCCCGGCAGTTCCGTGCTGCAGCGCACCATTCCACCGCCGGCCGCGAGGCCGGGCGTCGGGATCCGGTACTGGATGCCCGGCATCTCGCGATCGAGCCGTGGCAGCTCGCGCTTGCCGACGACATTGACGAATCGGGACCACGCCTCGCGGTAGAGGGAATCTGCCTTGGCGGGGTCAGGTTCCCTGGCCCAGTCCGGGTCGGGCGCCCACGCCCGCTCGGCGAGGCCGAACAGCTTCGGCACCATCATGTAGTCGAGCCGCCCCTCACCGCCCAGCGTCTCTGACCACAGATTGCCCTGAATTCCCAGGACATGCGACCGGCCGTAATCGGTGAGCCGGTCTTTGCCGGCGAATACCGCCGGGTTCAGGGGGTTGCCGCGGCGGTCGACGCGGGAATTGCGGTAATAGTCGTACGGGATGAACTGGAACGGCTTGCTCAGGTCGACGTAGCCGCCCCAATCCAGCCCGGTCTCGTCGGGATTCTGGTTCCAGGCGAGATCGAAGTACAGGTTTGTCACGGGACTGAGCACGACGTCGTACCCGCCATTCGCGAGACGGTACGCGAGATCCTCGGCGCCCCAGCCGGCGACGTTGTTCCAGACGTAGGCGCGCCAGCCGCGCCCGGCGAAGTCCGGATTGGGGATGTTGGTCGGCTGCCCATCGCGACGCGTTTTGCGCACCGCGATCTCCTCCCAACCCGACGGCAGCAGGTCGTGGGTCTTGAGGATCTGCTCGATGCGACCGTAGAACACAAACCACAGATCGTCGACGCTCGCCACGTTGTGTGCGGCCATGTAGGCCTGGACGGCCGGCGATCCGACCCAGACGCCGCCCGGGACTTCGTCACCACCCATGTGGATGTGGCGCAGTGGGGCGCCCGCTTCGCGGTGCATCGCGGCGAGATCGGAGACGACCCGGTCGATGAACCCATAGGTCGACTCGAGCGCGGGGTTCATCACATTGTCGGGGTAGCCTTGGACCGACGTGTACACCGAGCGGTCGTCGGGGTCGGTCAGCAAGTACTGGCGGTCCCCGGTCGCGTGAAAGCGAGCCTCCATGGCTTTGATCGCGGCGCGCGCGTGACCCGGCATCTCGATTTCGGGAATCACCTCGATGTGCCGCGCCGCCGCGTAGCGCACGATCTCGATGTAGTCGGCCCGCGAGTAGAATCCGCTTCCCCAGGGCCGGTTCACGTCGGGGCCCGAGCCAAACGCGGGCTGAAGGAAGCGACTCGAGTCGAGCGTGTGGCCCCGCCGGGCGCCCGTCGCGGTGAGCTCGGGCAGGCCCGTGATTTCCACCCGCCAGCCTTCGTCATCCGTGATGTGGATGTGGAACACATTGAGCTTGTAGCGAGCCATGACGTCGAGCGCACGCAGCGCATCGGCCTTTGGATGGAAATTCCGAGCGACGTCGAGCATGAACCCGCGGTACCCGAATCGCGGGGCGTCCACCACTCGGATGGCGGGCAGAGTGAGGCCTCTGCGAGACGATGGCGGCGGCAACAGGCCGCGCAGTGACTGGAGACCGTAGAAGACCCCGGCGGGCGAGACGCCCACGATGCGCACCCCCGCGGCGGGATCGACCACCAGCTCGTACGCCTCAGGTGAGGACTGTCCTTCGACCGCGCCCAGCTCGAGTCGCAGGGGTGGGCCTCCTCTGGTCTTGCCGAAGTAAGGCCGCAGGTATTCCTCGGCGAACGCCGCCTCGCTCCGCAGCGAGTCTGATGCCGTCACCGACGGCATCGCGGTAAGGCGCAGCTCACCGGCTCCGCGGGTCACTTGTACCGGCGTCGGGAACACCGGCGGCAGCTCAGGAGCGGGGATGTCGCGCACCATCGAGTCGAGTGCGAACTGGCTCTGCGGTGTCAGCACGCCCGGGTCGTTGACGTTGCCTTGGGACTGGCGCTCGAAGGGGGCGGCCGCGTAATCCGTCAGCGGGTGGCCGGTATCCTTCGCTGCGTCGAACACGATGTAGGGGCCCTTCGGGGCGAAGCTGGCGTTCGGGAGCACGTCGGTGACATAGTCGATGCGGACGCTTGCCCCAGGGGCGAGTCCGGCGAAGCCGGCACCGGGCACCAGGCGGTGCAAGTCGGCCATCACGTCCTCGAACGCGAACCCGGCCCCCACGCTTCCCTGCTGCGCGCCGTGCAGCGCGCTGAAGTAGATCGCCCAGCCGCTCGCGGCCAGCGGCTTCGCATCGCGGTTAGTGAGCGTGAAGGTCGCGCGCGTACCATTCAGCTCCCACCGAAGCTGGAGGGCCGTCTGGCCGATGGCCGCGTTGGAAAAGCCGCTGAACGCCAGCACGAGTGCTGCGCATGTCCGAACCAGTCTGTTGCTCATGAGAGACCTTGGACCCCTCTCGGGACGCGTGGAGGAGCCGCTCACCGATCGCGTGGAGCCTGCTCAGCGACCGTGTCGACGGCTCTGTTCGGCGAACGCCTTCCGACCGGTCTCAGCGTCGAGCACCTCGTACATTCCGAGGACCCCGATCACACCACCCGCGGTCCGGATTGGCGCCTTTCCGACCCGCACCCAGGTGATGGCTCCGGTTGAAGCGTGCTGGCGTTCCACCATGTTCAGTTTGGATCGGCCGGATTTCACCACTGCCTCGTCGTCGGCGCGGTACTTCGCGGCTTGATGGACCCACGGCAACCGCCGGTCGAAATCGTCCCGGCCGATGAGCTCGGCGACGGTCATGCCCCCATCACGGGCGAAATGCTCGTTGCAGCCGCCGAAGGCGAAGCCAGGCGCCATCTTCCAGAAGACACGGACGGGGCAGTCGGGTGCTGAGGCCACCTTCAGATAGCCCTGCAGCTCCCGCTCGAGCGCATCGCCGGTCGCAGAAGGCCAATCAAGAGAGCGCCCCTTCATCTCCGGATGGAGCGCGGGCCAGGACGCGTCCATCACCTGCTGATACGCGAGCAACACGGCTCGCGCCTGCTCGGCACTCATGCCCACAGCTTCAAGCCCTCCCTTGCCGCTGCATAGCGGATGGCGGATAAGGTGCCGCCTGCCGGAGCCGCAGGCAAGAACGAATCTCTCTCAGCCCAGGGCCTCAATCGGCGTTCCCGATTCCGGACTGCGTTCCCACCGCCATACCGGTCCATCGACGGGATCGACGATTGTGCCGATGTGGCGGAACCCGCACTTCTCCAACACCCGGGTCGACGGATTGGCCTCTGGCAGGGTATGCGCGCGCACCACGTGGACTTGTCCGCTCGTGAGCGCGAATTCCACGAGAGCGGCCGCGACCTCGGTGGCATACCCCTGCCCCTCAAAGCTCGGCACGATGCCGTACCCGATCTCGACCGTCGCGCTGTCGCCCGGCGGGCCAGTAAACCCGCCGGCCCCGATAACGGCGCCGCTCTCGCGATGGATCACGAAAAACCCGAACCGCCAGGGGTCAGCCGCCTCGGCGCTGCGCAGCGCGGCGAGCCACTCGGGCCGGACGTGCTCGGATCGGTAGAATCCTCCCAGTCCGTCGGCCGCGCGGAGACCGGACACGGTTTCGAACTGCGCCGGACCTTCGATCAGCGCCAGGAGATGAGCCGGGGCACACGGCACCAGCGTGAGGCGGATCGTCTCGAGAGACATTCTCAGTGCCGGTATCGACGGGGATCCCACACGGCCACGCCGACCCGGGAATCGGCGGTGCCGTAGTACAGGTACCAACGTCCCTGAAATGGAACGAGTCCTTCCACGAACGTCGTGCCTTCCGGGTACTGTCCCGTCCGCTCGTAGCTCTCCGTAGGAGAAATGAACGGCTTGTCCGTTCGGGCAATCAGCTTGAGCGGGTTGCGTGCGTCGAACAGGGCCTGTCCACCGGTATAGACGCGCGCGGGCAGACTGGAGTCACCATAGGTGCGGCTATTCCCCGAGTTGTAAAGCACGAGGATTCCCTGAGAGAGGAGGAGAGCGGGAGGTCCGCCCTCGACCAGCCAGGAGTCGAAGTACCCCGGGCGCGGCGAGAGCACTTTGAGAAGTCGCCCGTCCGCGTCTTCGAGCGGTGTCCAATCCAGCAGGTTATCGGATGTCGCGATAGAGAGATCCGGGACGCCGAAGTACATCCAGTATTTCCCGTTCACCCGGGTCGCGATGACTCGATTGCCTTCGACACGGCTGAGAATGGCCCCCGATTTGGACTCGAGCCGCAGGTATTTGCCGCCGCCGGCGCCGGCGAAAGCCGGGCCATGCTTCGTCCAGATGAGCAGGTCACGCGACGTCGCGACGGCGAGGCGTGGGACGTCGCGATTCCACTGGGTGTAAGTCAGCACGTACGTGCCGTCCTCCGACTCAACCAGCCGGGGATCTTCGACCCCGCCCGGCCATTCGTTCTGCCGTTGCGCGTCGGTATCCGGATACAACACGGGGGCGGCGCGCCGGGTGAAGTGCAGGCCATCACTACTCTCCGCGAGGCCAAGGCGTGAGGTATGCCGGCCGATCTGACGCTCGCCGCTTGCGTCCTCGGCCCGGTAGAGCAGGAAGACTTTCCCTTCTTTCACGACGGCGGCCGGGTTGAACGTGGCGTACTCCTCCCACGCGACGACGCTGTCGCTCATGGGAGAGCGAAACCGGGAGGCTGGGTTGGGCGTGATGACCGGGTTCACCTGAGCCGGCTTGTCGAACGGGCCGAACATCCACGAGCGCGGCTCGGGTCCGCCGAGCAGGGCAAGCAGCAATGCGCCGCAGATGACCCTCGTGATGCTCATCGTTCAGCGATGCTCATTCAAAAGGCCTTAAATGAGATTCGAAGCTCAAGATAGCGCATCGAGGCTGTACTCTCGCTGCAACCTTAGGGCGCCTTTGGGTCGTCCAACGAGACACGCCTGGTGAGCGCGCCCTTCACTTGAGGGACCCATGTTCACAGAATGGACGACTGACCTGCGCCACGCGGCGCGCGCTCTGCGCCGGACGCCCGGGTTCACCATCCTGTCGGTCGGCACGCTAGCGCTCGCGATCGGGGCTCTTGCCGGCATGTTCGGCGTCGTGGACAGCGTGCTGATTCGCCCCCTGCCCTTTGCGCACCCGGATCGGCTGGTCTATGTGGCGGGAACCGCGCCGGGATCGGACATGCCGGACGAATTCGCGGTGTCCAACGAGTTCTACCTCGAGTATCGCGAGCAATCCCGGCTGCTCGAGGACGTCGCGATCTTCAACTCGTTTACGGCGACGCTCCGGGCCGACGACCGGGTCGAACGCATTCGCATGTCCTGGCCGACGAACTCGCTGTACTCCACCCTCGGCGCGCATCCGCAGTTGGGCCGGCTGCCCGTCCCCGAGGATGAGTCGAACGTGGTTGTGATCAGCGATGCGCTGTGGCGTACCTGGTTCGGGCGCGACTCGAACGTCATCGGTAAGTCGTATGAAATCGCAGGACTTCGGCGGACCGTGGTCGGGGTCATGGGACCCGAATTCCGGTTCCCCACGGATAACACCATGCTCTGGATCGCCGCCGAAGTGCGAGCCGAGGGGCTCCAGCCCGGGCAGTTCGGTACCCAGCTCGTGGCGCGCATGGCGCCCTTTACAACCGTGCAGGTCGTGGCGAGCGAGCTGACCAGCCTGTCGAAACGGCTGCCCGAGCGGTTCGGCGGCACGCCCGGCTACGCCCGTATCATCGCCCGGCACCATGCCGTCGTACGGCCGCTTCTGGACGAACTTCTGGGGTCAGCCGCCCGCTCGTTATGGGTCCTGCTCGGCGCCGCGGCCATCGTCCTGGTGATCGCATGCGCCAACGTCGCCAACCTGTTCCTGGTGCGCGCCGAAGGCCGCCACCGCGATCTGGCGGTCCGCCGCGCCATCGGCGCCACGGCGCGGCAACTCGTCCGGCTGCAGCTGACCGAAACATTGCTGGTGGCGGCCGTAGCCGGCGTGCTCGCCGTGGTGCTCGCCGCAATCACCTTGCCGCTGTTCCTGCATGCCGCACCACCGGGGATTCCACGACTCGACCAGGTCGGCCTCACCTTCCCTACCCTGTTGCTCACGCTCGTCGCGGTCCTGGTCGTCGGCCTCGTCAGCGGAGCGGTCCCGGCGCTGCGTGCCTCGTCGCCGGATCTCCATCGATTGCGCGAAGGCGGACGCGGCGCGACGGGGCGCCGTCATCGCGGGCGGGACGGTCTGGTCGTCGGCCAGACGGCGCTGGCGTTGGTGCTGCTCATCGGATCGGGATTGCTGGTGCGGAGCTTCCGGGCGCTCCGGCACGTGGACCCGGGATACTCCACTCGGGACATCTTCACCTTCCAGTTCGCCCCGGAGCAAGCGCATCTCTCGGACGGTCCCGCATGGGCCCGCTTTCATCTGAATTTTCTGAGTCGCCTCTCTTCCCTTCCCGGCGTCTCCTCAGTGGGCCTCGTCGAGAACGTGCCGCTCAACGAAAGCACCCGCGAAGCGCGCTACCGCACGGAATCGAGCAGCGACCCCGAAGGCACGCTGGTCAATTACACGTTTACCGCAGGCGATTATTTCCGGACGATGGCGATCAGTCTCCTTGCCGGCCGCCCGTTCGAGGTCGACGAACAGCTCACCAAGCCGGGCAGCGTCGTCATCAGCAGGACCGCGGCGAAGCTGTTGTGGCCGGGACAGGACCCGCTTGGCCGGCGGCTGCAGCGTAGTGGCGATACGACCTGGTCCGCCGTGGTCGGCGTCGTGAACGACGTCCGACAGGATGGCTTTCGCGATACCCCCCAGGCAGTCATCTACTACCCGCTGGTGGGTCCGACGCCGGACGCGTGGGCAATCACGACTCCCGCCTATGTCGTGAAGACCGCGCGGGCCGAGGTCATCGCTCCCGAGATCCGTGCCCTGATTCATGAGATCGCGCCGGAAGCTCCGATGTACCGGGTGTTCACGATGGCGGGACTCGCGGCCGATTCGATGGTGCAGCTCTCGTTCACGATGCTGACGCTCGGCGTGGTGTCCGGGCTGGCGCTGATTCTTGGTGCCGTGGGTCTTTACGGGGTGTTGTCCTACGTGGTCGCCGAACGCACGCGGGAGATCGGGGTCCGATTGGCGCTTGGCGCGACGAGCACGCAGGTACGACGGATGGTCGTCGCCCAGGGCAGCCGTGTGGTGGTGGTCGGCATCGCGATCGGTGTCGCGGCTGCGCTCGCGGCCACCCGCGCACTGGGGAGCCTGCTGTTCGGTGTCGCTCCCATGGATCCCGCGACGTTCGTGGCAATGTCCGCCGTGATGATCGTCATCGGGCTTCTGGCGAGCTATCTGCCGGCGCGTCGAGCGTCCAGCATTGATCCGATCGAGTCGTTGCGCAGCGAGTAGTCAGACGCCTTCGCGATGTGCGGCGTCATGTGGTCTCAGGAGAGAAAGCGGGTGCGCTGCTCTGGCGTGGGGACCAGGCACTCGGGACCGCCGCGCGTGAGACGATGGCGGTGTTTGGCAACGAGCCGGTACACGGCATCCCGTAGCGGGCCCGGAACGAGCTTCGCCAGCATGACGAGTCGCCAACGTCCTCCCAGATAGGCTGCGATCCGAATCGCCGCGGCTGATTGGGTGAGGACGGTTTCTCTTCGAGCATCGTCCGGTGTCGCTTCTACCCAAACGATCGAATCGACGTCGGCGAGCTCCGGGTGACGCACCAGCACGTCACGGGCAAACACACCTTGGAGTGGGGCAAATCGCAGATCTCGCTTGCGGTCGTGCTTCAGAACGAACTGGACGCTCTGGGCACAAAAGCCGCAGGTACCGTCATACAGGAGTACCGGTCCCGCAGGATTCACCGATCCTTCGATGATCCGGACAGCAATTTGTAAAGCACAAATCCGCCAGCCCCCAGGATCAAAACTGTTGGGATCCAGCCAACCAGTTTGAGGAGAATCATGCCGATGACACCCACTGCGGTGCCCTGGACCCATCCGATGAGTTGGCCCTTCGTGCGGGCATTCTCCAGGTCCTTATCGGAATAGACGCTTGGCAGGTTGTCGTTGGTCATGGATTTGGCTCCGGTCGCTCTATCCCTTCACGAAAGGGTTCGCGCGATTCTCGTAATGGGAAAACACCGCTCCGCACCCGCAAAAATAGTGAGATCTCAGTCGACGTGTGGGGATGCTCCTGCCTAGCGCTGCGGGTCCACTTTGCGCGGTTCCGGTCGCTGTGCCAGGATCCGTTCGGCGAAGTCCAGGCGCTCCTGTGTCTCGCTCAGCTGCTGCCGCAACTGGTTTACCTCGGATTCCAGTGCGCCGAGTGCTTCGATCGCATCGGGTGACTCGAGCGAGGCTTGGCGCTCGGTCCTGTCGGGGACCTGCAGCTGCCGTCGCGCCCAGAGCCCGAACGCGACCGCGAGCGCCGCGTGTACTGTGGCATGCGCCGGTTCGGCTGATCCCGCCGCGAATCCGGCCCAGACCAAATTGAGTACGCTGAGGCCGACGGCGATCGGGAACCAGATAGGAGACTTGAAGGTCATGGTGAGATCCTCTCCAACGTTGGGCGGCCGGAGGAGGTTTCACTACCCGGACTGCGGGCTTCGCAACGCGCGCGCGAGCACCGCACTGATGCCGCGGGCGACCAGAAACGCCGGCACACCGGTGATGACCGGCCAGATCGCGAGCGACAGGAGCAAGCGCTGTTGGTGTTGCGGGCTCGATTCGATAGACAGGGAGTGGATGTTTGCCGCAACGGCAAGCCCGAATGCTCCGAGCGCGGCGGCGTACGCGACGTGCAGGGCCG
>Ga0075421_100012191_pt1 | contig 10669 bp, 11 predicted proteins | sample SoiMetdeltSBSDD5_FD_75292 | JGI IMG/M metagenome (GOLD analysis project Ga0075421, IMG submission 75292) | Bulk soil microbial communities from a Populus tree surrounding site in Tennessee, USA - Soil MetaG P. deltoides SBSDD5 | ecosystem: Environmental > Terrestrial > Soil > Tree plantation...
CTGTGTCTCTGTGGTGGTTTATAAGCGCTTAATAAACGACGGTCGCTTTAGCCGGTTCCACTTTCAGTTCTTCAATCCCGTAGGGCATGTCAAACGGCTCGTTCAGATCGACTTCGGGGTATTTCGGATTCACGTATTTCTTGATCAACGTCTGAATCAACACATTCGGCACCGGGATACCATCCACACGAACTTCCTGCAGGTCGAACTTGCCGCGACGTTCGTGCGCGATGAATTTACCTTTCACAAACAGGTTGTGAGTTCCCCCCAGGAGCGCATCCACCACGGGATTCCCGGTAGCGTTGTTCGTGAAGGTGATCTGTGTGTCCAGAGCGACCACGTCCTGTGCAAGTTGCACGTCGGCCGAGTCCACCTGCGCCGGAATCTCCTCCTTCAGGGAATACAACAAATAGGATTCCAGCTCCGACTCGGATAATTCGACAACCGTACCGTCCTTGTGCTTCGGATCATCCTCGGCGGCCTTGATGGCGTCGATCTTTTGCTGCAAAGTCTTCGCGGCTTTCGGGGAAACCTGCGCGGTTTTCCCAGCGGGCTCTTTCGCTGCAGTGGTCCGGAACGCGACGAACCCCGCGATGGCAATCACTGAAATACCGGTGATGCTGACTAATGCAAGTTTCTTCATGTCACCTGATGATTTTGAATGACCGGGACCAGCGTGTTTTGGTGAAGAAGTTGGTCACCAAATCCTTGACCTGCTGAACTCGATCGGCCACATCTGTTCGACGGTATTCATCAGAATCCGTCTCATACGACCAATAAATAATCAGACCCTTCCCGACGATAAACTCCCGTGGAACCAGTCCCCAATACCTGCTGTCCGCGCTGTTGTCGCGATTGTCGCCCATGGCGAAGTATTTGTTTTCAGGCACCACGATTTCGCCGTCTTTGGTGTACTCCTCGTACCAATACGGATCTTCATCGCCTCCACCTCGATAAAGACGGCCCGGATGTGGTTTGGGAGGAAAGAAATCACGAATAGGATCCGCATAAGAACCGGGAGGAGCCTTGTGGATCTTGTAGTCTTCCTTTAATGCCACATCGTTCACGAAGACCTGCTTGTCCACGATCTTGATTCGATCTCCCGGGATACCGATCGCGCGTTTGACATAGTGCTTGGTCAGGTCCTTCGGGTATTTGAAAACGATCACGTCACCGCGCTTGATGTCTTTGAACGGCAATATCGGGTCGAGCGCCGAACCGCGCGCCCCGAAAACGAATTTGTTGACGAGCAGGTGGTCGCCAACGAGCAGATTGTCTTCCATGGAGGGCGTCGGAATCTTGAATGCCTGAACAATGAATGTAGTTCCGAAGAGCGCGAGAATGACGGTGATAACCAGCGATTCAAAGTATTCCCGAGCTGTGGATTTCTTAAATGCGACTTCAGCCATTTTTAGTTATCGCCTCAGTTGGTTTTTCCGGACTCGCCGAGATTGTCTCCAGAGCATACCGTGCCGCCGCCTGCTCTGCCGCCTTCTTTGTCAAACCCAGGCCGCGAGCTGCGGATTCGCCATCAATCATGACTTCGACCGTAAATAGCTTCTGGTGATCAGGCCCCTCTTCGCTTGCAACGATGTACTCGACCGGCCCGATGCGCCGCGCCTGCAATCGCTCTTGAAGTTCCGTCTTGAAGTCCCTGAGCTGCCGTTCCGATCCGCCCACATCCTCCATTTGCGGTTCGAGGAACCGCAACAACATGCATCGGGCTTCCTCCATGCCACCATCAAGATGGACGGCTCCCAGCACAGCCTCCAATGCATCCACCAACAAGGCCTGCTTGGTCCGGCCGCCGGTCTTTTCCTCGCCTCTACCCAGTTGCAAGTACGTGCCCAAATGAATCTTTTCGGCATATTTCACCAGATTGGCCGCACTCACGAAGAATCCCTTCAATCGCGAAAGTTGTCCTTCCGTCAAATTGGGATAGGCACGGAAAAGGTAATCGCTGACCAGAAAACCCAGGACCGCATCGCCAAGAAACTCGAGTTGTTCGTTGTCTCTTATACCGGTGTTGCGCTCGTTGGCATGCGAACTGTGGGTCAACGCCTGCATCAGCAGCTCGACGTTCTTGAACGTATAACCCAGATCCGCTTCCAGATCGTGTATGGAGCTCATAAACAAGACAAGGTTGGTGGGAGGGTAGTTCGGGACGGAGGAAAATTTCTGAAGTACAAGAAATTTTCCTCCGTCCCGAATTACCCTTTCACCAACCTTTATTCTACTACGCGGTCTTCTATGACCTACTGACCGATCTTGCCACCGGAGGCTTTGATATAGTCCTCCATACCTTGCTCGGACTTGTTCTTGTTCACCCAGAGCTGCTTCAGGATTTCGCGCGCGCCGGCTTCAGACACACCTTTCAGGAAAACCGATTTGCCGAGTGCTTCCATCGCCAGATCGTTTTTCGCGTCCTGAACATAAGCGATACCCAACCGGTAATAGGCGATCGGATCATTTGGCTTCGACTTCACCGACGTCAGGAATTCCTGTTGCGCCGAGCCCAGCCGTTTTTGATGCAAGTAGATGAGGCCTAGCGTGTAATGCATTTGGCCCGTGATTTCGGCTTTCGCCGGTTCCGGCAGATTCGCGGCGTTCGGGCTCGACAGAAACGCCGGCAATGCAGCCAGTGCCTGGTTGGCGAGTTCCTCGGCGCGCTTCATGTGCGTTGCCTTTTCGGCCTCGCTGGCAGGCGGCCGCTCGGCCATGACATTGGACAACATCGTCAATGTGTTGAGATCGTCAGGCTTGATACCGAGGGCTTTCTCTCCCCATTCCACCATCTTGGGGGCATCATTCAACTGCTGATACGACTGAATAATCGATTGGTGGAAAGCCAGAATTCGCTGTTCGGACTGATCCATGAATGCAAGGAACTGCGGAGAGTTCTTGTCCAGAAACTGGGCGTTCTTGTCCTTCTTGCGGATGTTCTCTTTATCTTTATCCGTGAGTTTCGCATCCGAGTCGGCTCGCGCTAGTAGCTTCTCTCCAAACTTGACGGTTTCGCTTATGGCCTGCTCGCCTGCAGTGACGGCCTGCTTGTGATTGCCTAGACTTCCATAAGCTGAAAGACGAAACATGTGGGCAAACTGAAGGAATTCCGAGTTCGGAAATTTAGCGACGAACTCCTCGGCCAACTGGGCTTTCTTGTCGGGGGCCTGCTCTTTCTGCAAAGCATTGAATGCGTCCGCTTCGTCCTTACTCTGTGCTGCAGGACCGACACCCTGCTGTGCCGGCACTTGCTGCTGTTGCTGTTGCTGCTGTTGCTGGTTTCTGCGCCCTTGAGCAAACGCAGAAAGGCTCATGGTGAGGGCGAGAAGGAATGCCCAGAGTGCCAGTCCCTTTCTATTAATCATTTCAAAACTCTCCTTATCAGTCGAAGATACGCGCGATTCTATAACAACTTGCGGACCCTTTCGTGCGAATTTCGCGCTACCATAATGGGCTTCGTGCACTGGTCATTTTCATTAGGAGGGAACGCAAAATGAAGATTTGCATGGTGGGTCAGGGCGCATTTGCCAAGAAGCACCTGGACGGCCTGGCTCGCATCAAGGAAGCGGAAGTCGTGAGCATCTACGGCAGAACGGCGGAAACAACCAAAGCCGTGGCGGAAAAATACCGCATCCCGCATTGGACAACGAATTTCGAGGAAGCTTTGGCACAACCCGGATTGGATGCCGTCATCCTGACGTCGCCGACACAAGTCCACGCGGAACAGGCAGTGAAATGCATGCGGGCCGGCAAACATGTCGAAATCGAAATCCCGATCTCCGATTCCCTGGCCGACGCCGAGAGAATCCTGGCCGTGCAAAAAGAAACCGGTCTAATCGCGATGGGCGGACACACCCGGCGTTTTAACCCGAGCCATCAATGGATTCACAAAAAGATCCAGGCCGGCGAGCTGAAATTACAACACTTAGTTGTGCAGACCTTTTTCTTCCGTCGCACCAACATGAACGCCGAAGGCAAACCGAGAAGCTGGACGGATCATCTGCTATGGCATCACGCCTGCCATACCGTCGATCAATTCATTTTTCAGAGTGGAGAAATACCCACGCACGTCAGCGCCATGCAGGGACCGATCCATCCTGAGCTCAAGATTGCTATGGATATGAGCATCCAGATGAAAGTGCCATCCGGAGCTGTATGCACACTGGCTCTTTCGTTCAATAACAACGGCCCGCTGGGTACCTGGTTCCGTTACATCTGCGATAACGGAACGTACATCGCGAGATATGACGAACTCGTGGATGGGAACGACAAGCCGGTGGATGTCTCGAAGGTGGATATCTCTCTCGATGGAATCGAACTGCAGGATCGCGAATTCATCGCTGCAATCCAGCAAAAGCGGGAACCGAATGCCAGCGTTGCGCAGGTCGTTCCGACGATGCGCATTCTGGACCAGCTGGAAAAATCGTTGCGCTAGTGTTAGGTCTGTAGGCGCGGTCATAAGCATCGCAACGCGATGATTTGCTTATGACCGCGCCTACAACTATTTACAATGATCTGCGAATGACTTTTGAAGACCTTCACGCGCGGCCGCCTGGGCATTTCGCGTGTTATCCCCGACCTTGACCGCCTGGTCGTAATACTGGATCGCGCGGGCCCGATTGCAATCCAGATCGAAAATTCTAGCCAGATAGATGTAGGCCCATACCTTCATCGCGGGTTCGGCCGTTTCACTCCGAACGGCGCGTTCGAAGTACTGTTCGGCCTGTTCGCTGTCGCCTTTCTTGCTGGCAATCAATCCAAGGCCATATAAAGCGGCCCCATTGTCCCGGTCAAAATCGGAAAGCACGCGTTCAAACGCGGCATGCGCTTTGTCCGTATTGCCGGAGTTGAATGCCGCTTCCGCTTCTTTCAGCAGGTCCCTCACCGGGTTCGACGGCGGGGCTGGCGGCGGCTCGGGCACTTCCGCACGAACGACGGTCTTTTGTGGCACCGGAATCTTATGAAAAGTTTCCTGGAATCTGGCTTGTTCCGTCTTGAGCTGGATATTGCGGACCATGCTCAGAAATCCATCCCGTAGCCCCTCGTCTCCTTTCTCGTATTCGATCAGCGCGCCATAAAAATAGGGCGCCAGCAACAGTCCCGACCGATAATACGAGTCGATAGATTCTTTGGCAGGGGCAACGGCAAGGCGATCCATTCGCACTTCAATCGCGCGAATGAGCGATTCCGCAACCATCACGTGAAATTCGGAGGTGTAGGCCGGATCCACTCCTTCCGCTTTCCGGATGAGGTTGAACAGCTGCGGTGAGCTCTGGATGCGCGACACATTCGTCGTTACCAGATTGTCGAGCTGGAAATGTAGATAGGCGTGCCGAATGTCGTCCACTTTTGGATTCACGGCATCGCCGATCACGACATAGTAATTGTCCTGATTGCTGCGCACGTTAACCGTATTCATGGGCGCCGCCAATTCCAGGTAAATCGACATGCTGCGCACTCCTGTTAAGCCCAGCGGCACATGCATGTAGGCATCGGTACGGACGATCGCATCCCGCACTGGCGGCGCAACTCGCGCTATCGCGCGCTCATATTCAGGCCGCACTCCAGTCCAGTACTGAGAGAGGCGCGCCTTTTCGTAAAACTCACGCATCAAGTCCACGAATCCAACCACGGATCGCGCATCCGGCGGCAACGCTTGTTCCCGTGTAATCGGCTTGAATGCCGGAGCATCCGTCACATTCACGGCCAGGGAAATGTACTTGGCCAGCTGCTCGGCGTCCGATTGCGACCCTTTCCGGGCCGTGTAAAAAGCCCTCAAACGGGCGATCAGATCCGGATCGACGTTTTTGGCGTAGTTCCGCACGACCTCACGAACGGGGTGGTACGAAGAGGCGGCCAGTTCATGGTCAAAGCCCGCTGCATTGAGCGCGGCCATTGCCGTAAACAGCCGCAAATCCGGCTGGATCTGGACGTTTGTCGACTGGGCGGACGTCGAGGCCGCAAGCAGTAAACATAAGAAAAGGACGGTCGATACACGGAAAAACATGGTGATCATAATAGCATCAGTTAAAACCGTCGTCTGGCACCCCAGAGTCAAATTCGAAATTCCCCTGTAGAATGAACGCGCATGGACTTCGGTATCTCCACTCAGATCTATCGCAGCCAACCAGTCACCGTCGACCTCCTGGAGTCCATCCGCCGGGCTGGATACAACCGCTTCGAACTCTTTTGCGTCCGACCCCATCTGGACTTTCACAACCGGGCATTGCTTCGTGCCCTTGGACGATGGTTCAAGGAGAACGCTCTGCCCCCGGCGTCGTTGCACCTGCCGTTCGTTGAGAACGTCAGTCCTACAAAGCGGACGTGGATTTCTGTCCTCGAGCCGGAACGCCGTTATCGCGAAGCGGCTCTGGACGAGATCAAACGATCGCTCGAATTGGCGGATCTCCTTCCCGTCTCTTATGCAGTACTCCACCTGGGCAATCCCCGCGACGAATTCAGCCCCGTTTCGTTCGAATACGCCTACGCGGCGATCGCGCAAATTCGCGCTTTCGCAGGTGTCGAAGTGGTGATCGAGAATATTCCCAACGCGATCTCTACTCTGGATCGAATTACGGAATTCAAGACCGTCTCGCAAATCCCCGATCTCGGTATTTGCTACGACACAGGCCACGGTCATCTGCAGGGCGGCGACCCCTCATTCGAACATGTCCGGACCACCCATCTGCACGACAACCACGGTGAGAAGGACGAACATCTATGGCCGTTCGAAGGAACCCTGGATTGGCCTGGCCTGATCGAAAAATTCGTCGTGGCCAGTTATACAGGCCAATTCATGTTCGAAGCCAGGGGTGAAGAGCTAAACAAAGGCGGCGAAGTGAAAAGCCGGCTTCAGGATCTGTGGGATGAAGCTCAGAATTCCATCGAAGAGTACCGGTTGAAATACGGTATTCCTGTTCCCTCACGTGACGAAGAATCCGACTGATGCAGAACCACAGAGGCACAGAGAAAGCGACGCAGTAGAATTCGTTATTCGCGTCGTTTTCTCTGTGCCTCTGTTTCGCTGTGGTTCTTATGTGGCCCTCACCTTTATTGCTTTTTCTTTTTAAGCTGCTCGCTCTGAGCGCGGAGCCGCTCCTCCTGCTCTCGGAGTTCCGGGGTGAACTCTTCACCGAAGTCTTCCGCCTCAAAGATAGGACGAATCTCCAGGACCGATTCCTCGCCTGTGGGATTCGGACAGCGCTTCGCCCACTCGATCGCCTCCTGCAACGATTTCACTTGCCACATCCAGTAGCCGGCTATCAGTTCCTTGGTTTCCGCGAACGGCCCCTCGATTACAGTACGCTTGTTGCTCGAAAAATGGATGCGCGCACCCTTCGACGACGGATGCAGGCCTTCACCGGCCAGCATGATGCCTGCCTTCACCAACTCTTCGTTGTAATTCCCCATTTCGGTCAATAACTGCTCCGACGGCATGACTCCCGCTTCCGTATCCTTGTTGGCTTTCACAATCACCATTACTCTCATCGTCATATCTCCTTAATTAAGTTCGACCGGTGTAATTCACCTTCTACCAATATGTCGAGTGAAGACCAGCGAGATCGACAACTTTCGACAACTTTTTTCTGGATTCGCGTGAGCTCTAACCTATCCCGTTTCACTTGCAGCGTTCATGTCACCTTCGCAGTATGTAGAGCTGGAAAAAGGACACTTGAAATGATGGGAGAGCGAGAATGAAAAAGATTCAACGAAGTTCAATGCCATTCTTCGGGGCCATTGTCATTTGTTTAGTAATGTCCGCCGCATCCTACGCTCAGGAACCACGTGAGATCGAAGCCAACGCCCAGGTTGGAATCGTGAGCGGTATCGGGACGCATGGTTCTTTCGGGGGCGGCATCGGAGTCGCTTTGACGCCGCGCATTCAGGGGTATGGAGAGCTTTCATACATACCTCTTGGAGGAAGCAGCAGCACCTTCGCGGCGCCGATAGGTCTGCAGACCGAAGGAAGCGCTAGAGCATTCAATTTCAACGTAGGCGGCCGGTATGACTTTTCAAGATCCGGTTCGATGGCGCCATACGCTGGATTTGGCCTGGGAATATTGCACTCGTCTAGCAGCTTCTCGAGTTCGTTTGGCGGCACGACCATCAGTGGTGGTGGCAGCTCGAACGATTTTTATTTCAATGTCGGCGGAGGCCTTCGGTATTTCGTCAACGATCGCTGGGGCTGGAGACCTGAATTTATGGTTTTCGCAGGTTCAAGCACCTACGTCCGGCTCGGTGGTGGCGTTTTCTATCAACTTGGAAGATAGGAACGCAATCCAACAGCGTTAGAAACACCACTTGGCACGATTGCGCTTGATCTAGTAATTCTTTCCTAGTAATCTCTTCCTACATGACGGCCAAACCGGTTCGACCTACGGATTCCGAACTCGAAATCCTGACTGTTCTTTGGAGTCGGGGGGCCAGCACCGTTCGCGAGGTATACGAAACACTGCGGCGGCGGCGAAAATCCGCGCAATACGCGACGGTGTTGAAGTTCATGCAGATCATGGCCCAGAAAGGGCTGCTCAAACGTGACGATACGGATAAAGCGCACGTTTACGAACCAGCGCACTCGCGCGAGCTGATGCAAAAGCAACTCGCCGGCGACCTGCTTCAACGCGGATTCGACTGGTCCATGAAAAATCTCATGATCGGCGCGCTATCCGCGCGCAGCGCCACAAAGGAAGAACTCGCCGAACTTCGGCAGCTCCTCGACGACTATGAAAAGGGGGAACGATGACGTACATCGACACCTGGATTCAGAGTGAGGCTGCCCTTGCTATCGCGAAGACTTTGCTTCACTCGCTCTGGGAGGGCAGCCTTGCTGCACTCGTTTTGGCTGCGAGCCTCCGGCTCATCCGCACGTCACACCGCCGTTATGCTGCAGCGTGCGCAACACTGGTCGTGATCGTTGCAGCTGCAATCGGAACCTTCTTTCTGATGGCGCCGAGTGCCGCGAATCGCACTCAGCCGACACGTGTATTTGATGCTGGATTGGCATTAACCGCGTCCGTCGCCGGCGATGGCCTGACGGACGAATCGCCACGGTTCGTGCTGCAACGATTGCTGCCGTGGATCACTCCCGCCTGGTTAGCCGGCGTTCTTTTGTTCAATCTCCGGCAAGTCACCAGCTGCGTCGCCGCTAGACGGATGCGGCGGCGCGGTACATGTCCGGCGGCCGACGCGTGGCAAAACCGGTTGAACGTGATCCAAAGCCGTTTGCAAATAGCCCGGCCCGTGATGCTGCTGGAATCTTCTCTGACGCTGTTTCCGCTGGTCGTCGGTCATATGCGGCCGGCCATCCTGATGCCGCTGGGTGTGTTGACCGGCCTGACTACGGAGCAGGTCGAACTCATTCTGATGCATGAATTGGCCCACATCCGGCGTCGCGATTATCTGATCAACATGCTTCAAACCGTCGTGGAAGGCTGCATGTTCTACAACCCAGGAGTGTGGTGGGTTTCTAAAACTATTCGAATCGAGCGCGAGCACTGCTGTGACGATACGGTCGTAAATGCGACAGATAGCGCTCACGCGTACGCCGCCGCGCTGACCGCGCTGGAGGAAAACCGATCAAGTCGCGCGCACCTTGCGATCGCAGCGACAGGAGGACATCTCATGAAGCGAATTCGTCGCATATTGCACCATACAGAACCGGCATCTTCTCCACTGTTGCCTATATTCAACGCCACGCTCTTGATTGTTGTGCTCGCCGGAATGTTAACGGCCTGGCCGGCGGCTCCAGCTGAACCTGAGCCAATGCCAGTCGCATCCACAGTCGGAGCCTCGGCGTCACCGGCGATTGCATCCGCCCTGCCCGAATTTACGGCCGCAGTTCCAACCCATCAGAATCCAATACCAGGTCCTGTGCAGAATGCCCCCCGAGATTCGTATGCGTTATGGCTCGAGGAAGATGTCGCATACATCATCGGTGATGAAGAGCGTGCCGCTTTCCTCAATCTGGCGACGGACCAGGAACGCGACCGGTTTGTAGAACAATTCTGGCAGCGCCGCGATGCAACCCCTGGGACAGCCGACAATGAATTCAAGGAAGAGCACTATCGGCGAGTTGCGTATGCGAACGCAAATTTCAAGACACTGCTGGCGTCAGGGTTCGGGTGGAAGACCGATCGCGGCCGGACCTATATCCAGTGGGGTCCTCCGGATGAGCTCGAAGTGCATGGCGCCGGCACCCACGTTGGCCCCGACGGAACGATACGGCCTTTCCCTTTTCAACTCTGGCTCTACCGCTACATTGAAGGCATCGGCGCCGACGTTCTGATTGAATTCGACGATCCACAAGGGACAGACGAATACCCTCGCGTAGCCGACACACGGCGCCGGTAGCGAGATCGGGCGATTGTAGGGAATTTAATCACGTACCAGGTCAAGTGCAGTTCTGCTCCGGCGGTTTGCGATCAAGCATCGGTTGTCATGCGCCTCTGTAGGCGCGGTCTATGAAGGTGTGAATGAATTGGAAAGAACGTGGGAATGGGCTCTATCCCCTCCTTCGAGGAGGGGTGGCAGCGCCGATCAAGCAAATATAGCGCTACCTAACATTCGGCGCTGCCGGGGAGGTCATACCACTGTTGCCGCACGATTCTGACCTCCCCCGCTGCGCCCTATCTAAGGTAGCGAGACGTTTGGTTTAAAGGGCGCATCG
>Ga0075421_100012192_pt1 | contig 10668 bp, 9 predicted proteins | sample SoiMetdeltSBSDD5_FD_75292 | JGI IMG/M metagenome (GOLD analysis project Ga0075421, IMG submission 75292) | Bulk soil microbial communities from a Populus tree surrounding site in Tennessee, USA - Soil MetaG P. deltoides SBSDD5 | ecosystem: Environmental > Terrestrial > Soil > Tree plantation...
CTTCGCGCTGAAGGTGCTCGAAGAGCAGCTCGGCCTGCGCGCGCCGCTGCGCGCGCTCTACCGGGAGCTGCAGGGCGCCGAGCGCCACAGCGGCGAGGAGCTGCGGGACCGCCTGCGCGGCGCGGGCCGGCACCGGCGCAGCCCGGAGCTCGCCGGCCGCTGCCTGCGCGTGCTCGGGGAGTTGGGCATCTTGCGCTTCGAGCGCAACGAGGGCGTTCCCACGCTTGGGGTCGTATCCTCGAATGGGACCAAGCTCGAAGGCTCGGAGTCCTTCCGCGCCTACAGCGCCCGTTACGAGGAGGGCGAGCGATACCTCGAAAGACGCAGACAGCCCTAGGCACCGACGAGGCCCAGCCAGAGGTCCCGGCGGATCGCCGTGGCCACACGAAGGTCGGTGCGCCCGCGCCCGAGCACGAGGCGGCGCCGCTCGACGACGTCACGCGCTCGCTGAACGCCGAGCAGCGCTCGCTGCTCGGCGACCTCTTCGCGCTGATCGAGGAATTCGACTCTGGCGCCGACGGAGCCGGTCCCGAGCCGCTCGACCGCAGCGCGATCGAGCGCGCCTTCGTCTTCGCGTGCGAGCGCCACGCGGATCAGATGCGCCGCTCCGGCGACGAGTTCATCACCCACCCGGTCGGGGTGGCGCGGATCTGCGCCGGAATGAGGCTGGACACGGACACGCTCTGCGCCGCGCTCCTGCACGACACGGTCGAGGACACGAGCGCCAGCCTCGCCGAGATCGAGGACGAGTTCGGCGAGCAGATCGCGGCCCTGGTCGACGGCGTCACCAAGCTGACCGAGATCACCTTCGAGAGCCGGGACGAGCGGCAGGCAGAGAACTACCGCAAGATGATGGTGGCGATGGCGACCGACGTCAGGGTGATCCTGATCAAGCTCGCCGACCGCCTCCACAACATGCGCACGCTCGGCGCGCTGCCGAAGCAGAAGCAGATCACCAAGGCGCGCGAGACGCTCGAGATCTACGCGCCGCTGGCGCACCGGCTCGGGATCCACGCGATCAAGTGGGAGCTCGAGGACCTCGCCTTCGCGACCCTGCACCCACGCAAGTACGACGAGATCAAGGAGCTGGTCGCCCAGCAGCGCACGGAGCGCGAGGTCTACGTGGACGACGCGGGCGGCTTCCTCTCCGGCGAGCTGAAGAAGGTCGGCATCGAGGCGCGGATCTCCGGCCGCGCCAAGCACTTCTACTCGATCTACACGAAGATGACCAAGAAGGGGCGCGAGTTCAACGAGATCTTCGACCTCACGGCGATGCGGGTGATCGTCGGCTCGGTCAAGGACTGCTACGGCGCGATCGGCGTCATCCACTCGCTCTGGAAGCCGCTCCCCGGCCGCTTCAAGGACTTCGTCGCGATGCCGAAGGCGAACATGTACCAGGCGCTGCACACGACGGTGATCGGACCCGAGGGCAAGCCGCTGGAGATCCAGATCCGCACCGGTGACATGCATGAGCTGGCCGAGTACGGGATCGCCGCCCACGTCGCCTACAAGGAGGGCGGCAAGGGGGATCCGGAGCGGGAGAAGATGACCTGGCTGCGCCAGCTGGTCGAGGAGGAGGGGGAGCAGGACCCGGCCGAGTTCCTGGAGTCCCTGCGCGTCGACCTCTTCGAGGACGAGGTCTTCGTCTTCACCCCGAAGGGCGAGGTGAAGAACCTCTCCGCCGGCTCGACCCCACTTGACTTCGCCTACGCCGTGCACACCGACGTCGGCCACCGCTGCGTGGGCGCGAAGGTGAACGGGAAGATCGTGCCGCTGCACTACCAGCTGAAGTCGGGCGACATCGTCGAGGTGCTGACCGGCAAGCAGGAGCGCGGCCCTTCGCGCGACTGGCTGAAGCTGGTGCGGACGAGCCGGGCCCGCAACAAGATTCGCGCCTGGTTCAAGCAGGAGCGCCGCGAGGACGCGGAGCGCCACGGCCGCGAGGCGCTGGAGCAGGCGCTGCGCAAGCGCAACCTGCCGATGCAGAAGATCGCGATGAGCCCGCTGCTCGCCGACGTGATCCGGGAGATGGGATTCCGCAAGGCGGGCGAGTTCTACATCGCCCTCGGCCAGGGCAAGATCTCCTCGAAGACGGTCGCCAACAAGCTGATGCAGCGCCTGAAGGCGGGGGAGGCGGTGGACGAGGCCGAGCCCCTGGGGCTGATCGGCGGCCGCGAGGACGAGGCCCGCCGCACCAAGGAGGCTTCCAACTTCGGGATCCGCGTCAAGGGCGTGGACGAGGTCGCGGTCCGGCTCGCCAAGTGCTGCCGGCCCGTCCCCGGAGACCCGATCCTCGGCTACATCTCGCTGGGGCGCGGGATCACGATCCACCGCGAGGACTGCAAGAACGTGAAGGCCCTTCGCAAGGCGCCGGAGCGCTTCGTCGACGTCAGCTGGGACGGCGACAACGAGGCGTCCTACCGGGTCGCGCTCCAGGTCGACGCGTGGGACCGCACGCGCCTGCTCGAGGACCTCTCCCGCACCTTCGCCGAGGTCGGCATCAACATCCTCGAGGCGAGCTGCACCACCAAGCACCCGATGGTGAAGAACCGCTTCGTGGTCGAGGTCGGGGACACCCACCAGCTGAAGCAGTGCATCTCCCGCCTGCGCAACGTCGACTCGGTCTTCGACGCGTACCGGATCACCCCGACCGCCTGAGGCCGGCCCGCAATAGGCTGGCCGCATGGCACTGACGGTGGCGGTCACCGGCCCTACCGGGGAGATCGGCAAGCCGCTGGTCACGGCGCTGGAGCGGAGCGGCGCGGTCGAGCGGGTGCTGGGGATGGCGCGGCGTCCCTTCGATCCGGCCGCCGAGGGCTGGAGCAAGGTCGAGTACCGCCAGGGCGACATCCTCGATCGCGAGACGGTCGACGCTCTGGTCGCGGAGGCAGACGTCATCGTCCACCTCGCCTTCGTGATCTTCGGCAGCCACGAGGAGACGCGCCGGGTCAACCTCGAGGGCAGCCGCAACGTCTTCGAGGCGACCGCGGCGAGCGGCGCACGCCGGCTGGTCTACACCTCCTCGGTGGCCGCCTACGGGTTCCACGCGGACAATCCCCAGCCGCTGACCGAGGAAGTCGCGCCGCGCGGAACCGAGCGCTTCTACTACTCGGCGCAGAAGGCGGAGCTGGAGGCGCTGCTGGCGGAGACGATCGGCGACGCGGGTCCCGACGTCTACGTCTTCCGCCCCTCGATCGTGGCCGGACTGCGGGCGACGATGCTGGTCAACCAGGCCGTCAAGCAGGTGCAGGTCGGCGGCCGCCTGCCGATCGTGCAGCGCGCGCTGACCGGCCTGCCGCTGCTTCGCCCGGTGCTGCCCGACACCGGCCTTCCCTTCCAGCTCGTCCACCATGACGACGTCGCCGCCGCCCTGCTCGCGGCGATCGAGGGGGAGGGGGCGCCCGGCGTCTACAACCTCGCCGGCGACGGTGAGATCACGCTCGGCGACGTGGCCAGGGCGCTCGACTGGTACTCGATACCGGTGCCCGACCTCGCCGTGCGCGTCGCCGCCGATCTCGCCTCGCGGCTCTCCTTCATCTCGGCCGAGCTGGAGTGGGCCAACGCGGGGCGCGTGCCGGTGCTGATGGACACGGCGAAGGCGCGGCGCGAGCTGGGCTGGACCCCGTTGCTCGACGCGGGGGAGACACTGCTGGAGACGGTGGACGGAGCCCGCGCCGAGGGAATCCTCGGCTAGGTCAGAGGGAGGAGAGCGCTTCCCGGATCGCCTGCCCGGCGCTAGCCAGCTCCTCCGGCGTCTCGTACTTTCCGCGCGGCCAGAAGAAGCCGCGGAGCCCGTCCTTGCGAACCCGCGGCACCACGTGCACGTGGAGGTGGGGGACGCTCTGGCTGACGACGTTGTTCATCGCGACGAAGGTGCCCTCGGCGCCCATCGCAGCCGGCACCGCGCGCGACAGCCGCTGCACGGTCTCGAAGAAGGGGCCGACCTCGTCAGCGGGCAGGTCCGCGAGGGTCTCGTGATGGTGGCGCGGCAGCACGAGCGTGTGCCCGTGGAAGAGCGGCCTGTGGTCGAGGAACGCAAAGGCCTGCGGCTCGTCGAGCACGACCTCCGACTCGATCTCGCCGGCGATGATCCGGCAGAAGAGGCAGCCGGGGTCAGGCAACGACGGTGAGCGCGGCGGGCGCGATCCGCAGCCGCATCGCCTCGCATTGGCCGATGTAGTCCCCGTCCAGCTGGACCGGAAGCGGTCGCAGCCTGCCCTCGCGATCGTGGGATATCGAGCTGATCGTCGCCTCGGTGATGTCGTCGAAATGCTCGATCTGCCGGTGCGATGACGCCGCCAGGCTCTCGCTGAGGAGGCGGGCCACGAGGGTGGGGGTGTCGCGCTGCGCAGCCCGCTTCAGCACCGCCAAGGACAACGTGCCGTCGTCGATCGCGATCCCGTGGCAGACCCGCACGGGGCGGCTGGAGAAGTAGGTGAAGGGGTCGGAGTTCTGCGCCAGCGCGGTGATCCCCTCGACCTCGCTCCCCGCCACCTCGACCCGCATGCGGGCGGGGTTTCGCAGATAGCGGCGGTAGTAGCCGGAGACCGCCGCCCATGTGTAGTAGTAGGGCCCGGCGCGCGCCTTCATCCGCGGGTGGGCGTCCACCCGCTCGACGACGGTGGCGTCGATGCCGACCCCGCAGGAGAAGACGAAGTAGCGCTCGTCGGCAACTCCGAGGTCGATGCGGCGTGGCCGGAAGTCGTCGGCGAGGGAGAGCAGGTGCTCGGTCGCGTCGACGACGTCGTTGGGGATCCCCAGCGTGCGGGCGACCACGTTGGTCGAGCCGCCCGGCAGGACCGAGACCGGGACGTCGGTGCCGGCAAGCCCGTTTGCGACCTCGTTCAGCGTGCCGTCGCCGCCGAAGGCGACGACGATGTCGTAGCCGCCCGAACGTGCCTCGCGGCCGATCTCGGTCGCGTGGTCACGCGCCTCCGTGGTCACGGCCTCCACCTCGTAGCGGCCCTGCAGCGCGTAGACGACGAGGTTCCTGAGCCGGTCGGAGACCGTCGTCGCATACGGGTTGACGATGATCAGCATCTTCTTCTTCGCCGCCCGCCGCGGTCCGCCGGCGCCGGCGGTGGAGACGGCCGGGGCGCTCGGCTGCAGGGTTCCCGTGGTCCCCGCGGCCGGGCTCACGCGTCACCTCCGACGGCCTCGTAGCGCACGACGCCGTCCTCTTCGACCTCCATGACGCGCCCCTCGTTGACGAGCAGGTCTACGTGGCCGATCACCTCGGAGAGCGTCAGGAACGCCTGCGTCACCGCGACGTTCCCCCACAGATCCTGCGCGATCTCATAACCGGTGCTGGGGCGTTTGGCGATCACGCCGTGGATCCTCTCCTTGCGACGCTCGTGGTTCTCGATCCGCTCGTCGATCAGCGCCACGTGATCCGTGATCGGTTCGCCGTGGCCCGAGAGCACGATCTCCGCCGGCAGCTCGCGGGTGCGCCGCATCGAATCGAGATAGGTGACCAGGGCCTGCGGGCGCTCGCGGGAGCCGTCGAGCGGACGTGTGACGAGCGGGTTGGAGGAGATGTGGCCGATCAGGTGGTCGGCGGCGATCAGGATGCGCCGCTCCTCGTCCCAGAAGACCGTGTCGGAGGGGCTGTGGCCGGGCCGGTGCATCACCTCCAGCGAGCGGTCGCGGAAGGACATCCGCTCGCCGTCGGCGAGCGGGCGGGTCACCCGCGCCCTCGCGCCCCAGCCGCGGAAGCTGCGAGAGACGCTCTGCAGGGCGAAGACGACGTTCTCCGGGATCCCGTTGCGGAGCATCAGGCCGGCGGCGAACTGGTCCTCGCGCTCCGCGTCCTCGCCGAAGTTGGCGAGCCGCTCGACCGCGGCGTCGATCGCCGCCACCTCGGCGCCCGAGTGCTGGACGATGATCTCGACCAGCCCGAGATGGTCGATGTGCTGATGGGTGAGGATCACCAGCTCGATGTCGGCGATCGCGTGGCCGCGCTCCGCGAGCTGGGCCTGCAGCTCGTCCAGCGCCTTGCCCGAGTTGGGGCCGGTGTCGACGAGGGTCAGCGGGTCGTCCTCCAGCAGGTAGCAGTTGACGCGCCCGACCGCGAACGGCGTCGGGATGCGCAGGGTGTGGATCCCGGCCTCGGCGGCGCGCTCGAGCGCCGCCTCGGGACTCAGGGGCGGTGCCGTCTCCGCACTCATGAGCGGATCAGCGCCAGGACCTCGTCGCGGCGCTCCTCCATGTGCTGCAAGGAGACGATTGATTCGAGATTGAGCCGGAGCAGGGGCTCGGTGTTCGAGGGGCGGACGTTGAAGTGCCAGTCCTGGTAGTCGACCGAGACCCCGTCGATGTGGCTGACCACCCCGTCGGAGTAGCGCCGCTCGATCTCCTCCATCTTCGCCTCGGGATCCTCGACCTCGGTGTTGATCTCCCCGGAGATGAAGTAGCGGGAGCGGAACTCGGACATCAGCTCGGCGAGCGAGCGGTCGTCAGCCGAGAGCAGCTCGAGCAGGCGCAATGCGGGCAGCGTCCCCGAGTCCGCGCACCAGAACTCGCGGAAGTAGTAATGGCCGGAGACCTCGCCGCCGAAGATGGCACCGGTCTCGCGCATACGCACCTTGAAGAAGGCGTGGCCGACCCGCGAGAGGCCCCATCGCCCGCCGGCCTCCTCCACCGTGTGCGGCACGGCGCGGCTGGAGCGCGGGTCATAGAGGATCATCCCGCCGGGCTCCTTCTCGAGCGCCGCGCGGGCCAGCAGGGCGCAGATGAAGTCTCCGGCGCAGAACTCTCCGCTCTCGTCGATGAAGAAGCAGCGGTCGGCGTCGCCGTCCCAGGCGATGCCCAGGTCAACGTCCTCGCTGCGCACCCGCTCCACGATCGGGCGGCGGTTCTCCTCCAGCAGCGGGTTCGGCCCGTCCTCGGAGAACTCGCCGCTCGGCTCGAAGTGCATCTCGAGCAGCTCGAAGCCGAGGCGCTCGAGGATCGGGCCGACCATCGGCCCCGCCATCCCGCTGCTCCCGTCGACCACGATCCGCATCGGCTTCACCGCCTTCGGGTCGATCGAGGAGAGGGCGTGCTGGTGGAACTCCTCCCAGACGTCGACCTGCTCGACCTCGCCACCACCGGGCGGATCGGGAAGGCCCGCGGCGATCATTCGCTGCACGTCGCCGATGCCGGCGTCCCCGGAGAGGGCGAGTGCGCCCTCGCGGAGCAGCTTGATCCCGGTGTAGGCCTTCGGGTTGTGGGAGGCGGTGACCATCGCGCCGCCGTCGAGGTCGCGCGAGCCGATCAGGAAGTAGACGACCTCGGTCGCGACCATGCCGGCGTCCAGGACGGTGACTCCCTCGTCGGTCAGTCCCTCGACCACGGCGGCCGACATCGCCGGGGCGCTCAGCCGCATGTCGCGCCCGACGCCGACCCGCAGCTCGCCGGTCTGCTTGCCGCGCAGGTCGGCGAGCACGCGGGCAAAGGCACGGCCGACCGCGTACGCGGTTGACTCGTCCATCTCCGTCCCGTAGATGCCGCGGATGTCGTAGGCCTTGAAGATGCCGTCTGGGGCGAGCACCCCGGTCACGATCCGAAGCCGCCCTTCAGGGCCTTGTAGCTGTCCTCGAGGGACTGCGGCATGACTCGAGTGTCGGCGATCACCGGCATGAAGTTGGTGTCCCCGCCCCAGCGGGGGACCACATGAAGGTGAATGTGATGCTCGACGCCGGCGCCCGCGACGCGGCCCTGGTTCATGCCGACGTTGTAGCCGTGCGGCTCGTAGACCCGCTCGAGCCGGTCCATGGCGCGCTGCGCGAGGGCCATCATCTCGGCGAGCGTCTCCGCCGGCAGGTCCTGGAGGCGGGCCAGGTGCTCATAGGGGGCGACCATCAGGTGCCCGTTGGTATAGGGGAACTTGTTGAGGATCACGAAGGCGCGCTCGCCGCGGTGGACGATCAGGTTCTGCGCGTCCTCGCCCTCGTGCGGCTTGAGGCAGAAGATGCACGCCTCCTCCGCGTCCTTGGAGGCGTCCTTCACGTATTCGAGGCGCCAGGGCGCCCAGATCCGCTGATTGGCCACACGGCTGATCCTACGTAGCTGCCTGCCGTCCGGGGGGCTCGTCACCCTGGGCACCATGTTCATCGTCCACGTCAGCTGCTCCGACGAGTCCTGCGCCGAGGAGATCGAGGCGGTCGTCGAGCGCATCGAGGACGCCGACAACGTCGTCTGCGAGTGCGGGCACGGCACCGTGCTCGTCTCCGTCGCGGAGCTGGACGAAGGCGCGCAGGTGATCGAGCTGCGCCTCGCCCGCGAGCGGCGGCTCGCCGCGTAGCCCCGCCTAGAGCCAGCCGCGGCGGCGGAAGTAGGCGACCATCGAGACCAGGATCGCCGCCATCGTCCCGACCACGACCCAGAAGGCGGTCGTGTCGCCCTCGCCCGGGACGCCGACGTTCATGCCCCAGATGCTCGCGATCAGGGTGAGCGGCAGGACGATGACGCTGATCGAGGTGAGGACGCGGAGGATGTCGTTGACGCGGTGGGATAGCACCGACTCGTTGGTCTCCTCGAGCGCGACCACGACCTCCTTGTAGTTCTCGAGCATGTCCCAGATCCGCTCGTGGGCGTCGACGATGTCGTCGAAGTAGATCTCGAGATCGAGGTTCTCGGCGAGGTAGCGGCCCTTCACCTTCTCGAGGTCGCGCAGAACGGGGCGCTGCGGGCGGATCACCTTGCGGAAGTTGATGATCTCCTGCTTGACGTTGGAGATGTCGCGCACGATGTCCTCGGAGCGGCCCTCGAAGATCTCGTCCTCGAGCGCGTCGAGCTTGTTGCCGATCTTGCGCAGCATCGGGAAGCAGTAGTCGAAGCTGTCATCGACGATGCGGTAGAGCAGGTAGCCGGCGCCGCGCGAGAAGAGCTGTTCGCGCAGCTCCTCCTTGGCGCGGCAGCGCTCGAACAGGTACTCGACCGGCTGCAGGGGCTGGTTCGGCAGGGTGATCAGGAAGCCGGGGCCGACGAAGAGGTCGAGCTCTCCGGCACCGAGCCGCCCGGCCGCGTGGTCGAAGATCGGGAAGTGCAGGACGATGAAGAGGTAGTCCTCGTACTGGTCGATCTTCGGACGCTGGTTGCGGGAGAGCACGTCCTCGAGGTCGAGCGCGTGGAAGTCGAAGTGCTCCTCGAGCCAGGCGCGCTCGAGCGCGCCGGGGCGCTCGATGTTGACCCAGCGCAGCCCCTCGGCCTGGATCTGCTCGACGCGGGGAGCCTGTGGTTCAGCCGCCGACGCGGGCGCGATGAGCTCGCTGCGGCGCGCCTGGCGTCTCAGCCTCGGCTTTGGAAGGTTCGCCATCGCTCTTGCTCATCATCTCGTCCGGCACGGTCATCCTCGTGAACACAAGGTTATAGGGGCCGATCGGCAGCGAACGGGCGCACTCGTGCGTGCACATGCGTCCAAACGGGTTTGCCTCGCCGGGCCCCTTGATATCGTGCGCCAGGCATAACCGCCACATCTAGAGGGGTGGAGGGACTGGCCCTTAGAAGCCCCGGCAACCACCGAAGACCCTCGGGTCCGAGATAGGTGCCAACTCCAGCAGGCGCAGGACGAAGGCCTGGAAGATGTGGGGGAGACGTCCGATCGGACCTCTGCCCCACAGGAAGGCGGAGGTTTTTTCGTTGGAGATATCGAAACGAAGGAAGATCGGATGTCACTCCAGAGCTTGAGGTGCAAGGAATGCGGCGCGAGCTACCCGCTCGAGGCCCGCTTCGTATGTGAGAGCTGTTTCGGCCCGCTCGAGGTCGCCTACGACCACTCGCAGCTCGACGTCGCGGAGACCAAGCGGCGGATCCAGTCCGGCTCGCGCGGGATCTGGCGCTACTCGGACTTCCTGCCCTTCGCCGGGCGCCCGGGGGACCCGCTGGAGCCGGGCCTGACCCCGCTGGTGCGCGCCGACCGCCTCGCCGAGCGGCTCGGCGTGGACGCGGAGATCCACGTCAAGAACGACGCCGCCAACCCGACTCACTCCTTCAAGGACCGCGTCGTCGCGGTGGCGATCGCAAAGGCGAAGGAACTCGGGTTCGAGACCGTCGCATGTGCCTCCACTGGCAATCTCGCCAACGCTGTCGCCGCCCACGCGGCCGCGGCGGGGCTCGACTCCTACGTCTTCGTACCGGCCGACCTGGAGGAACAGAAGCTGCTGGCGACCGGCGTCTACGGGACCAAGCTGGTCGGGGTGCGGGGCAGCTATGACGACGTGAACCGTCTCTGCACCCAGCTGGCCGAGGAGCGCCCCTGGGCGTTCGTCAACGTCAACCTGCGGCCCTACTACGCGGAGGGCTCGAAGACGATCGCCTACGAGACGGTGGAGCAGCTCGGCTGGACGCTCCCGGACCGGGTCGTCTGCCCGATCGCCTCGGGATCCCTCTTCACGAAGATCGGCCGCGGCTTCGACGAGTGGCGCGAGCTGGGCCTCGTCGAGGGCGGGCACCCGGTCTTCAACGGCGCCCAGGCGGACGGCTGCAGCCCGGTCGCGACCGCCTACGCCGAGGGCTGGGACGTCTGCAAGCCGCAGCGCCCGGACACGATCGCGAAGAGCCTCGCGATCGGCGACCCGGCCGACGGTCCCTACGCGCTGGAGCTTGCCCGCTCCAGCGGCGGCGCGATCGACTCGGTCTCAGACGCCCAGATCCGCGATGGGATCAGGCTGCTCGCGGAGACGACGG
>Ga0075421_100012193_pt1 | contig 10668 bp, 9 predicted proteins | sample SoiMetdeltSBSDD5_FD_75292 | JGI IMG/M metagenome (GOLD analysis project Ga0075421, IMG submission 75292) | Bulk soil microbial communities from a Populus tree surrounding site in Tennessee, USA - Soil MetaG P. deltoides SBSDD5 | ecosystem: Environmental > Terrestrial > Soil > Tree plantation...
CATCAGCCGGAGGTCAGACGATGAACGCGCTCGACACGGTCAACCAGGCGCGCGACGCGATCACGGTGCGACGCGTATACGGCGAGCCGTACCAGGAGGGCGGCGTGACGATCATCCCGGCCGCGCACGTCATGGGCGGGGGCGGCGGTGGTGGTGACACGGAGGGGAACGGCGGCAGCGGCTTCGGGCTCTCGGCGCGCCCCGTCGGCGCGTGGATCATCAAGGACGGAGATGCGACCTGGCGTCCCGCGCTGGACCTGAGTCGCACGATCTTCATGGGTCAGCTCGTGGCGATCGTGACGGTCCTCTCGCTGCGGTCGATCCTCACGGCGTGGGCGAAGCGACGCTAGCGTTCTCACGGCGGCGGTCGATCGCGTAGCCAGAGCCTGTACGGCGCTTCGCGACCTCCTTCATCTCGGCGGCCGCACGCGCGACCTCGGTCGCTCCGGAGAAGCGATCGGGACGAAGCGGCACGACGCCGATCGACACCGTGACGAAGGGCACGCGGCGCATGCGTCCGCGGCGGTCGGGCGCCTCCACCCAGCCGCGCGCGCGGTCGTCCGCGTCGTAGAGCGCCGGGATGGATGCGTCGAAGCGCGAGATGATCTGGCCGGCCACCTCTTCGGCGCGCGCGTCGGGCACGAGGACGACGAAATCGTCACCGCCGACATGTCCGATGAACGTATCGTCGCCCGCCTCGCCGACGGTCTGGCTCAGCAGATCCGCGAGGTGCGCGATGAGGTCGTCGCCGCGCGCGAAGCCCTGACGGTCGTTGAAGTCCTTGAAGTGATCGACGTCGACGTAGAGGCATGCGGTGTCACTGCCATCACTGAGCCGCGCGTCGATCTCGTGGGCGATGCTGAGGTTGCCGGGGAGGCCGGAGAGCGGGTTGAGGGAGCGCAGCTCCGCCGCGCGGCGGAGCGCGGACGCGATGCGGGCGACGAGCTCGTCGATGTCGAAGGGCTTCGCGACGTAGTCGTCCGCACCGTTGCGGAGCCGTGTCGCCACCTCGGCCGTGGTCCGCTTCGCGGTCACAAAGACCACCGGGATGTAGCGGGTGCGCGGATCGCGCCGCAGCTCACGGTGCACCTCGTCGCCGGTCATGAAAGGCATGCCGACATCCAGGACGACGAGGTCGGGGCGCGTTGCGCGGGCGTGCTCGAGCGCGGACCTGCCGTCAGCGGCGAGCACGCAGTCGTAGCCCGCGTCCTGCAGGGCCATGTCGACCAGGGCCCGGGTGGACGGATCGTCGTCCGCGACCAGAACACGGCTCTTCATACGTTCAGGGATAGACGCGTGGCGGGGGGTAAACAATGAGAAAACGGTACCGCCGGGCAATCGGTGGTCCTGTTGTGGAACGGCCGAGTTAGCGAGCGGAAGGGGTCATTTACCCCCTATTTAGGTTGCTGCCGCTCCCGGACGGTCAGCCGACCATGGGCCGCGGACGCTTCTGGACTGGAGTCGCCTGACCAAGTCCCCTTCAGCGAGCTGTGCCGGCGGTCCCGAGTGTCTCTTTCAGCGCGTCCGCGAGGCTCATCGCCCTGAGGTACGCCGGTCCGACGTCATCGCATCGAAGGCATCGGCGAGCGCGAGGATCCCGATCGGGTCGTTTCCATCTGGGACAGCTACGTCGCGCGGCATCGGGACTGGATTCGCAAGACGCCCACTACGATTTACGTCGAGCGCCCGGGTGGCGGAATTGGTATTCGCGTCGGCCTTAGGAGCCGATGGGGGTTAAACCCCGTGTGGGTTCGAGTCCCACCCCGGGCACCGCCGAGTACTTCGCCTTAGACCCCAACGGCGTCAGCCCTTGCGATCAGTGCGGCATCGAGCGCGTCGAGCACCGCGCGCGACGACCGTCGCTCGTGCGCGCCACGCGTCGCGCCGATGCTTCTCACGACCGCGCGCGGGTCGTTCAGCGTGACGCCCAGCGCATCCAGGGTCTTCTCGCACTGCACGGTGTGCTCGACGATGTGCGATGCGAAGCGGTGGAGCCGGAAGCGAACGTCGATGCGGTGCGGCACCTCATACGGTCCCCACTGAGACGGTCGCACCATCTGCGCAGCGTCAAGGCCCGCGAGCGCCGCGTCGGTCTCGGCGCGACGCGCGGCGAACGCGGCGAGGATGTCGAGCACGCCACCGCTCGTATCCGCGGGATCCGGCTGCGGGCGCCGCTCGGCGCTTAGGGTGAGCGGCTCGTCGTCGCGACGGACGAGGGCGTGCTGCGTATTCGCGCGGTACGAGCGCTCCACTCCGATCGCGTGCACGAGCGTCTCGCGCACGCTCCACTCTCCTTCGGCCGGCACGCGATCGAGCAGATCGTCATCGATCGCCGCGAGCAGGCCGCGGAGCCGACCGAACGCGATCTGCGCGAGCGTGAGGATCCGCGAGGCCTCGTCGCCGTCCGGCGCGAGCGCCGCGACGGCCATCTGCTCCTCCTCGAGCGCGTTGTACAGCGCGTACCCGGCGAGAGCGGGTGGATCGACGTCACGCCAGCGCCAACGAGCCGTCAGGTCGGTGATGCGCGCCAGTCGTGCGAGCGCGCGGTCGAACGCGAGTGCCACTAGGACCGTACCCGCGCCTCGATCCCCGAGAGCCTTTCGATGACCTTGATGAGCGCGAGATTGCCTTCGCGTCCGCCGCCGTCGCGCTGCAGCGCGTTGTAGAGCTCGTGCACCAGCGCGGCGCCGGGGAGCGAGATGTGATCGGCGTACGCGTTGTCGAGGACGAGGCGCAGATCCTTCTGCTGGAGATCCACCATGAAGCCAGGCCGGAAGTCGCCGGCGAGCATCTTCGGCGCGTAATTCTGCATCGCCCACGACGACCCCGCGCCACCCGCGATGACCTGCCGCGTCTTCTCGAGGTCGATCCCCTGAGACGCCGCGAAGACGAGGGCCTCGGATACGCCGAGGTTGTTCAGCGCGACCGCGATCTGGTTCGCGAGCTTGCAGGCCTGGCCCGCGCCGTGATCCCCGATGTGGACGATCGTCTTCCCGAGTGCGTCGAACAGCGGCATCGCGCGCTTCACGTCAGCGGCATCACCGCCGATCATGATCGAAAGGCGTGCTTCGATCGCGCCGGGCTCGCCGCCAGACACCGGCGCATCTAGGGTGCGGAACGGTGGCCGGTTTTTCGCCGCGCGATCCGCGAAGTCGCGGGTCGCCGAGGGGGAGATCGTGCTCATGTCGATGAGGAGCAGTCCATCGCGGGCGCCGGCCGCGACCCCGTCCGGGCCGAAGACCGCCTCTTCGACGTGCGGCGTGTTCGGGACCATGGTGACGACGATGTCGGACCGCTCGGCCACCTCGCGGGGTGTCTTCACGACGGTCACGCCGTCTTTCGCGAGGGCCTCGGCGCGGGCAAGCGTCCGGTTCGTCACCGCGACGGCGAAGCCCGCTTTGAGCGCATTCCGCGCCATCGGAGCGCCCATGATCCCCGTCCCGACGAAGCCGATACGTTCCATCAGTCGTCGTGCTCGTCTTCGCCGTTGTGGGACTCGCCGTTCTCCTCGCGCTTCATGAAGAGGGTGCGCGTGTCGCCTTCCTCGGTGAGGAGATACGTGTTCTCCTCGGTCTCGTCGACGTTGACCGAGGCGACGAGCAGCTGATCGGTGACGTGCGTGAAGCCGCCTGAGCGCTGTAGCTCGTTCGCGATGGCCTCCGCCAGCGAGTCCTCCTCGTAGTGGTCGAGCACAACGGACTTGGCCCGCTTGACCAGCTCGAAGAAGTCGAAAGGATCCATCTTGTCCTGGTGGGCCAGGAGGACGGCGGCACCGACTTCCTCGTCGCCCTCGTGGACCTCGTAGAAGTGCATCCGCAATACACTATGACCGTCCCATGTCTGATGCTCCTACCACCTCCGCGCCTACCGAACGGTCCTTCCGCCACAGCGTTCGCCGCGACGCGGGATCGAAAGTTTCGCTCGAGGTCGAGGTCGATGCGGACCGCCTGACGCGCCAGGCCGACCGCGTCTTCGAGCGCCATAACCAGAAGGCGAAGATCCCAGGGTTCCGCCCGGGCAAGGCGCCGCGCGCGATGTACGAGCGCGCGTACGGCGCGGAGCACCTCTGGGCCGAGGCCGCCGAGGACCTAGTGGAGCAGACCTATCGCGAGATCGTCGAGCTCGAGGAGCTGTCGCCGCTGGAGGATCCCCGGGTGGACCTGACGCAGCTCGAGCCGGGAAAGCCGATGAAGTGGACGGCGACGGTCACGGTTCGGCCCGATGTGCAGCTCGGTGATTATGCCGCGCACGGTGCCGCCGTCGAGCCGACGCCTCCGGGCGACGAAGAGATCGGCAAGACCATCGAAGCGATGCGGGAGTCGCACGCCCAGCTGCAACCGGTGCCGAGAGAGGCCAGGGCGGGGGACATCGTCACCGTCGACATCGACGTGTCCGTCGCCGGGAAGACGCTGCCGCCCTTCGCGCGCAATGCGCACGTCGAGGCGGGTCGCGCGACGTCGATCGCGGGGCTGGGCGATGCGTTCGTCGGCATGAAGGCCGGCGACAGCAAGACCGTCGAGCTCGAGTTCTCGTCCGAGACCGCGACCGAAGAGCTGCGCGGCAAAAAGGGCGCCTTCAGCATCCGCGCGAGCCAGGTCGCGGAGAAGGTGCTGCCCGCGCTCGACGACGATTTCGCGAAGACCGTCGGCGTCGCCGACATCGCGCAGCTGCGGCGCGAGGTGAAGAACGAGCTCGTGCACTCGGCGTTCCACGAAGCTCGTGACGCGGCGGCGGACAAAATGCTCGAACACGCCGTCGACACCGCGACCGTTGAGGTGCCCGAGGTCCTCGCGCAGGACGAGCTCGATCACATGGTCGCGGACCTCAAGTCACGCATTCGCGAGCAGGGGATCACCTTCGAGCAGTTCCTGCTCCAGGCGCGCAAGACGGAGGACGAGATCCGCGCCGAGTGGAAGCCCGTGGCCGAGCGACGCGCGAAGTCGATCCTGGTCCTCGACGCGATCGCGAAGAAAGAAGGCATCACTGTCTCGTCCAACGAGCTCGCGGCACAGGTCGCGATGACGCCGCTCGCGCAGCAGGATCCGCGCGCGCTGCGCGACCCCCTCGTGCTCGCCTCGCTCGCGCGCTCGATCCGCAATCGCAAGACCGTCGACAAGCTGATCGGTCTCGAGTCACCCGACGCGGAAGCGGAAGCCATCAAGAAGGCAGGCGGCGAGGCAACAAACCTCCACGGCGCCGCGCCCAAGAAGGAAGAGCCAAAGATCATCGTGCCCGAGAAATCGAACGCGACCCCCGAGGGCCGCGAAGCGCTTCGGGCCATGCTCGACAAGAAGTAGCGCGGTCGCTCCCAGCCATCGCGCGCGAGCTCAACGTCGCGGCACTCCTCTCGCTCGCTGCTGGCTACGCCGGCCCGCCGTTCACCGCGCGTGCTCCGTTCGGGCCGGCTGGGCGCAGACGCTCGCTCGAGGAGCGCCGCGCCGTTGTCGCTCGCGCGATAGCCAGAGCGGCCGCTTGGGGGACCAGGATTCCGAAGCGGCCGCTCCTCGTGTCTCTTGCGCTGCTAGACGAGGTACTTCCGGAACCACTCGATCGTGGCGACCCAGGCTTTCTGCGCGGCTGCGGCGTTGTAGCGGTCCGCGTTCGTGTCGTTGTGGAAGGCGTGGTTCACGCCCGGATGGATGGTGATCGTGTACGGCGAGCCAGACTTCTTGAGCTCCTGTTCCATCTGCATCGTGCTGCTCGTGATGCGGGTGTCGAGCTCCGCGTACACGCCCAACACCGCGGCCTTCGTCTTGGCGAGCTCGGCGTAATTCGCCGGCTGCGGTCCGTAGTACGGCACCGCGGCCTTCACGTCAGGGTTCAGGGACGTGACGATACTCCAGACCTCACCACCGCCGAAGCAGAAGCCGGTCACGCCGATGGCGCCACTCGATTGCCCTTTGAGGAACGCGATCGTCGCGCCGTGGTCGGAGAGCTTCGCGGCCAGATCGCGTTTCGCGAGCGCGGCGTTGTACGCGGCGGAGTCCGTGAGCTTCGCCGCGCCGCCCTCGCGCGCGGCGAGGTCGATGTTCACGGCCACGAAGCCCGCGGTGGCGGCGCGGCGCACGACGTCGCGGATGTGTTCGGTCTGCCCGCGGTTCTCGTGGATGACGACCACCCCGGGAACGCGCGCGCCCGTGTTCGGCTTGGCCATGTACGCCATGAGCGGTGCCCCGTCCGTGCCCTTGATCTCGGGCTTCGAGACGACGATGCGCGGATCGTTCTCCTGCACGGTCACGCCGGCCGGCGCTGGCGACGGCGGAGGCGTGGCGAAGGCCTGCGGGACGAAGGCCGTCGCCGCGGCGGTCGGCGCAACGGTCGCCGTCGGCGATGCCGCGGTCTGTGCCGGGGTTCCGCATGCCGCAACGATGCTTCCCGCCAGCGCAGCGCTTCCCGAGATGAGGGTGACCCGCCGGAGAAGCTCGCGCCGGGAGATCAAACCGTCCATGTAGTCCTCGATGTGCTCGTCGATGAAGTAGCGCTGGGTCTCATTCAGCTCGGTCATGGAGTTTCGTCCCCCTTTTCGCGCTGTTCTACGGATATACGGCCGAGGCTGCCTCCAGGCTCACACTCGGCGTGCCGCGCCGCGCGCAAGCCACGAGCGTATCCGTGCGCGCATCTGCGGCAGGGCGAATGGCTTGCGGATGTAATCGGTGATGCCGGCGTCAAAGGCGGCGGCCATGTCGTCCTGTCGCGTCCGGGCGGTGAGCACCACGAACGGCGTATCGCGGTAGCCGTTCAACGTCCGTAACCGCCTGCACGCCGCGAGGCCGTCGAGGTTCGGCATCACGACGTCGACGAGAACCAGGTCGTACGCCGACGCGGCCGCTTTGGTCAGCATCTCTTCTCCGTCGAACGCCACGTCCACGTCGTAGCCGTCGCCGCGCAGCACGGCCTCGAGGATGCGCACGAGCGCGACGTCGTCATCGGCGACGAGGATGCGTGCGCGGTCCGGCATCCGCTCCGGCGCCGGCTCGACATCGGTCGTTCGCGCATACGACCCCTCGGCGAGCACGAGCTCCTCGCCCTCAGCGGCGGGGACGATGCGCAGGGGTCGCTCCGAGGCCGCGACGCGGCTCTCCGCGACGGCAACAAGGCCATCCACGCCATCGTCATCGCGGTCCGGGTCATGATGGAAGAGCACCAGCGTCCTCGCGCGCGCGATGAGCGCGACGTCGACCGCGTACTCGACGGTGCTGTGTCCCCAGCCGGCCTTCGTTGGATAGTCAGCAGCGCCGTACTGCGCGTCGTGGATGACCACGTCCGCCGTGGACAGGAAGGACGCGTGGCGCGCGTCCCCCGTGTGCGCGAGGAGCGCGGGATCGAACGCCTCCTCGCTGCGTTCCGCCCGCCAGTGCGGATTCGCGTGCGCCTCGTGGTCGGTGGCGTAGACGAGCGTTGCCGACCCGACCGTCATCCGATAGCCCAGGCACGGAGAAGTGTGGTTCAGGAACTGCGTGCGGATCTTGATGCCGCCGATCGAGAACTCGGTCTCGCCGACCTCGATGAAATCCACTTTGGCCGGCAGTGATTCGAGCGAGACGGGGAAGTACGCGTAGTCCATCGTGCCGCCGACCGCTGTCGGAAGCGTGCGGTCCATGCCCGACGGACCGTAGACGGTGACGTGGCTGCCCGGCGCCAGTGCCGGGAGGAAGAACGGGAGTCCCTGGATATGGTCGGCGTGGGTATGGGACAAGAGCAGGTGCAGCCGAACCGGTCCCTGGCTCGCACGCTCGAGTCCCAGCTTCCGCGCACCGGTGCCACAGTCGAGGACGATCAGCGTTCCGTCGTCCGTGGTGACCTCGATACACGGGGTGTTGCCGCCGTACCGGAGCGTCTCCGGACCAGCCGCCGAGATCGAACCGCGCGTGCCCCAGAACTTGATGCGGATGTCAGCGCACCGTCGGCGCCAGCACGGTGAGCCGCGCCGCGAGGTCCCGCAGCTGCTTCGAGGCCGCGTTGTCGGGATGGAGCACGACGATCGGCCGGCCCCGGTCCGCGGCGTCGTCGAAGGCGGGCGTGAATGGGACGACGACGTCGGGACGCCGGTTGAAGAAGCGCGCGATCTCGTCCGTCTCAAGTCCGGTCTGCGTCGTGCGGTTGATCACGAGAAGGACGCGCTCCTTTGGAAACGAGAGCTTCTCGAGTACCGCCAGACAGTCGCGGCCTGCTTTCATCGACGCCACGTGCGGTTCAGAGACGATGCACGCGCCGTCCGCGGTGTCGATCGCGGCGAGCGTCTGCTGCGTGAACGACGGCGGCGTGTCGACCATCAGATAGTCGCTGTCGCGCCGCAGGCGCTCGATGCTCTGCTGGACCGCGCTGACCGTCACCAGCTCGGCATGCTCGGGCACGTCGGACCCGACGCAGACCTGCACGCCGCTGCGGTCCTGCGCGAGGAACGTCGCGAATGTCGTGTCGTCGAGCTGGTCCGGCTGCGTGTCCGCGAGATCGGCCAGCGTGTGCTGTGGCTTCAGGTTGAGGTGCGACGCGACGTTACCGAACTCGAGGTTCAGGTCGATGACCGCGGTCTTGTACATCTTGGTCTCAGCGAGCGCGACGGCGGAATTGACGGCGAGCGTGGTGGCGCCGGCGCCGCCCTTGCCCCGGAGGAACACGATCACCCGGCCGCGCTTGATGACCTCACCGGCCGTGGCCCTCATACGCTTGATGAGGACGTCGATCTTCGCCGAGAGCACGGCCATCTCGACCGGTTTCGCGATGTACTCGTCGGCGCCCTCGGCGTAGCCGGTGAGGATGTCGTCGGCTTGCTTGCGGGCCGACAGCATCACGATGGGAACGCGAGCGGTGCGGTGGTCCGCGCGCAGGCGTCGCGTGAGCTCGAAGCCATTCATGTTCGGCATGTTCACGTCGGTGACGATGAGCGCTGGCATCTTGGCGCGGATCTGGCGGAGCGCCTCGATGCCGTCGGCGGCCACGACGACCTCATAGCCGCGACGCTGGAGAGAAGACTCAAGGAGCTTCCGGATCTGCTCCTCGTCGTCGACGACGAGGATGCGGTCTGGGCTGATCTTCTCGGTGCTCAAGAGGCTCGGTCCGGCATCGGCGCGCTCAAGCCTCCACGAGTCACGCGGCGCCCGCAAGCGGCAGGGCGACGTGGAACACCGAGCCGCGGCCAAGCTCGCTCTCCGCCCAGACCCGGCCGCCGTGGAGCTGGACGATCTGGCGGACGATCGGTAGGCCGAGGCCGGTCCCCTGGATGTCCTTCGTCGCCTGCGAATCGACACGCGAGTAGCGCTCGAAGATCGTCTCCAGGGCCTCCTTGGGGATGCCAAGACCTTCATCCCGAACGTCGAACAGAAGCTGGTCGCCCTGCGTGCGCGTCGTGAGAGTGATGCGCCCGCCCGTGGGCGAGTACTTGACAGCGTTGTTCAGCAGGTTCGACGCGACCTGCGTCAATCGGTCGCGGTCGGCCTGGATCTGCGGGAGGTCGGGCTGCAGGTCGAGGATCAGGGTGTGGTTCGGCGCATTCGGGCGGACGCGATCGACAGCCTCGTCCAGGACCGCGTTCAGGTCCATCGGCTCGCGGTGGATCGTCATGCGACCGGATTCCATGCGGTCGAGGTCGAGCATCTCGTTGATCATGCGATTGAGGCGCTGCACGTCCTTGTTGATGTCCCCGGCGTACTCGCGCATCTCCTCCATGGATAGCGACTCGTCGCGCATCATCTCGCTGAAGCCCTGGATCCCGGTGAGCGGCGTGCGGAATTCGTGGCTGACGATCGAAACGAACTCGCTTTTCGCGCGATTGAGACGCTCCAGCTGCTCCACCGCCTGAGCCTGCCGACCGAACGCCTCGACGGTGGTCAGCGCGGCGGCCGCTTGGTCCGCGAAGAGCCCGAGCATCTGCGCGTCGTCCGCGCTGTATGCCACGGTCGGGTCGTACGACCGGATGCCCAGCGCTCCGAGCGCGCGACCGCTGCGGATGAGCGGGACTGCGATGCACGCGTGCAGGCCGGTCTGCTGACCGACCGGCGTGCGTCCCTCCCAGCTCTGGTAGTCCTTGATGATGAGCGGCTCGCGATCGGCGAACACTCGACCGACGACGCCCTCACCCGGTCGCAGGACGGCGTTATCGGGCATGCGACCGTCGGGGTCGAAGTTCTCCGCCAGCCGGAGCACCCCAGCCTCCTCATCCCAGGTGTAGAGCGAAGCGCTGCCCTGACCGAACAGCTGCACCGCGCTGCGCAGGATCATGTCGAAGACCTCGTGCGGATCGGTGCGCGCCGAGAGCGTGGCCGCCGCGCGCTGCAGGGCCAGGAGGCGCGCGTTCTCGCCTTCACGGGCCTGGAACAGGCGCGCCGTTTCCATGGCGACGCGCAGCTCGCGCGCGACCGCCTCGACCAAGCGCACCTCGTCCGTGGTCCAGTCGCGCGCGGCGCTCGCCTGGTTGAGGGAGAGCGTGCCGGCGAGCTGGCCCGCGACGAGGATCGGCGTCGCGATGACCGCCCGCACGCCGGCGTGCATGCTGCCCTCCGCAACGCGCGCGTCCGCGCGAACGTCGCGCACAACGAGCGTCCGCCCCGTCTCCGCGGCCATTCGCGCCACCGGCAACGCTTGCTTGCCCTCACCGATCGCGGCGATCCCCTGCGCGTCCCATTCATACGCGACGACCAGGGCGTCCGGGCTCGACCCCGTTGTCGCGAG
>Ga0075421_100012195_pt1 | contig 10668 bp, 16 predicted proteins | sample SoiMetdeltSBSDD5_FD_75292 | JGI IMG/M metagenome (GOLD analysis project Ga0075421, IMG submission 75292) | Bulk soil microbial communities from a Populus tree surrounding site in Tennessee, USA - Soil MetaG P. deltoides SBSDD5 | ecosystem: Environmental > Terrestrial > Soil > Tree plantation...
GTTGTGTAACCGGCCCCCGGATTCTTCGAATTTCACCCTTAGTAAGGCGGAAATTCGTTCCACGGCGAGGCGACCGATAAGTCGCCCTTCCAGATCTCATGCCGTGCGGGCCCGCGGGGGAAGGCCGCGGCCCGGCGGGCGCGCTCCTCGAGCACCCGCCGCTCGTGCCTTTTCCGCGCCCGTCGCCTGGCCGTAAGCGAGACGTAGAGTTTCCGGGCGTAAATCCCGATGAGCGTGGGGAAGACCGTGTAGGCGAACAGCGGCCACGCCGGGCTCTCGTACCACACCTGCAGGATCATGAAGATCAGGTACAGGAGGAGCGCGGGGACGAGGTTGAGAGGGTGCCGCGGGTGCTCCTTCGTGCCAAAGGTGTAGGCGTACACGGCAGCCCCTTGCGCCACTCTCGTGCCTCCTCTCGTGCCCGCGCCTTCTTCTCGGCCTCCATCTCCCGGCGCCGCTCCAAGGCGAGCTTCGCCTCGTACTCGCGGACGAAGTCGGGGTTGCGCGTCGGGTGCTCTTCATCACGCACGGGTGGGCCCCCTTCAATAAGGCGCGTCCAATATTTTTGAACACTCAGGCCGCGCGCTTTTTGCGCGGGCGGCCGCCCCGCGCGCCGTTCGAACGTGAGGCGGCGCGCTTGGCCTCGGAGGTCGAGCGGCCGCCCTCGCGGCCGAGCTCCCGCATCCAGGCGCGGTTGCCGAAGATGCCTTTGACGAGGCCGGCGACGGTGAAGTCCTGGTCGAGCTTCTCCCAGTGCAGGCCGTAGCCCGAGGGGTCCGAGAGCTCGACCTCGGCGACGAGTGCCGGGTCCGCGTTCCCGAGCCCCTGGATGAGATCGACCGGAACCATGAAGGTGGCCCCGTTGCGGAGGTCGACGACCAGGCGCCGAGTCTCTGCGTCGTAGCGCGCGGCGCGGGCGTGCGGCTCGGTCCGCGCGTACTTTTCGCCGCGCTCCCGGGCGAGCTTATACATCGCGTCGAGCTCCGCCTCGGTATAGTCGTAGCCGCCGAGGTTGACGATCTTATCCTTTGCCTTATCCTTTGCCATGGATACTCCTCCATTGTGCCAGCAAAAAGAGCTGATGGGCGTTAGCAATCGCGAGCGCCCGGCTCCGGGCGGAGCGCGAGAGGGCGACCCATTCGCGGACCTCAGCCTTCTCGCCCGGGTGCCCGAGGTTGATGACGGCGAATCCCCCGCCGTAGTAAGCGTGGACGTGCGCGGGCGCGTGGTCGTCGGTGTAAATCGCGAACCTGAATCCCCGCACCCTGAGCACCGTCGGCATACTTCGGATAATAACCCAACCCTTTAGGTTTATCAAGCGATATTATCTAAAAGAAACTGACCACGCCGGCCACGCCAGATAGACGATGTCGCTTGCGGCGTTACCGCAATATGTGGTGTCTTCCTTCCCGTGAAGCACAAGACGAGCTTCAGCCTGTCGGAGGACGCACTCAGCCTCCTCCGGCGACTCGCGCAGCGCCTCGGCCTCTCCCAAGCCTCAGTCATCGAACTCCTGATCAGGGAGCGGGCCGAATACTATGACCTGCAGGACCGTATCGCACGAAAGGAACCCCAGAAGATGAACCAAAGAATGACTAAGCTGACACTCTCAGCATTCCTCACCCTCGCTGCCCTCCGCTCACCTGCCCCAGCCGAAGACAGTTGCCGCATCCCGATCGACTCGAAGATATTCATCGCCCCAATGCCGGAGGGCCTCGGCGACTTCATCGCCGCCGAGGTCATCAAGCGCAAAATCCGCGTCACGGTCCTCGGCTCCGAGGAAGGGGCCGACTACGTCCTGGCCGGTACCTCGCGCGAGACCGGCGACAAGAAGTGGTACGACGTCGCCTTCGGCACCGCCCGCGACAAGAACGAAGGCTCGATCAAGCTCCTCAAGGCCTCGGACAAGTCGCTCGTCTGGGCCGCGGAGGCCGGCGACCGTTCGCTCCTGTGGGGCTCGCACGCGCGCAGCGGCCAGCGCAAGGTCGCCTCGCGCCTCGTCGATCAGATGAAAGACGAGCTCTGCAAGAAGTAACGCTTCACTGCCATTCGGTCGCTCGGGGGGACTACCCCCTGAGTCCCCCAGGACCCCCCGCTACCCTTCCGAAATCAACGCTCTCAGAATTATTTACTTGCCGCCCAATACCTCTTGTGGTACATGAGGCCCCGAAAGGAGGGTTGACCCCTTGAACGACACCCCGTTTACCATCAGTGCTGACCCGACCGCACTCCATTTGACCCCTTCCCTTCAGGCCGTGATTCTCAGAACGAGGTTCACGATCGACAAACGGCAGGGGCTTTCGACAATTCTCGGCGACTTCGGGCTCGGCAAATCTTCCCTACTCCGTTATCTTTACGGCTCTTACGCGGCACGCGAGGACACCATCACCCAGCTCATCCCGACGCCCGACTACCCGACGGTCTTCGGCCTTCTCAAGGCCATCTGCAGCAGCTTCGAAATCGCCCCCAAGGGCAGCTACCAGGCCCAGATCAAAGTCTTCGAGGAGTACCTCGTCGCCCAGTACGCCGCAGGCCTCAACGTCGTCATCTTCGTCGACGAGGCCAACGTGCTCAAGCCTGACAAGCTGGAGCTCTTCCGCCGGTTCCTGAATTTCGAGACCCACACGCACAAGCTCGTGCAAGTGGTGATGGCCGGGCAGCTCGAGCTCAAGGCGCGCCTCGCGCCCTCGCTCAGGTCGCGCATCTCGACCTATTCCCTGCTCTCCCCTCTCACGCTTCCCGAGACGGGCGAGATGATCGCGCGCCGGTGCCAGGCGGCCGGTGTCCAGTCCCCTTTCACCCCGAAGCACGTCGAGGAGGTCTACCGCCTCACGGGCGGCATCCCACGCTACGTGCTCAAGGTCTGCGCCGTGGCCTACGAGGCCCAGCTCCAGCTCGGCTACCTGCCGGAGCTCGAGGACATGGTCGGCGAGGTCTCGGCCGAGGTGGCGGCATGAGAGGCAAGTCCGCCTTCGAGCAGATCATCGACAAGAAGCCGGGCTTCGCCAAGGAGGAGGCGGAGAGGGCCGCCGAGGTCTTCTCCCCTCCCCCGCCGCCGCTTGAGCCCACGCGGCACCGGCCGCTGCTCGAGGACATTTTCGACAAGCCTCCCGGCTTCGGCCGGGAGGCGGCCGAGAGGGCCGCGGCAGTTGACTCCCCTGCCCCGCCAGCGCCACCTTTGGGCGCCCAGGCGTCTATACGCCCGGACGTCCAAACACCCCATCCCTTGGGTACCCAAGTACCACGGGACCATAGGGTCTTGGGTACCCAAGACCCCTCAGAGTTGGTACCCAAGTACCAAAGGGACCTGGGTACCCAAGACCACCAACAAGAGGCCCGGCACCCATCACGCCAACTGCGTGAGCAGTTCAAGACGAGACTCCCCCAGGAGAAGATTAAGTCTTACAAGATGTATTGCTTACGCCACGACGTGGACATTCAAGAGATGGTCGAGCAGGCGCTTGACGAGTACCTCGAAAGGCATCCCGAAGGGCCGTTGGGTACCCAAGGCCCCGGGTACCCAAGACCCCCAAGAGGCAGCTTGGGTACCCAAGACCCCCACATGATAGATAGATCGATGATCGATGATAATAAAATATCATCGATCGCACGTATCTACACTGAGTACACCGGCCGCACGCCCAACAGGTCTGACCTCTACTGGATGCGCCGTTACGCCGGGCGACCCCTCATCCAGGTCGAGTATGGCGTCGTCACCACGGTCTTCAACAAGCTCAACGGCGGGACGGCCGAAGACCCGATCCGCTCCTTCAAGTACTGCATCGCCGAAATCGAGAAGGCCGCCGAGCTTGGAGAGATGGAGCGCGCCCGGGCCGCGCTAGCGACGGCCAAGAAACGGCTCTCCGAGGTGCTCGCCGACTTATCGCCGTCTTACCGCAAGGACCTACCCCCCAATGAGGGGGAGCCGGGCCAGAGCTAACGTTACGCCGCATTTGCTACGCAGCAAGCGAAGATCAACGTCGGGAAAACCCGCTTCCCGGACGAATGCGGATATCGAACGCGCCGCCGATAGGCAGGGCCTACGAGGCGACCGAGTACACGTCGGCGAGCCTGGCGCGGCTGCGTGCGGTGGCGCGAGCGATCGGAGCCGCCAAGGCGTCGGCGCCGGGTCATAAGTCTTCGGCCACGCGGCCCGTGATGGGGTGAAAACCGGTTGATCAAGAATCAGATGTATCTTGTAACTCCAATCCAGTGATGAAATATTCGGCTTGTGGAACATATCGAGGCTCAATAGCTGAATCTGGGAGCTGGAATTCTGCCCCGACGCAGCCGTTCTTTGAAAAAGAATCCGATCCGGGCATACTGCCGAAATGCTCAGAATCGACAACTTGATCGACGACGCGAAGTGCTACGAAAGTGTCCGGCAACTCCGCTGGCCAAAGGGGGTCAGCTGTCCCTGGTGCAAATCTGATCAGATCAAAAAGCGCGGCTTGCACCAGCGCCAGCGCGAAAGGCAGCGCTATCACTGTAGAGCCTGCCGGAGTGACTTCGACGACCTGACAAACACGGTCTTTGCGCATCACCATCAACCGCTGCGCAAGTGGATCTTATGCCTCTATCTGATGGGCCTCAACTTGTCGAACCAGCAGATCGCGCAGGAACTCGATCTCAACAAAGACGATGTTCAGCAGATGACCACTCAATTGCGTAGCGGAGTCTTTGACCTCAAACCGGAGCCTCAGTTGGAAGGCGTCGTCGAGTGCGACGAGGTTTATCTCGTCGCCGGCCACAAAGGCCATCCCGAGGCCGTCAAAAAAAAGGACGGGCCGGACGCCGACGCCGATTGAAAGGCGCGCGCGGGCGCGGCACGCTTGAGAAAGAAAAGCCTCCGGTCTTTGGCATGATCGAGCGCGGCGGCGAAGTTGCCGTCCGGATGCTACCCGATGTCAAACAGCGGACGATCAAACCGATCATCACCGAGACGGTTACTCCGGGGACGAGCGTGATGACTGATGAATACGACATCTACGCCAGGTTACCTCAATGGGGTTACAGCCACCAAACCGTCTGTCACGGCAGCGGGGAGTTTGCTCGCGACGAGGACGGCGACGGTTTTTGCGAAGTCCATGTCAACACCATCGAAGGTTTTTGGTCGTTGCTGCGATCCTGGTTACGACCTCATCGCGGCATTTCTCAAGAGTTGCTGCCGCTCTATCTCGGGTTCTTTGAGTTTACTCACAACGTCCGCAAGCGCGGGAAAGCTTTGCTCGGATCGCTTCTCATGCTCTTGCTGACTTAGCTCCCAGATTCAGCTATTGAGCCATTCCTTTAATATCGGCTACGCCGCCCGCGCCTTGACGACTAACTTCAGCCCTCAGTTTCGTTATTTGGCCTGAGTTAGTTTCAGGTTGATCAGTTGGTTGAGCGAGACGCCCTCTCGGCGCGCCTCGCCCGCGAGGCGGCGGTGAAGCCCCTCGGGCATGCGCAGCACCATCTTGCCGCTGAAGCGGTGGCGGCTGAGCGGCTCGGGCGGCGTCTCGCCGGTCTCGGTCATATGCTCGAGGGTGTCTGAGACGAGCGCCTTGATCTCCTTGAGCGCCTCCTCGGCCGAGTCGGCCGCCGCGCTCATCGACGGGAACTCCTCGGCTGCGCCGTAAAAACAGTTGTCGTCCGCATACCAGAAGACGCGGTAGCTGTACTCGTCGGCCGGCGTGCGCGGCCCCGTCCTCTTAGCCATTCGCTCCCCCTTTCAACTTGCGGAGCGCCTGGAGCAGTTGGAGCCCCTGGTAGCGCTTCGTCATGTGGCCCTCGGGCTGGAGGTTGACGCGCGGGTCGCCCGCCCAGGGCATCCTAAAATTGTGGTGCGACCCGGTAATGCGCGGCACGCCGAAAAACTCTGTCGCGATTTTTAGCGCCCGGCTGAATTTGATGTGGCCCTTCCCCTTCTCTAGCTCCTTCACCGCCTCATCAACCGTCATGACCAGATGATACCACGGGCAGTATCAAAATCAAGGGATATTGGGGAGAGGGATGTGAAGAGAGAAGCAGCGGAACTGGTAACGCGGGCTTACGGGGCCGGGGCTTTCAGCCTTTCGGGCCTGCCGGGGCGGAAGGCGCGGCCGTCGGGGAAGCGGACCCGGCTTGATATTCTGCGCCGGCCGAAATACTTTCGGCCCATACCTGACGATAACGACGAACCGCGCCCGGAGCCGGAGGCCGCCGCCGCGCTCGAGGAAGCCCGCCGCCTAGCCCGCGCCTTCCGCCGCCACATGCCCGAGGGCGAGAAGCGCCTCTTCGACGAGGTGCTCGCCAAGGCCGGGCCCTTCATCCGGACGCTGACCTTGAACCCCGAGACCTCGGCCGCGCGACGCCTTCAGCCTCCCGGTACATTGATGCCCGTCAGCAGCCGCTGACGGGGAGGCTGAACTGAAAGGTCATGCCCCGGCCGTCGTTCGGCGTCGCCCACAGCCTCCCGCCGTGGGCTTCGATGATCGTCCGGCTGATCGTCAGCCCCAGCCCCGGGCCGCCCCCCTTGGTCGTAAAGAAAGCGTCGAAGATGCGCCCGGCGTCCCGCGGGTTGATACCCCCGCCTGTGTCCCGCACCGCCACCGTGACCTCATCCGGCCGACTCCGTTTTGAGCTGACCAGCAATTCCCGCGGCTGGCCTCCCTCCCCACTCATCGCCTCGACGCCGTTGAGGAGTAGGTTCAGCGCCACCTGCTGCAATTGGAACCGGTCGCCCAGGACCGGGGGGAGGCCCGGCTCCAGCTCCGTCCGCAGCGAGACCTGATTCTTGACCAACTCGCCGGAGGCCAGCGAGACCACCCCGCGGATGGTCTCGTTGAGGTCGAGCGGCGCGTGCTCGGGGGCGGCTTTTTTCAAGAATGCGCGCATGCGCATAATCACCTGGCTCGCGCGCGAGGCGTCGCCGATCATCGCCCCGACGGCTTCGAGTGCCCCGTCCAGGTCCGGCGCGTCGCGCGCGAGGAGGCGTTGGCAGGCCTCGCCGTTGGTGACGATGGCGCCGAGCGGCTGGTTGACCTCGTGGGCGATGGAGGCCATGAGCTCCCCCAGGGTCGTCACACGGGTGACGTGCGCCAGCTCCGCTTGCGCTGTGCGCAGTGCTTCTTCGGCCCGCTTACGCTCGGTTATGTCGCGCCTGATGTTCACGTAGCCGGTGATCTGGCCCTCCCCCTGCCCTCCTCGCAGGGCGATGGTGACCCCTTCGACATACACTGGCATGCCGTCCTTGCGGTACGTGACCGCTTCGGTGCGGAACCGACCCCTCTCGTGCAGCTCCCTGAAGGCCTCGACACGTTGCTCAGCGCTCAGCGCAACTGGGACGACTCCCCAAATGTGCCGCCCCAGCACTTCATCCGCCCTCCAGCCGTACATCTCCTGGGCGCCTTTGTTCCAGGCCGTCACGGCTAACCGCTCATCCGTGGCGATGACCGCGTCGTGTACGTTCTCTAGCAGGTAGGCGTGGTAGGCGAGTCGCTCCGCCACCCGCTTGCGCTCGGTGATGTCCCGGGCGTAGACAGACATACCCTCCTCGGACGGGTAGACGTGCACCTCGACCCAACCGCCTGACGGCGGGGAGTAGGCTTCGAAGTGGACGGCCTTCTGCTCGCGAAGCGCTTCGTGGTACTTGTGGTAGAACACGGAACCCACGAGACCGGGGAACATCCCCCACAGAGTCTTCCCCACAACATCTTCGCGTGTCAGTTCTTCGCCCTTCGCCCTGCGCACACGGCCCAACGCCCGCTCGTTGAGGTAGGTGAAGCGCCACTCGCGATCCAGGGCCAAGAAAGTATCGGTGACGCTCTCGAGAATCTCGGCGGCGCTCTGGCCCGGCGCGTGGCGTTTCGTGCGCCTCCTTTGCGCCGTCCGTCCCTTCGTCTCCTTATCGGCGTTGCCCATCAGCGGAACTCCTTGTCGGCCAGACGGCGAGAGTTTCTGGCTCGGTTGAAAAGCCCCGAGGCGGGGGGGTGGCCGCGGTGCACAGAGGATAAACCGAGGGCGGGACCATGTCCACGTCCGGCAAGCTCATTCCGGGAATGAACGGCTACGGAGAGACCTTATCAGCGCGGGAGGGCGAGGGGAAGCGAGCCGGGCACGGGCGCAACGTTTGTTAAGCGCAGGCGACCGCGCGAGATCTAGCGGGAGGATTGCCGCTCCTCGCCGGGCTTATAGGGCCGCAGCGCGAACGCCGACCACGTCTCATTGACCGAGACCAGGCTCACCCACTTAAGACCGGCTTGCTCGACGGCCTCCCACCCCCGGTCGCGGGTTAAGTCCGTTTGGATTTTGGAGGCCCCTTTCGGGAAGGAGATCCACAGCAGGCCCTCCGGCTTGACCGCGCGGACCGCCCGCGGGGCGAGCCTCCCCAGTTCGGCCTTGTCCTTCACAAAGATTTGGACCAAATCGAACGTGCCACGCAGATCCTCGGTCACTTCCACGCCGGCCGGCAGGGGCCCGAGCTCTCTCAAGTAACCCTCCGGGGCATTGACGAGGGCGGCGTGCTGGCCGGGCTTCAGTTTCATCTTCTTAGCGAGTGAATGTTCGGTCATCGTGTCCGCTCCGGGCAAGTTGGTTCGGCCTGGACATCTGCCTTCGTCATCGTTAGCGCGCCCGGGGCGCGGCTAACATGAAGCCGGCGTCTTTAATCACGGTGATCGGGGTGCGTAAAATTCACTCCCGGGAGACAAGGCGCCGGCTGATCAGCGGCTCGTCATTCATACGCCGCGCAGTATACGCCCGCCGGGGGGCCTTGAAAACCCTCGCGCCGGCAAATACCTTTCACCCATGGCTTCAGAATCGAACGCGACCGCACGGCTGGAGGAGGCCCGAGCACTGGCGCGCGCCTTCTGCCAGTACCTGCCCGAGAGCGACCGGCGGCTTTATGACGAGGTACTCGGCAAGGCGGGGCCGCTCATCCGAGCCGCGACGCAGGACCCCGGCCTCGGGCCGCGCGACGCCTTCATGCTCTCCGTGCTGGCGCAGGCGCTATTTATGCTCGGGCAGCTGCGCGACGAGGTGAGGGAGATGCGGGGCGAGGTCACCTGAGGCAGTAAGGCGGCGAGCAGACAGAACAGGCCTTACCGGACGCGTTTTGAGGCTTGCCTTCCAAAGGGGGGGGCGTAGAGTGTGCTCGCTGCGGCAGGACTTCTGCACTGGACCTAACACCTAACCTTACTTGACCACCCGCCGCGGCATACGGGACGCGCCCGACTTCAGCCAACCTCCCGTATCCTGACCGCCCAGACGACCTTCTCGGACTGAAGGCAACGACGCTTATTCTGGCAGTGCAGTGGGGCGTGAGCGTCTGATGCTCCCCTGGCGGCCCCCTCCGCATAGTCGGCATCGGTGGAGCGTGGCAACAGCCGCCGCGGCCGCCCCAGGACTGATGCTCTCGACCATGGGCCTTGGCAGTACTGCCCACGGATCGGGTCATTGGCATCCCCCCCTCAATATGCTGACCCGCTGAGCTTCACGGGTGCCGATGTGACACGCTCGTCAACGACTCTCGTTCTCAAGGGGTGCAATACGAGAAGGGGCTCGCTGAAGCGCCGACTACGTATCGCCCCCACGGGGATGCTCACCTCGCCGTTGAAAGGAGGAAGACCATGGAACGAATGAACAAGTATCGGCCGAAAGTAGTGGCTGTGATGGCGCTAGTCCTGGTGCTCATGGCGCCGCTACCTGTGGGAATCGCCCAAGGTAACAAGGGCAACGGTAGCAATGGCAATCCGCGTGTCTACCCACCGAATTCCAGACCCTACGGGATGACCTATGTGGAGTGGAGTATGGAATGGGTTCACTGGCTACTGCCAAAACCTGCAGGCACCGTCGCAGCTAACTGTAGCATCGGGCAGTCGGGGCCGGTGTGGTTTCTCGATGTCCCGGGCCAAGCTGTGGTCATACGTTCCTGCACGGTACCCGCCGGGAAATCCATCTTTTTCCCGATCTTGGCCGTCGGGAACGATTACCCCTGCCCTCCCGAGTTTAATTTCGAACCTGCCCCAGGGCAGTCATTGGAAGACTTTTTGACTGAAGGCGCAAGGTTCTTAACCGACCAGGTTACTGAGCTCGAAGTGGAGTCGACGGGGAGCCTTTGGAGAATCTGTTCAATTACCGGGCGAAATCCGCAGGGCAAACGCATTATAGCTCGCTGCATATATTGACTTTATGACGATTTCTGGGTGCCAATATCGTGGAGTTCAAGAAAGGATGACCCCCACGATGCCGACTCGGTCTAAGACGCCCTCGTTATTCGAATATTTTGCCGATCTGCCTGAGCCCCGCATCGATCGGTGCAAGAAGCATGCGCTCATTGACATCATCGCGATTGCGATCCTGGCATCGATTTGCGGAGCCGAACACTTCACCGAGATGGAAGAGTTCGGAAATCGTAAAGAAGAATGGCTCAAATCCTTCCTGGAATTGAACAACGGTATCCCCACGCACGATACCTTTGCGCGAGTCTTTGCCGCCCTCAAACCAACCGCGTTTGAGGAACGCTTCGTGCGATGGGTGCAAGCCGTGGCCACCGCCACCGCCGGAGAAGTCGTTGCGGTTGACGGCAAGACGGCGCGTCGTTCTCATGACAAAGAGGCCGGTCTTGGGGCACTGCATTTAGTCAGCGCTTGGGCGACTCGCAACCGCCTGGTTCTCAGTCAGGTCAAAGTAGACGAGAAATCAAACGAA
>Ga0075421_100012198_pt1 | contig 10666 bp, 8 predicted proteins | sample SoiMetdeltSBSDD5_FD_75292 | JGI IMG/M metagenome (GOLD analysis project Ga0075421, IMG submission 75292) | Bulk soil microbial communities from a Populus tree surrounding site in Tennessee, USA - Soil MetaG P. deltoides SBSDD5 | ecosystem: Environmental > Terrestrial > Soil > Tree plantation...
GCGTTCCGGGACTCGTCATCTGGCGGCAGCTCGAGAGCTCCGTCGGAGGCGCCCTCGACCCTGACCCGCGCCAGTGGACGGGCGGCTGGATGGTGGGCACGAGCGGCCTGACGGTGGACATCGACCCCTACCGCCGAGCGGGAGAACGCGTCCGCCAGGTACGCGTCCGTGGCGAATCGCTCGATACGACTGGCGTGCGTCGCTACTCGGTCGCCGGCCTGTGGTTTCCGTCGGAAGCGGACGCCGTGAGCAACTGCGGGCCGTGTGCGACGCTTGCCAGCGGGCTCTCGCTCACGCGGGCGCGTAATGGTGGAGTGGATGCGGTCGACGTCGTGGCGGACTATGTCGCATCGAGCCCCGACAGCACGGTCGCGCCCGGGCTGGGCCGTGTGCGTCTCATGCGGATGCTGCCGAAGCCGGAGCATCCATTTCCCAGCCTGCAGCCGCTTGGCGGGGTGCGTGCGGACTCCGGTACCGCTGGACAGAACGCGTCTCTTACGCGACACTGAAGGGCGTGAAGACCTTCCAATTACCGCGGCTCGGCCGGTTGTTGGACGCGTCGCGACAAGACGTGCATCTCGACCTTGCGCGGCGCGTCATCGTCGCCGGCCTAGCTGCTGTTCTGATGGCTGCGTGCCGCCAGGGCGAAGCCGAGCCTCGTGCGAACGCAGCCGACACGGCGCGTCCAGACACGATACGTCGCGCCGAGGTGATCGCCGCGGCCGCGCTGGCGACACGGACGGGGGTCGTGCCGTTCCGGGTTCCGGCCGAATCGGAGATCAAGGACAGCACGGTGCTCGCCGCGGTTCGCCGCGGCCGTGCCCTGCTCGCGAACACGCGCGACAGCCTCCCGCGGCACGTCGGCAACAAGCTGCGCTGCGTGAGCTGCCACATGGGTGACGGGCTCAAGCCGAACCAGATGCCGTTCGTGGGCGTCTACGCCCGATTCCCGCAGTACCGGACCCGCAGCGCGACGGTCGAGATCATCGAGGATCGCATCAACGACTGCTTCGAGCGGAGCATGAACGGTCGCGCACTGCCGCGCGACAGCCGCGCGATGCGTGACATCGTCGCGTACTTCGCGTTCCTCTCGTACGGCGTGCCGGTGAGCTCACAAGTGGAGGGGCAGGGGATTCCTCGCATCGAGCCACCGCTCGAGGGCGACACGGCGCGCGGCCGTCAGGTCTTCGCGGCGCGGTGCACGATCTGCCACGGGGCGGACGGTCTGGGCACGAACGCCGCGCCGCCGCTTTGGGGGCGCCACTCGTACAACATCGGCGCGGGCATGGCGCGCGTACGGACGGCGGCGGCGTTCGTCAAGCAGGCGATGCCGTTCGACAAGCCGGGCTCACTGACGCCGCAGGAGGCGTTCGACGTCGCGCGCTTCATCAACTCGCAGCCGCGCCCCGATTTCGCCTTCAAGGCCGATGATTGGCCTAACGGGGACCCGCCCCCGGACGTTGCCTACCCTACTAAGGCTGCAGCGAAGCGCCAACGGGCGCCACGGTAGGACCGCGTACCAAGCGCTGTTTTGCCATCAGCACAGCCAATCAGCGCTGTTTGCTGTGAGCTGGTACTGAATGCTGCAGGGTCAACGGCCCCGGGACGCCCCTCGCGCCGATAGAGCAGACCGCAGAGGACGCAGGCCGCGTGTGCTTCGCACGCGCGGCCTGCGTAATCAGCGTCCTGCCGTTCGACTTACTGAGGGGCGTCCCGAGGGGTTTTGATCGTCAGCTAGCAGCACTCAGCAGCAGCACTCAGCAAAAAACGCTGATTCAGGTAGTTGTCTTTCCGGCAAGATACTTGGTGAGCCACCCTTGAACCTCACCCCACCAGAGCCGCTGATTCTGCGGCTTGGCGATCCAGTGACCCTCGTCCGGAAACACCACGAGACGCGCGGGAACATTCTGACGGCGCAGCGCGGTGAACATTGACAGCCCCTCGGTATACGGCACCCGATAATCGAGCTCGCCGTGCGTCACGAGCGTCGGGGCCCTGAAGCGTCCCGCGAAGAGGTGCGGTGAGTTCGTCCGATACTGTTCGCGCATCGCCTTCGCATCCCAGAACGGACCGCCGTACTCCCACTCGGGGAACCAGAGCTCCTCAGTCGCGCCGTACATGTTCTCGAGGTTGAACGGGCCCGCGTGCGACACGAGCGCCTTGAACCGGTTCGAGTGGCCCGCGATCCAGTTCACCATGTAACCGCCGTACGAGCCGCCCGCGGCGCCCATGCGGGTGGAGTCCAGCCACGAGTTCGTCCGCAGCGCGGCGTTCAGACCATTCATGAGATCCGTGTAGACCTTCCCCGACCACGCTTTCGAGACGTCATCCACGAACTTCTGGCCGTAGCCCGTCGAGCCGCGCGGGTTAATGATCACCACGGCAGCGCCGGTCGCGGCGAACATCTGGTAGTTCCACCGCGAGTGCCAGTTGTCGAGCCACGCACCCTGTGGGCCGCCGTGAATCAACAGGATCACCGGATACTTCTGCCCTGGCGTCCACTGCGGCGGCTTGAGAAGGAAGCCCTGCACGCTGTCGCCACCCGCGCCGCGGAACCAGAAGTCCTCCGCCGGATTGAGCGAGAGCTGAGCAACGAGGGCGTCGTTGAGACGCGTGATCGGCCTAACGTCGCTCGCGCGCGGCCCGTCGAGTGTGGCCGCGTAGACTTCGGCCGGGTGATTCGTCGCGTCGCGCACCCACGCGACCGTGCGTGCGTCCCGCGCAAATGAGAACGCGAGGTTGTTCGACTCGCCGACGACGAGCGTCGGCGACCCCGTTGTCGTGCCGTTCGCCCCCAGTTCGGCGCGATACAGTTTGTCGCGGCCTCGATCCGTCGTCGCGACGTACACGGCTCGGCTGTCCGGCCCGAACAGGTACGCGTCGGCGTTGCGGTCCCAGCGTGGGAGGGCCTCGGTCGCGGTCCGTCGCTCGCGATCGTAGAGCATGAGCCGCCACCGATCCGACTCGAAGCCGGCGCGACGCTGTGAGCCGTACGCGATGTACCGTCCGTCGGGTGAGTATACCGGGTTCTGATCAGCGCCCGTGTTTGTGCGCGTGATGACCGTCGCGCTCCCGCCCGAGACCGGCACGATCGAGATGTTGATGTCCGTCGACCACGCCTCGGCGCGACCGACGTCCTTCGCCGTGTACGCGATCTCACGGCCGTCGGGCGAGAACGCGTACCCTTCGCTCCCGCCGAACGGCCCGGGTGGTACGTCGAAGCGCGCGCCGGGCGTCAGGTCACGCGACGTGTCATTGCCGTCGACCGGCACGACGAAGAGATGCGAGCGCGTCCCTTCATCCCACGCGTTCCAGTGGCGGTACATCAGCTCGTCGGTGACGTGCGCCTTCACCTTGCTCGCTTCCTTCGCCTTGTCTCGCCCCGCGTTGCAAGTGTCGGTCGTGCAATCGGGGTAGACGGCAGATACGAACGCCAGGCGATCTCCCGTCGGCGACCAGACGGGCCCGCTCGCGCCGCCGTTGAGCGACGTCAGCTTCCGTCGTCCGCTTCCATCCGCGTTCGCGATCCAGAGCTGACCAGCATTCGTGTACGCGATGCGCCGGCCATCGGGGGACCAGCGTGCCTCGACGGCATGCGTCGTATCGTCGGGGAAGGCCCGCGGAGCGCCGCCGCCTAACGCCACGGCATACGTGGTGGCAGACCGCCGGTTGCCTTCGATGTCCGTCGTGCGCACCGCGTAGAGGACGGTCCGGCCGTCCGGCGAGAGCTGCGGATCTGCGACCGCCTTCACGGCGGCGAAGTCCTCGAACGTGATCGGCCGGCGCGCCTGCGCGCCCGCCGCGGCCATCGGCGCCAGAACGGCGCAGAGCAAAGGATATCGGAGCATTGTGGATGCCTGTGTTTATGTCATCCCGAGCGAGCGACAGCGAGGGAGTCGAGGGATCTAGTCTGCCATACCGGTGGCCAGCCACGATGTAGAGACAGTAGATCCCTCGACTCGCTTCGCTCGCTCGGGATGACAAGAGAGGAGCTGACGCTCGCTCGGGATGACAGTTGTAGTCACGGCGCCTGCGGGCCACCGGTGCGGCGATACCAATCCACCTTCACGGAGTCGCGCTTCGCGACGCCGGCGACCGACTCGCGCATCATCGCTTCCACCTCGGCGATCTCGCGCGGCGCACGGGATATCCACTCCACGCCCTGCTCTGTGACGACGTAATCGTCTTCGATTCGGACGCCAATGTTCCGGAAGCGCTCCACCACTGGCCGGATCTTCGCGATCAGCGCGTCGTTCCGCGCCGTCTTCGGCAGGATCTCGAGAAGGTTTTCGCGGACGTAAATCCCAGGCTCGATCGTGAAAGCGCTTCCGGCCGCGATCGTGCCGGTGAAGGCAGACTGCTCCGGATCGTGCACCGCCAGACCGATGCCGTGACCCAGGCCGTGCATGTAGTAGAGCCGTACCTGCGCGCACTGTTGCGGCTGCTGCACCGGCCCGCAGTCGTACGTAGCCGTCGGCGATTCGATGAGGCCGAGCCGCGCGAGCCCCGCGGCAATCACCGCGGTGGCCGAGTCCGACATGAGTGACGCTTTCGCACCGATCTTTACCTGGCGCTCGGCGGCTGCCTGGGCGTCGCGGACGACCTGATAGATAGCGCGCTGGTCGGGTGTGAACGTCCCTGACACCGGGACAGTTCGCGTCACGTCCGCGGCGTAGCCGCGATATGATGCGCCGATGTCCATGACGACCACCTCGCCCGCACTCGTGAATCGGTCGTCGGCGTTGTAATGCAGCGTCGTCGAGTTCGGGCCCGATCCGACGATCGTCGCGAACGACGGCCGATCCGCGCCGTTCCGGCGGAACGTGTATTCGATGAGACTCTGAATCTCGAACTCGTTCATCCCCGGCTCCATCGCGCGCATCGCCTCACGCTGCGCGTCGACGGTGATCGCGACGGCCTTGCGGATGAGATCGAGCTCCGCTGCGCTCTTCTTCGCTCGGAGCAGCATCACGGCCTGATTGGCCGACGCTACCTTCACACTTGGATGGGCGGCCGCGAGGGAGCGGACGAATTGTTCGTCGACTGTCAGCGGCCGCTCCCCGCGGTCGCTGCGCTCCGAGAACTGACCATCGCCGACGACGTAAAGCTGTGACGTCGTCTTGAGGAGCGAGTCGAGCACCGAACCGAGCTCGTCGACCTGTCGCGCCGAGATTCCGGTTGCCGCTGCGGCACCCTCCGCGCCGAACCGTTTCCCCGTCCACACCTCGGCCGCCGGATCACGCCGTTCCACGAATAGCGTCGCGGCGGTCTGGCCGCTCCGCTTCACGATCACGAGCGCCGCGTTCGGCTCGTTGTATCCGGTGAGATATCTGAACGGTTCGCTCTGAAAGAACGAGACGTAATCGTGCGAAGGTTCGGGAGCACCGATGGCGAGTACCACGCCGTCCTGCAGCTTGGCGGCGAGGGCAGCCCGCCGCTGCGCGTACTCGGATTGAGGAACCTGTGCGCGCGCGGACACTCCGGCGCTTGCGAGCGCGAGCAATGCGACCGCACGATGAAAAGCCACGACCAACCTCCGGACGCCGAGGATCACGGGAGCATCACGACACTCGGTCGTAACCTACTACCCGCGCGGTCGTTCCACCGAGTTAGCGGTCTGGTCCGGCTACTCTCGTTTCCAGGCCAGTGCGCGACCGCCGCGAAGCGCGTGATACATCCCGAGAAACGCGGCCGCGTTGATCATGCAGAAGTAGTACGGCAGCCGCAGTACCTTCGGGCGAAGCTTCACGAGTGCGCCAAGCACCACCAGCGCGTAAAACGCGACCTGCAGCGCGAACACCGCCCGGTAAAACGGCTCGCCGAGCAGGAACACGTTCGCCACGAGCATGGCGAGCATGGCGAGCGGGACGACGAGACGCCCGGCCTTGTGCGACAGGAAAAAGAAGAGTGGCCCGGGACGGAATGGCCGCACGAGCGCCTTCATCTCGCGCAGTTGGTCGAAATTTCCCGTCATGATGCGCACGCGCCGGCTGAAGCCGCCCATCTCATGCGCTTCCTCGAACGCAACGGCTCCCGGCTCGTAGGCCACGCGATACCCGCGCGAGAGGATGCGCATCGGGATGACGTAGTCGTCGTTGATCGTGCCCGGCTTGGGGAACGGGTACAGCGCGCGACGAATGGCGTACAACGACCCGTGGCACCCCAGAATCGATCCGACGTCCGCCTCGGCCAGCTTGAGATAAGTCTCGTACTTCCAGTAGAAGTCTTCCTGTTTTCCGAGCGCTGCGTCCTCACCGCGAAGCACGCGGTAAACGCCGCTGACAGCACCGACGTGGTTGTCCGCGAAGTTGGCCACCAGCGTGCGTAGTGACTCCGGTGCGAGCATGCTCGACGCGTCGGAGAACGCGACGATGTCGCCCGTAAGTTGCGGGACGGTGTCGTTCAGCGCCGAGATCTTGCCGCGGTTGATCGGATACGCGAAGACCTTGACCCGCCCACCGCTGGTCTCGGCGGCCACGCGCTGCGCGATGGCGGTGGTTCCATCGTTAGGCCCGTCGCACGCGATCGCGATCTCAAGACGTTCCGGTGGATAGTCGAGCGCGAGCGCGTTCCGGATCTTGGCCTCGATGACGTCGGCCTCGTTGTACGCCGCCACGAGCAACGACACTTTGGGCTCGACGGGCTGCTTCGCCACCGGCCGTCGCGCCACACGCCGGAGCACGGCCAGCAGCAGGGCATATCCCGCGTACACGTAGAACGCGAGCCCTGCCGACAGCCAGAAGATCGCTTTAGCGATCACGGTCGATTCGCGTGAGAGGCAGTAACCTTGCTTGGGCTAACCGAACCGCAGACCGCAGAGGACGCAGGCCGCGCGTGCAAAGCACGCGCGGCACGCAGAGGACGCAGAAGAGAAAGTTGGGTGGTGGGATCAGGAAATGAGAGGGGCACGGCTTTTAGCGACAGTGCCGTCGCAGGGCCGTTCTCCTCTCGTCGTTCGCTGTCGCTACCGAGCTGGTCGCGTGCGAGTGCAAACCGTGCATCAGCGTTACTCTGCGCAGCGCGCGTAGCGCGCGCTCTGCGTCCTCTGCGGTCTGCTCGTTTCGCGAGAAGCAACTTTCGTCAAACGGGGACCGCGTCGACGCAGTGAAGCTTACCCACCGTTTCGCACGAGATGACCTTGAAGCCGGAGGCTTCGAGGTACCGATAGACATCCGACTTGCTGAAGAAGTACACCGGGCAGCCCAGCGCCGTGAGTCGCACCTTGCGAACCGGCGCGCGCCATGTCCACAAACGCGGCCACGCCGAGAGGAACCGCTCGCGCGTCATCTTGCGGATGATCTTGAGCCGCTCCGTCGGGTCGGCGAAGTAATCCCAGAAGCCGATCGCGATCGTCTCATCGAAGACATCGCTGCGGTTCCAGTCGATGACATCCATCTGCACGAACTCGGTCCGGCCCGCGACGCCCTCCTTCTTCACGAGCTCGCGAGCCAGCTTCAACATCTCTGGCGCGACGTCGACCCCCATCACTCGCGAGGCGCCACGCTTTGCCAGACTCGCCACGAACCGACCCGACCCGCAGCCGATGTCGCAGATCGTCTTGTTCGTCACGTCACCGGACTTGCGCATCACCCAGTCGAACCGCTCGTAGATGTCACGCCGAAGCCACTGATCGAGCGCACGGCTGAACGCGCTCTTGTTCTGCCCCGTGTAGATCGCGTCGAAGTCTTGGGCGACTTCGTTCCAGTATTCGGCGACCTTGAGATCCTGAGTGGTCTTCATTGCGTGAGGGATGCGGTCGGAGGAAAGGGAACGGCGTGAGCGGTGTCCGCGAGCCCGCTCGCGCGGAAGCTCGAGAACTCGCCAAGCGCGAGCAGTCGACGTAAGCGGTCGTGCGTCTTCGCAAGGTTCGTGTAATGCCGGAGCTGCGACTTCCGGCGGCCCTGCAGCCGCGGTTGGTCGGGGTCGACCTCCCACGGGTGGATGTAAGCGATCAGCGGTAACTTCTCAGCCCGGGCGCGGCGATACCCGAGCCTGGTGTACCAGAACGGCAAGATTCTGAGGTAGCCGCCCCCGCCGACCGGCAGGTTCTGCTCCCCGACCATCCGGAACGTGGTGATCGGGAATTCGACGATCGGACCAGCCGGGGTCGTCACGACGAAGGGGTGCCGAGGCGCGTCGGGAATGCCGTAGACGTCGTGGCGGATGGGGAAAATGCTCGAGTCGTACGTGAATCCCGCCTCGGCAAGGACGTCGAGTGCCCAGAGCGACTGCGACGTGATGGAGTAGCTCGGGGCGCGATAGCCGAAGACCGGTTCACCCGCCGCCTGCTCGATCGCGTCCTTGGCCCGGCGGGTATCGGCCGCGAACTCCTCCCGGCTCAGCTTGTAGATCAGCCGGTGCCAGTACGAGTGACAGGCCGCTTCGTGTCCTCGCGCCACGATGTCCCGAACCAGCTGCGGGTACCGCTCCGCGACCCATCCGAGGATGAAAAAGGTGCCCTCGACCTGGCATTCGTCGAGCAGGTCCAACAGCCGTTGCGTGTTCGCCTCAACTCGGCACGCGTACGTGTCCCAGCGCAGGCGGTCGACAACATCCGCAAATGCCTCGACGTGGAAATAATCCTCCACGTCGACGGAGAACACGTTCCGGTCAGCCACGTGGCTCGCGCGGCACAGGCGAAGCGAGCCGACGGGGGTTGGGCGCGCCGGCAACAATTAAGTGCATGATCAATGGCTAGATGCAACGAGCCTCGGCAGATCCTGCCGGGGCGGCTGTAGTCGGGCGATCGGTCGAACGAACGGGGGTTTGCGCGGCCGCGGGGTCGGCTACCGGCGCCCGATTCTCATCGGACGGGCACGACCCCGGGCACGCGCGTGGTTCAAGTGCAAAGCGCGAGCCGGTTCGTTTTCGTCGCGTTGAGTTGTTTTCCTAGCGCGCACGAGCGCGACTTTATCGACCCGACTTCCGGTCGTCAGCCGTCGAGCGTCCGCCTTCGGCGCGCGCCATGCGCTCGTAGTTCTCCTCGCCGGTCGTCCACAGCCAGCGGCCGAACAGGTATCCGCAAAGCGGGAAGACGAGCACGGCGATCGCGATGCCCGTCCGCAGGTGCTGCGTCATGACGAGCCGCCAGACAAAGCCCTGCTCCTGGACGACTTGGTACGCGATCGTGATCAGCGCGACGGGGATGCCCCAGCCGAACACACCTCGGCGCCAGATGAACGTGGACCGGCCCATGGCCCGGTTGCGTTCCCAGGCGGCCATCGCGGCCGGACGCGCGTCTCGTTCCGAGGCGATGGGCTCGGTACGATCGCCGGTGGGGTGGGGGCGAGCGACCATCTGATCCTTAGCCATAGCGACCCATGATTGTCAGCGCACGATCCTCCCTCGTTCGCGCTGACGACACTCCTTCGTAGGATGACTCGGGGGTCAACCTACCGCAACAGCAGTTTCGCGATGGTCTGCAGCTGCATGTTCGACGTTCCTTCGTAGATCGTCCCGATCTTCGCGTCGCGGTAGAACTTCTCGACCGGGTAGTCCTTCGTATAGCCATAGCCGCCAAGGAGCTCGACGCATAGCGACGTGACACGCTCGCACACCTGCGATGAGTAGAGCTTTGCCATCGCACCTTCACGCGCAATGTCGTGGCCCGCATCCTTGAGCCGCGCCGCGTTGTACACCATGAGTCGCGCGGCCTCGAGCTCCGTCGCCGCCTGAGCGATCTGAAACTGCACGGCTTGGAAGTCCGAGATCGCCTTGCCGAACTGCTTCCGTTCGCGCACGTACTCGGTGGCGATCCCGAGTGCACCCGCGGCAACGCCGATCATCTGCGCGCCAATGCCGACGCGACCTTCGTTGAGGGTCTCGATCGCAATCTTGTACCCCTGACCCACCGGGCCCAGGACGTTCTCCTCCGGCACCTCGCAGCCGTCGAGGATCAGCTCGGTGGTGCTCGAGGCACGGATGCCGAGCTTGTCCTCTTTCTTGCCGACGGCAAACCCCGGGAAGTCGCGCTCCACGATGAACGCGGTGATGCCCTTGTAGCCCGCCGACGGATTCGTGTTCGCGAAGATCACGTAGGTCTCCGCTTCTGCCCCGTTCGTGATCCACATCTTGCGGCCGGTGAGCACGTAACCGCCGTCGCGCTTCTCGGCGCGAGTGGCCAGGCCGAATGCATCCGAGCCGGAGCCCGGCTCCGAGAGCGCGTACGCCCCAACAGTGTCGCCGACCAGACGCGGCAAGTATTTCGCGCGCTGTGCGTCGTTGCCGTAGCGGGTGATCGGATAGTTCACGAGCGTGTTCTGCACATCGCACACGATTGCCGCCGACGCGTCCACCCTGCTGATCTCTTCGACGGCGATGGTCACCATCGTGAGCGTGCCGCCGGCGCCGCCGTACTGCTCGGGCACCTCGATCCCCATGAGTCCGAGCTCGAAGTACTTCGGGAAAAGCTCCGGGTCGATCCGCGACGCTCGCTCCATTGCCTGCACGCGCGGCCGCACTTCCTCGTCCGCGAACGCGGCCACGGCGTCGCGGAACATCTGCTCGTCGTCGGAGAGAATCGTGAGCGGAGGATGGGCGGTGGAAGTGGTCATCATTGGGGTCAGACTCCAATTCCTAGGGAGCGTCAACCGTGGCCGGATCGGGGCGCTGAGGAATTGGAGTCTGACCCCAATTTCCGCGGGTGACGTCACGCGAAAGGTAATCA
>Ga0075421_100012202_pt1 | contig 10664 bp, 10 predicted proteins | sample SoiMetdeltSBSDD5_FD_75292 | JGI IMG/M metagenome (GOLD analysis project Ga0075421, IMG submission 75292) | Bulk soil microbial communities from a Populus tree surrounding site in Tennessee, USA - Soil MetaG P. deltoides SBSDD5 | ecosystem: Environmental > Terrestrial > Soil > Tree plantation...
CGCGCGGCTTCTGACTCGAGGCGGCCGAGTCGAGATAGACGAGCGGATGGCCGTTGACGATGCGCCCGAGGATCGGGAAGTCGCCGCGCGTCTGCTCGTCGAACCTCATGCCAGCGCCTTGCCGAGCACGGTGAGCGGGAGCGTCACGCAGCGCATGCGCGTGGGCCGCACGTCCGCCTGCAGCACGCTGAGGATATCGCCGGCCTCGAGCGCGGCCGCGTCGCCACGCGAACGCCCTTCCACCAGCTCGGCCACCACGTCGGCGGAGGCGCTGCAGATCGCGCACGAGTCGCCCGCGAACCGCGCGGCCCGCACCTGCCCGTCCTCGACGCGGAGCTGCATGCGGACCCGGTCGCCGCACAGCGGGTTGACGTCCTCGGCAGTGGCGGTGGCGCCGGGCAGCTCGCCCCGATAGCGGGGCTTCCGCCAGCGTTCGCGGATGACGTCGCTGTAGAGCGGGGCTTTGGGGGGAGCGCTCACTCCAGCTCTCCGCGCGCGGCGCCCGCGCGGTACGGCGGAAAGCGGTAAGCCATTTCGCGCGACAGCAGTCCGCCGTGGCCAAGCCCGGCCAGCTCCCGGTTGTCGATGCGCTCGCCGGCGAGCAGCCGCGGCAGGACGAGGTCGAACGTCGTCGCCTGGGAGAACATGCCGCAGGTCGGCATGCCGAGCACGGGCGCCGCCCGCCATCGAGCCAGCCACAGCAGGCTTCCCGGATGCGCCGGCGCCCCGTGGCGCTCCATCCGGGCGCCCAGCACGGTGAGGGCGCCGAAGACCGGATCGAGCGGATCGAGTGCGCTCGCGCCGGCGACGATGAGCACCTCGGCGCCCTCGCCCCGCAGCGCGCTCAGCTCATCCGCCACCGCGCGCGCCGAAGGCTCCGCGAAGCGGATGTCGAGCAGGCGGCTGCCGAACCAGTCGATCTTCTGCCTGAGGGCCGCCTCGAAGCGCGTGCGCTGCCGCGGCTCGAGGCTCTCGCGCGCGACGGCGCCGACCACGGTCGGCGCGAACGGCGTCACGGCCACGACGCCGTCGCCCGCCGCGCGCTCCACCGCCCGCACGGTGTCGGTCGAGATCACCAGCGGCGTGACCTTGGCCTTGGCCACCGTCTCGCCGCGCTCGACCGGCTGTCCGTCGAACAGCGTGAACACGGCGATGCCCTCGTGGACGTTGACCTCCGTCAGGCGATCGCGATCGATCCGCAGCAGTCCGCGGCGAGCCGCCGTCAGCGTCCACTGCCCTCCCGTGTAACCTTTGACCTCGACGCCGTCGCCGGCGGCGACCTTCGAGAGGCGCTGGCCGGCCGCCTCCTCGTGAAGATCGCCCGGATCGACGGCCAGGAGGTGGATCTCCTCCCAGGGAAGCTGCAGCAGCGTCTTCACGGCGGTGGTGTCGAGCACGGCCCCCTTGGCGAGCGCCACCTTGCCGGCGGCGTCGCGAACGTCGTGACAGAGCACGCGGTCGACGAGCAGCTCAGCCGTAGCGCCGTCGCGCCGCTGGGCGATGGCCTTCATGCCTTGCGGGCCTTGGCGCTGAGCGGCTGGCCGGACGCGCCCGTCCGCGCTGCCTGGATCTCGGCCAGGATCGCCAGCGCAATCTCGGGCGCGCTGCGGGCGCCGAGGTCCAGCCCGATCGGCACGCGGACGCGCGACAGCACCGTCTGGTCGACACCTTCTTCCGCGAGGTAGCGAAGGATGGTGGCGCCGCGGCGTGAGGAGCCCAGCATGCCGATGTAGCCAACGTCGGTCGCCAGGGCGTGACGCAGGACGGGAAGATCGTACTTGTAGTCGTGAGCCACCAGCACCAGCGCCGTCGACGGGATGAGCGGATAGTCGCGAATGAGCTCCGAGGGGATGCCGATCTTCAGCTCGTCGACGTCCGGAAACCGCTCGGCCGTGGCGAATCGGGGGCGTCCGTCCACGACCACGGTCCGGTAGCCCAGCATGCGCGCCAGGCCCGTGAGCGGCATGGCCACGTGGCCGCCGCCGACGACGAGCAGGAGCGCCGCGGGCGCCACGACCTCCACGAACGCGCGCACGCCCTCGAGCAGCAGCGTCTGCGAGCTGCCGCGCGCCAGCGCCTCCCGCGCTTCCGCGGTAAACCGCTGGTCGAGAAATGAGTCGCCGAAGGACCCTTCGGTCGTGCCGTCGTCCAGCACCAGGATCTTGGCGCCGTCGCCGTCGAGCCGGGTGACGATGGCGCCGTGGCCGCCGCGGCGCGCGTGCTCGCGCACGCGATCGTACATGCGGGCCCCGACGTCGTCGCGACCGTCGAGCGCCACCGGCTCGACGAAGACCTCGATCGTTCCGCCGCACGTGAGGCCGATCTCCCACGCCTCTTCGTCGCCGAGATTCATCTCCAGGAGCCGGGGCCGGTTGCTGGTGAGCACGTCCTCGGCTTGCTCGATGACCTGGGCGTCGACGCAGCCGCCGATGGTGACCGACCCGAGGACGCGGCCGCCCTCGCCGACCAGCATCTTGGCGCCTTCCTTGCGAGGAGTGGTACCGCGGGTGTTTACGAGCGTGGCCACGGCGGCGCGGCCGCCGGTCCGACGCAATTCATCAATGTGATCGAACAGTTCCGCCAAGGCACAACAATCATACGCTCGACGGGACCAAAACGAAACGCGGGGCCCGAAGCGGTGAGCGCTAGCGCTGGCGGCTGCTACCGAGCGAAGCGAGACTGAGCAGCGCGAGACCCGTCAGGAGCAGCATCGCGGGCTCGCTGGTGGCGAGCGGAAAGATGTCCGGAAAGAAGGACGACACCAACGCCTGCGCCTGCGTGGGCGCGTGCACCACGGCCAGCAACAGTAGCGTCAGAAGCGCCAAAACCTTGCGCATCCCTGAAAGCCTCCCGGGCTCGGCCTCTTGCCGGTCCCGCCACTCTCTTCTGCAAGTGGAGCGCCAGACCGGCGGGGCCGAATTTGGCGTTTCGACCCGCTTTCGGGGGCGGAGAACTGCATCCGCTTGCACAACTCCCGCAGCGGCGATGCGAAACGCTATGGCGCGGAGTGCGCTCAGAGGTGGAGGGTGCCGGCAAGAGCGCGCAAGGAGGCCAGGTTGTGGGCCGCCGCGAAGTGGTCGACGAGCGGCAGCGCGGCCGCCATCCCGCGCGTCAGCGGCTCGTAGGACGGGTTGCCGAGGAGCGGATTCAGCCAGACGACCCGACCCGCCTTGCGCTTGATGCGCAGCAGCTCGGCCGCCAGCACGTCCGGATCGCCCGTGTCCCAGCCGTCGGACAGGATGATCACGATGGTGCGCCGGTCGACCAGTCCCGGCCAGCGCCGGTTGAACTCTGCAAGAGATTCCCCGATACGCGTACCGCCGGACCAGTCGCGCACGGCCGTCAGGCGCCGCAGCACCTGGTGATACGAGCGCGCACGCAGGTACTCGGTGACGCGTGTGAGGTGCACCGAGAAGGTGAACGTTTCGACGCGTGCGAAGACCGACTGGAGCGCGAAGAGGAACTGGAGGAGGAAGCGGCTGTAAAGGTCCATCGAGCCGGACACGTCGCACAGCAGCACGAGACGCACCTTGCGCCGCTTGCGCCGGCGGAATCTCAGATCGATGAGATCGCCGCGCGTCAGGTTGGCGCGGAGCGTGCGCCGGAGATCCAGGCGGCCGCGGCGGGCGGACGGCCGTCGCCGCCGGCTGATCCGCCGCGCCAGCCGCCGCGCGATCTGCACGGTCAGGCGATAGACGGCGTCGAGCTGATCGGCGGAGAAGCTCGCGAAGTCCTGCGCCGCCATCGCCTCCCGCTCCGAGGCGGCCGGGACGCCGAGCGGCTCCTCGCCGTCGTCCCCGCCACCCTCGTCCCACGCCTCGAGAGCCAGGGCTTCCCGAGGCGCGTCACGCTCCACGGCCGGCGGCGCCTCCTCGGGCAGCGACGGCGCCAGCGCCTCGGCGACGCCATCGGCCTCGGTGGCCACCCGCCAGAAGGCCTCGAAGCTCCGGTCGAATGCCGGCAGATCCTCGGGGCGGCCGACGAACACGGCGCGGAGCCCGAAGTACACCTCCTGGCGATCGCCCACGTCGAGATGCTCGAGCGCGCGCACGGCGTCGGTGACGTGGATGAGCGTGACGGGGAGGCCCTGACGCCGCAGGAGCGCGGCGAAGCGCGCCATGGCCGCGCTCAGATCGCGCGGCACGCTCAGCCGGAGACTTGCAGGAACGGCGCGAGGCCGGACTTCTGGACCTCGGCGCGGAAGCGCTTGATGTCGTCGGCGTCCTTGAGCACGCAGCCGATCGTTTCGGAGACGACGGCGTCGTCCAGATGGTCGGCGTGGAGGCCCGCCAGCGCCAGCGCCCAGTCCAGCGTCTCCGCCACACCGGGCACCTTGGCCAGCCGCATGCGCCGCAGCGCTTCCATGAAGCGCGCGAGCTCTCCGGCCAGACGGTGATTGATGCCCGGCACCTTGCGCTCGATGATGCGCAGCTCCTTGTCGTACGGCGGATAGTCGATCCAGAGGTAGAGACAGCGTCGCCGGAGCGCGTCGGAGAGCTCGCGGGTGCGATTCGAGGTCAGGATCACGTACGGCGGATGTGTGGCCTTGATCGTTCCGATCTCCGGGATGGTCACCTGCCAGTCGGAGAACACCTCCAGCATGAACGCCTCGAACTCCTCGTCGGCGCGATCCACCTCGTCGACGAGCAGGACGGGCGATTGCTCCTGGGTGATCGCCTGCAGCAGGGGGCGGCGGAGCAGGAAATCCTCGGAGAAGATCTCGCGCTCCTCTTCCTTGGCGGAGCGCCCGGTGCTCTCGTGGAGCTTGATGTGGAGCAGCTGCTTCTGATAGTTCCACTCGTACAGCGCGGTGCCGGCGTCGAGGCCCTCGTAGCACTGCAAGCGGATGAGATTGGTGCCGAGCATGCGCGCCATCACCTTGGCGATCTCGGTCTTGCCGACCCCGGCGTGCCCCTCGATCAGGAGCGGTTTACGCAGGCGCATGGCCAGATGCACGGAGGTGGCCACCGGCGCATCGGTGACGTACTCCGCGGCCTCCATCAGCTCCTGGATCTTACGGATCTCGTCGCGCATGAATCACGATTGTACATGAAGCCGTGCGAGGTCCTCCGGCGTGTCGACGTCCGCCGGCATGGCGGCGTCGAAGGCAAGCGTCTCCACGCGCTCGGGACGGGCGGCCACGACGGCGCGCGCCCCCTCGTCGCTGCGGAGGCTCGCGAGCTCGGCGAAGACCTCGGCCGTGAACAGCACGGGAGTGCCCCGCGTGCCCTGATAGCTCGGCGCCACGATCGCCTTCCCGCGCCGGCTGTGCGCGGCCAGCAGCGCAGGGATCACCTCGGCCGGCGTGCGCGGCTGATCGCCGAGGACGACCAGGACGGCGGTGGTTCGCGGCTCGAGAGCGGCAACGCCCACCGCGATCGACGATCCCTGGCCGTCCTCCGGGTGCCGATTCACGGCGAATCGAACCGGCAAACCGTCCAGGGCTGTTCGGACGCCCGCGTCGTCCTGACCGGTCACCACCACGCAGTCGGCCACGTGCGGCAGCACCGCCTCGGCACTCCAGCGCACGACGGGCTTGTCCTGAAGCTGGAGGAGGAGCTTTTGCCGGCCCATGCGCCGGGCGAAGCCGGCGGCGAGCACGATGGCGGCGATCATCTCACCAGGCGGGGCGACGCGACGGGACCGCCCGGTCCCGCCGCGTCGCCCGGGATCACTTCTGGGCGTTCTTGAGCGCGGCTTCCACGGCGCGCCGTGCGAAGACGCGGCAGAGGTGGGACTTGTACTCGACCGAGCCCTGCAGATCGGCTTGAACGTCGACGCCGTCGGCGGCCTTGGCCGCGGCGGCCTCGATGGTGGCGGCATCGAGCCGCTTGCCCACGAGCCCGGCCTCGACGCCCTTGGCCCGGACGGCCTTGGTGCCGGCGCCGGTGATGCCGACGCCCGCCTTGGTGCACGTCCCCTGCTTGTCGACCGTGATCACCGCCGCCGCACCGACGATCGCGAAGCGCGACGCCGGATGCGCGAACTTCATGTACGCAGAGCCCGTGCCGGCGGCGAGCACCGGCACCCGGATCTCGACGAGCAGCTCGTCCTCGCCGAGCGCGGTAGCCATGAGGCCCTGGAACCAGTCGTCCACCTTCACCGTCCGCTTGTTCTTGGCGCCCTGGCAGACGAACTCGGCGCCGAGCGCGATGACGGTGGCCGGCATGTCAGCGGCCGGATCGGCGTGGGCGAGCGAGCCGCCGATCGTGCCTTTGTTGCGCACGGCGGGGTCGCCGATGATCTTCGCCGTATCGGAGACGACGGGGCACTTGGTCTGGAGGAGCTTGGACGACTCCACGTCCCAGTGCGTGGTCATGGCCCCGATGGCGATCGTGTTGCCGTCCTCCTTGATGCCGGTCAGGCCGGGCACCTTGCGGAGGTCGATGAGGTGCTTGGGCTGCGCGAGCCGAAGCTTCATCATCGGCACCAGGCTGTGACCGCCGGCCAGGATCTTGGCGTCGTCGAGCTTGCCGAGGAGCCCGATCGCCTCCTGCACGCTGCCGGGCGCGTGGTATTCGAACGCAGCTGGGTACATACCGTCTCCTTAGGCCTTCTTCTTGTTGATGAGGTCCCACACGCGCGCGGGCGTCAGCGGCATCGTCTCGATGTGATCGATGCCGAGCGACGACAGGGCGTCGACCACGGCGTTGACGACGGCCGGCGTGGCCGCGATGGTCCCGGTCTCCCCCGCCCCCTTGATGCCGAGCGGGTTGACGGGCGTCGGCGTCACCGTGCGCTCGGTCTCGTAGTTCGGCAGCATGTCGGCCTTGGGCATCGCGTAGTCCATCATGGTGCCCGTCACCAGCTGCCCGGAGTTGTCGTCGTAGACAGCGCCTTCCCAGAGCGCCTGGCCCACGCCCTGCGCGATACCGCCGTGCACCATGCCGTCCACGATCATCGGGTTGATGACGTTCCCGACGTCGTCGATGGCCACGTAGCGCAGAATCTTCACGCGCCCGGTCTCACGCTCCACCTCGACGACGCACGCGTGCGCGCCGAACGGGAAGCAGAAGTTCGACGGGTCGTAGAAAGACGTCTCCTCGAGACCGGGCTCGAGCCCTTCCGGATAGTTGTGGGGCACGTACGCGGTGAGCGCCACCGCCCCGAAGGGGATCGCCTTCGACGGCACACCGATGACCTGGAAGCTGCCGTTGACGTACTCGATGTCCTTCGGCGAGGCCTCCAGCAGATGCGCGGCGATCTTTTTGCCCTTCTCCTTGACCTTGTCCAGCGACATGTGAATGGCGGTGCCGCCGACAGACGCCGAGCGGCTGCCGTACGTGCCCATGCCGAACGGCACGGTCCCTGTGTCGCCATGAATGATGTCGACTTGCTCGATGGGAATCTGCAGCTCGTCGGCGACGAGCTGCGCGAAGGTCGTCTCGTGCCCCTGCCCGTGCGCGTGCGAGCCCGTGAAGACGCTCACCATGCCGGTGGGGTGCACGCGGACCTTGCCCGACTCGTAGAGACCGGCGCCCGCGCCCAGCGCGCCCACCAGCTTTGACGGCGCGATCGAGCAGGCCTCGATGTACGTCGAGAACCCGACGCCGAGCAGGCGCCCTTCCTTGCGGGCCGCCTCCTGCTCCGTCCGGAACTTCTTGTAGTCGAAGATGCCGAGGAGCTTCTCGAACGCGCCCAGATAATTACCGCTGTCGTAGACCACGGCCACGTGCGTCTGGAAGGCGCCGGAGAACTTTGGAATGAAGTTCTTCTTGCGCAGCTCGGCCGGGTCCATCTTCAGCGCGGACGCGCCGGCATCGACCATGCGCTCCAGCACGTAGCACGCTTCGGGTCGGCCCGCGCCACGATACGCGTCGACGGCCGTCGTGTTCGTGAAGACCCCGGTGACCTCGACGTGGATGGCGCCGATGCCGTACACCCCGTTGAGCAGCGTGCCGTAGAGAAACGTCGGTACGGCGGGGGCAAAAGTCGACAGGTAAGCGCCGAGGTTCGCCGTCGTCTTCACGCGCAGCCCGAGGATCTTGCCGTCCCGCGACAGCGCCAGCTCGGCGTCCGTCACGTGATCCCGGCCGTGGGCGTCGGTCATGTAGGCTTCACGCCGGCTCGACGTCCAGCGGATGGGCCGCTTGATCTGGCGCGAGGCCCACGAGCAGACGACCTCTTCGTTATAGAGGAAGATCTTCGAGCCGAAGCCACCGCCGACGTCCGGGGCGATGACGCGCACCTTGTGCTCGGGGATGCCTAGCACGAACGCGCACATGAGCAGCCGGTGCACGTGAGGATTCTGCGAGGTCACCCAGAGCGTGAGATCGCCGGTGGCGTCGTCGAAGCGCGCCACGCAGGCGCGCGGCTCCATGGCGTTGGCGACCAGCCGCTGGTTCACGATGCGCTTCTTGACGGTGACCGCCGCGTTCTTGAACGCCGCGTCGGTGGCCGCCGCGTCGCCCAGCGCCCACTTGAAGGCGACGTTGGCCGGCGCATCGCCGTGCACCTGGGCGGCGCCCGAGGCCGTGGCCTTGTCGGTGGCCGTCACCGACGGCAAAGGCTCCCACGCCACCTGGACCTTCTCCGCCGCGTCGATGGCCGCCGCCTGGGTGTCCGCGATCACCACTGCCACCGGATCGCCCACGTGCCGCGCGACGTCGGACGTCAGCGGCATGTGCGGCACCATCGCGAGGTCCTGTACCACGCCGGGAATGTTCTTGGCCTTGCGGAGATCCCAGCCGCAGGGCAGCGAGTTCACGCCCGTCATATCCTTGCCGGTGAAGACGGCGATCACGCCCGGATGCGCCTTGGCGGGCGCCACGTCGATCGACTTGATGCGCGCGTGCGCGTGCGGGCTGCGCACGAAGGCCGCGTAGGTCATGCCGAGGAGCTTGAGATCGTCGACGTACTGGCCGCGGCCGGTGATGAAGCGCGGATCCTCGCGCCGTTTGATCGACTTGCCGAAGAGGCGCTCAGTCGTTGCCATGGCCCTGCCTCACTTCTTTCCGGCCATCTGCTCCGATGCCCACTGGATCGCCTTCACGATGTTGTGGTAGCCGGTGCACCGGCAGAGGTTCCCTTCGAGCTGGTGGCGGATCTGGTCCTCGGTCGGCTTCGGATACCGCTCGAGCATCTGGTGGGCGGTCATGATCATGCCCGGCGTGCAGAAGCCGCACTGAAGCCCGTGCTTCTCCCAGAAGCCCTGCTGGATCGGGTGGAGATCGCCGTTCTTGGCGAGGCCCTCGATGGTGGTGATGGTGGCGCCGTCCGCCTGGACCGCGAACAGCGTGCACGACTTCACCGCCTGCCCGTTGACGAGGATGGTGCACGCGCCGCACTGGCTCGTGTCGCAGCCGACGTGCGTGCCCGTGAGGCCGACCGTCTCGCGGATGTAGTGAACGAGCAGGAGGCGGGGCTCTACCTCGTCGCTGTGGCTCTGGCCGTTGATGGTCATCTTCACTGGCAGTTTCACGGCTGGTCCTCCAGTAGGGCGATTGTGGCGTGCAGAGGGTAAGACCTCACCCGGAGCATGTCAACGGAGCAGGCGCCGCCCTTCGGCCCTCGCCTGGTCCAGCACCTCACGTACGGGCAGCGCCTTGTCGCGGGCGATGCGCGCAACGTCGGCGAACTCCGGGGTGACCGTCACCACCCGGCCCTCGAGCCGAGAGACCTTGAAGGGCACCGGCCCGTAGGTGGTGGTGAGAGTGACCACCTCCCGCGCCAGCGTCGCCCGCTGGTACTCGGTCCAGCGCACGCCGATCGTCGAGGATTCCTCGAAGAGAGCGCGCGCCAGCTCGCCCACGCGCTCGCGCGGGCACAGGGCGGTGAGGACCGTGCCGGGCCGGCTTCGCTTCATGATGACCGGCGTGAGAAACACGTCGACCGCTCCCGCCTCGAACAGACGCTCGATCAGCGGCTCGTAGAGCTGCGGCGACATGTCGTCGATGGTCGTCTCGAGCTGGACGATCGTCTCCGCGCCCGCCTGCCCCACTGCCTCCCCCACGAAGCAGCGCAGGACATTTGGTGTGTCGGGGAGATCGCGGGTGCCGGCGCCATAGCCAACCGCGGACACGACCATCGGTGGAATGCGGACCGCCGGCCGCGCTAGCGTGGTGAGGATGGCGGCGCCGGTCGGCGTGACCAGCTCAGCTCGTACACCGGTATCGACCACGGGAAAGCCGCGCAAGAGCTCGGCCGTCCCCGGCCCCGGCACGGGCATCCGGCCGTGGGCGCCGCCGACGAAACCGCCGCCGAGCGGCAGCGCCGACACGTAGACGGCCTCCGCCCCCAGCATGTCGAGCGCGAGCACGCCGCCAGTGACGTCGACGATGGCGTCGACCGCACCGACCTCGTGGAAGTGAACGGCCTCGCGCGTGGTGCCGTGTACGCGCGCCTCGGCGTCGGCCAGCCGCTCGAAGATCCGTGCCGCGCGCGTCTTGATGGACGCCGAGAGCGGACTCGCGTCGAGGATGGCCAGGATGTCAGCGAGGGAGCGGTGATGCGGCTGTGCGGTGCCGTCGATGGCGACGTCCACCTTGGTGGCGCGAAAGGCGCCCTTCATGACATCGCGCCGCACCAGGTCCCAGCCGGACAGCGCCAGCTTCCGCAGCTCGGCGCGGAACGCGTCGAACGGCACGCCGGCGTCCACGAGGGCGCCCATGATCATGTCGCCCGCGGCGCCGCTCGGGCAGTCGAAGTAGACGACCTTCACGGGA
>Ga0075421_100012204_pt1 | contig 10664 bp, 15 predicted proteins | sample SoiMetdeltSBSDD5_FD_75292 | JGI IMG/M metagenome (GOLD analysis project Ga0075421, IMG submission 75292) | Bulk soil microbial communities from a Populus tree surrounding site in Tennessee, USA - Soil MetaG P. deltoides SBSDD5 | ecosystem: Environmental > Terrestrial > Soil > Tree plantation...
GGGCTTCAGCAATCGGCTACCGGCATAGCCGGTTGCCCCGGTGAGGAGGATCAAGGGCTTGCCACCCAGCCAGGTCGAAGCCTCAGGCATGTCCATGCCATCCTCTAGGGATCACCGCTCATAGATGCCAGGCAACTCGTCAGTATCATCCCTCTAACGTTACTGTATCCGCAGGCGACTGGCATGGTCAAGCGATTCCCACGGGCGGTCGGGCGACTCCCTCCAGCACCAGAGCCATCACGGCAAGAGGCTGGGGGGGGCGGTGAGCGAGGGAAGATGGTCATATTTGAGGCAGGCAGAGCCATTCACCGTCTCTACCGCCGGCATCGGCTCCGACCAGGTGTCGACGTCCTGGAAGAGCCGGTGAATATCATGGAGCAGCTGGGGTTGATTGTCCTTGACGACCATCACATAGGCGCCTCCGCCCTCGACGATGTGTTGCACGATAACCCGTTCCGTGAGCATGGCATTGATGGTGATGACTCGTCCCTCCAAGACCAACTGGCGCAACACGCCCTGCAGGCCCTTGTGAGGGTACGGGATGTCATCCGCCTCCCGCGACGTCTTCCTCCCTCATGCCTGTTGCCACTTCCGCTGGATCACTACGACGACCATGTAAACCAAGCCGGCATTGAACAGAGCACCGACACCGATCTCGCCAAGCGTGATGACGTAAGGCCAGCCCGTGAGATTGAAGGCATTCACATCAGATAGTAAGTCATTGAACAGAAGCAAGATGAGGCTCAGCGGGGAGGCCAGAGAACGACACAAAGTGCTTAGTGGTCAACGTGGCCAGAATAAGATGGTGCCTGAGGGCTGTAGCGCCTATGAGGCGGTCCAGCACGCCCACCCCATGACTCAAATGGAAGCGTTCAAACCATGCTAGAGCCATGCGGGATGTCCCCTCGGTGAGATGGAGGAGCCGATAATGGCGCATTTCTCTTGCCGCCGTGCGCTGCTCTCGTCGATTGCGGCACCGCGCCAGCAATTCAAAGTACGTGATCACCGACACCCATCGGTTTTGAAGAGAGACACTGTTTACCCATGAGATGGCCGCCTCTTGCCCCCGAAGCAGATCCACCAGGATGATCGTTTCGATCAGACGATCATTGGGAGGCATCGTGCCGGGTTTCCGAGCGCTGACGAAGCTGCGACACAAATGTGATCGTGTCGCCGATATCCTGGCGATCCGCCCCCAGGCCAGCGGCTGGATGGAATGTTGCAGCCTGCTTATACCCCCGGGCGCGGGGCCCAGGGGGAGGCTCTGAGTGGAGAACAATCACTTCCACTTCACCAGGGGGGACGGATGGAGGAATCGTCAGTTCCAGGCGATGGTCCTTGGTCACCGTGCCCTTGAGCTTCACCGCCATCATCCCGTGGACTCCTTCTACGCTAATGTCACCAGCACAAGCCATACACTGTCCTGGTACCCTCCACAGCGAGGACAACGCTCTAGGCGGGAGACCTCAGCCCCAGTGGCCCCTATACTACCGGGCCGTCGACTCGACGGGGGTCACGTTGGACTTCAGGCTGAGTGCCACCCGTGATGCCGGCGCCACCGAGCAATTCTTGGTGATGCAGCCAGGCATAGGTTCCGCAAAGGCCAGCTGGAGGGAGTCGCCACGGGAGATGTCCTCGCCCAGCCCTGCGGGATCAACCGACGTTTCGAGTTGGCGGCAGAACAAGCGCTCACTGACCGCTCCTCATACTCCCATGCGTTCTTGCCACACCACCTTATCTGCTGCACTACTCTTCTGAACGGTCCTGCCGAGACCGTGGGCTGATCATTCAGGAGCCGCCTCCAACTAGGCCAAAGTACTGGGCTATGGCCCACACCGCTACCACACCACCGATGACGGCCAACACTTCCCAACTCATAGATTCTCCTAAAGCGAAAGTTCCATCAGATCGCGTGCCATGACGATGTTGTCGTGCAACCCCTCCAACCCGGTGAGCAACTCCCGCGCATCGGTGTAACGGGAGCTGATGTGGGTCAGCACCAGCCGCTTGACGCCTGCCTCCTTGGCGAGTACCGCCGCCTGTCGCGAGGTCGAATGCCCCTTTTCGGCGGCCTCTTGTTCCGCCCCTGCAGCCAGGGTGCTGTCGTAGAGCAACAGATCGGCATCGCGTGCCAAAATCGCCGCCTCGGGACAGGGTCGGGTGTCCAAACAATAGGCGATACGACGGCCGCGCTTCGGCGCCCCGAGCACCTCCTGCGAATGCACCGTGCGACCATCGGACAGCGTCACCGACTGCCCCTTCTGCAGAACGCCGTACAGGGGACCTTTGGGGATGCCTAATTGTTCGGCGCGCGCCACATCGAACGTCCCCGGTTTATCGCGCTCCTGCAAGGCATAGCCATAGGTCAGGATACGATGATTCAGCGGCAGACACTCGATGGTGTAGGTCTCGGTCTTGCAAATCGTCCCAGCCTGGGCCTCGTGAAAGATAATCGGATAGCGGAACCCGGTGCTCAGCAGCCGCGCCGAGGCGGTGACATAGTCCGCCAGCGCCGCTGGGCCATAGAGCTCGATGGGACGTTCGCGGCCGGACAGCTCCATCGTCATCAACAAGCCCATGATCCCGATGACATGGTCGCCATGCATGTGAGTGATGAAAACCCGGCTCAGCCGACCATGACGCAGGCCGGCCTTGCGCAGTTGGAGCTGCGTGCCTTCACCGCAATCGAAGAGGAGCATCTCCCCTTCGCACAGGAGCGCTGTCGCCGAGGTGCAACGTTCGGGCGTGGGCAGCGCGGCGCCTGTGCCGAGGAGAGTGATTTGCATAGGGGTGGCCACGATTGCACCTCATGTACCAATTGCGCCTGTTGGGCATTATACGGAAGGCTGGCCGCCTCGGCAAGGCTAGCCCAGCTCCAACGCGTGCAGATCGCAGCTTCGACGCTTGACAGGTGGATTCAGGTAAGTATAGAGTAGCTCGCACAAATTTTGTGGCATGGGTCGTTGTCTGTTCCCAGGTTGGAAAGGAGGCAAGTCGATGCAAGCGCGACTACTGTGCACCGCGGCCATTTCCTCACGCGTCTGATGGCAGACGGCTTCCACAGGGAAGCAGGTACACGGGTTGTACCTGATGCCGGAGAGCCGGGAAGAGAGGGGCGCAGCGGAATTGACAGCAGTGAGGGGGGCTTCGGGCTGGCCCAGGTTGGGTCCACCCTGGCGTAGACGAAGCATCGTCGTACGCCAACCATCCTGACTTTGTCCTCCATGTATCTCCCGTCCTTCTGATCTTCCCCGGATTCCCAAGACATTTTTCATCTTAGATCGCCAGCGGTCGCAGGCACCCGCAGGCCGGCCCCGTGCTGTGCTGCTGGTATGGCCTGAGCGGCCGACCGACGAGCCCGCACGTCATTGTGTGCGGAAGTTTCGTTGCGTGAGGCCTTCTGCATGTGCACGACGAACGCACCTGAGAAGGCAATCCTTGTTCCACCTCATTTCTTGAGCGGCAACTCGTCTGTGGGAGGAATTCGATGCGTCGTATGATCAGTAGCAGATGTGTCGCCGGGCTCGTAGGCGCCTGGCTTATTATCGCAATGGCATCTGTGATTGATGCCGGAGAGTCCAGTGCAACGCAGGCCGGTCCGGGCGATCCCGCCTTGCGCCAGGCCACCTTCGAGGTCCGCCACGAACTCAAGGTCAATGTTCCCGAAGGCGCCCAACGCGTACGCGTGTGGTTCGTCTTGCCGCAAGAAGACCCCATGCCGGGAGACGGGGCAGCCTCGGCCCAGCGCGTCAGCGACTTGCAGATCGAGGCGCCGTATGCGTATCGCATCGAACGCGATTCCGAGGGCAGCAAACTCCTCTACCTCGAAGCGACCAATCCTACGGACAAGGAGCTGAAGATCGTCGAGACCTTCGTTTTGACCCGCAACGAAGTGCGTACCGCCGTCGACCCGCGCCAGGCGAAACCGTTGACCGAGGCCGATTGGGCCAAACTCGCGCCGTATCTCGCCGCCAACACACACGTGGAGATCGACGACGACATTCGCAAGGTAGCGCATGAGATCGTCGGTGCCGAGACCAACTCGGTGCTGGCCGCCCGCAAGCTCTATGACTGGGTGTTGCACAACGTCGACTACTGGGTGAAAGACCCCAAAAACAAGAAAGCCTCGCCGGTGGGCAGTGCCAGCTACTGCCTGAGCTTCCGAACCGGCAACTGTACCGACTTCGAGTCGCTCTGGACCTCACTGGCGCGGGCCCAGGGCATTCCCACCCGTATCGTTTACGGCTCCTTCTTCAAGCCCGATCTGAACGGCAATGATGTCGATCAGAGCTACCACTGCTGGGCCACCTTCTATGCCTCTGGCATCGGTTGGATCCCACACGACGTGGCGGTGGCCGACATGTATGCTGGAGAGATGCCGGTCACGACCGACAACGAGGTGTTGATGCGGCGGACCACGGCGGACGGCATGTTCGGCGCCGATCCAGCCAAAGTTGAGTACTACTTCGGCAATTTGGACGAGCGCCGCATCGTCTGGTCCATCGGCCGTGACCTGATCCTGAACCCGAAGCAGGATGGCGATCCGGTCAATGCCTTGCCCAAAGCCTATATCGAGATCGATGGCAAAGTGCATCCTGAGGGCACTGGATGGGTGCGGAAATTGACCTATCGTGAGCGTCGGTCGAGCTAGCCCACGCGTCCTCGGCGTCTGCGTACTTCTCCCCCCTCGCCCTGTCGCCGATTTATCGCCACGGGCGGCAGGGCGCAGCCCCCCGGAAACCATTCGTTCTCTGTGCACCTGACCTCGAAGCCGTCTGTGGAAGCAGCCGTATCGGTTGGGTCGAGAGTCGGGTCCGGGGCAGGTCAGCTTCCGTGGGCAGTGCCTGCTACCAAATCGGACTATACCGTGGCTATTGTCATCCGGAGCTGAGCGAAGGGTCTCAAGCGACGCATGCACCGAGAGGCTTTGCGGCACTCAGTATGACAGACAGCCATCGACCTCACGCATGTGATATGGGTCCCGTCCGGCGGCTCTGTGCTGATGGCATTATTTTTGCGCTGGTATAGATAGGGGCATGTACCACCAAAGCACGCCGGTCCCCGCCCCGGCTGCGCTGTCATCACAAGTCGGCAGCGCGGCAGCAATGCCTTACTGTGAGTTATACCTCTCACTGTGAGAGCAGGCATGCGTCGCGAGATATCATTCTGAGGAAGTGACCTGCCACTTTCGGGGGACCGGCATGGATCGGGAGGACTCCGATGAACTGGGACCAAATCGAAGGCAAGTGGAGGCAATTTCGTGGCCAGGTGAAGGAAAAGTGGGGAGAGCTAACGGATGATGAGCTGGACATGATCGCCGGTAATCGCGACAAGCTCATCGGTAAGCTCCAGGAGAAGCATGGCCTCAATAAGGAGGAGGCGGAGCGTCAGCTCGACGATTGGCAGAAATATGTGAGGATCTAAGCCGACGCGCAGCGTTGTCGACATGTGTTGTTTGATGTCCCCCGAGGTCAGCGTTAACCTATGGTAAGCCCTTGCTCCCCCGCGCCTGCCTCGGGCGGATGCCTGAGGGACTGGACCGTGACGGTTCAGTCCCCAGGCCGGCAGGCGCGGACCAGGCAGTCTGCGCCCGACAGGCCGCCTCTTCTGTAAGGAGGCCGAACCATGATGATCGATACACCCATGACTGACAGCTTGGCGCGCTTACAACAAGCGCCCCTCGGGAAGGCTCTTTATACCCGTGAGCAGACAGACGATGGCCATTGGGAAACCGCCTGGTTGGTTCGTGACCAGGCCGGTATGCTGGCTGCGCTGGGGCCGCAGCCGACAGTCGAGTTTCGTGCCGATGCATTCGACGAGGGGGGTGTCGTGGTGCTGCCGATGCTCCTGCGCCTGGGCAGCGAGGCAGCAGGTTGCGTGTATGACACCTGGATGAACGCCTTTCAGATCGAAGGCGAGAATGTGTACCTGCAAGACCTGGCACGCCAGAGTCAGATTCGCATCCATACCTACGACGAAGCCGGCCAGCCTGTACAGACTCTCACCGCGCTCAATCATTTGCGTGGGCTGGCTACTGGGGTGCTGGAGCGCCGGGGCAGCTATCAACCCTCAACGGAGGCGGCCTTTGACTATGCACGTGAGCGCTTCTGTGCCAACTACACCAGTGTGGAGGCGCTCTGGCATGTGTTAAAGCCGCGGTGAAACCACTTGAGGCGTGAACCAACACGCGCAGGGCGCAATGCTCAGTCAACGGTGTTGACCGCCCGGCGAAAGCTTAGAAATGGAGCCCTCTAGAGGTGTTGAGCATAGGAGGTTAAAGGATGATTCCTGAAACCACCACCCGTGTCACGCGTAACACCCCCGAGCACGTCAATGAACGGATTCGCCACGATATCGAGGCCAACGTCGCCCATACCGCTGCGGCCGGGCCGGAGGCGATCGACCAGCGCCTGGAAGCGCTCGACCGCGAGTGGGACATCGAGCGCATGCTTGAGGCCAATGCCTCGAGCGTCATGCTGTTCGGGTTAGGCTTGGGAGCGTTCGTCGACCGACGCTGGTTCATCCTGCCCACCGTTGTAGCCGGCTTCCTGCTGCAGCATGCGATCCAGGGGTGGTGCCCGCCGGTGCCCCTGCTGCGCCGCCTTGGCGTGCGTACGCAGACGGAGATCGACTACGAACGCTATGCCCTGAAGGCAGTGCGCGGTGATTTCTATCGATTGCAGGCGCAAGGGGACGGTATGGGCTACAGCAGTCCTGTCTCGCTGATCAAGGTGGTGCAACGCTGAGGACTAGCGATCGTATCAGGCAACTGTCGGAGACGAAACGCACCCCGGCCGAGAGAGGGACATCTGCCGTCGGCTACAGTCGTCGCGGAGGCAAGGTCTACCCTGACCTCTGCCTCCTGCGGCCCACTGTGAGGTGCGAGGTTGCGGCCCGAGATCTTGTCTTGGCAACCCAATATTCCGTGCGCGTAGTCACCCTGAGCGCCGCGACGGGTCTCCATGCCGGTCAGCAGTCGAGAGGCGCCGCTGCGCTCAGCATGATGCACAGCCATTGATCTGGCAGATTTGATATCAAGCGAGCTGGCGCAGTTGCTCGACGATCTCCGGCGGCAACGGATCGCCAGCGGCGGCGTTGGCCCTGGCTTGCTCGGGGGTGCGGATGCCGGGAATGGTGACGCTGACATCCGGGTTCGAGACGCAGAAGCGGATCGCCACTTCAGCCAGCGGTCGGCCGTAGTCGGCGACGACCTCGGAGATGCGTTTGACTTTGGCCACCATCGGGGGCAATTTGTCGGGGGCCAGAATATTGCGTCGCCGGTCCCCCTCGACGAAGGTCGCCTGCTCGTCGAAACGTCCCGACAGCAGGCCACGCTTTAGCGGCACGCGAGAGATAACGCCGACCCCTGCGGCTTTGGCCTGGCTGAACACATCGGCGGCGTCCTGCTCGAGAAGATTATACTCCATCTGCATGACGGCGGGTTGGCCGCAGGCAATGGCCAGCTCGCATTCCTCCAGGGTATTTACCGACACGCCCCAATGTTTGATTTTGCCCTCCGCCTTGAACTTTTCGAGGAGCTCGAAGCTGTCGCCGGCTTTGAGATTCTGCACCGAAGGGTTGTGCAGCAGGTAGACATCGATGACTCCAACCCCAAGGCGCTTGAGGCTTCCTTCCAGGCAACCGCGAATATAGTCGGGGGTGAAGTTGCGCGCCCCGGTGACCATGTTGTTGCCACCTTTGGTGCAGATGATGATCTGCTCACGATCCGAGCGCTCGCGTAAAAACCTGCCGATGATCTGCTCACTGCGTCCGGCCCCATAGGCGTCCGAGGTGTCGATGAAGCGTATGCCGGCATCGACAGAGGCATGCAGCGCCTCCATGCTCTCGGCATCATCGACTGGTCCGAAAAAGCCGCCGATGGTGATCGAGCCGAAGCCGACCGTGGTCACTTCCAATCCTGTGCGCCCGAGCGTCCGCGTTTGCATACCGCTAGTCTCCCTAGAAATGGTCCAGCCATGATCGGGGCTGGCTGATTCCTCGCCGGTGTTCACGAGCCATGCACAGGCCCAGGATCATTCTGCCCTGACGCCGTTTGACTGACCGATGTTTATCATCCCATCCAGGGGTCAGGCAACACCGGGATAGGATTGTCCCCAACGGTCGAGGTAAACGATCTCAGACAGCGGGGCACGGCGTACCGGGCCGAAGCGACCCATCGGGTAGCCGATGGGCAGAATAGCATAGGAATGCATCCCAGCCGGCAGGCCCAGGGCGGCTTCGACCTCTTTTTCGTACTGTAAGTGCCGGGTGGTGAGCGTGGCGCCGAGCCCCAAGGCCCTGGCGGTGAGCAGCATATTCTGCACGGCCGGATAAATCGACGCGCCGGAGCTGCGCGACAGGCTGCCTTCACCGCCCTCCAGGCAGGCCACGATCCAGATAGGGGCTTCGTGGAAGTGGTCAGTGAGGTAGGCCACGGCGGCATGCTGGCGGTCGTATTGCTCGCGGCTGACGCCGGGAGGCGGGGTGCTGGTGCGATAGCGCGGCCCGACCACCTCATCGAGGGCGCGCTTGTAGTAGTGCTGCACCTTCTCCTTGATGGCGCGGTCTTTGACGACCAGAAAGCGCCAGTGCTGGCGGTTGCCCCCGCTGGCGGCGCAGACCCCCGCCTCCAGGATCTTGCGCACCAGCTCGTCGGGGACGGGGTCGGGTTTCAGACGACGCATGGCGCGTGTGGTGCTGATGATATCAAACAGGTCGGTGCTGTTGGCCATCTCATTCTCCTTCATCGCAATCCCTGGGGATAAAAGCTTTCCGTCTAGCCACAGCCATTGGGGCCGTATCGTACACCATTCCGCCTCAGGAGGCTAGTGTAGTTCCCAACGGCGAAGCTGCTGTGGCGCTGTCGAACAATCGACCGCTAGCTGTCGGCCATGCTTGCCTGGAGGGTCAAGTGCCTGGCAGGGCATCGCGCCGACGAATCTCTACATACAGCTGTGCATTGTCGCCCGTATACCGCGAGTTCTGCTGGGTCCAGATCACATCAAAGCGCGTCAATCTCCGGGACAGAGTCGCATCGCTTCCCTGCTACTCCCGCGCCCCTGCCTTGAGGAGCAAGGCACGGATGGCTGGCGACAGCGCTGGTTGACCGGGCTGGCCACTCGCCTTCGAGCGTAAAATCGTGTCGCCGTTGCGGTCCGTGGCCCGCACGTCGGCACCTCGATCCAACAAGCGTTGCACCAGAGCCGTCCATCCCTGCCGCGCGGCCAGCATCAATGCCGGCGTGCCGGAGGCGTCGCGGGCGTTGACGTCAGCCCCATGCTCGACTAGCACGGCGGCGATCTCAGGCTGCTGGAGTCCGATGGCGCGGATGAGCGGTGGCGCGTCGAAGTGGCGCCGCCGGTCCCGGTCGCGGGCATTGAGGAGTTGCAAGCCGCGCCAGGTCGATTGCGGGTCAGCGCCCTGGCGCAGCAGCGCCTGCACATGCTGGCGATCGCCGCGCTCGATGGCATCGTAGAGGTCCTGGTTGCCACGCACGAAGATGGGCAGCAGGGAGAGTCCAAGAAAGAGCAGAGCCGGGACGCCAACGGCGATCAGCAAGGCCCCAGCCACTTTCGCCCGGGCGCTGCTTGGGCTCGGCTTGTGGATGCGCAAGTTCATTTCAGCCGGGCTTTGATCTTATCGATGCCTGCCTGCGCGCAGGCTTCATCCCTCTGGCCGCTGGGCCCACCGCCGACGCCGATGCCGCCGATGGCCTCGTCTCCGGCCTTGACAGGGAGCCCGCCCCCCAGGATCAGGATGTGCTCGTTCATGTCCCGCAGCCCCGCGATGGCCGGGCTTTGGCCGACCATATGGGCCAATTCCATCGTCGACAGGCGCAGATTGGCTGCCGTGTAAGCTTTGCGCCTGCTGCTATCCAGAGTATGTGGGCTGGCGCCATCGCCGCGCATGAGGGCGCGCACGGATCCCGCCCGATCGACCACCGCCACACTGACGCGGTCGCCCTGTTGGACGCAGGCGGCCAGCGCGGCCTGCGCCGCCTCAACGGCCAGTCCCAACGGCAGCGTTTTTTCCAGCGGCAGATCCTGGGCCATAGCGGCACCACACATTAGGCCTAGACTGACGAACGTCGCGATCACAAGTTGGGCGCGCTTTCCCAGAGCAAGGCGCGAAGCACGAATGCTAGCCGGCATAGGCTATGCCCTCCCGGAATATGTACGAGAGCCATAAGACAGAGAACGCAGGCTCGTCTGCCTTGAATAAACCAAATTTCGTGTCACCACCTCATGCCTGCAGCAGCTGTTGGCGCACTCATTGGGGCGGTTCTGATCAGCCTTGTCACCCACAGACTTGTGCAGCAGGCAGCCCAAGCCCGTTTCCAAGGTATCGAGCGGGCGACATACGGCTGTTTCCCGCATGCTACCATACTCAAGTGGAGCCGCTGTACAATTGTCTACCGCGTTTGGCAGCCTAGACGAGGCACCACCTATGGCCACAACAAGGAGTGCCTGCGACTCCGAGGAATGCCCCGAGCGCTAGCCGCCAACCGAGACCAGATACCGGACAATGCTGACTTCTGCGACGGGCACAGGCGGTCTTCAACCCGTGTATAGCCTGGCGTGGGGCGGTGTGTCGGGCTTTACGCCGCGGTAGAGCGTAGACATGGCTCGATGCAACGGCACTCGCTTGGCCCCTATGGCCCTGGA
>Ga0075421_100012206_pt1 | contig 10662 bp, 10 predicted proteins | sample SoiMetdeltSBSDD5_FD_75292 | JGI IMG/M metagenome (GOLD analysis project Ga0075421, IMG submission 75292) | Bulk soil microbial communities from a Populus tree surrounding site in Tennessee, USA - Soil MetaG P. deltoides SBSDD5 | ecosystem: Environmental > Terrestrial > Soil > Tree plantation...
GGGGTTACCACGCCTCACCGCCCGCCGGCGGTCCCCACTCAGTCTCGTCGTGCAGGTTCTCCTCGGTGATCCCAGCGAGCAGTTGATCCAGGGTGTAGGTCTTTCGAACGGGCGTGATCACCATGCGCCCATCCTCGATCTGGAGGTCAACGGCATCGCCCGCTTCGATCCGGACCTCGCGCGAGAAGTTCGCCGGAATCCGGATCGCCAGACTGTTGCCCCATCGACTGACCCGCGAGCGCATCGCCGCCTCCCTAGCTCGGATCTACAATGAGTCTACACGATCGGTATCGCACGCATCCCAAGTTGCCGATCGCTCGATGAAAGATCGGCAGTGACCTGAGGCGATGTCCTTACCAGTTGGCCGCACGACGCCGCGACTAGAAAAACCGATTCTCGCCCGTCTCGTAGTTGCGGCGCGTACGATTCCAAGCTGCCTCAAGTTCCTCGGCCTTGCCAAAGACTTCCACGGTCTTCCATTCAGCGTCCATGCCAAGCTCGCCTGCTTCGATGTCCTCGTCACTGGCCGGATCAAACGTCTCTGCCGTGTGAACCAGGACCCCAACCGCACGACGAAGGGCATCAGGGGCATCCTCGTCAAATGGACCGTCGTATCGTTCGCATCGCTCTCGGCGCGGCTTGTCGTCGGGTTCGCCCTCGGATGTCAGGGGCCGGTAGATGTCGCCATAGATCTCTTCCGGCTTGAGATCCATGTCCTCAAGATAGTCAATGATTTCGTCATCGTCCTGCTGATCGACCACGGCACGCCCCCTCCCATTCACAGAGCCCACGCCTGTGAGCGCTGCGACACTCCGCGGCAGTGTAGGCGATCGGTCAGTTCTCTGAGGTGGTGGCGGGCGGGCCAGGCGCTTGGCGTCAGGCAGGCGAGCGCCCAGCGCCAGGACCCGCCCGCTAACCCTGCCGGCCTCCTCACGCCGCTCTGAGCTCGTTTACCATGCCTCGGCGCCGACCGGCGGCCCCCAGTCGGTTTCATCGTGGCGATTCTCGTCGGTGATGCCCGTGATGAGCAGTCCCAGGGCGCAGGGTTTCTGGCTCGAAGCGCCCCGACAGTGCAAGAGTGCCGATGCCTCCGTCTTCAGTCGACAGGGATGGGGACCTCGGTGACACTGCCGGGCATCGCGGCGGCCACAGCCGCCGCGATCTCCTGAAGCCTGTCCTTGATGAGCCTCCAGCGGCCCTTGCCGAGGACCACGATCGCGATCTTTCGATTCGTCAGATTCTGCTGGTAGCGAATGTTTCGATCAGTCGTAACGAGCACGTCGAACCCGGCGGCTTCCGCGGCGTCTAGCAGTTCGCCGTTCTGGAGGGTATCCCAGCGATGCCAGCGGCACTCCTCGACAGTGTGGCCCGATAGCCCGTTCGCGACGCCTCTCAGCGTACTGTTGTCGAAGAGGACGCGCATCAGTGTCCGGGCACAGGCGCGTCAAGACTCCGGGCGGCGAACTCGAGCACGGCTTTGACCTGCTCCCGCGTCACCGGGAATTGCTCCACTACCTCGTCAACGGTCATGCCGTCTTCGAGGTTCTCGAAGACGATCGCCACAGGCGTGCGGGTGCCCGTGAACACCCAGGCTCCACTGACCTGGCCAGGGATGCTTTCCACAGCCGGGCACTGGGACCAGTCGAGTGAGGCCATGGACCGATCTCCTTCTGCCTTTCAGCGTACCATGCCCTACCGGCTGCTCGAAATCCAACTCGCCGACCACGAACCGCTCCCACCACCGGCTCCAAGGGCCATGTCATCACAAGCGCCTGGGGTCAGCTCTCTGGGGTGGCAGTCGGGGTCGCGGCGGGGCCGGCCCGGCGCTTGGCGTCCAGCAGGCGCGCGCCCAACGCCGAGGAGCTCGCTGTCCGCGAGGAGGCCGCCATCGCGCTGGCCGCTGCCGGACCGTTCCGGCTCGCGGCGGCGCCACGTCGGCCGGCCGCCAACCCTCCAGCCTCGATCGAGATCCGGCCCTTCGCCGCCAGCAGCCGCGCGGCAGCCGGTGCAGCCGCCAGGCGCGCCCGCCCGAGCCAGTTGTCCAGCACGTACGCCCAGGCCCGCTCGGCGTCCATCCAGCCGAGTCGGAGCCGTCTCGCCGCAACGTCGAAGACGAACAGCAGCACCGCCAGCGCCATCAGCCACGGCCAGAGCTCGCGCGGCTGGCCGTCTACCCGGCGCTCGCGCTCGAAGACCGACTTGGGGTCCTCGACCACGCGGCCCTCGGTCAGACCGGCCAGCTGGCCGAGCAGGTCAGGGTTCGCTCTGAGGTCGCGGTACTCCTGGGAGTACGGGATCACAAAGCCGGCCGGCCGCCCGGCCACGACCGCGCCGTTTGTATCCGCCTGGATGATGTTCAGGAAGTAGGCCCCCTCCGTGCCGATCGGGATCTGGGCCTCGTAGCGGCCGGGCGCGATCTGGGTCAGCGCCACCTGGCTTTGGGAGTTTGACGGGTCCACCACGGTGGCGCTGGTCTTCAGGAAGTTCTGGTACGCCTTGTCGTCCGAGACGCTGTCCACCGTGACGCGCGCCGTCGAGCCCTCGGGCGTGATCTGGACCTGGAGGTTCCGGTCGACCGGGACCGGGATCGTCCGCTTGACCACCTGCGACCAGAACTGGCTGAACTGCGGCCAGCTCAGCATGTCTTGCGCCCAGCGGTTCTTGGCGTCCGAGGTCCAGGCGACCACGTGCCCAAGGCCGTACTGCCACTCTGAGAGGACCGGGTCGATCTGGTTCGAGATCAGCAGCACCTGGCTGGTCGGCTTCGGGGTGGTCGAGACGTAGCCGAGCAGCGGCGGCATCTGGCTGACGTCGATCCCCTCCAGGATCGGGCTGGTGCCGATCTGCTGCGGACGGAACGGCTCCTCGACGATCGCGGCACGGGCCACCTCCTGGGTGTCCTTCACGATCATCTGCGGGACCTCGAACGGATCGTTCCCCTCGAAGTAGCGGCCCTTGCCGAGGCTGGCGAGCCGCTGCATCAGCGCGAAGTCCGCGTCCGATCCGACGGCGATCGTCGAGAGCGTGATCCCCTGCTGGTTCATCTGCGAGGCCAGCCGATCGTAGTCGCCGCCGGAGGAGAGGCCGTCCGTCAGCAGGAGGATGTGGCGGACCTTCGCCTCACGCGCCGAGATGTCGTTGTACGCCGCCTCCAGGGCCGGGAAGATCGCCGTTCCGCCGCCGGGGGCGATCGAGCCGATCTGTGCCTGCGCCGCGACCGGGTCCTCCAGGAACGCCGTCGGGACGACCCAGCGCGGCGTGTCGTCGAACGAGATCACGCCGAGCTGGTCCTGCTCGCTCAGCAGCTCGGTGGCGCGGATCGCCGCCTCTTTCGCCAGGTCCATCTTCGAGGAGCCCGGGCCGCCGGCCATGCTCCCAGACGCGTCGATGACCAGCACCAGCGCCACGCTCGCCGTCAGCGTGCGGCCCCGCAAGTCCATCCGGACCGGCAGCGCCTCTTCCAACGGCGTGCGGTTGTACCGCCCGACGCCGTAGCTCTGCTCGCCGCCGACCACCACCAGGCCACCGCCCAGGTTCTGCACGTACGAGGTGATCGCGCGCATCTGGGTGACGCTCAGGTCCTCGGCCGGCACGTTCGCCAGAACCACACTCTCGTAGCCGCGCAACGTCGGCAGGTCGATGACGGCCGTCTGGGTGTCTCGGACGTCCACCTCCAGGCCGGCCGATCTCAGGGCGTCTGCTAAGAACTGGGTCTCGCCGCCCTCGGACTCGACGATCAGGACGCGCGGCTTGCCGGTGACGACGGTGTAGCTGCCGCCCTCGTTGTTCTGGATGTAGGTGTCCGCGGACGCCTCGACCTGAACGCGGAACAGGTGGAAGCCGGGCGGCAGCGGCTCCTGGGGCATCACGATGTTGTTGCTGCCCTGGGTCAGGTTGACGTTCTGCGTGGCGAGCAGGCGCCCATCCGCCAGCAGATGAACGCGCGCCTGGGTGTCCTGGCTCGCCTCGATGGTCAGCGTCGCCGAGAACTTCTCGCCCTCGCGCACGAACGCCGGCGTCTCGACCGTCCGAACCAGCACCTCCGGCCCGGACTGCTGCGCCAGCGGCACGACCTGGATCGGCACGCCGGCGGCGCCGGAGACCCGCGCCTGCTCCACTGCCTTGCCGGTGTTCTCGTTGCCGTCCGAGACGATCACGATCTTGCGCGCCATCGTGCTGGGGAGGGTCGCCAGCGCCAGCCGGATCGCCCCGGCGATGTCGGTCTTGCCACCGTCCACGATCGAGGCGATCGGGCTGATCGGGCGGGCGGTGCTCAGCGGCCGTTCGACCACCGGGCTGGCCCCGAACGCGATGATCGTCGCGCGGTCGCGGTCGGTCATCGCGGCAGTCGCCTCGCGCAGGAAGTTGACCTGCCGCTCGCGCATCGGCGGCGTGACGCTGTCGGAGACGTCCACCAGGAACGCGACGGCCTGCTCGTCCGCGCGGCCGATGATGCGCGGCCCGGCCAGACCCAGGATCATCAGCGCGGCCACCAGCATCCGCACCACCAGCACCAGTTGGCGCCGCTTCCTCGGCAGGTGCGTCCGGCTGACGCGGTCGATCAGCCAGAAGGCCGGCAGGACCAGCAGCAGGAGCAGCGCGAGTGGCTGGGTGAAATCGAGAGTCATGACTTCCTGTGAAACCAGAACCACTCGAACAGGAGGAGCGCCAGCACCGGCGGCACCAGCCACATCCAGATCTCGCGGTTCATCGGCACGAGCTCCGATTCGGCGTTCGCCGGGAGCGTGCGCCCCGAGCCGAGCGCGACCGGCTTCGGGCGCACGTCTGACTCGCGCTCGTCGGAGGCGTTAATCGAGAACGGTTCTTCCAGCAGCGTCTGTCCGGCCGCGCGCTGGAGGACGGTGTACAACCCCGGCAGCGTGGTCGCCGTGAACTGGATCGGCCGGCCCTCGGACGGGAACGTCTGGCTCTGGCCGCCCGGCTGCCGCACGACGATCTCCTCAGTTTGCGGCAGCGGCGAGAGCGTCACGCTGCTGCCCGGACGGAGATCGCGCACCGTCGCCTGATTGGCCGGCTCCAGATAGCCCAGCATGTTCGACATCAGGATCGGGAACGCCGACGAGAGCGGCAGGTTGCTCTGGCGCAGGTCGAACGGGATCAGGACGACCCGACGCCCGTCCTGCTCGCCGGCCATCATCAGCGGCGCACTGTCGCTGTCGATCAGCGTGCGCATCCAGCCGGGCGGCGTCACCCGCATCGAACGGGCGATGGCGACGTCGCGGAGGTCCACGAAGCGGAGCAGCGGATCGTCGCGCTCCCAGCCCCGGATCTTCGGCTGACGCACCTCGCCCTCGATCGTGAACAGCGCCGACTCGCTGGGGCTGATGATCAGCGCATTGCCCCTCGGCAGCACGTCCGGCGCGTAGCCGTCGAAGACGACCACATCGTACTGGTTGATGTCTACGGCGAGGTAGCGGCGCGGCTGGACTCGGGAGACCTCGCCAGTCGGCAGCAGGCTGAGCACCTTCTCCAGGAAGACGTTGCCGTTGGTGACCAGCAAGATCTCGGAGCGCCGCCCGACGTCCAGGACGGTGTAGGCGCTGTTGTCCAGCAAGTAGACATCTGTCCCGGCCAGCTTCGCCTCGACGGTCCGCGCGCCGGGCGGCAGGTCTGAGAAGACGTACTCAGCACTGGCCGCGTCGTCGCCGTCCGGCGCCAGCGTGACCTCGCGGCTCTCGGCGAGGTTGCCGTCCACGTTCAGCGTGAGCGTGCCCCGATACGTCTGGTCCGCGAAGTTCCGCACCCGCGCGAACACCTGGTACCGGTTGACGTTCTGCGGATCCGCCCGCGCCGAGAGGGCGGTGATCCCCTGGTTCTGGCCGCTGTTGCCGATCTGGACGAGCCTGATGTCCAGGTTGTCGGCCTCGGCGCCGGCGATCGACCCGTAGGCGCCGTCCGTGAAGAGGAAGACGCGCAGCCTTGCCCGCGAGCCGTCCTGCGTCGCGCCGCCAGGCCCGAGCGAGTTCGCCAGCGCCAGCGCCTGCCCGATGTCTGCCGAACCGTGCGTCACCTGCGCGGCGTCGATCGCGCGGTCCAGCGCCGAGCGGTCCACGGTGGAGGGTGCCAGGACGCGGGGCTGCTCGGCGGCCAAAATTACGGTCCCGAGCGAGCCATCCGCCAGGTTGCGGACCGTCTCGTGCGCGGCCCGTTTGGCGGCCTCGAAGCGCGTCGGATCGGCGTCGGTTGACTGCATGCTGGCGCCGCCGTCGATGACCAGGACGGCGTGGACGACCTCTTCGGCCTGGGCCACGTAGAACGGCCGCGCCACGGCGAAGACCAGCGCCCCGGCGACCAGGAGCTGGAGGATCAACAGGACGCTCCAGTGGAACCGCTGCCATGGCTCGTGGGCGGCCAGGTCGCGCAGAAGGTCCTGCCAGAGGTAGGTGCTCCCGACCTCGAACTCCTGCCGGCGGACCTTCAGAAGGTAGAAGAGGATCAGGACCGGGATCGTGATCCCGAGCGCCAGCCCCAGGGGTGCCAGGAAGCTCATCGGAGAATGCCTCGGCGGCGGAGGCTGTCGAAGAGGACCACCTCCAGGCGCTCGCCGGTCTGGATACGCTGGTAGACCACGTCGTGCCGCGAGCAGAACGATTCGAGCGCCCTGGTCCAGGTCCGGAAGCGCTCCTCGTACCGGTCGAGCGCCTCCTGGTTCAGGGTGATCGCGACCTCGTTGCCGTTCTCCCGGTCGATCAGGGTCAGGTCGCCGCTCATCGGCGGGTGGACCTCTTCCGGCGCCAGAATGTGGAGGATGGTGACCTCGAATCGGCGGTCGAGCAGGCGGCGAATCCCCTGCTCGAACTTCGGGGTGAGCAGGTCGCTGATCAGGATCGCGTTGCCGGGCGAGGCCCGCCGCGCGTAGCTGTCGATCGCCGCGTCCAGATCGGTCTCGCCGTGGCCGCGCTCGCGCTGGAGGAACTCCAACAGGCCGGCCACCGAGCGGCGGCCCCAGGCCGGCCCGAATGAGGTGGCGGTCGCCCCAGAGAGCGTCGTCACGACCAGCCTGGAGGACCCCGCCAGCACGATGTAGCCGAGCGCCGCGGCCAGCCGCGCGGCGAACTGCAGCTTGGAGGGGCTGCCCCAGTCCATCGAGCGGCTGACGTCCACCAGGACATGCGCCGTGACGATCTCTTCCTCTTCGAACTGCTTGACGTACAGGTTGCCAGAACGGCGGAAGATGTTCCAGTCGACCGAACGCGGATCGTCGCCGGGCGTGTAGTGGCGGTAGTCCACGAACTCGATCGAGGTGCCCTTCCGGATGCTGCGGCGGTCGCCCTTGCCCTGCCCGGAGACGCGGCGGCGAGTGACCAACGCGAGCCGCTCCAACCGTTCGAGGAAGGCACCCGCGATGAGGGTCTGCTCAGGCATGGAGCCATCCTTCGGGCGCAATGGACGCGGGCGCAATGAATTGCGCCCCTACAGGATCGCCATCGTAGGGGCGCAATTCATTGCGCCCGCCACGGGTGAGGATGCCCATCATTCTTCTTTCGTCGCGAGCAGGACGTCCTGGATCACCCGGTCGGCGGTGATGCCCTCGGCATCGGCCTCGAAGTTGAGGATGACCCGGTGGCGCAGCGCCGGCAGCGCGACCTCGCGAATGTCCTCGAAGGCGACGTTGAACCGCCCCTCCAGGATCGCACGGATCTTCGCCCCCAGCACCAGCGATTGCAGCCCTCTCGGGCTGGCGCCGTAGCGGACGTACCGCTTTACGGACTCGCCGACGTCTGGGCGCTCGGGATGGGTGTGCGTGGTCAGGCGAACGGCGTACGCCAGGACCGGCCGGGCGATCGGCACGTCACGGGCCAGGTCCATCATCGAGATCACCGTCGGGCCGTCCGCGACCGGCTCGGCACGCGGAACTCGGGTGCCCGTGGTCCGCTCGGCGATCGTCAGCAGCTCTTCCTCGGACGGGTAGGTGACGGTCAGCTTGTAGAAGAACCGGTCGAGCTGGGCCTCGGGGAGCGGGTACGTCCCCTCCATCTCGATCGGGTTCTGAGTCGCCATCACGAAGAACGGCCGCTCCAGCTGGTAGCTGGTCTTGGCGACGGTGACGCGGTGCTCCTGCATCGCTTCGAGGAGCGCGGACTGGGTCTTGGGGGTCGCCCGGTTGATCTCGTCGGCCAGTACCAGGTTGGCGAAGAGCGGTCCGGGCTGGAACTGGAAGCCTCTAAGGCCGCCGTCATCAGAGATGACGTTGGTGCCAGTGATGTCGGCCGGCATCAGGTCAGGCGTAAACTGGACCCGGCTGAACGAGAGGTCCAGCACGTCGCTCAACGTTCGGATCAGCATCGTCTTGCCAAGACCGGGCACCCCCTCCAGGAGCGCATGGCCGCCGGCGAGCACGCAGGTCAGGATGCCGCGTACGACCTGGTCCTGACCGACGATGACCTTGCCGACCTCATCCTCGATCTGCTTCGCGATGCGGATGAACTCGGTCGGCGGAAGCTGGAGTGGTGCGGTAGCCATAGCGTGACGATCCTTGGCGAGCGTGAGGACGGTGTCCTAAGAGGGTACCCGGGCGGAGGTTTTGGGTGTTAGGTTTTGGGTTCTGGGAGATGGACGGCTCCTCAACCTCCCCAGCACCCAGCACCTACGGCTGGCTCGGCGTCAGGCTGGTGAAGTAGTCCTTCACCAGGTCTTTGAGGCCGATCGGGATGTAGTTGTTCTCCATGCTCTGGACCGCCTGCTCCTGGTACCGAGCGTGGACCTGGCGATAGTTGACCTGGGCGCTGTTCTGGAGCCCCTCTTCAGGGTTGGGGTTCTCGATCGCCTCTTCCGGCTTGAACTGGTCCTCGGGGTTCAGGCGCTCCTGGCGCGAGGACGCGAAGACCGGATCGTAGATGGCGTCTGAGCTCGGGTTCGATCCTGTCCCCGCGCCGGAGCCACCGGCCTCAGAGCCGTCGCCCTGCTCGTTGCCGCCCTGACCCTGGCCTTGCCCCTGACCTTCGCCCTGCCCCTGACTCTGACCTTCGCCCTGGCCCTGACCCTGCTGCCCTTGCCCCTGTCCCTGGCCTTGCTGACTCTGACTCTGACCCTGACCCTGGCCCTGGCCCTGTTGTCCCTGCTGGCCCTGGCCTTGTTGCCCCTGCTGCCCCTGCCCCTGCTGGCCCTGGCCTTGCTGGCCGCGCGCCTGCTGGCCCTGCTGCCCGGCCCGGCCGATCTGGCTGCGGCTCTGCTGCATCTGGGCCATCGCGCGCTCGCGCTCGCTGCTGGCGCGGAGCTGGCCGGACGCCTGCTCCAGGGCGCCGGCCGCCTGGTTCAGCCCTTCCTGCGCCCCACTCGCATCGCCCTGCTCCATCGCGCTGCCGGCCTGCTGGAGGCCCTGCCCGAGCTGCGGGTTCGCCCGGTTGGCACGCTGGCCGGCCTGCCGCATCGAGCGGGCCATCCTGGCGCGCTCGGCCGGCGACATCTGGTCCATCTGCTGGCCGATCTGGCGCATCTGGTCGGCGGCCTGCTTGAAGTCGCCGCGGGCCAGGCTCTGACCGGCGTCACGGGTGCGCGGGTCCTGCGCCATCGAGCCGGCCAGCGCCGCCAGGGCATCCTGCATGTCCTCGCTGCCCTGCGCCCGCAGCGCCTGGAGCCGCTGTTCGAGCGCTGCCAGCGCCGCCAGTGACTCCTCGCTGCTGGCAGCCCGGTTCTCCAGAGCACGGGCGGCATCGCGGAGCGCCTGCTCGATCTGGCGCAGCTCCTCGCTGTTCTCCTCGGCGTTCGCCGCCGCGATCTGATCGGCCGCCCTGGTGAGACGCTCGGCCTCCTGGCGGACCGTCTGGGCCATCTGCTCGCGCTGGCGGACCGTCTGCTGCATCGGGTTGGGCCAGACGGCGAGCCCGACGACCAGCAGCACGGCCAGCAACGCGGCGTTGACCTCTCTCAGGGAGAGACGGATCGGGAACGCCTCGACCGGCTCGACCTGGCGCAGGTGGGTGACGGCGTCAGAGAGCTGGAGATCGGCCAGCAACAGTCCGTTCGGCGAGGTCGCCGTGTCCGGAACGCCGGCCTTCTTCTCGAGCTCGACGGCCGTGGTCACTCGCTCCTTGAACCCGAGGCGGCGGTCCGTCAGCGCGGCGATCCGGGAGGCGTCAGGCCGCCAGAACACCAGCACCAGCGCCCCGAGGGCCGCCAGTGCCAGCGGGATCGCCGGCAGGACGGCGGTTGGCACGATGTACGGGAAGACGCGGGCACCGGCCAGCCAGAGAGCGTTGACGACCAGCCCGACGAAGACCAGTCGGACCGCCCAGGTAGCGATCGCCTGAAGCCTGACGACTCGCCCGATCAGCGTCAGCCGCTCGTGAAGCTCTGCGCGCTCAGACGCCGAGCGCCCTGGCCGGGCCCCGAGCGTCGTGGATCTGGTTGCCATCAGGACCCCCGACCGAAGATTGCCCGCGCCCAGCGCTGTTCGCGCAGGCGGTGGCACGGATCGACCGCGACGCTGCTCGCGCCGAGGAAGAGGAGCGTGAGCACGAGGTAGAGCACCAGCGTGAGCGCCCAGCGCGGGTAGCGCAGGCCTCTAAGCCCGAACAGGTCTTGCTGGGCCGTGCCGTCGATGATCGGCCGGTAGGCGATCGGCAATACCTGGGCCACCTGGCTGCTGAGCTGCTCCGGCAGCGCGAACAGGGTCAGCCACGGATTGAGCGCCAGGATCGG
>Ga0075421_100012210_pt1 | contig 10662 bp, 6 predicted proteins | sample SoiMetdeltSBSDD5_FD_75292 | JGI IMG/M metagenome (GOLD analysis project Ga0075421, IMG submission 75292) | Bulk soil microbial communities from a Populus tree surrounding site in Tennessee, USA - Soil MetaG P. deltoides SBSDD5 | ecosystem: Environmental > Terrestrial > Soil > Tree plantation...
CCGAGCAATCCATTCCACCGCAAGGGCAGCTGGGAGTTCCAGATCGTCGATCATTTCTGGCGCTATTTCACCGAGCAGTACCAGTTGGTGCGCCCGCCGCGCGGCACCGGCATGGCGCTGGTGCCGATTCTGGTGGGTCTGGCCGGGCTCGTGGCGCTGGCCCGGCGCTCCTTCCGCAGCTTCGCGCTACTCGGATCGACGTTCTTCATCACCAGCATCGGCATGATCTTGTTCCTCAACTTCTCGGACGGCACACGGCTCGACCCGCGCAGCGGTTCCGTCATCCCAGCCGAGGTGCGCGAACGCGACTACTTCTACTCGCCCGCCTTCTATTTCTTCGGCGTCTTCATCGGCATCGGATTGGCGGCGCTGCTCGACTGGTTCTTCGCCGCGCGCAAGAACCAGAAGTTGGCGCGGTGGGATCGCCTGGGGTACACCGGTGGTGTCGCGCTGTTCCTGGTGTTCACTTGCATGCTGTTCGTGCGCTATCACTTCCAGCACGACCGCACCCGCGAGCGCATCCCGTGGGGATACGGCTACAACATGCTGGTCGGCCTCGAGCCGAACGCGCTCATTTTCACCAACGGCGACAACGACACCTTTCCGCTCTGGTACCAGCAGGAGGTCGAGGGTTTCCGGCGCGACGTGCGCGTGCTCAACCTGAGCCTGCTCAACACCACGTGGTACCCGCGCCAGCTGCGCGACAACGAGCCGCGCGTGACCTTCAACTTGACCGATGAGCAGATCGACAATCTGGCGCTGGATGCCTACACGCTCTACAAGCAAACGCAAGAGGAGTACCAGCCGCGCGATTTGGCGGCGGTCCAGATCTTGCGTGACAACTACGGCAAGCGGCCGATCTACTTCGCCGTCACCATCCCCGGCGAGTTCCTGGAGGCCTACGAGGATCGGTTGGTGCTCGAGGGCCTGGTGTTCCGTTTCGCGTCTTCCAAGGGCAAGGAGCGCGTCGACCACGCGCGCCTGGCGGAGAACGTCGACACCAAGTATCGCTTCGACGGCATCCTCGATGCCGCCGGCAAGCGCGACAACGGCGTTTATCGCGACTCGAATCAGGAGATCCTGATCCAGAACTATGCCAACGCCTTCATCCGCCTCGGGCGACAAGCGGAGGAGCAAGCGTCGCAGGCCGCCGACGATTCGACACGGGACGCCTGGCTGTCGCAGGCCCGTCGCCGCTATGAGACGGCGTACGAGATTTCGCCGCGTCACGAAGCCGTGGTGCTGCTGCTCGCCAGCCTGCATGTGCGCATGGGCGAATCGAGCCGTGCGGTTTCGTTGTTGGAGTCGTTGCTGGCGCGCGACCCTCTCAACGACAACGCGCTCTTCGAGCTGGCGCGCTTGCACTTGCTCGAATCGCATTTCGAGCTGGCGCTCGAGGCCCTGCGGCAACTCGATGCGCGCAACCCCAACGACGAGTTTTTGCAGCAGATGTTGCTCGAGGCGATGTGGGGTGCGGGCCAGCGCGCCGAGGCCGAGCGCCTGGTGGCAGGGTGGGAAGCGCGGCATCCCGGCGAGCCCGGCCGCCGGCTGCGCCAGTATCTCGAGCGTTTGCAGACCGAGGCGCCGGGTGAATCGTTGAACCCGCCGGCGCCGAAGGCCGCACCCGCGGGCGGCGCCGCCGTCGAGAGCTTGCCCCCTTCCGGGCGCTGAACCAGGCGGAGAAGCGCGACCGGGGGGCCGCCCGAAGGGGCTTGGCCGGCAGGGAGGGATCATGGCCAAGGAAGTGTTGGTCGTCACGGGCGCCGCGGGCTTCATCGGCTCCAGCTTGTGCGACCGGTTGCTGCGCGACGGCCACCGTGTGCGGGGCATCGATAACTTCACCGATTACTACGACCCGGCGATCAAGCGGCGCAATTTGGCCGCCGCGCTGCAGCATCCGCGTTTCGAGTTCACCGACGGCGACATGACCACGGTGGATTTGAGCGCGTTGCTGCGAGATGCTGCCTGCTGCTTCCACCTCGCAGCGCAAGCGGGGGTGCGCGCCAGCTGGGGGCAGGACTTCGGGATCTACATCCGCTGCAACATCGAGGCGACACAGAAATTGTTGGAGGCGGCGCGCGCCATGCAACTGCCGCGCTTGGTGTACTCCAGCTCGAGCTCGGTTTACGGCAACGCGCGGCAGATGCCGATGAGCGAGGCAGCCAAGCCGCAGCCGGTGTCGCCGTACGGCGTCACCAAGCTCTCCGCCGAACAGCTCTGCGACCTGTACTATTACAACTTCGGGCTTTCCAGCGTCAGCTTGCGCTACTTCACCGTCTACGGGCCGCGCCAGCGCCCCGACATGGCTTTCCACAAGTTCATTCGCGCCGGCCTGCTCGGGACAGCCATCGAAATCTACGGCGACGGCGAGCAGACGCGCGACTTCACCTATATCGATGATGCCGTCGAGGCGAACGTCGCCGCCTGGCGCTATGCCAAGCCGCATGGCGTCTTCAATGTCGGGGGCGGGGCTACCGTGAGCCTGCGTCACGTGCTCGGCGTCATCGAGTCGGCGCTCGGGAAAAAGCTCGAGCCGCGCTTCACGCCCAAGGCACTCGGCGATGTCGACCATACCCATGCCGACACGCGGCACGCCGCCAACGAGCTCGGGTTTCGCGCCGTGATCCGTGTCGACGCGGGCGTGCCGCAGGAAGTCGCGTGGGCGCGTGATCTGTACGGGGGAAAGACTTGACGCGTGTTTCCCTCGTCATCCCGCTCTTCAACGAGGCGGAGAGTCTGCCCGAGCTCAAGGCCGGGCTCGACGCCGCACTGGAGCGCCTCGGGGGCAGCGGCGAAATGATCTTCGTCGACGACGGCTCGAGCGACGGCAGCTTGGACATCCTGCGCCGGTTCCACGCCGCTGAACCGCAACGCGTCCGGGTGCTGGCGTTCCGGCGCAACCAGGGCAAATCGGCGGCGCTCGCTGCCGGGTTCCAGGAGGTGCGCGGGGAGTTCGTCGTCACCCTGGATGCCGATTTGCAGGACGACCCGGCCGAGGTGCCGGCGATGGTGCGGGCCTTGGAGAACGGTGCAGATCTCGTCTGCGGTTGGAAACAAAAACGGCGGGATCCATGGACCAAACGCCTGCCGTCCAAGTTCTTCAACCGGGTGACGCGAATGATGTCGGGCCTGCGCTTGCACGACTTCAACACCGGCCTCAAGGCCTATCGTACCGAGGTCGTGCGCACCGTCCACGTCTATGGTGAGCTGCATCGCTTCATTCCGGTGCTCGCCGCCTGGGAGGGGTTTCGTGTCGCCGAGATCCCCGTGAACCACCGTCCGCGCAAGTACGGCCGATCGAAATTCGGCGCCGGACGCTTTCTGCATGGTTTCTTCGATCTGGTGACGGTGATGTTCCTGACCCGACGGGGTCGCTCACCGCTGTACTTCTTCGGCGCGTTGGCGCTCGTCTTCGTCACTGCCGGTCTCGCCGTCGACGGCTACTTCCTGGTGCGCTGGCTGCAGGGAAACGGCATGCACGTGCGTCCGCTCATGCTGCTCGGGATCGGCTTCATCATCGTCGGGATCCAGGTCGGCAGCATGGGGCTGTTGGCGGAGATGCTGTCGGCGCTGCGCGCCGAGCGCCAGAGCTGGAGCTTCCGCGAGCGCTTGCTGTGAACTCGACGGGTCCTGCAGCCACGGGAGGGGGCGATCCAGCCAACTCACCGCCTGGCGGGTCCAGCGCGACGGGTCGCTGGCCGGTTGCGATCCTCGGGCCCTTCCCGCCGTACCGGGGCGGCATCGCACAGCACACGGCGTTGCTCGCGCGCGCTCTCGCGGTGCGGCATCCGGTTCGCGGCATCAGCTTCGCACGTTTGTATCCTGGATTCCTCTTTCCCGGACGCACACAATTCGACCCGAGTGCCACATCGCTGGTGTCGGCCGATTGGCGCGTCGAGCGCCTGCTGGACAGCATCGGCCCTCACACCTGGCCGCGCACCGCGGCCGCCGTGACGCAGGCCGGCTGCCGCCTGCTGATCGTGCAATGGTGGCATCCTTTTTTCGCCCCCGCGGTTGCGACCGTGGGACGCGCGCTGCGCCGCCAAGGCGTGCGCACACTCTTCGTTTGCCACAACGTGCTGCCGCACGAAACGTCGCGCCTGAATGGCGCACTCGTCAGGCTCGGCCTCGGCGCCGCCGATGCGTGCATCGTGCACAGCGAGACCGACCGCGACGCGCTGTTGCGCCTCTTCCCGCGCAAGCCCCATCTGCTCACGCCGCTGCCGGCCTTCGACATCTTCGCCCACGGGCGCGTCACACGCGACGAGGCCCGTCACGAGCTGCAGCTGCAAGGACCCGTGGTGCTGTTCTTCGGCTTGGTCCGTCCCTACAAGGGACTCGACGTGCTCCTACAAGCGATCGCTCGAGCGCGCACGGATCGGCCCATGACGCTCCTGGTCGTCGGCGAGTTCTATGAAGACCGCACGCGTTACGAGCGCTTGCGTACGGAGCTCGGGCTCGACGACTGCGTCCGTTTCGTCGATCGCTACGTACCGAACGACGAGGTCGAGCCCTACTTCCGCGCCGCAGACATCGTCGTCCTCCCCTACAAGAGCGCGACGCAGAGTGCCATCGTTCAGGTGGCGCTCACGTTCGAGCGCCCCGCGATCGTGACCCGCGTCGGGGGACTGCCCGAATCGGTGCGCGTCGGTGAAACGGGTGACGTGGTGCCACCCGAGGATCCGGCCGCGCTAGCGCGCTCGCTCCTGCAGTTCTTCGGCAGTGATGCCGCCGAGCGCATGCAACCGCACCTGCGCCAAGCGGCGGCGGCCTTCTCATGGGACGCGATGGACGCCGCGGTCCTCGCCCTCGAGCGCCAGCTCGGCCTGCCCGTGGGTTGAGACATTTTCTGCTGCATCGCTTCGTCGCGGCCCGTCAACTTCGTTTACACCGAGACCGCGCAACGCCACACGATTGCAACCTTCCGCGCTGGCATCCCGCATCGGAATTGGGCGAATGTTGCACTAAATATTTGCTTTACATATAAGTTGCTGGCTTGACATTTGTGTAGTGCCTCGCTATCCTGAATGAGCAGACCCGACCACCGATTCCTCCCAGGGGCAGGTGCCATGGGACCCCAGATGGATGCGTGCGCTGGCCTGGACCGGCGTGGCCACCGCGGCTGCTTCTGCGGCGCTTGCGGACGAACTGCCTTTCCTCATGAGAGAGTGCTCTCTGCTCGAAGCCCAGGTGGCGATGGCAGAGGCCTTGACCAGTCGGCTCGGTGTGCTGGATGAGAGCGTCAATCAGAATCCATCGGTCGGGGATCGAGGGCCGCCGGCCGAGAACGACAATCGAATCCCAATCGATCGGGCACGCCTTTCCTGAATCCATCGATGCGGAGCCGAGGGCCATCGGTCGGGGCGAGCGACAATCGAAATCCATCGGCCACTCACGCTGCGGGGGTCGTTGGGATCCGGGGTGGCGAAGGTGGCCTGGAGACTCGGGGACCGGAGGCTCGGTTCGTGGTGGCGCAACGAAACGAGGATCGCGCGACCATGTCTGGAGGCGGGCAGCGAGACTGGACGCCTGTGTTAGCATGCGACTCGGCAGGGTGGGCTGGTCGGACACAGTGATTCAGGAGGATGTTCGTTCGTGGGACGCAGCCGCTCGCGGGTCGCGGTGCGCGGCGCGACCACCGCCGCAGTACCTCCTGCCGCGCCTCGGAGCCGTGTTGCACTCTGGCCCGCGTGGGGCCAGCACCTCGGCGCGATCGCGCTCATCTTTCTCGTCCTCTCCCTCGTATTCCCCGAGATCGCATGGCAACGGCAGGTATTCTTGGGGGCCGCCGACTACGAGGCGCCGTCTGCATTCGCGGCCGCCGGCCGGCGCTCGATGGCTGCCGGCGAATACCCGCTGTGGAATCCCTATCTGTTCCTGGGAATGCCGAGCTTCTCGAGCCTGATGTTCACGCCTTGGGTCTTCCCGCCATCGGAGCTCTTGCAGGCTCTCGGGCGGCTGCCCTTCGTCCCACCGCTCGGGTGGTTGCTATTCTACTTCGCCGCGGCTGCATATGGCGTCTTCGTCCTGCTGCGCAGCTTGCGCTGCAGTTATTGGCCGGCGTTGCTCGCAGGTCTGGCGTTCATGTTGACGCCGCACCTGGTGTCCATGGGGGTATTCGGCCACGGCAGCAAGCTGGCGAGCGTCGCCTTTCTGCCCTGGCTGCTTTGGGCTGCCATGCGCTTGCGTCGGAGTTCATCGCGTCTCGCCTGGATCGCCATTCTGTCGACGCTGATCGGTCTGCAGTTGCTTCGAGGGCATCCGCAGATCGCCTTCTATGGCTTGATGATGCTCGCGATCTTCTCCGTGGTCGAGATCGTCGCGGCTTCACGAGCCCCGGCTGCACGCCGGGCGGCGCTGCGCTTCGGCGCCGAGATGGCAGTGGCGGTCGGGCTCGGGTTCGGACTGGCGGCGGTGCTCCTGCTCCCGGTGCGTGGTTACGCCCCGGAATCGATCCGCGGGCGCACGACGAGCGGTGGCGCGAGCTATGAGTTCGCCACGGGGTGGTCCCAATCGCCGGGCGAGGTAGCGACGTTCGCGTTGCCTTGGGCGTCCGGTTTCGGCGAAGCCACGTACGTCGGCAGCATGCCATTCACCAACTTCCCCCATTATTTGGGACAGGCCACCTTGTTGTTCGGTGCGTGTGCGTTTCTCTTCTTGCGCGGCCGATTGCTGGTGTTCCTGGCCCTCCTGTTGCTGCTCGCGCTCGCGGTGAGCTTCGGCAAGAATGCGCCGCTTCTCTACGATCTGCTCTATCATCACCTGCCGTACTTCAACAAGTTCCGCGCCCCGGTCATGATCCTCGTGCTGTTCCAACTCGGAGCCAGCATCGCCGCCGGCCTCGGCCTCGCTGCATTGCTTGGCGAGACGCCGCTCGATCTCAGCCGCCGGCGCGCGGCGACGGCGAAGGCGATGCGCGCACTGGGGATCGCGACCGCCGTCGCGGCCGCATTGCTGCTCCTGGGCGGGGTCGCGCGCTCCGGTGCCGTCGCCCAGGATGTCGCGCGCTCGCCGCGCCTGCCGGCCGAAGCGCGAACCGTATTCGCCGAAGTGGCGCGAGGGATGGTGCAACGCGATGGCCTGCGCGTCGCGGTCATCCTGCTGCTCCAAGCCGGCGTCGTGATCGCATGGACGCGAAGGCGCCTGCCGGCCGATGCCGCTGGCGCGCTCGTGATCGCGCTCGCGGTATTCGACCTCGCCGGTGTCGACCGGCGCATGGTGCATCCCGAGCGCACTTGGGCTGGCCTCGAATCGCGCCTCGGTCCGCCACGCCGGGCCACCGTCGAGGCGTCGCCACTCGTGCGATTCCTGCGCGACCATCCCACCGATGCGCCGGCGCCGACACGCATCCTGCCGCTCGGGCCCATGTTCAACAACAACGAGTGGATGACGCACGACGTCGCGAGCGTCGGCGGCTACCATCCGGCGAAACCGACTCGCATGCAAACGTTGCTCGAAGCGGGTGACTTGTTCATGAGCCGCGGCGTGCTGGATCTCCTCGCCGTGCGGTACTTGGTCGCACCCCAGGCGCTCGACGGGGGGCCAGAGCCGGTCTACGCCGGAGCCGATGGCCATGTCTACATCAACCCGAGTTCGTTGCCGCGCGCCTGGGTGCTCGGGCGTTGGCGGCGGAGCGAGGGTGCAAACTGCGTGCATGCGCTCGCGGAGCTCGATCCGCGTGCCGAGGTGTTGCTCGAGGCCGAGCCGGAGCCACCCCCAGCCGCAGAAGCGACCGGAACTGCGCGCATCGTCCGCTTCACCGCCAACCACGTCGAGCTCGAAGTCGAGTCGAGCGCCGCGGCGCTGCTCGTGCTTTCGGAGGCCTATCATCCGCATTGGCACGCACGCGTCGATGAGATCCCGCGCCCAGTACTGGCGGCGAACTGCCTCTTGCGCGCGGTGAGCGTACCGGCCGGGAAGTCGCACGTGGTGTTCGAGTTCGTCGATCCCGCGTTGCGAGCCGGGCTCGCCACCACGTCCGCGACGGCCGCGATCCTCGCCGCGCTCGCTGGACTCGCGTGGTGGCGCTGGCGGCGGGGGATGGCGCGGCCCAGCGCGCCTGCCGCGGTCGAGCCGAAAGGATGAGCGTGCCGCACACGACACCGAACCCGGACGCCGCACCGCCTCTGCCCCGAGGCGAATCCCGCCGCGGGCTCGTCATCGTGCCGACCTACAACGAAATCGACAACATCTCGCGGCTGCTGCCGGAGATCCTCGACGTCGATCCGGGTCTGGACGTGCTGGTGGTGGACGATGGTTCGCCCGACGGCACCGCGCAGGCGGTGCGCACCACAACCCAGTTCGCATCGCGCGTGTTCCTGCTCGAGCGCGGTCGCAAGATGGGTTTGGGATCGGCCTACATCGCCGGCTTCCAATGGGCGTTGCGCGCCGGTTACCCTCTCGTCTTCGAGATGGATGCGGACTTTTCACACAATCCGCAGAGCCTGCACGAATTCCTGCGAGCCAGCGCCGAGGCCGATCTGGTCCTCGGCTCGCGCTATCTCAACGGCATCACGGTGGTGAACTGGCCGCTGCGCCGGCTGATCCTTTCGGTCGGTGCCAACATGTATGCGCGCTTCGTCACCGGAGTGCCGGTCAAGGACTGCACCGGCGGCTTCAAGTGTTTCCGCCGCGAGGTCCTGGAGGCGTTGCCCCTCGAACGCATCCGCAGCGACGGCTATTCTTTTCAAATCGAAGTCAACTGGTACTGCTGGCAGCTCGGGTTTCGTCTGCACGAGATCCCGATCCTCTTCGTCGACCGGCACATCGGCATGTCCAAGATGAACCGGCGCATCATCTGGGAGGCGGTGTGGCTGGTGTGGAAGCTGCGCTTCACCAAGGCACGCGGGCGATGAGCGCGGCGCGCGACGAGGCCGTCGTTCCGGGCACCGAGCCGATGCCGCCGGTGGCGGGCCGCGAGCCACGGCCGCGACTCGCGGTCATCATCGTCAGCTACAACACGCGCAAGATGATGCGCCGCTGCCTGCAGGCGTTGCAGGCCTTCGCGCCGCAGGTCGCACACCAGATTTGCGTGGTGGACAACGCCTCGCGCGACGGCTCCGTGGCCATGCTGCAGCAGGAATTCCCCGCGGTGCGCGTGGTCGCCAATCGGCGCAATCTCGGCTACGCCGTCGCCGTGAACCAAGGCCTCGAGGCCACGGGGTTCGAGTATGCCCTCGTGCTCAACCCCGACATCGTCGTGCATGAGGGTGCCGTCGACCGATTGGTCGAGTTCATGGACGCGCATCCCGATGCGGGTGTCGCCGGTGCCAAATTGCTCAACACCGATGGATCGCTGCAATACAGCTGCCGGTCGTTCTACACACCGCGGACGCTGCTCTACCGCCGCACCTTCCTCGGCAAGCTGTTCCCGCGCAGCCGGGTCATTCGCCGGCACCTCATGCTCGACTACGATCATCAGCAGCCGCAGGCCGTCGATTGGGTCATCGGCGCCTGTATGCTGGTGCGCCGGGCCGCATTCGACGCCGTCGGCGGCATGGACGAGCGTTTCTTCCTCTACTTCGAAGACGTGGATTGGTGCTTCCGCATGGGGCGCCAGGGCTGGAAGGTGTACTACGTGCCGCAATCACAGATGGTGCACGAGCACCGCCGCGAAAGCGCCAAGCCGAAGTTGTCACGCAGCTTTTGGGCGCATCTGGGATCGCTCCTGCGTTACTACGAGAAATGGAATCGCTATGCCTACATTCTCAAGCGCTATCGCGAGGTGAGCAAGATCGGTGTGTTCATGCTCGCCGACTTGCTGGCGGTGAACTTGGCGTTTCTCGGAGCTTACGGCCTGCGGGTCGTGCTCGCTGGCCGCTTCACCAACCCGTTGTACACGCTGGAGAACTACCTCAACTTCTGGGTGTTCACCAACATCGTGAGCTTGCTGGCGCTGTTCTTTTCTCGCCAGTACCGCATCGCGCGCGGTCGTGCGGCCGCCGACGAGCTCTTCGACCTCGCACGTGCGCTCGCGGTCGCTGTCGTCGTCATGGCGGCGGCCACCTACATCACGCGCGAGCGGCTCATCTCGCGCGCGGTGGTGGCGTTGTTCTTCGTGTTCGCCACCTTGCTGGTCTGGTCGTTCCGGCGCTTCTTGCGCGCGATGCACCAGCGCGTGCTCGAGATGCGCCTCGACCTGCGCCGGTTGGTGATCGTCGGCACCGACGAGGAGACGCGCGAGCTGAGGTCGCGACTGGCGGCGCGGCCGGAGCTGGGGATCGACGTCGTCGGTTCCATCGACGCCGAGGGCAGCAGCAGCCGCGCTCTCGGGCCGCTGGCGCACCTGCTCGAAGTGGTGCGCGAGCACCGCATCCAGGAAGTCGTCGTCGCGCCGTCGTCGGCGCGCGTCGAAGAGGTCGGGCGCATGGTCCTGCAGCTGCGACGGCGTGCCGTAGACGTGACGGTCGTCTCCGGGTTCGCCGACATTCTGAGTCACCGGGCGCGGATCGAGCGTCTGGCCGACGTGCCGGTGTTGCGTTTCGAGCGCGACACCCTGTACGCCGTCAATTCGGGTGCAAAGCGCGCCGTGGACATCCTGTTGGCGACGATCTTCCTGGTGCTGGGCGCACCCGGGTGCATGCTATACTGGCTCGTCGCGCGAGCGCGCAGAGTCGCGCTTTTCGAGCGCCGCCTGCGCCTGGGGCGCGACGCCTGCCCGTT
>Ga0075421_100012211_pt1 | contig 10661 bp, 10 predicted proteins | sample SoiMetdeltSBSDD5_FD_75292 | JGI IMG/M metagenome (GOLD analysis project Ga0075421, IMG submission 75292) | Bulk soil microbial communities from a Populus tree surrounding site in Tennessee, USA - Soil MetaG P. deltoides SBSDD5 | ecosystem: Environmental > Terrestrial > Soil > Tree plantation...
ACGGCGCACGCCGAGGTCCTGGCCCTGCGCGACGCCGGGCGCCGCGTCGGGAACTACCGGCTGCCAGGGGCGACGCTCTACGTGACCGTCGAGCCGTGCGTGATGTGCGCGGGCGCGTGCCTCCACGCGCGGATCGGGGACCTCGTGTTCGGCGCCCCGGACGAGAAGGGTGGGGCGGTCGTCAGCCGTGTCCGGGCCCTCGACGAGCCCACGTGGAACCATCGGGTGCGCGTCACCGGCGGCGTGCTCGCCGCCGAGGCGGGTGAGCTGATGCAGGCATTCTTCCGGACGCGACGTGCGGAGGGGTACCGAAGTGGTCGCACCGGGCTCGACTCGAAATCGAGTTGGGGGTGATGAGCCCCCACGTGGGTTCGAATCCCACCCCCTCCGCCATTTTTTTGCCAGGGGGCGTGGCTGAGCGCGCGTCATCAGAGCCGGGGAGAGGTGCCCGAGCGGCCGAAGGGGCACGACTGGAAATCGTGTACACGTCCAAAAGGCGTGTCGAGGGTTCAAATCCCTCCCTCTCCGCCATCCCCTCACCGGGGCAGGCCGAGATGGCGGCCCGCTCCACCGGGCCGAGGCGAGACCGAACGTGATCGAGCGTGGCCGTGCTAGGCGGGGAGGTAGCGGTGCCCTGTACTCGCAATCCGCTCCAGCGAGGCGGAATCCCCGCCCGAGGTGCCGGCGTGTTGGACTGAGCCCCGAGGAGTGGCGATGAAGGCTGGGCCTCACGCGACGAGAATCTGCCAACCCCGCCAGGCCCGGAAGGGAGCAACGGTCCGCAGACCCTCTCGTGTGCCGTGGGATCCCCTGGCTGGAGCCGGCTCCTCGGGGAGATCGCAGGACGACGGCCATCGACGGCGGGTGCACGGCCACTTTTCCTTCCGGCGGGATCGGGCCGCGTGAGCTACCAGGTCCTCGCGCGGCGGTGGCGGCCCCTCACCTTCGACACGGTGGTGGGGCAGGCGCCGATCGTGCGCACTCTCCGTAACGCCCTCGCCCAGGGGCGAATCGCCCACGCGTACCTGTTCGCGGGGCCGCGGGGCGTGGGCAAGACCACCACCGCCCGGCTCCTGGCCATGGGCCTGAACTGCGAGGGCGGGCCGGGCGGCGCGGCGGTCCCGTGCGCCAAGTGCGAGCCCTGTCGCGAGGTGGCGATCGGGCGCGCGCTCGACGTCATCGAGATCGACGGGGCGTCGAACCGCGGGATCGACGAGGTGAGGGCGCTGCGCGACAATGCCCGCTACGCGCCGGCCCGCGGCCGCCGCAAGGTCTACATCATCGACGAAGTCCACATGCTGACGGAGCCGGCGTTCAACGCGCTCCTGAAGATCCTGGAGGAGCCGCCGGCCCACGTCGCCTTCGTGCTCGCGACCACCGAGGCCCGGCGGCTGCCGCCGACCATCCTCTCGCGCTGCCAGCGGTTCGACTTCCGTCCGATCGCGGGGACGGAGATCGGCGAGGCCTTGCGGCGGATCCTGGACGAGGAGCAGGTGGCGGCGGACGCGGTCGAGCCCGACGCCCTCCGGCTCCTGGCGCGGGCGGCGGACGGAAGCCTCCGCGACGCGCTCTCGCTCCTCGACACGGCGCTCGCGTACGGCGAGGGCCGGGTCACCGCCCGCACCGTGGAGGAGCTCCTCGGGAGCGGAGGGGCCGAGGCCGCCGGGCAGCTGGCCGCCACGCTGGTCCGGCGCGCGGCGCCGGACGCCCTTCAGCAGATCGCCGACGCCGCCGCGGCGGGGCTCGACCTCACGCTCCTCTGTCAGGAGACGCTGGAGGTCCTGCGGCGCGCGCTCCTGGTCACGGTGACGGGCAGCGCGGGCCCGGACGCCACCGCGGACGAAACGGCGCGGCTGACGGCGCTCAGCGCCGAGGCCGGCGCGGGCGAGGCGGACCTTCTACTGCTGCTCCGGGGTCTTCTGGACGCCGAGACCGAGATGCGACGCTCGCCCCACCCGCGGGTCGATCTGGAGATCGCGGCGGTCCGTCTCTGTCATCGACCGCGCGCCGAGGCGATCGAGACCGTCCTCGAGCGGTTGGAGCGGGCGGAAGCGCGGCTGCGCGGCTACGGCGGCGGGCCGGAGGCCTCGCCGGGCCCCGTGCAAGCCGATCTCCTCGGCGCCCCGTCCGAGCCGGCCCTGCCCCGGCCGGTCGTGGTCCCGCGCCCGGTCGACCGGCCCTCGACCCCGGCGCCGCGCAGCGGGCCGGCGCGGGAGACCGGGCCCGCCGCCCGCGAGTCACCGGCTCCCGCGCGCCCGTCGGAGCCGACAGCCCCGCGGAGCCCCGCGACGGTCTGGTCGGCGATCGTCGCGGAGGTCACGCGTGTCCGGCCCACGCTTGGGCACCTCCTGGCCGAGGGCGTGGTCGTCGGGGAGGAGGACGGGCGGCTGACCGTGGCGGTGCCCAACGGGAGCAAGTTCGCCCAGGATCGGCTCAAGGACGCCGAGAGCCGCGAGCTCGTGAACGAGACGGCGCGTCGACTCTGGCCCGGGCTGAGGGACGTCCAGCTCACCAGCGGCGCGCCGCCCGCCGGCCTCGGCGTGCCGGCGCACCCGCTGGTCCAGGCGGCGATCGACCTGTTCGACGCGGAAGTCACCCAGGTCCGGCCCGGACCCGGCGCGCGCGGGGACACGTCCTCGGCAGCCGGGATCGGCGGGGAGGCGCCATGAAGGGATTCGGCAACCTCGTCAAGGAAGCCCAGAAGCTCCAGGCCCAGCTGGAAGCCCTCAAGGAAGAGGTCGGCAAGAAGAAGGTCGAGGCCTCGGCAGGCGGCGGCATGGTGGTCGTGGAGGCCAACGGCAATCAGGAGCTCCTCGCGATCCGCATCGATCGCGAGGTGATCACGCCCGACGACCCGCAGATGCTGGAGGATCTCGTGCTGGCCGCCGCGAACGAGGCGCTCCGCAAGGCGCGCGAGCTGGTGGCGAGCGAGATGTCCCGCGTCGCCGGCGGGCTCGGGGCGAAGCTGCCCGGATTGATGTAGAGGGCGCGTGGCCGCCCATCCCGCGCCCGTCGCCCGGCTCATCGAGGCGCTCGAGCGGCTGCCCGGCATCGGCCCCAAGACGGCCCAGCGCCTCGCGTTCCACCTGCTGAAGCAGCCGGTCGCGGCCGTCCGCGAGCTCGCCGAGGCGCTCGCCGACGTCAAGGCGCGCGTCGTCCACTGCTCGAGCTGCTTCAACATCACCGAGGCCGACCCCTGCCGGATCTGCGGCGATCCAGCCCGCGATCCGGGACTCCTGTGCGTCGTGGAAGAGCCGAACGACCTCATGGCGATGGAGCGGACGGGCGAGTACCGCGGGCGGTATCACGTGCTGCTGGGCGCGCTGTCCCCGCTCGACGGGATCGGCCCGGACGAGCTCAAGGTGCGGGAGCTGCTCGCCCGCCTCGAGGGGAACCACGTGCGGGAGGTCATCCTGGCGACGAACCCGAACGTGGAGGGCGACGCAACCGCGCTTTACCTCTCGAAGCTCTTGCGCCCGCTCGGGCTTCGCGTCACGCGGATCGCCCGCGGCCTGCCGGTCGGGGGCGATCTCGAGTACGCGGACGAGGTAACCTTGTCCCGGGCGCTCGAGGGGCGGCGCGAGATGTGAGGCCGCCCGGGCGCCCGGTCGCTACTTGCCGGTGAAGAACCGCTCGAGCGAGCGGCCGACCGACTTCGCGCCGTCCAGGAGCGCCTCGCCGAACCCCTTGGCGCTGTCGTGGAGGCGATCGCCGACCGGCTTGACCTCCTGGCCGACGGCCTCGGCTCGCTTCCCGACGTCCTTGCTGCCCTCGGAGACCGTCTTGCCGACGCCCTTGGCGGTCTCCTCCACGCCCTTGCCCGCCTTCTTCGCGCCCTCGGTCACGGATTTGCCGACGCCCTTGGCGGCTTCCTCCACGCCCTTGCCGGTCTTCTTCGCGCCCTCGACCACCTGGTCGGCGGGCTTGGACGCCTGGGCGGCGACGTCGCCGGGCGGGCCGGCGACAAGCGCGGCGCCCAGGACGAGGGCGACGGCGAGCTGGTCCGGGGTCGACCTGCGCAGCGGCCATCCGGGCATGCTGTCCCTCCCCCGCGAGCGGTGACCCGCACCCGCATGCTATCACCGGCCGCGCCGGGGCCGATGTCCCGCTCCGCGCTGCCCACCGTCATCACCCGGCGCGCATGCTGACGACCCTGGGGGAGTTCGGGCAGATGCTCTTGCTCCTCGTGGGCGGCGTCGTCCTGCTGGGCGCGGTGGCGCACGCCCTCGGCTGGCTCCTGGTCCGCCGCCGGGCGGCGCGGCTCGTGTGGCAGGCCTGGAACCTCCTGGGCGTCCTCTTCCTCGCCCTGGGGGTGCTCGGCATGGCCTACGCTTGGTGGGCCCTGGGCCTTCAATCGGGACTCGGGAGCCTCTTGCTCGGCCTGGGGCTCCTCCTCGCGTCGGCAGGCCTCTGGATGCTCGTTCCGGTCTGAGGCGCGGCGAAGTTCCGCCGCTGCCGGGGCTGGGGTACAATGCGCGTCGTTCCCCGGTAGCTCAACCGGTAGAGCAAGTGGCTGTCGAGTTGGCAGCGTCCCGATCGAAAGACGGGATGGAAAAGCGGGCGAATTCAGGGAACCCTACGTCCGGGAGGATAGGGGAACCCTGAGCGAAGCCCCTGGGCGGAGCCGCCCGGGGGACCGTGCAGAGACTAGACCGTGAGGTCGTACCCCGGCCCGCCGCGGCGGCCCGGGGGAAGCGCCCGCCCCCTACCGGCGCCCCTCGGGTGCCCACGGGGATGAGATAGTCCAAGCCCCGCGGAAACGCGGGGGCTCTTGTAACCACGAGGTTGCAGGTTCGAGTCCTGCCCGGGGAGCCAATTCGCGCAGGGCCGTCGGGGGTGATCCTCGGCGGCCCTTCGCACGAGGGCCGGCGCCTCGCACGGAGCGTCGGCCCCACGGCCGCGCCCCGGCGCATTCACGGTGCCGTGACCCGGGGCGCCCGGCGGAGCCACGCGTAGGCGCCGGCCCAGGCCGCCATCACCAGCCCGTAGGGGATCAGCGAGGCGAAGCCGACGAACCCGAGCCTTCGGCCGATGTTGGACGCGAACTGCGAGGGATCGTCGAGCAGCGCCGGCCAGATCTGCGACCACAGCGGGGACCCCAGCGTGGCGACGGAGCCGTCCGGCGCGCCGAGCCGGCGGATCAATTCGGTGTCCGAAGTCCGCGGCCCGCCGACGACCGCGATCAGCATTTGCGCCAGCGACACGACCGCGAGGACCGCGATGAGCGGCCACGGGCGCCGCGGGAGAAAGGTCAGCCCGATCAGCAGAAAGGGCACGGCCGGGATGGCGTGGCGCGCGGTGAACGAGAATCCTCCCCACCACACGCCATACCCGGCATTGATCAGCAGGACGATGGTGACGGCGACCAGGCACGTGATCGCCTCGGCCCGCCAGCGCGCCTGCCGGACCCCGAGCAACAATCCCGCCAGTCCCGCCAGCAGCACGGGGCTATGGAACATGAGGCCGCGGATCGGATGCAGCGTGATGTAGTAGAGCACTTCGAGGCTGGGCAGGCCGACGCCGAGCAGTCCCTTCGCGTGCATCGAGCGAAAGTCGGGATCGGCGATGTGGCCGTAGCCGAGCGAGAACGGCGACCCGAAACAAAGCGCGTTGTAGGCCAGCTGCAGTGAGAGGAGGGGCAGCGCGCCGACCGCAGGCAGCAGCCAGGTTCGGACGCGCGTCAGCTCCCGGCGCTCTTGGGCCGCGAACAGATAGTACAGCGCGAGCGTCGCCGCCACCGGCGTCACCGGGAACTCCGTGATCACGGCGAAGCCAAGGAGGCTCCCCCACAGGACGCGCGCCCCGGAGGTCCACGGCTGCTGCGCCTGCCGGCGGGACATGACCATCAGGAAGGCCGCGAGCAGCGCCGCCGCAGCGAGCGCGTGGCCGAAGAGCACCGTCGCAAACGGCCAGAGCGGCGTGGCGAGCCCGGCCAGGAGCGCGATCCCCAGCGCCGCTCGTCGATCGAGTCCCAGGCGATCCAGCACCAGGAACAGGTACGACAACGCGGCCACGACAGGCAGCCCGACCGCGAAGAACGTGATCCAGTGGCGCGTGAAGGCATAGCGTGTCGGCGATGAGACGGCCCGGCCCACGCTGATCGGCGCGTAGGCGACGAGGCCGAGCACCGCCGTGCCGATGGCCTTGTCCGAATAGTAGCGTCCCTCGTAGAAGGCCTTGTCGCCGGTCCGGGTCAGCGGGGCGTCGTGGTACGCGTCGATGCTCAGCGCGCCGTCGTCGAGCACGGCGAACACCAGCGAGAGCCGCGAATTGGCGTTCCAGCCCCCGAAGGGGCTGAAGTAGCCGTAGGAAATCGCGAGCACCGATGCCACGAACAGGGCGGCGACCGTGCGGTCGTCCCAGCGCCGCGTGGGCGATGGCCGCCTCCGGCCGGTGCCGGCCGGACTCACACGAGGCCCATGGGCCGAGGGGCGGGGCGGCGCTTAGGCGCCGGGCGCGGCGCCGGTCAACGCGGCCGAGGTCGTCACGCTGGCCAGGAAGCCGTTCAGGCTGCCGAGGTGAGTTCGGTGGACCTGGTCGGCGGGGATCAGGGTCCCGTCCGGGCCCGTGACGGACATCGCGGCCATGGCATCGGCGGCCATGAGGACCTTGAACCCGCGGTGCGCGGCCTCGCGCGCGGTCGTGTCGCAGCACATCTGGGTCATGAAGCCCGAGACGATGACCTGCTCGATCCCGTGGCGCCGCAGATGCTCCTCGAGCCCCGTGTTGGTGAACGAGCCGGGGAGGTGCTTGGTCAGGACGGGCTCGCCGGGCTTGGGCTGGGCCGCGGGGTGGATCGCCAGCGCCGGGCTGCCCGGCACGAACGTGGTGGGATTCGGGCGGCGGCTCTCGTGCACCACGTGGACGACCGGCATGCCGCGCTCGCGCGCCCAGGCGAGGAGCTCGGCGATCCGTTCGACGGCCGGTGGGCCGTCCGGGAGGACGATCCGGCCGAGAGGCGCGAAGTACTCCTGCTGGGCGTCGATGACGACGAGGGCGGTCTTGTCCATCGCGAGCCCTCACTTTCGCGCGGTCCCCCCCGCGCGGTCGCATGCTACCATGCCGCCTCGGTGAACCAGGCGCCGGGTCCCCGAGGTGGCCGCTGCGGCTCGGTCGTGGCCTCGCTGCCCCACCCCACCCCCGGCATCCGCCCGGCGCGGTACCCCTGTCGCCTCGCGCACCGATGGCCCGGCGTGACCCGGTGAGCGCGCGGCGCGCCCGGCCGCCGCACGGCGAAGTGACGCGCCCGCATCGCGCGCGGCGCGGGTTCCTGACCGGCGTCGGCCTGATGGCCGGGAGCTTCCTCGTGTACCCGGCGTATCCGGTCCTCGTGATCTGGCCGGTGAGCGACCGCGCGCGCGTCGAGGTGACGCTCGTCGCCGCCGCCCTGTCGTGGGCCGTCTTCAGCGCGGGCCTCTATCTGGCGGGGCGGCGGGGCTGGGTCTGGCTCCGCCGGCGCGTCAAGGGCCACCGCCACCGCGGCACGCCCCCGGCGCCGCCGCCGCCCCCGTGTTAGACTGCCGCCCGGACGGCCCACGATGCTGGATCTCCTGATCACGGGTGGGCTCGTCGTCGACGGCACCGGGAACCCGGGCTACCACGGGGCGGTGGGCATCGAGGGCGAGCAGGTGCGGCTGTTCCGCGGCGCCCTCGACGGCATTCAGGCGCAGCGGACCCTCGACGCCACCGGGCGGGTCGTCTGTCCCGGCTTCATCGACATGCATGCGCACTCCGGCCTGGTGATCCTGGCCGAGCCGCGCCACGAGCCCAAGGTGCGCCAGGGCGTCACCACCGAGGTCATCGGCATCGACGGCTGCTCGTACGCCCCGTTCCCGTCGCACGCGGACCTCGAGCAGTTCGTCGAGATCAACGCGGGGCTGGACGGCTGCCCGCCGTTGCCCGGGCGGTGGACGACCGTCGAGCAGTACCTCGACCTCTTCACGAGCCGGGTGGCGGTCAACATCGTCTACCTGGTCGGCAATTCCCCCTTGCGCGTCTCGGCCGTCGGCTGGGACGACCGCCCGCCGACGCCGGCCGAGCTGCGGAACCAGTGTGCGCTCTTGCGGACCGCCCTGGAGGAAGGCGCCTGGGGCATGTCGACCGGGCTCGACTACCCGCCCGGGAGCTACGCCGACACCGCGGAGCTGGTGGCGCTGTCGGCCGAGGCCGGCCGCCTCGGCGGGATCTACCACACGCACGTGCGCTACAGCCTCGGCGACCGCTTCCTCGACCCCTTCCGGGAGGCGATCGAGATCGGCCGGCGGGCCGGGATCCCGGCGCACATCACGCACTTCTACCAGCGCACGACCGCGCCCGGCGGCGCCGCCCGCATGCTCGCGCTCGTGGAGGACGCCCGCGCCGAGGGCCTGGACGTCACGTTCGACGGCTATCCCTACGCCTACAGCTCGACCCGCCTCAACATCGTCGTCCCGCAGTGGGCGTTCGACGGGGGGCTGGCCGCGCTCCGCCGGAACCTCGCGGACCCCGAGGCCCGCGCGCGGATGCGGAAGGAGATGGGGCCACGGGCGACGTCCTGGCACGAGATGTGGCTCACCCACTTCAAGCGCCCGGAGCATCATCGCTTCGAGGGACGCTCCCTCGCCGAGATCGCGGAGCTGATGGGTCTGGACGTGGTGGACGCGATCTGCGAGCTGCTCCTCCGCGAGGACCAGCAGGTCTCGTACGTGTCGGCCGGCGCGAACCTCGCGACCTTGCCGCGGTTCGTCGGCCATCCCCTCTACATGGTCGGGAGCGACGCCGTGCTGATCGGGGACTACCCGAGCCCGCGGACCTACGGCGCATTCCCGGTGATCCTTGCCGAGTTCGTGCGCGAAGAGCGCTGGCTCGGGCTGCCCGACGCCATCCGCAAGATGACGTCGTTTCCCGCGCAGCGCCTCGGCTTGCCCGATCGCGGGCTCCTCCGGGACGGCTTCAAGGCGGACGTCGTGGTCTTCGACGCCGAGACGGTGAAGGCGCCGGCCACGCGGCGCGAGCCGAAGCAGTTTCCGATCGGGATCGAGCACGTGATCGTGAACGGGCGCCTGGTCGTCGACCGGGGGACGCACACCGGCGCGCTCGCCGGCCGGGCGCTCCGCCGGGGCCGCGCGTCGACCTGAGCCGGCGGCCGGCCCGATGAACTTCGACCTCACGGACGCCCAGCGACAGGTGCGCGATCTCTGTCGCGAGTTCGCGGAGCGCGAGATCCGCCCCCGCGCCGCCGAGATCGACCGCGCGGACGAGTTCCCGTGGGACCTCTACAAGCGCATGGCCGAGCTCGACATCCTCGGGATGACGGTGCCGCCCGAGTACGGCGGCTCGGGCGCCGACACCGTGAGCTGGTGCGTCGCCCAGGAGGAGCTCGCGCGGGGGTCCGCCGCCGTGGCCGACGCCCAGCTCCTCTGCAAGCTCATGTGCGACATGCTGCTCGGGAATGCCTCCGAGGCGCAGAAGCGGCGTCATCTCCCGCGGATGGTCCGCGGCGAGGAGATCTGCTGCATCGCGCAGACCGAGCCCGGCGCGGGCTCGGACGTGGCCGGGGTGCAGACGACGGCCACGCCGACGGCCGACGGCTGGGTCATCACCGGGACCAAGCGCTTCATCACCGAAGCCCTGCTCTGCGACCTCGCGGTGGTGGTCGCCACGACGGACCGGAGCCGCGGCCGCGACGGCATCGCGCTCTTCCTGGTGGAGCGGGGCGCGCCCGGCTTCGCGCGGGGCGGCAAGGAGCACCTCCTCGGCGTGCGCGGGCTGGCGACCGGCGAGCTGGTCTTCGACCAGTGCCGGGTTCCGGCGGATGCGCTCCTGGCGCCGCCCGGGGTGGGCTTCCAGCGGGCGATGGTCTCGCTCGACAGCGGCCGCATCGGGATCGGCGCCCAGGCCCTCGGCATCGCCCAGGCCGCGATGGAGGCCGCGCTCAAATACGCGAAGGAGCGCGCCGCCTTCGGCCAGCCCATCGCCGCCTTCCAGGCGATCCAGTTCATGCTGGCCGACATGTCGGCGGGGATCGAGGGCGCGCGCCTCCTGCTCCGCAAGGCCGCCTTCCTGAAGGACCAGGGACGTCCCATCATCCGGGAGGCGGCGGAGGCGAAGCTGACCGCGTCCGAGGTCGCCCAGAAGGTCGTGACCGACGCCCTCCAGATCCACGGCGCCGCCGGCTACTCGACGGAGTTCCCGCTCGAGCGCCTCTTCCGCGACGCGCGCGTGTACCAGATCTGGGAGGGCACGAGCCAGATCCAGCGTCGCGTGATCAGCCGACAGCTCCTGAAGTGAGCGCGCGAGTCCGACTTCGCCGTCCGGGACCGTTCGACGCGCGGGGGGCCGAGGCCGGAAGGCGACGCCGGCGCCCCGACGCACAGCGAGGATAGCCCTGTGAGCACCGCCATCGTGCCGAAGAACCTGCTCGACCTGTCCGGCCGGATTGCCGTCGTGACCGGCGGCACCCGGGGCATCGGCGAGGCCATCGTCCACCAGCTCGCCGCGGCGGGCGCCCGCGTCGTGGCGGTCAGCCGCTCGGCGCCGGCCTCGGCGGCGGCGGCGCCGCGGGACGGCGAGGTCACCACCCTGGCGGCGGACGTCGCGAAGCACGCCGAGGTCGAGCGCATGGTCCAGGCGGTGCTCGCCCGGCACGGGACCGTCGACATCCTCGTCAACTGCGCGGGCAC
>Ga0075421_100012212_pt1 | contig 10661 bp, 9 predicted proteins | sample SoiMetdeltSBSDD5_FD_75292 | JGI IMG/M metagenome (GOLD analysis project Ga0075421, IMG submission 75292) | Bulk soil microbial communities from a Populus tree surrounding site in Tennessee, USA - Soil MetaG P. deltoides SBSDD5 | ecosystem: Environmental > Terrestrial > Soil > Tree plantation...
CGCCCTGCGGCAGGTCGATGTCGTTCCAGTCGTATCTGAACCCGAGCGCAAAAAGGTTCGACGGCTTCCATGAGAAGTCGCCAATGAGGTTGATTCGCGAGCCGCTGAGAAAATCTCCCCGGCGGACGGTGGCTCCGCCCGAATACGTCCGCTGGCCGGCCGCCGACATACTCAGCGCTGTCTCGCCGAACGAATAGCTTCCCAGGGGGACGACGACCTGGCGGGCATTATCGCGGTAAATGGTGAACGGCTCGGTCACGACCTCCCGCGTGGCGCTGTAGTGAACGTTGAGCGCGTCGCCGGTGTTGTTCCGGAGCTCGAGCAGCCGCCCGAGCACGACTTCAGACTGAAGCCCACCATCGAGAAACGAGACGCGTTGCGCGTCGACGCCGAAGAACATCGTCTGCACGAACCGGCTGCGCGGGAAATGCGTGTACCCGGCGTCGATCGCCGTATCCCGCACGCCCGGCCGGCTGACAAACCCGAGCGCCGGCGTAAAGTTGCGTTCCAGCTCCTTGACGACGGCGCCGCCCCGCCAGCCAGTGTTGTTCGGAAGCCGTACTGCCAGGCCAAATGCTGAATCGTCGCCGGTCAACCCTTCGGTGGCGGTCTGCTGAAACCACGCATCCGCCTGCATGACGCGGCCGCCCGGAAGACGCGTGTTGAGGTAGCGGAAGTCGATACCGACGAGCGCGTTGTCGCGAGCAGAGTTGGGATCGCCTGCCGTGACGATCATGCCGACGCTCGATTCGTCGAGCACGTTGGCGGACACGCGCCCGACGAAGGCGGCGTGTGCCCCTCCGGCCGCCCCGTCTACCTTGGTGGCGTCCTGCTGGACCGCGAGCGTGCCGATCGTCCAGCGTCCGACCCGGCCGCTCAATTTCCCGCCGTATCTCAGATCAACGGGTGTTCCGGAGGGGCTCAAGCCGAGCCGGCGCGAGAAAAACGGCCGGCCGTTGTTCTCGGTCGACGCCGAGGTCGCGGCGTTGCCGGCGGCGGTGATTCGGCCGAATTCGAACAGGTCGGCATCATTGAGGAAGAAGTCGCGCTTCTCTGGAAAAAACAGGTTGAAGCGCGTGAGATTGACCTGCCGGTCGTCCACCTCGGTGGCGGAGAAGTCGGTGTTGACGGTCAACGATGCGTTCAGCGACGGCGTCAGGCGGTAGAAGACATCCAGCGACGGCTCGACGTTCGCATCGCTCGTTCCCGGCACGAACGTCTTGCGCTGGTTGATCGAGAGCGAGGGGACGATGTCGAGGCCGCGTCCCTGGTTCAACCCGGTCAGCCCGGTGGCCAGCCCGGCAATGCCGGGGTTGTAGGTGCGATTCCGGGAGACCCAGGCCACCTCCTCGCCCTTGCGGCGGATCGATCGTCCAAAGTTGAATCCCCAGGTGTCGATCGCCGGATCGAACGGCAGCGTCTTGAACGGGATTTCGACCTCGGACGTCCAGCCCTGGTCGAACTTCGATGCGGCCGTATCCCAGATCACCGTCCAGTTGCTGTTAAAGGAATCCGGGTTGTCATACAGGGCGTCGTGCCTGACGCCGTTGCTGTTCGTCTCGAACCGGTAGCCACCTCGCCTCGTGTTGAACGGGTCGAGAATCACGACGAGACGATCGTCCCGTCCCAGGCCCTGGCCGTGCCGGACGGTAGGCGCCGCCATCCGATCCGGCTCGCCGTCGTACATCCGGGCGCCGATATAGAGGGCATCGTCGCCATAGAGGAGGTACACCTCGGTTCGCTCGGAGGGCGGCGTGCCGTCGCCCGGCCGGACCTGGTGAAAGTCGGTAATGACGTCGGCCTGCCCCCAGACGGCCTCATCGAGCCGGCCGTCGATGACCGGGGGCGTATCCACGCGGACGACGCGCACCACCTTGGTGGAGTTGCCGTTGGCGACCGGGGTCTGCGCGGAGGCGGCCGCCGGAACGATCAGATAGATCACGCACAGGTACGGTAGAAATTTTATGATTCGCATCGGGTATGAATGGGACCGATATACTATAGCGTCGCGTTGACAACCGTCCGTTCATCAGGAGTTTACGCATGACTGCTTCCAACATGGTGCGCACGTGGATGCTCATCGCCGGTCTCGCCGTCCTGCCGTCGCTGGCGCTCGCGCAGACGGTCGAGGATCGGACCCAGGACCGGGTGGCGTTTCCGTCACACAAGGTCATCGCGAACGTCTATTCGGTCGGCACCGGGACACTGAACTCGTTCCTGTTCACGACCCCGCAGGGGCACATCCTGGTCAATTCGAACTTCGAGGAGACGCTGCCGCTGCTGAAGGACGCCGTCGAAAAACTCGGCTTCAAGATGACCGACATCAAGATCATTCTCGGCAGCCACGCCCATGCCGATCACATGTCGGGCAATGCGGCGCTCAAGGAAATGACGGGCGGGGCGCAGGTGGTCGTCATGGAGCAGGACGTCATGGCCTACCGGGCGCTCAAGTCGCCGACCGGCAAGGTGCAACCGGTGGACCGCACCATCAAGGACGGTGAAACGGTGACGCTCGGCGGCACGACGCTGACCGCGCACCTCACGCCCGGCCACACCCGCGGCTGCACGACCTGGACGACACCAGTGCAGGACGGCGGCCGCACGCTGAACGTCGCCATCGCCTGCGGCGGCCTGCAGGAGGACGCGCGGCTGGTGGGAAACCGCAACTATCCCGAGATCGCAGACGACTTCGCCAAGAGCATCAAGATCTACCAGAAGCTGCCGGTGGACGTGTTCCTGGCCTCGCACGCGTGGTTCTACGATCCGGCCGGCAAATACGCGCGGCTTCAGAAGAGCGCTAATCCGAACCCGTACGTCGATCCCGCCGGCTACAAGGCATGGGTCGCAAACATGGAGAAGAACTGGAACTCGCTGATGGCCGAGCAGACGAAGAATCCGCCGCCGGCGAAATGAGCTGGGTGGGGAGTTGGGAATTGGAAGTTGGGAGTTGACAGAAACTTCCAACTCCCAACTCCCAACTCCCAAATTTCCAACTCCCAAACGGCTTTTCGGGCTTGAACCGCCTCGCACAAGTTGTTACTCTCGAACCGGTTCATGGCCACGCCGCGCGGGGCGGCTCCGTTCACACGGGGTTGCGCGGTTCCCTTCCCACAGCGCCATAACCTCCTGGTCCCCATATTCAACACACTCCAGCGCAGTCGCTGGCAGCCGTGAAGTCGCGGCCATGAGGTATGCAGATGGTTGGCAGTTTTGGCCCTCGTCTTCGTGAGGAGCGTGAGCGAAAAGAGCTTTCGCTCCAGGCAATCGCCGACGAGACGAAAATCAAGGTTTCCCTCCTCGAGGGACTGGAGCAGGATGACCTGTCGTTCTGGCCGACGGGTCTCTTTCGCCGCGCCTACGTGCGCGCCTACGCCCGCGCGATCGGCCTCGACCCTGAGCGCACCGTGCGTGAGTTCCTGGAAAAGTATCCTGAACCGATCGAACCAGCGTCGGACGATCCCATTCGTTCGCCCCGTGACCTTTTGAGTTCGCCGATCGCCACGGTGTCGAGTCTGTTGCGGCGTGGATCGCGCAGCGGACCCGTGCTCACGCGCCCACCCGCACCCGTCAACGGCGGCGGCCCGCCCGCCATCGACGAGGCGATCCCGGAACCCGGCGTCATCGAAGAGACCATCCCCGAGCCGAGCCTCCTGGAGATGTCCGAACTGTGCACCAGACTGGGGCGCCTTTCCGACCTTCGCGGACTGCCGGCCCTCCTCGATGACGCCGCCCGCGTCCTTGATGCGATCGGCCTGGTTGTGTGGCGCTGGGACTCCCGCACCGGGTCATTGAGAGCGGAGCTGGCGAACGGATATTCCGCCGAAACGATTGCGCACCTGCCGGCGGTGGCGGCCGATGCGCCCAACGCCGTCGCCACCGCTTTTCGTTCCGGGGAAGCGTGTCTCGTCCCTGGCGACACCGAGTTGACGGCCGCGGTGGCGGTTCCCGTGATGGCGCCGGCCGGATGCGTCGGGGTCCTCGCGATCGAGGTCCGCAATGGCTGCGAGCAGTTCGAATGGATTCGGGCGTTCGCGGCGATCCTGGCCGCGCAGCTGGCCGGCTTTCTCGGCACGGTCGCGCTGGCCGAGGCGGTCGCGTGAGCCAGGATGAATTGCCCCAGTTGCAGCAGCGAGATGACCGTCCATGCATTGGGCGATCATCTCGCGGCGCGTGTCGAGATCGACGCCTGTGAGACGTGCCAGGCGTTCTGGTTCGACAGCAGCGAAAGTCCCAGACTCTCCCCTGCCTCGACGCTCAAGCTGTTTTCCCTGATCGCCGAGACGCTTCCACGCAGGAGCGGATCGGTCGCACGCGTGCTCAAATGCCCGCGCTGCCGCTCCCGGCTGCTCGACACTCAGGACATGCAGCGCAATACCCGCTTCAGCTACAGCCGCTGCCCGCACGGCCACGGGCGATTCACCACCTTCTTCAACTTTTTGCGGGAAAAGGATTTCGTCCGGCCGCTGTCGGCCGCGCAGCTCGACGAGCTCCGACAGCACGTTCAGACGGTCAATTGCTCCAACTGCGGCGCCCCGATCGGCCTCGCGCACGCCTCGTCATGCGGGCACTGTGGATCGCCGCTCTCGATCCTCGACATGCAGCAGGCCGAGAAAGTGGTCGAACAGCTTCGACGCGCCGCCGAGCCGCAGCCGGTGGATCCGGCGCTCCCGCTGGAGCTGGCACGAGTGCGGCGTGAGATCGACGCGGCCTTTGCCGGCACGCACGGCACGATCTCGCTGTGGAGCGATGTCTCGTCGATCGGCCTGGTCGGAGCCGGATTGAGCGCGGTCGCGCGATTGCTGAAGAAATGAAGGTCCGGCTAGAGCCGGACACTACGTCATACAGGGTTACTGCATGAACTGGGCGAGCTGCGCGCGCGTCAGCCGCCACTGCGATCCAATCTTCCTTCCCTTCAAATCGCCCGCTTCGAGACTGGCAAGCACGTCGGCCTCGGTGACGTTGAGCAGCTTCGCGGCGTCCGCGGGGGCGAGCACGTCGCCGAACGCGGAAGCCTGAAGGCTTCCGGCTACCGGCTGCTGCAGCATCTGCTGCGCCATGGACAGGCCGACCGCCATCTCGGCGCCGAGCGCCGCGGCGCCCGAGCCGGTGGTCGCGAATCCCTGGGCCATCTGGTACTTCACGAAGTCGTTGAGGTTGCCGACCGCCGCCATCCCCGAGCGCTTGTCGATCGCCTGCTCCACCTCCGGCGGCACCGACACGTTCTCGACAATGAAGCTCGCCAGCTCGAGGCCGTACCTGGCCTGGAGCGCCGGGTTGATCAGCGGCAGCAGGGCATCGCCAAGCTCCCTGTAGCGCCCGGCGACGTCGAGCGCGGGAACACGGCTCGCCGCCAGCGCGTCGCTGAAGACGCTCACGATCCGCGAGCGCATGGTGTCGGCGAACTCGTCCAGCCGGAAATGTGCGTCAGTGCCAGCGACCTCTCTGAGGAACCGCGGCGCGTCGTTCACACGGAAGTCGTAGGTCCCGAACGCCCGCAGCCGGACGACGCCGAAGTGCTCGTCCCGCATCATCACGGGGTTGGAGGTGCCCCACTTGTTGCCGGTGAACAGCCGGGTCGTGACGAAGTAGACATCCGCCTTGAACGGCGACTCGAACCCGTACTTCCAGCCCTTGAGCGTGGCGAGCACCGGGAGGTTGTCGGTCGTGAGCCTGTGCTTGCCAGGCTGGAACAGGTCGCCGAACTGACCGAGGTAGACGAACTGCGCAACCTGGGATTCGCGGACGATTAACTGTGCGCCGCGCTTGATTTCGCGGTCCTCGTCCGGAAACCGGAAGGCCAGCGTGTCGCGCGAGTCATCGTTGAACTCGATGATCTCAATCAGTTCGCCCTTGATGATGTCCTTCAGGGCCATCGGTGGATATCCTCCCGATCCTCTTCTCGGCCGAAGGCCTCGACCTGAACAGTTGTATATTTCTGCGCATTGGCGGCGGGCGAATCGATTGTGTCGGTGTTCGGGGCGTTGGCCGCCGTCTATGTTTTCGGGTACGTCGTGGGTTCGCTGCTCGTCGAACGGGTCGACGAGGAATTCGGACTGGCGTGGGGCGTCATCCGGACGGTTGCCGGGCTCCTGCTCACGACCGCCGGTTTTCTCCTGTCGCTGGTGGTCTCGCTTCCCTGGTTCGTGGGGCCAGGTGCGCTGGTGGCGGCAGCGGTTGCAATTCGCAGGAGATCGATCCTTGCACCGCCGCACGTCGGGCGTCGATTCGACCTGGACGGCGTCGTTGCCGCCGGTCTGGTCCTCATCATCGTCTCGCCGATTCTCTTCACCGTGTTCTCCATGGCTCGGGGCGCCTTCCCGCCAGTCTTCTACAACATCGACACGGCCTATGCGCTCGAGAAGGTACACGCGCTGATCGCGGCCGCCACTTACCCCCCAGATTCGCTCAGCAACGTCGGCATACGTCGCACATACCACTACGGGACGCAGGCGATGGCGGCGCTGATCTCCCGGTCGTCCGGATTGCTCCCTCACCATTCGATGTTCGTGGTCGTGCTGCCGCTGCTGACCGCCGGCGTGCTGGCCGCCGCCGCAACTGCGGCCCGCTACATCAGTCCGGCCCTGCCACGCAGCGTCTCAGTTCCCCTCCTCCTTCTCTCGATCCCGACGCTGGCCAATCCCTTCTGGGGAAAGCTGGGCACTCAGTTGTGGAACGCGGTCTCGTCTTCAGAGCTATCGCTCGGTCAGATGATTGGAGAGTACGGGCTGTGGGGCATCCTCTCGAATGAGGGACCGAACGTCGGCGCCGATTTCGTGATTCTCGCCAGCCTGGCCGGCATTGCGGCCGCCTCGTCATGGGGATGGACGCTGCCGGCGTTCCTCATCGGCACCGCCATCCTGGTCAAGACGCCCACCGGCGTGGCGCTCGTCGCCGGTTTTGCCTTGATGGAAGCCTGGCGCGCCGCCTCCGCGAAAGATCTGCGGCCCTCGCCTCAGGCGCTGATGGCTGGCGCGACGTTCATCGCAACCGCCGTGATGTTTTTCCTGATTTCATTTGAATCCAACTTCCAGGTGGAAGCCTATCCCCTGTTTCATGTTCGCGAGATGGTCGGGCGCGGCCACGTTCCCGGCCTGGCGCTCGACGTCGTCTGGATGCTGCTGCCGGTGCTGATTGTGCTGAGCGCGGGCATCACCGATCCCGAACGGCGAAGCGCGCCTCTTCTGTGGCTGATCATCGCGCCGCTGATCGTCGTCAACGCGACGCGCATGGACAACACCCGCGCCGGAGGCGGCGGCACCGGCGACGACTGGTTCCAGATGCTCCATACGGTGCCCTTCTTCATCCACGCCTTTACGATCAGCCTGGCGAGCAGGCGCTGGGAACGGTTGGGACGGCGGCGGCGCGCGGCGTTCGTCCTCGTCCTGGCGTTGACAATCGGACCGGTGGCGGTGGCCGCCGCGCACTATTCCGTCCTGCTTCTCCGAGCTCCTGAAAGCGGCAACGACTTCGTCGACAACCGCTCGCTGGCCGCGGCGCTGACTGTCGTCCCGACCAAAGGGACCATCATTGTCACGAACGATCTGCGGTACCCGGCCGGGAACTTCACGCGTGACTACCGGCAGATGCAGATCCCGGCCATATTCGGGCATCAGGCCTTCGCCGTGAACTATGCGCACGAGGCGGTTGAGGAGCGGCGCCCGCTGCAGCAGCTGCTCCAGCAGCCGGCGTGGAGTGACGACATTCTCGACGCGGCAATGAAGTACAAGTGGACGCACCTTCTCGTGCGCAAGGATTACGCGCATCCGGATCGGATTCCGCTGAGGATGATCTTCGAGAACGAGTCGTACTCCGTGTTTCAATTTCCGTGACGTTCGGACACCATCCATTGACCAGGCTCGCCATCGCCCTCGCCGGCGTCACCCTCGCGCTCGGCCTTCGCTTTGGCACGTTCACGGCTGGCGGGGCAGATTCATACGGATACGTGAGCCAGGCGGACCTGTGGCTGAACGGGACGCTGATCATCGATCAGCCGTTGCATGACCAGGTCACGTGGCGATGGGCGAACTGGACCCTGTCGCCGCTTGGCTATCGGCCGGGTGAGACGGGCGGCACGATGGTGCCGGTCTATCCCCCCGGCCTTCCGCTGCTCATGGCAGCGTTCAAGCTCATTGGCGGCGACGTTGCCCTCTTCAGCGTGGTGCCGCTTCTGGGAGCGCTCACTGTCTGGCTGACCTACCGGCTTGGCCTCAGACTGGCGAGCCCGCCGATCGCGGCGCTCGCAGCCTTTGCCATGCTGGTGAGCCCGGTCTTCCTGTTTCACCTCGTATGGCCGATGAGTGATGTACCGGCAACCGCATGGTGGCTGGCGGCAATCGTCACGGCATTAGGCGGGTCTCCCTTGTCTGCCGTCCTGTCGGGACTCGCCGCAGCAGCGGCGATCCTCACGCGGCCGAACCTGTTTCCCCTGGCGGGGCTTGTACTCGGGCTGACGCTGGCGCACCACGGCTGGAACCGCGTGGGCCTCCTGCGCGCCACCGCATTCGCCATTGCGGCGTTGCCTGGCCCAATCGCCGTGGCCATCATCAACAATCATCTGTACGGGTCTCCGTTCGCCTCCGGGTATGGCACCGTCGAGACCATTTATGCCACACAGCATTTCGCCACGAACCTCCTGCAATACCCGATGTGGCTGGTCCAGACACAGACGCCGTTCATCCTGCTCGCCTTCGCTGCACCGCTCCTGTTGCGCCGGGGCGGCAACCCGGCCGCGTCCCGGCTGTCGCTGTTCGCGCTGATATTTTTCGGCGGCGTACTGCTGATGTATCTCTGGTACACCCCGTACCCTGATTGGACCTTTCTTCGATTTCTGTTGCCCGCCATTCCCCTGTTGCTGGTTGCCGCGGCAGCCAGCTTCGGCGAACTGGCGCCCTCGTCTCTGCGCAGACGACGGATCGCCTTTGCCCTCGTCACGATTGTTCTCGGGCTATCTGGTGTCTGGCAGGGGCGTGGCGCCTTCGGGTCCCAGGCATTCGAGGCACGCCACCAGGCCGCCGCACGCTTCGCGGCAGCGCTGCCCGCCAACGCCGTGTTCCTCTGTAACCAGCACAGCGGAAGCCTTCGCTATTACGCGAATCGACTCACGCTTCGATTCGAGTGGCTGGCTCCTGACGTCTACGTCACCGCGCTCGATCAGCTGCAGCAGTCTGGCCGGCCGGTATTCGTGGTACTCGACGACCGGGAACGAGAGAGCTTCAAAGCACGCTATTCAGCGGTAGCCGATGTTTCGTGGCTTGATCGTCAACCTGCATTGATCGCTGCCAACAGCGTGTATTTCTACCAGCTGCCATCGATCGAGCGGTGACGCACGACCGATCCTGCCGGCTTGCGACCGCCTTAGGCAGTCACCTGACGCGGCGCCTCCAGCACGCTGTTGAAAACGCGAGTGGGTACCTCCTGACGCACCTCTGCCAGCCGCGCAAGGGTAAACGAGGCGATCGACATCACCACGTCTCGAACCGCAATGTCGAGGAAGCCGGCCGCGGCGAGGTTGGCGGCAACGCCGAGCAGCCATGCGCTTGCCACGTACGCACCGACACGGGTCCAGCCGGCCAGGATCGCCGCGCCGACCGCGACCTCGATCACGCCGACAAGCGCCATGAACGTGTCAGTCGAAACTGGAAGCACCTGGGCGGCCAGTGGACTGACGTATGTGCTCCAGTCCGCCAGCAGATTGAAGAACTTGTCGAGGCCCGCGAGGGTTGCCGTCAGCCCAATACCGAAACGCAGTGCAGTCCACGGTGTGTTCAGTCTGGGATTCATGTCGATACCTCCTGCCCGATTGGAGGCTGGACACCGTGAAAGGTGACACGCCCGGGTGTGTGTCACCTTTCGGGGGCGGCGGACTCTAATAAGTAGGAGTGATGACAGATATGGCCATGACCAGCTCGGCGGTATCCGTGCAGGCTGACCACACAGACGAGGAAGTCGTCCAGCTGGTGCTCGAAGGGAATACCGCGCTGTTCGAGCTGTTGATGCGCCGGCACAACGAGCGTCTCTACCGCGCAGCCCGGGCGATTACCAGGGACGATCGTGAGGCCGAAGACGTCATGCAGCAAGCCTACGTCAACGCCTACTCGAACCTGCGGCAGTTCAACGGAGAGTCGCGATTCGCCACGTGGCTGACCCGCATTGCGATCAATGAAGCGCTGGGGCGTGTACGCCGGCGCGGCAAGTACGAGCCATTCGATGAGGGCTTTTTACATGTGGAGACGTTGATGCCCGGGATTCCCGCACCGAATCCTGAACGACAGGCGTTTACCGGTGAACTTCGCGAGCTGCTGGAATGGGCCATCGATGGCCTTCCGGACGGCGCGCGAGAGGTGTTTGTGCTCCGCGAGGTGGAGGGCCTGAGCACGGCTGAGGCGGCAGCGTCGCTGAGTGTGTCCGAGGATGTCATCAAAACCCGGCTCTCGCGAGCGCGCGCGGCGTTGCGCCGTTCGCTGCTCGAGCGCACGGGCGCAACCGCGTCAGAGGCGTTCCGGTTTTATCGCCCCCGCTGCGACCGGGTCGTCGCCGAGGTTCTGGCGCACCTCAGCAATCTCACGCCTGTCACCTTTTGACCGTCCGCCACTCTGATTAGGCAGGCCCGCGTGGCGCCTAAAAGGAGTGCGGACAATGCGACTCATCAGTGCAGCTTCGAT
>Ga0075421_100012214_pt1 | contig 10661 bp, 9 predicted proteins | sample SoiMetdeltSBSDD5_FD_75292 | JGI IMG/M metagenome (GOLD analysis project Ga0075421, IMG submission 75292) | Bulk soil microbial communities from a Populus tree surrounding site in Tennessee, USA - Soil MetaG P. deltoides SBSDD5 | ecosystem: Environmental > Terrestrial > Soil > Tree plantation...
ACCGGCGAGCCTCGTCGTCCGTACTGCCCAATGTGAGCGGGTCGTTGAAGCTACCGAGCTGAATCACCGACGCGCTGGAGATGCGCCGGTCGCTGAGTCGATCGGCCAGGATGTCTGCGCCCGCGACCGTGGCGGTCAGCGCGAAGGCGCCCGTGACGGTGAACAGCCCGACACGGGAGCGAAGCCATGGACCCGCACGAGAAGCGCGCGCGCGGCGACATGGGATGCGCAGCGGGTTCGTCACCCGTCGCCTCCAGGACGCTGATATGTAAGGGGCGGAGTTCAGTGAACGGCGTTCCGATCGTGAGCATCGCGAACGAACTGGCTACAGGTTTCCTCGTGAATCAGGGTATGTCAATGACGAAGTATGTGCCGGCGCATTGGGGGTAGTCGACTAACGTCGATCGAATCCAAAAAGCACGTCCCAGAAAGCCACCGTGGCGGGGCTGCCGAAGCAACCCCGCCACGGGCGTGCCACCCGACCGGCACGTCTATGTGGCCCTCCCCAGGGCGCTACCTACCAAAACGGAACCATTGCCGCCCGACCCAGCTGGGAAGTGTTGACATAGGACAGTCCAGTGGGCCCGTTCCAGAGGGCGACCGAGGTTCCGACCCCCACGGTGGCGTCGTTGACCTGCAGGTCAGAGCCGAGGGTGGCGACCACGCGCGAGGGCGCGAAGGCGACGCTGGGGTTCCGTTCACAGTGGGTGTCGGGTCGGCCGCCCGCACGACGGGCACGGCCGGCGCGCCGATCAGGCAGACCCCGATCGTGACGAGCGTGCTGCGCGTCATCCGGCCCCTTGTCACGTCGCTGATACGAGTGAAACTTTCGAAGATATTTCGATCAGTTCAGTCGGACAATAGGCCCGCGTAGCCGCGCGGTCAAGATGCCAGCCCGGGCCTAGCTTGGGCTCTGGCCGAGACAGACCTTCCGAGAATATTGCTTGGCTGTTTCGGTCGCCGCCCCGTGCCACGGAGCCCGACCCCGACCGCGGAGATCTTGGATGAAATCGTGAGCTACGGCCCCCGAAGATCATCCAAGATCTCTTGGCGGGTCGCTCGGCGGCCAGCACCGGTGGCCAGGACTCGAAGGTCCTAGTTGTTGGCGGGCGCGACCGAGATGTCGGCGAGCACCGAGCCCGGCTCGCGCTCCATCGCGAGATCACCGAGCGACACGATCCCGGCCGGGCGGTCGCCCTCGACGACGGGCAGCCGCCGGGCCGCGTTCTCGCGCATCAGCTCGGCCGCGCGGCTCACCGGCTCGTCCGGCTCGATCGTCACCAGATCCCGGGTAACGATCTCGCCGAGCCGGGTGGTGCGCATGTCGAGCCCCGCCGCCACCGCCCGCACCACGATGTCGCGGTCGGTGACGATACCGATCAGGCCGGTATTCTCCGCGACGAGCACATCGCCGATGTCGCGCTCCGCCATCGTGCGCGCCGCCTCCATCAGGGTTGCTCCGGGCTCGAGGCATACCGGGTTCGCCGTCATGACATCGCGTACGGTCGCCGCCATCGCGCTTCTCCTCTCCGGGGTGGACTTCTCCAGCCGTACCCTCGGGCGCGTGAAGTATTCCGACCGGCTCCTGGTGTTCTCCCGTACGGACGGCTTCCGCCACGAGTCGATCCCGGCCGGCGTGGCGGCGGTGCGACGCCTGGCCGGCGGACTGGGACTCGACGTCATCGCGACCGAGGACCCGGCCGACCTGTCAGCCCGCGGCCTGGACGGGTGCGCGGCGGTCGTGTTCCTCAACAGCATCGGCGACGTGCTCACCGACGACGCCCGGGCGGCGCTGACCGCGTACCTGCGCGCCGGCGGCGCCTTCGTCGGCGTGCACGCGGCCGCGGCCACCGAGCCCAGCTGGCCGTACTTCCGGGACCTCGTCGGCGCGCGGTTCGTCCGGCACCCCGACATCGCGCCGGCGATCGTTCGGGTGCTCGACCCGGACCATCCGGCGACCACCCACCTCGGTCCGGCCTGGCAACGGGTCGACGAGTGGTACGACTTCGATGCGCCGCCCGGCCCCGGCGCGCGGGTGCTGCTCACGGTCGACGAGTCCACCTACCCCGGTGGCGGCATGGGACCGGACCACCCGATCGCCTGGTGCCACGAGCACGACGGCGCACGCTGCTTCTACACCGCCGGCGGGCACACCGTCGAGGCGTACTCGGAGCCGTCCTTCCTCCGCCACCTGCGCGGCGGGCTCGCCTACGCGACCGGCCTCGACGCGACGAGGCGAGACGGACTCGACCTGCGGCCCGGGCCCGGGTCGGGCACAGTTGACCCATGGTGATCCCGGTCCACGACGTGAACCCCGTGCGCCGCACGCCGTGGGTCACGTACCTGCTGATATTCCTGAATGTCGTGGTCTTCCTGCTGACGCCGGCCGCCCAGACGGCGGGAGTCGTCGAGCCCACGCTGGCGCAGATCTGCCAACAGGAGGCGTTCTACGACCGGTACGCTGCGGTTCCGACCGAGATCATCCACAATAAACCGTCGCCGGTCGCGCCGACCGGTGAGGTGGGGCAAGGCCCGGCCGGCCCGGGCTGCATCGTCGAGCCGCGTCAGCACGAGAAGATCCCAGCGCTATCCGTGCTGTTCTCGATGTTCCTGCACGGCGGCTGGCTGCACCTGCTCGGCAACATGCTGTTCCTGTGGGTCTTCGGCAACAACCTCGAGGACCGCTTCGGCCGTCTGGGCTTCCCGCTGTTCTACCTGTTCTGCGGGTATGTCGCGGCCTACGGCTTCGCCCTGTTCAACGCCAACGAGACCGCGCCCGTCATCGGCGCGTCCGGCGCGGTCGCCGGTGTGCTCGGCGCGTATCTCGTGCTGTGGCCCCGGGTACGTGTGTGGAGTCTCGTGCCGATCCTCTTCTTCATCCCGTTGCGGCTGCCGGTGTGGCTCGTGCTGGGGATGTGGTTCGCGATCCAATGGGTGTACTCGGTCGGGATAGCGGTCTCGGACGCGGGATCGGTGGCGTACCTCGCGCACGTGATCGGCTTCGTCGCCGGTCTCCTCGTGGCGTTGCCCCTGCGCCGGCCCGCCCAACCGCGCTACGAGGTCCGCCGGCGCTGACCGACCGTCAACGCACGAGCCGCCAGGCGAGCTCGACCCGCAGCAGGTCGGGGTTGGCGTCCAATGTGGCCGGATGCAAATTGAGCGCGGGGAGCTGGCTGCGGTAGGCCTCGATGGCGTGCCGCTTGCGTTTCACGCCGGTATCGTCGGCGTGGATGATCTCGCGTTGCAGCGGCATTCCGGTGAGCCCCTGGGCGCGCATCTCCGCGTCGAGGAAGGCGGCTCCGTTGCGGTAGGGCTCGGTCGCCCCGTTCACGGCCCAGGACGGCCAGCCGAACGTCACCACGTACGGGAAGTCGGCGTAGAGGAACACGGCGAGATGCTCGAAGTCGGCGACCGCGGCGAGGCCCGCGGTCCGGGTGGCAACGTGGTCGGGGTGCCCGCCGATGCCGGCCGGCAGCCACACCGCGTCGATGTCCACATCGCTTTCGATCATCTCGGCCAGCGTGGAGGCGATGGCGTCGGTGTCCGCGCGGGGCGTCTTTCGGTACTGCGAGTCCAGATAGTGCAGTCGAACGGCCGGCACACCGCCGAGGCGTCGCATCGCCTCATCGTCCTCGCCGTGGCGCTCCAGCATCCGCGTGGCCGAGTCGGTGGCCCCGGTGTAGGCGTCCCACGACGTCAACCCGACCGACGGCGACGGAGTGCCCGCGAAGACCGTCACGACCGTCGCCGCGCCCGGTCGGAGGCGGTGGCTCGCGGAGAGCACTGCGTCATCGAGATGGGCCGACACGAACAGCGCGTGACCGGGCCGGTCCGGCTGGGACTCTGCGCTCGCCAACGCATCAACCTCGGACGCCACGCGCGCAATCTAGCACCGGGCCGGTTCGGCTACGTACCCTGACGCCGTGGCTCACGTGGAGGTCTGGCTGATCCGGACCGACCTGCCGGACGCCGTGGTTGACGACCTCGCCGGCGCGCTCGACGACGCCGAACGTGGGCGCGCCGCGACCTTCACCGAGCCGGCCGACCGCCGTCGGTTCACCGCCGCCCACGCCGCGGCCCGGCTCATCGCGGCGGAGTGGGTCGGCGTGCCGCCTTCCGCCCTCCGCTGGGGCCGCGGTCCCGATGGCAAGCCTCACCTCGTGGACAGCGACCTCCAGACCAACCTGTCGCACTCCGAGGACGTCGCCGTGCTGGCCGTCACCCGCGGGCCCGCGGTCGGCGTCGACATCCAGTGGCTCTCTCCGGACCTCGACCCGTTGCGCATGTCGGCGCGCTTCTTCCGACCGGCGGAGGCCCGCTTCGTCGCGGCCGTCGACGGCCCGGCGCGGCTGCGGCGCTTCGTCGACCTGTGGACGCGCAAGGAGGCGTGCGTCAAGGCGTGGGGTGGCCGCCTCGGGCCGGGGCTGCGCCTGCCCGTCCACGGCCGGGTGGTGCGCGACCCCGGCGGCGTGATCCCAGGCGAGTTCCGGCTGCGGGGTGTGCCAGTGCCGGACGGCTTCCGGGGCGCGGTCGCCCTGCACGCCAACGCACCCTTCACGCTCGCGGTGCATCGGTGGAAGCCGCCGGCGGCACGGGCTCGCGGCGACGTCAGTCCATCCGAAGGCGGTAGCCCCGCTTGACGACCGTCTGCACATAGTCGGCCGCACCGAGCGCCGTGCGTAGCCGCGCGACCGCCATCTCGACGGCGTGCTCGTCGCTGCCGCGCGGAAGGGCCGCGAGAAGCTGGGCCCGGCTGAGCACCCGACCGGGCACCTCGGCCAGCGAACGCAGCACCGCCATCGGAGCCTGACCCAGCGGCCGCAGGCGTCCGTCGACGACGGCCGCGTGGCCGCGCAACGTGACGTCCCGGCCGGCCACCCGAAGCGTCGGCGCCCGCCGCGGCAACTCCTCGACGAGCATGTGGGCCAACGCACCGAGGCGGGCGCGCGCGGGCTCCGCCGCCGGAACGCCCAACCGGCGCAGCGGTGCCGCCGTCACCGGGCCGACGCAGGCCGCGAGCACATCGCCGCGCAGTGCCGCGATGACCTCGTCACGCTGGGACCCGGCCACGGCGAGCACGGCCTCGACCGCCGGCGCCGACGTGAACGTGACCGCGTCGATGAGGCGGCCGATGACCGCGTCCACCAGCCGCCGCACGGAACCGGGATCGGCCGGCGGCACCCACCGATAGACCTGGACGTCCACCACATCGGCGCCGGCCTCGCGCAGCGCGTTCACGAAGTCCGGCTGGTCCTCACCGTGCAGCTGGACCGCGACGCGCTGACCGGAGACGCCCCGCTCGAGCAGGTGGGCGAGCACCTCGTCGCAGCACTCGGACTCGGGCGACCAATCCTCGGCCAGGCCGGCCGCCCGGATCGCGCCGCGCGCCTTGGCGCCGCGCGCGATGACGTAGGCCTGCCCGAGCGACGCCCGCAACCGGTCCGCGAGCCCCCAGCCCTCGGCGGCTTCGAACCAGCCACGGATGCCGATACCCGTTGAGGCCATGACGACGTCGGGTGCGCGGTCGGCGAGGGACCGCGTCTGGGTCAGCAGCTCGGTGTCGTCCGCGATCGGGATGATGCGTAGGGCGGGCGCCATGATCACCCGGGCGCCGCGCCGCTCGAGGAGCGCGGCCAGCTCCTCGCGGCGACGATCGGCCGTCACGCCGACGGTGTAGCCGGCCAGCGCCATCCCGAGATCGGCGCTCAAAGCGATCACCCCGCGGACCGGGAAGGAGTGGTAGCTTCCGAGATCCGGTTTGCTCTAACCTCGACCTGGCCGCCGCGGCAGCGCACCGGGTGGGTGCGAAGGGCGAGCGTCGGATCGTCCAGGCAGCGCCCGGTCCGCAGGTCATACACCTGCCTGTGCAGCGGGGACGACACGGTGGGCGCGTCACCACGGCTGCCGACGATGCCCCGCGACAGCACCGGCGCGCCGGAGAAGGGGTCCAGGTTGTCGACCGCGTAGAGCCGGCCGTCATGTGTGCGGAACACCGCGACCTGCGCTCCGTCGATCAGGGCCGCCACGCCACGCTCCGGCAGGAGGACGTCGTACGGACAGACCGCGGTCCACGCGGGGGACGTCATCGCGGCATCCCCAGGAGCACCGGCTGGCGGCCGCTGCGCGCCGGCACCGGCTGGCCCCGCTCGACCTCGAACGTGATCGTCGGGTCGGGTACGTCGGGTGCGTTCACGAACGAGACGAATCTGGTCAGCCGGTCAGGATCGTCCACAGTGGCTCTCCATTCGTCTACATAGGTCTCGACGTGCCGGGCCATCGCCGCGTCCAGCTCGCCGGCGATGCCCAAACAGTCGTCGATGATGACGCTCCGCAGGTAGTCGAGTCCGCCCTCCATCTCCTCGATCCACGCCGCGGTCCGCTGCAACCGGTCGGCCGTGCGGACATAGAACATCAGGAACCGGTCGACCGTTCGTACCAGATCCTCCGTGGACAGATCGTTCGCGAGCAGGTCCGCGTGGCGGGGCCGGAAGCCGCCGTTGCCTCCGACATAGAGGTTCCAGCCCTGCTCCGTCGCGATCACGCCGAAGTCCTTGCCCCGCGCCTCGGCGCACTCCCGCGCACAGCCCGAGACCGCCGCCTTGACCTTGTGCGGCGACCGAAGGCCCCGGTACCGCAACTCCAACGCGATCGCGAGACCCACCGAGTCCTGCACGCCGTACCGGCACCAGGTCGACCCGACGCACGACTTCACGGTGCGCAGCGCCTTCCCGTACGCGTGACCCGACTCGAACCCGGCGTCGACCAGCCGCCGCCAGATCCGGGGCAACTGCTCGACCCGAGCGCCGAAGAGGTCGATCCGCTGCCCGCCGGTGATCTTCGTGTACAGCCCGAAGTCGCGCGCGACCTCGCCGATGACGATGAGCTTGTCGGGCGTGATCTCCCCACCCGGGATGCGCGGGACGACCGAGTACGTGCCGTCCCGCTGGATATTGGCGAGGAAGTGGTCGTTCGTGTCCTGCAGCGTCGCCTGCTCGCCGTCGAGGATGTAGCCGTTGCCGTTCGAGGCGAGGATCGACGCGACGACCGGCTTGCAGATGTCGCAGCCGCGGCCGCGCCCGTGCTCGGCGACGAGCTGCGAGAACGTGCGGATGCCGGTCACCCGAACGATGTCGAACAGCTCGCGCCGGCCGTGGCCGAAGTGCTCGCACAGCGCCCGCGACATCGCGACACCGGCATCGGCGAGCAACGACTTCAACAACGGCACGCAGGAACCGCACGTCGTGCCGGCCCGCGTGCACGCTTTCACCGCCGCGACGTCGTGGCACCCCCGTTCCCGGATCGCCGTCACGATGGTCTGCTTGTCGACCGCGTTGCACGAGCAGATGAGCACCGCATCTCCAAGTGCGCCGCCCGCCCCGCCCGCCGCGAGAAGCTCCAGCGGCGGCGCGGGCAGCGGACCGCCGAGGCACGCGCGCAGCCGCGGATAGGCGCCGGCGTCGCCCACGAGCACGCCACCCAGCAGCGTCTGGGCGTCGTCGGAGAGCACCAGCTTCGCGTAGACCCGCGTCGCTGGATCGGTGAAGGTCACGTCCAGCGGCCCGGTCGTCTGCCCGAAGGAGGCGACATCGACGCCGAGCAGCTTCAGCTTCGTGGACGTGTCACCCATGACGAACGTCGAGTCGCCACCCGCGAGGCGGTCCGCCACGACCTCCGCCATCGCGTACCCGGGCGCGACCAGCCCGTACACGCGACCACCGACCTCGGCGCACTCGCCAATGGCGTAGATGTGTTCGTCGCTGGTGCGACAGGTCTCGTCGACGACGATCCCGCCCCGGGAGCCGACGGCGAGGTCGGCCGAGCGGGCGAGATCGTCCCGTGGGCGCACGCCGGCCGCGAACACGACCAGGTCGGTCTCGATCACGCCGCTGTCCTCGAAGACCACCCGGCGCACGCGGTCGCGGCCGACCATCCGGGCGGCACATCGTCCGGTGTGGACGTTCACGCCGAGCTCGGAGATGTGGCGGCGGAGCATGGCGCCGCCCGCCTCGTCGACCTGCAGCGGCATGAGCCGCGGCGCGAACTCCACGACGTGCGTGGTCAGACCTAGCCGCCGAAGCGCCCCGGCCGCCTCCAGCCCGAGCAGCCCTCCGCCAATGACCACCCCGATGCGGCACGTCGCGGCGAACGCGGCCAGCGCCTCGAGGTCGTCGATTGTGCGGTAGACGAAGCACCCGGCTAGGTCGCGGCCGGGCACCGGTGGCACGAACGGGTACGAGCCCGTCGCCAGGACCAGCCGGTCGTATCCGTAGTCCCCGGAGTCGGTGACAACCCGCCTCGCTGACCGGTCGATCTCGTGCACCGGTTCACCTAACCGGACGGTCACGTCGGCCGGCGGAGCCAGATCCAGCGGTACCGCCTCGAACCACGACGAGAGGCGGACCCGGTCATAGGCCGCGCGCCGCTCCTCGGCCAGGACCGTGACCTCGTGACGACCCTCGGAGTCGCGCTGGCGCAGAGCCTGCGCGAACCGGTGCCCCACCATGCCATAGCCGACGACGACGATCCGACTCATGCGGGCACTTCCTCGATTGTGGACAGCCAACCCTGGATCCCCTCGACAGCCGACAGGCACGTGCCGCAGCCGGTCGCGGCCCGCGTCCGGGCCGAGAGCCCGGCGACCGACCGGACACCGTCGCGCCAGCAGGCGACGAGCGCACCCTTCGTGACGGTGTTGCACCGGCACACGATCGCGGCGTCGGGAATGAGGGCGGGGGAGCCGCCGGGCTCGGCCGGGCTCGCGACCGGACGCCCGAGGAGCAGGCCACGCAGGTCCGCCGGCACCTGGCCGCCCCGGTCGAAGAGCTGGATCACCATCCCCACGGTCGGGTTGTCGCCCAGCAGAATCGCGCCGACCAGGCGTTGGTCGCGGACCACGAGCTTGGCGTAGGTGCCGCGGGTGGGATCGGTGAATGTGACCTGCTCGCCCGCCAGTTCGGTCGACTCACCCATCGCCGCGAGGTCGATGCCGGCCGCCTTGAGCCGCGTCACCGGCGGGGTCGGCCGGTAGCGGGCGAGCGGCCGCGCCCCGGTGACGACGTCGGCCACGACCCGGGCCTGCTCCCAGGCCGGTGCGACCAGGCCGCCGACCACGCCGTCGTGCTGGGCGCAATCGCCGAGCGCGAAGATGGCACGGTCGCTGGTGCGCATCCGATCGTCGACGACGATGCCGCGTTCGACCATCAGCCCGGCGTCCTCGGCAAGCCGGGTTTCGGGACGCACCCCGCACGCGACCACGAACAGGTCGGCCGGCCGGCACCGCCCGTCGCCGAGGACGACCTCCACTCCGCCCGGCCCGGATCGCACCTCGGCCGTGGCCACGTCCAGCTCCACGCCGACGCCAAGACCGGACAGGGTGGTCACGAGGACCGCGCTCGCCGCCGGGTCCAGCTGGCGCTCCATGAGGTGACCGACCGCGTGCAGGACGGTCACCGCGAGCCCGCGGCCGGCGAGGCCACGCGCCGCCTCCAACCCCAGCAGCCCGCCGCCCAGCACGAGGGCGCTACGCGCGCCCGTGGCCAGGTCCACAATGCGGCGGCAGTCCTCGAGCGCGCGGAACGCCGCGACCCGCGGCGCCAGACCGCCGTCGTCGTGGACCAGTCCCTTGATCGGTGGTAGCCAGGCGCGGCTGCCGGTCGCGAGGGCCAACCGGTCATAGTGGACGGTCGAGCCGTCCGAGAGGGCGACCACCCGCTCCGCCCGATCGATCCGGATGGCCTCGACACCGAGCCGAACGTCGACCCCGCGTCCAGACGCCTCGGCGAGCAACACGTCGGCCTCACGGACCTTGCCGGCCACGAGGCTCGAGAGCAGGATCCGGTTGTATGCGCGAACCGGCTCCGCCCCGACGACCGTCACGTCACCCCGCGGCTGGCGGGCCCGAAGTTCGGAGACCAGGCGAGCGCCCGCCATCCCGTACCCGATGACGACGATCCTCGTCCTCATTGCGCGCGCTCCAGCCGGGCGGCGCACACCTTGAACTCCGGCATCCGCGACGTCGGGTCCAGCGCGTCCAGCGTCGCCGAGTTGGCCCGGGCCGGGCCCGACCAGTGGAACGGGACGAAGAGCGTGTCGGGCCGGATCGTGTCGACCACTCGGGCCGGCGCCTCGACGGTGCCCCGGCGGCTGATCACCCGTACCAGGTCCCCATCCACAATCGACAGTCGTGCGGCCGCGTCGGGATGCAGCTCGACGAACGGGCCGGGAGCCGCTCGGCGCAACGGAGCTATGCGGCGCGTCTGGGCTCCTGACTGGTAGTGGGCGAGCACGCGTCCGGTCGTGAGATAGAAGGGGTACGCCGCGTCCGGCGCCTCGATGACCGGTCGGTGCTCGACCGCCACGAACCGGGCCCGACCGTCCAGGGTCGCGAAGTGCTCGGCGAACAGCCGCGGCGTGCCGGGATGTTCGGGGCTCGGGCACGGCCAGAACACGCCGTCCTCGGCGTCGACGCGCTGCCAGTCGATCCCGGCGTAGTCCGCCGGGCCGCCAGCGCTCGCGCGGCGCAGCTCGGCGAACGTCGCCTCCGGCTCCGCCGCGAACCGCCCAGCACCGAGGCGGCGACCCAGCTCGGCGAGGATCTGAAGGTCGCTCCACACGCCGGCGGGCGGAGGCCGCAACGCCCGGCGGCGGATGACCCGCCCTTC
>Ga0075421_100012215_pt1 | contig 10661 bp, 7 predicted proteins | sample SoiMetdeltSBSDD5_FD_75292 | JGI IMG/M metagenome (GOLD analysis project Ga0075421, IMG submission 75292) | Bulk soil microbial communities from a Populus tree surrounding site in Tennessee, USA - Soil MetaG P. deltoides SBSDD5 | ecosystem: Environmental > Terrestrial > Soil > Tree plantation...
TTGCCCCGCGTCGCGAAGTTCTCGATGCTGCCTTGCGCCAGGAGCCCGGCCGGTACCGACAAAAGCGTTTGCTCGACCGTGCGAAGCCGTATCGATCGCAGTGTGATGTCCTCGACCCACCCCTCGCGATCGGACAACCGGCAATAGTCTCCGACTGCAAGCGCATGGTCGGTCAGGATGAAGATGCCTCCAAGCAGGTTCTCGACCGTCTTCTGCGCGCCGAGGGCGAGCGCCACACCGACGATACCGACGCCGGCAAGTGCAGTCGTGAGGTCGAGTCCGGCCACCGACAGCAGACCGAACACCGCCAGCAGCGCCACGAACACCTTGACGACGCGTTCGCCAAGTGCGATGAGCGAGCGCGTGTCGGAGCGCCCACGCCGCAGCGCCATGAGACGCGCCTGCCGGCAGCTGATCGAGATCAGACGCCAGACCAGCATCGCGACGGTGAAGATGGCGATCGCCAGCCCCACACGCGCGTACGCCAGCCGGGACGTCAGGCTGAACCCAACCACCCGAATCGCACTGAGATGGATGGCGAGCGTCAGGCCGATGACAAGGGGCCACCGCAAGCTGTTCCAGCCCGCCAGGAATACAGCGCGGCGAGTGACGTCTGCGATGCGCTGGCGCCCCATCGCCGCGACGAGGGCGGTCAGCGGCCACAGCACGAGGATCGGAACGAGAATAGACGCGGCCCACAGGGTCCACTGCGCCAGGGAGAGTCCGAAATACGACCGCTCGAGGAGCGTCGCGGGCATGACACTTTCGAGCCAGGTGGCTTGCTGCTGGCGCTGCAGTCTGGGTACGCGCGCGAGCGACTCTGATGAAAACAACCAGATGGAACCGCCCGCGGGCTCGGCGACCCGAGTAAGGAACAGATCGACCGACGTGTCCCCGATGACCAGCGGAAGACGTTCGCGGTCAGGCGGCAGGCCATCGGCAAGATCGCCGGTCGCGGCCCGGCTCATGGCGGTCAGCGGCCGCGTGTAGTAGCGGTCGAGCAGATCGCTCAGATCGCGTGCCAGCGTCTCGAGCTGCTGCTCGCCTCGTCCGCCTGCCTGAAGGAACTGGGCCGCCACAGCGAATTCACCGCGTTGGGCCGCGGTGCTGAAGCTGGTGATCGTGCCGAACGGCGAATCACGTCCCAGAGCGTCTCGCTCGGCTGTGGTGGGTTTGCCCGGCGATGGCGCTCCTGGTACCTGCGCCGCCGTCGTCGTGCCGAGGGCGAGCAGCAACGTACACACCGCGGCGGCACAGTGACGAACCCAGGTCCGGGCCACGAAATCCCGTGATCTGACGAGAGCCGCGTCAGCCATTGGCGCAAACATTTGGCGGCAAAACGATTGTTGGCGCACGGGTGTCGGGTGCGCCGTGCACGCTGTGTACCAGGCGACTGCCAGCGGACGAAATCCTCAGCCGCTGATGGCGCGAAGACGAGGTTCGCCTAACGGGCACCCGCCATCCGGTGAAACAGGCGGCGTCGGTCCGCTTCGAAGTGATAGATCTTCGCCACCTCGATGCGTTTGGCGAGGGAACTGCAAACGGCGACGGCGAGCAACATGCCGAGTATCGGGCCTGCCCAGTAGATCCACCATCCGTCCCAACGTCCGGAGATCAACGCTGGACCGAACGTGCGCGCGGGGTTGGTGCTCGTACCAGAGATATGCGCTTCCAGCGGGACCATGACGGCATAGAGGAACGGAATCACGAACGGCGTGTAGGGACGCAGGTGGCGAAACCCGAGGAAGATGCACAAGGTCGCGATCAGGCCGAACGTCGTGACGGCCTCACCCATCAGGACGACGACCGTGGAGTATTCCTTGCCAGGAACCGTCGCACCGAACGCGACGCTGTGGCCCATCGATCCCCAGGCGAGTAGCGGCAGCGCGCCAAGTGCCGCGCCAACCAGTTGCGCGACGATGTAGCCGGTGGCGGCTCGCAGGTCGAGCTTACGCATCATCCAGAAGCCGAGGGTGACGGCGGGGTTGATGTGTGCGCCGCTCTCCTTGCCGATTCGCGACACGGCAATCGCCGAACCGATGGTCCCGAAGAGCAGGGCGGTCAGGGTCATCCGCAGGTGTTCGTTCGGGATCCATGTCAACAGGGGACTTCCGTCGCCGAACATGACAATCACCACGGACAGGCCACCCAGGACGAGCAGCCCCGTTCCAATGAGTTCGGAGAAGAAAAGTCGCCAGCGGACTCGCCAGTCCCGTGCCGTTTCCCGATCCATCCCGTCAACTCCCAATTACCAATTCCCAAATCCCAACCACTTCCAATTTCCAACTCCCAAAGGCTTCCAATTTGGGGACTTGGGAGTTGGGGGTGGTTGGAAGTTGGGCGTTGGAAGTTGGAAGTTGAGCCGTCAGGCGGCCGTCACGTCAAAAACGTGATATCCCCACGGCGGCAAATCCAGGTAGAGACCTCGCACCTCGAGGTCGGGGCTATCCCGATCGAAGGTGTGCGAGCCCATCAAATCCTTGAACCTCACGTGGCGAGTGCCAGGCGGCGGCAGCCGAACGTAGCACTGGCTCTGGTTGCCCGCGTAATTCACGACCACGAGTCGCCGCTCGCCGTTCTTCCCCGTCCACATCGACGCGAAATAACAATCCGACGTCCAGTTACCGTCCCACGCGGGAGTGCATTCGAGCAGGCGCCACTCGCCGTCGCGGACGGCCGGCGTGCGCAGCACCGCGAGCAGCCGGTCGTAGAACTGCTGGAGGGCGGTATCAGTGGGTTCGTGTGGCGCACGAACGAGATGCGGTGAAATGCGCTTTCTGCGGCCTTCGAACTGACCTTGATGAAAGAACCGTAGGCCGGGCGACAGATAGGTGACGATGGCAGCGGCCTGATGCATGTCGGGTGCGAACGTGGCGGCCGCCCGCGGCTCGTCATGGTTCTCCATGAAACGCGCCAGCTTGTCCTGGTAGTCGAGGCCGGCGAACAGATGCTCGCGCGCCGGCCGCGCATGGCCTTCGCGCAGGCGATCGTAGAGTCGCTTGTCGTACGCGTAATCGAAGCCTTGCTGCTGCATGGTCCATTCAAGGTCCCAATAGACTTCGGCCATGAAACAGAATCCCGGTACCCGGTCGCGGACACACTTGGTCGTATCGGGCCAGAAGAGCGGAGCACGCCGGCCCCAGGTGCGCTCGAACACCTCGGGCAGCACCAGCATCGCCATGTCACACCGCACACCGTCGCACTGCCCGGCGATCCTGAGCAGTTCGCCGCGCATCGCCGCCTGGGTCGCCGGATTACCGTAGTCAAGCTGCAGCGTATCGGGCCAGCCGGAGAAGTACGGGTCGCGCCCGTACGCCAGCACCCGGTCGCCATGGCGCAGCGTGATACGTGTGTAGTTCTGCGGCTGCTCCGCCAGCAGGGACTCGGTCCCGCCGACGAAGTACTCGGAATGTTCATCAACCCAGGGATGATCGGGTGCGGTGTGATTCGGCACGAAGTCGAGCATCAGCCGCAGACCCCGATCGCGCAATCGCTTCCGAATCCGCGCCAGCGCCGCGTCGCCGCCCAGACCCGGATGCACCGTGTAACCGGTGATCGCGAACCCCGAGCCGGCGATGTCGTCCTCGCGCAGGTCGGGAAGCGTCTCGTGAAACTCGTGGCGCCATTCCGGATTCGCGCGTGAAATTCGCTGCGCCACAGCACCAGTGCGCCACACGCTGAGGAGCCAGATCCAGTCGAAACCCCGCGCGGCGAGGCGATCGAGCTCGTCATCGGGCACGTCGTCGAGCGTCGCGGTCCGGCCGAGCGTCTGCGACAGCTGCGTCAGCCAGACGCGCGTATTGATCTGGTAGAGCGAGGGGTAGCGGGGCGTCTCCATATCAGCCAATCACTCCCTTGAACACGCTGAGGTCGCCTGCAGCGAGGCACGTTCCGTGCCAGGCCTAATGGCAAAGGAATGACGACAGACACGGGGGACTTACCGGGGCCGGTAACGGTGTTCGCTCTCGAACCGTTGGGAGGCTCCTAGTGCGTTTCTGGAGATCGGCGTTGTCAGCAGCGACCTGACATGTCTGATTCAGACGGCCGCGAGCCGTTGGCTATTCCGGTGGATTCAGGCCGCACGACGACGGGAACGCGGGGCGTCAACATCGGCCCCTTGGCGACGATCATCGCGCGCTCGATCACATTGCGCAGCTCACGGATGTTTCCGGGCCACGAGTATTGCTGGAGTTCGAGCAGACTCTCGCGCGAGATCGATTCGATAGTCCGGCCGATGCGAGGTGACAGTTCGTCGATGAATTTCCAGGCCAGCGCCGGGATCTCGCCGACTCGCTCGCGCAGGGGAGGAATCCTGATCGGAAAGACGTTCAACCGATAAAAGAGATCCTCGCGGAACGTTTTGTGCCTCACGTCCGCTTGGAGATCGCGGTTCGTCGCGGCAATGATGCGGACATCGATCTTGAACGATCGGTTGCTGCCGAGCCGCTCGATCATGCGCTCTTCCAGCACCCGCAGCAGTTTGACCTGGACTTCGAGCGACACCTCGCCGATCTCGTCGAGAAACAGCGTCGACCGGTCGGCGAGCTCGAATCGACCGATCTGTCGGGCCAACGCGCCAGTGAAGGCGCCGCGCTCGTGTCCGAACAGTTCGCTTTCGATGAGCGTGGTGGGAATCGCGGCGCAGCTGACGCGGATCATCCGCCGATCTCGCCGGGAGCTGGCATTGTGAATGGCCTGAGCCAACACCTCCTTGCCCGCGCCCGTTTCGCCCAGCAGCAGCACCGTCGCATCGGTCGGCGCCACCTGGTGCGCTTTATCGAGGACACTGCGCATCGCATCGCTGCGTGAGACGATCGGGCCGCTGCTGTGGCCTCCGGCGATCTCGCGTCGTCCGACGGCGTCGTGATCTCGTTCCATTGTGCAAGCGGTGGAACTCATGACTGGCTCCACGAAACGTATCCTTCCCGGTCGCGTCGACGCTGTCTACTTCTGCACACAGACGTCGGGCCGAGCGATGCTCGGCCGAATGTGTCTGGCCGATGTCAATGAAGCGTAGACGCGCGGTTCCGGTGAATCTACTGGACGTTGGTGCAGTGCCCTTTGGATCAGCGGACGGATTGATGCGCGATGGATGCGAGGAGCGAGAGGATGGTTTCGGAGCTGAATGGTTTCAACAGGAACGCTTCGCAGCCTGCCTGCTGCGCCCGTTCGTGGATGGCGTCAGCCCTGTTGCCGGTAGTGATGATGATCGGCACCTCAGAGTTTTCGCAGCGCACGGTCCGCTGGAGATCGATGCCCGACATGCCGGGGAGTTGCACGTCCACGATGAGGCAGAGCCAGTCCCGACGCGGCGGCGCCGAAAGGAACGTTTCGGCGCTGTCGAATAAGGCGGGCTCGAACCCGCCTGCCTGCAGCAATCGGCCGATCGCGTGACGCGAGATCTCGTCGTCTTCGATGACCGCTACCGGCCCCGCTCTACGTGGTTCGTCCAGCATCTCCCGACGCGTATCGTATTGTTGTTACGCCGCGACGACTACTGTCCTTTCGTTCAGGACGTCGGCTTCGTCGGATCGATGCCGAGCTCGACGGCCAGTCTCGCCATCTCCGCCATCGAACTGACCTCGAGCTTCTCGAAGATGCTCGCCCGGTGCAGCTTGATCGTCCGTTCGGTGATCTGCAGATCGGACGCGACCTGCTTATTGAGCTGGCCGCTGATCAAATGAACGAACACCTCGCGTTCGCGTGGGGTCAGTCGCTCGTACCGGCTTCGTAGCGTGTCCTGATGGGCACGCGCGGCACGGGAGGCGCTGTCCTGGGCGAGCGCCCGTGAGATCGCGGCGAGCAGCACGTCAGCATCGACGGGCTTGGTGAGGAAATCGACAGCGCCGCGCTGCATCGCGCGCACGGTGTCCGGTATCTGCCCGTGTCCGGTCATGAAAATGATCGGGAGGAGCACTGCGCGCTCGGCCAACGCGACCTGGATGTCGAGGCCGCTCGTGTCCGGCAGTTGGACGTCGAGGATGATGCAGCCCGCCACATCCGGCTCGAGATCCGTCAGGAAATCGCGAGCGCTGGCGTACGTGCGAACGGTGAACCCGGACGCCGTGAGCAGCCGTGCCGTCCCGTTTCGAGCGAGATCGTCATCATCGACGACGTGAACGATAGGGGGAGTCACGACTCGAGTCACGCTTTTTACCGTCGCAATGTCAGATCGATCGCAAGCTGGCGCGAGGCACCCGGACGACCCCCGAACGCGGCCGGCGACGTGCCGAACGTCGCCATGATGTAGTCAGTATTGGTCAGGTTGCGCGCGTAGGCACCGACCGACCAGCGCCGATGGCTGGGTCCGTATTCGACGCGGCCGCCCAGGAGAAGGTAGGGCCCCTGCCGCTGGATGTCGTCGTTGAACGGCGTGTAGAACACGGTTGATTGCGACGTGGCATCAGCCGTAAGCGAGATCAGGCGCGACCCGCGGAGAATGGTGCTCCACTCGACCCAACCGCGGCCGGCGAATTCCGGCGCGTTGTTCAACCGATTGCCGGCCACATCCCCGGTGATGCCCCCGATGCCAACCGCGATATAGCGATCGTAGGTGGCGCTGAGCCAGGTGTAATGGCCGCCGGCGTTGACACCGCGACCGAGTCTGGCGGCTCCCTCAATCTCGATCCCCCGGACGGTAGCTGCGGCGGCGTTCCTGATGTCGAACACCCCGATGCCGATTGGCGTTTGGACCTGCAGGTTGGTGTAGTCCATGTTGAAGGCCGCCACGTTGAGCCGCGCGCGCCCGTTGCCGAGTTCCGTCTTGAGCCCTCCCTCATAGCTCCACGCCCACTCGGGCGCGAAGCTTCGCTCCGCCACCGGGGAAGACCAGTTGAACCCACCGCTTTTAAAGCCCTTCGTCGCCGAGGCGTAAGCCATCGCGCGCATCGGGAGCGTCACTTCGATCCCGAACTTCGGCGTCCACGCCGCGTGAGTCACCGAATCCTGATACGCGTAGCCCGTGCCGGCCAGCAGCATCGGCGGCGTGTCGAGCGTGTAGCGCCCGCCGGCGTTGTCGATGCTCTTTCGTTCGCGGCTGTATCGCAGCCCAAAGATGCCCGCAAGCCTCGACGTGATATCGATCGTTGTCTCTCCAAAGACTGCGGCGCTCCGGGTGTCGACCTGCGGATCCAGCAGCGTCTCGGTTCGGGTCTGCGGCAAAGTCGCATGCACCGTCTGGTGATCGCCTTCGTCCATCAGGAAGGTGCCGGCAATCCAGTGGATGCGCGTCGCGCCATGCGTGATGGTGACCTCCTGCGACCACTGGTGCTGCAGTTCGCGGTTATGTGTCACGAGCAAATCGAGCTCCGTTACATCGGCGTCTACGAGGAACTCGTTGTCGAGCCGCCGCCAGGCGGTCAGGCTGACCAGGCTCGTTGACGGCGTAAGCATCGCCGTCAGACGAGCGCTGCTGCCGTACTGCAGCACGCGCGCCGAGGCGAGAGTCGAGGCGCGGACGTCGTGGAGATCCGGCGGGTTGTTGACGGCGAACCCTGGCTTCACCTGCAGGACCTTGTTAAAGGTCAGGGGGATCCCGCGCTGATCGCTGACGTCAGTCGACACGAGCAGGTCGGTACCGCGGGGCATGACCACTCGCATCTGCCCTCGTGCGGCCCTGAGATCGTCGCCGCCCAGCGGATGATCGGGATGGTCGAGATCGCGCACGTAGCCGTCGCGTGCGCCGCGGACCACGGCGATGCTGCCGAGCAGCCGATCGCGTTTCAGCGCGCCGCTGACTCGCCCGTCGGCGCGCACTTCGCCGAAGCTGCCCGCCGTCAGGCGCGCGGTGGCCTCAAGGTCGTTGGTTGGTACCTTGGAGACCAGCTGCAGTGCGCCGCCGACGGCGTTACGCCCGTAAAGCGTGCCTTGCGGACCGCGCAGGACTTCGACGCGCTCGAGATCGAGGAAATCGATGAACGTCATGGCCGGTCGGGCGAGATAGACACCGTCGATGTACATGGCGGAGCTCGGATCGCCGCCGGCGTTGACCAAATTGGTGCCAATCCCGCGGATCGACAGCTGGCCGAAAGTGGAGTTCTGGGTAAACGTCACCGACGGTAGCAGCGCGACCGCCTGCTCGATGGTCCGCGTGGCCAGGCGTGTCAGTTCGTTTCCCGAGACCGCGCTGATGGCCATCGGCAACGATTGGATATCGGCCTCGCCAGTCCTCCCTGCCGTCACGACCGTCTCTTCGAGTATTGCCACGACCAGTGTCAGCGAGAGAGAAAGCGTCGCACCGGGCTCGAGCCGTATGGCTCGCCGAGCGCTTTCGAAACCGGTTAGAGCGGCGCTCAGCTCGTAGTCGCCAGGCAGCAGACGATCGACCTCGAACACTCCCGCCCCATCGGTGTGCGCTTCCCGCGCGTCGGGCCCTCGAACTGTGACCGTGACGCCGACGAGCGCGGCGCCGGTCTGGTCGCGGATCGACCCTGACACGCGCCCCGCTTGCTGTGCCCAAACTGGGTTTACGAGGCCAACGGCCATGACGACGACCGCGACGAGAACAGTGCAGAAAAGCGAGCGATGTATCCGGAGCACGACTTCTCCCTAATGAGTTACTGTAGATCTGTTCCACAATGGCACAAAAGCGCTGGGACATCACCATCGTGTAACAGGAGATGTGCTGAGAGTGCGCACGACTCGTCAGAGGGCATGGGTTCTTACTTCGGGCTGCGCCATCCTTTTCATCCTGATGTCCGCCGCACGCGGGGACGCGGCGGTCAGGCAAATCGTGCTCCTCCAGTCGTTCGAACGCGGGAGCCTCGTCGTTGATCGGTTAACCGCGCTCATCCGCACCATGGTGAACGAACGTTCTGCCGAGCCCGTGACGTTCACCGAGTTCGTCGTCAGCCCTGCGGGCTTCCGCGACATTCCCGAAGATGCCGTTATCGAGTTTTTGGCGTCTGCATATGCCGGCCGGCCGAAGCCGGATCTGGTGATCACCTCAGGAGGGCCTGCGGCCGACTTCGCGCGCAGGCACCGGTCACGCCTGTTCGCTGACTCGCCGCTGCTCTATGCCGCAGTCGACGCGCGGTTCCTGCAGTCGGGCATTCTCACCGACAACGAAGCAGCAGTGGCCGTGGCAAACAACCCGACGCTCATCTTCGAGGACATCCTGCGACTGTTCCCCGACACAGCCAACGTCTTCGTGGTGATGGGGTCGGGGGAGCTCGGGCAGTTCTGGCGCCGGGAATTCGAGCGCGAATCGGGGCGCTTTGCCGGCCGGCTGCGCTTCCTGTGGGCCGACGGAATGTCTTACGCCCAAATCCTGCAGCGCGCGTCGACGTTGCCACCGCGCTCGGCCATCTTCTTCGCGTCGCTCGACGTCGACGCCCAGGGCACCACATATCCCACCGAACGAGTGCTGACCGATCTCCGCGCTCGAGCGAATGCCCCGTTGTTCGGAGCTCAAAGCGCCGAGCTCGGCAGCGGACTGATCGGTGGCACGTTGATGTCTATCGAGACCGCCAGTGAGAGGACTGCCGACGCGGCGCTGCGGATACTCGCCGGCACGTCGCCGGCGCTCATCAAGTTACCCATCCAGCAACCCGGACCACCGATTTTCGATTGGCGGGAACTGCGACGCTGGCGCGTCAGCGAGAACCGGCTGCCACCGGGCAGCGTCGTCAGGTTTCGCGGACCGAGTTTGTGGCGCGACTACCGCCGCGAAATGCTCGGCGTGCTGGGCGCGATTGTCGTCCAGGCGCTCTTGATTGTCGGGTTGTTATATCAGCGTCGCGCACGTCAGCGTGCGGAGCTCGAAAGCCGACGCAATCTGTCGCTCGCCGCCGACGCCAATCGGCGCATGACGATGTCGGCCTTGACTGGATCGATCGCGCACGAGCTCAGTCAGCCGCTCAACTCGATTCTGCACAACGTCAAGGCCGGCGAAATGATGATGGGCACTGCCAACGGCGCGTCACCCGACGTACTGCGAGAGATCCTGGCCGACATCCGAACCGCGGACGTGCGCGCCACCGAGATCATCGAACGCCACAGGACGATGCTTCGCCACCGTCAGCTCGACACGAAGCCGATCGATATTCACGCCGTTGTTCGTGAGAGCGTCGCGCTAGTCGCCAGCGACACGAAGGAGCGGCAGATTCACATTGACGTCGATCTCCCTGCGTTTCCCTGCATCGTTACAGGCGATCAGGTTCTATTGCAGCAGGTGCTCGTGAATCTGATGATGAACGCCATGGACGCGATGGCCGATACCCCTGCGGGCCGCCGACGCATCACGGTCCGCAACGCCATCATCGCCCCGGGTCGTGTGGAGATCGCAGTCACGGATCGCGGGAGCGGCCTGCAGTCGCCATCGGAGGGAAAACTATTCGATCCGTTCGTGACGACCAAGTCCAACGGCATGGGAATCGGGTTGACCATCGCTCGCACGATTATCGAAGCGCATCTTGGCAAGATCGATGCCCGCAACAATCCCAGCGGCGGCGCTACATTTGCCGTAACGTTGCCCTGCATCGAGGCGACGGAACACGTCTGAGTGCCTTTACCTAGGGTATTCTTTGCCGGTGACACCCAGACGACCAGAGCGGCCGGGTGCTGGGCCAAGGCCCAGAACGCTTCTTGTCGGCGACCACAGCGAGATTCTGAGCGCCATGTCTGCGCTGTTGGCCAACGACTACGACGTGGTGGGTGTCGCC
>Ga0075421_100012217_pt1 | contig 10660 bp, 12 predicted proteins | sample SoiMetdeltSBSDD5_FD_75292 | JGI IMG/M metagenome (GOLD analysis project Ga0075421, IMG submission 75292) | Bulk soil microbial communities from a Populus tree surrounding site in Tennessee, USA - Soil MetaG P. deltoides SBSDD5 | ecosystem: Environmental > Terrestrial > Soil > Tree plantation...
GTTGTGGTCCCGTAGATGTGCGGCTCACGCACGCCGAGGAGGTTGAGATTCGGCCCGTTCAGGATCATCAATCGCATGGTGGTCCTTTCCTCGCAGGCGTGGTCCCGCACGATATCACGCCTCCCCGCGTGGCGTGTGGCAGGACTGCGAGAACCGTTCGAAATTCGGCTTGCCTGCAACCGCCGGACGCCATCGTCAGCCCCATAGCGATGCAAGCTCAGTTTGCATTGAGCCGACCGATGGAAGAGGCCCACATGCACATCACCCGGCGCGAGCGCCGGGTGATGCCGCGCAGATAGAAGGCTGCGGAGCTAAAGGTCGATCACGGTCTTGAAGCCGCCCCAGATCATGCGCTTGCCATCGAAGGGCATCGTTTTGGGGTCCATCATCTTGGCAAGGCGCTTATCCTTCATCACTTTCGCATTGATGCGGTCGCGGTCGGCGCGCGATTTGTAGACGATATAGGAGAAGAAGACGGTCTCGCCGTTCTTTTGCTTGACGCTGCGCGGGAAGGACGTTCGCTTTCCCCACGTGACGTCGTCGGCGATGCATTCCCGGAACTCCAGCGCGCCGTGCTCGCGCCAGATCTTGCCCGCCTTCGCCGCCATGCGCCGGTAGTCGGCAACCTTCTTCTTCGGGACCGGCACGAGAAATCCATCGACGTAGCTCATCCGAACGCTCCGTTGGTTGAGTGTTGAGTCATAAGGTGACGCGCGTGGCTCAGCGCAAGATCAATGCGAAGAGCATGCAGTCAATCAATTGCAATCCGCGCACACGCGGATGAATTGGACTCGATGCTTTTCCATGCGCTCGCATGCCCAAATCCTCCCTCAGCCGCTCGCCACGCGGCCAAGTCTGGCGATTTGCGGCTTTCTCTCCATTGGGAATAGGCCGAAGTACGGTTGCGCTTCCTTGAGCACCCGGGCGAAGGAAGGGCGCGCCATGAGACGATCGAGATAGGCCGGCAGATTTTTGTACGCCTCGGCAAAAGGAACGACGGTATTCGCATAGAACAGCGCCGGCGCCGCCGCGCAGTCGGCCAACGTGAAGTCGTTACCCATCGTCCAGACCTTCGATTGCATCTCCTGTTCGATCACTCTATACGCAGCGCGGAGCTGCACCTTCGCAAGTTCGACGCCGTAAGTGTCGTTCTTGCCCTCAGGACGCAACCGGTCAGTCACGATCTTCTGCATCGGTTCCTGAACGTAGTGATCGTAGAAGCGGTCCCACATCCGTGTCTGCCAGGCACGATCCACATCCGTGGGCACGAATTGCGTCCGGCCTGGATAATGCGCGTCTACGAATTCGATGATGATGGTCGATTCTGCCACCGTGCGACTGCGCGCTTCGTCGCGCAGCACCGGCATCTTGGCCATGGGGGAGATCGCCCGGAATGCGGCGCTCGAAACCTCGTCGCGCAAATCGACGATGATCGGCTCGAAGGGGATGCCGTTCTCGTACAAGGCGATGAGCGCCTTGTGGCAGAAGGAGGCAAGAGGATGGAAATAGAGCTTCAGAGACATGGCCCACGGACTCGAGTTCCCTCCCTCCTGAACGCTCCGTTTCGCTAACCGACGTCGGCGCAACTAGCTGCGCGTCGCCGCTTCGGTCAACGCCTTCAGGTTTTCTAGACCCTTCTCGAAATGATCGCCGATCATCTTGTCCTGGTTCATGAACAAGCAGATCGCCCGGGATAGGAAATTGTTCTGCCCAAACATGGCCCACGTGACCGCCGTCCGATCGCCCTCGGGCCTGAACGTGAACTCGGCCGTGCTGGTGCCGGCCATCGGCTGCACGAAATCGAGCCTGATCCTGATGAGCTCGGCCGGGCGGCTCTGGGTCAGCGTCATGCGCCCTTCGCCGACCTTGCTGTTGCCGGCCCAGGCGAAGACCGCGCCTTCTCCTGCCGAGGCCCCGTCGAAGGCGGTTTTGGCGTTGGGGTCGAGCTTCGCCCAGGGCGACCACGCTTCCCACTTGTGGAAGTCGTTCACCTGGGCGAAGACCTCGGGCGCTGGGGCGGTAATCGTTGCCGATCGCGCGACCCGGTATTCGGAGGGCTGAAGCGCGACGAACGCGACGACCGCCGCGATGACTGCGACTAAAGCGACAACGATCTTCAAGAACATCGGGACCCCTCTTTCAAGGTCATTGACCCGCAAGCGCCACCAGAGCCACGCGTTTAGTCGAGGCTCTGGCAGCTTGGGTATTTCCTGCTCAACTGTCCTACGCGGCGCTATTGCTCCACGATCACCATCCAACCCACGCCGAAGCGGTCCGCGACCATTCCGAAGCGCTTGGCGAAGAACGTCTTGCCGAGCGGCATTTGCACCTTGCCGCCTTCGCCGAGCGCCGCGAACACGCGGTCGGCCTCGGCCTCGTCCTTGGCATTGATGGAGAGCGAGAAGCCCTCGAATTTCGGCGTGCCTTGCGCACAGCCGTCGGACGCCATCACGGCCTCGCCGTTGATGCGAAGGCATGAATGCATGATCTTGTTGTCGCTGCCGGGTGGAACCATGCCGGGCGGCGGCGGCTCCGGGCTTTCCTTGAAACGCATCATCATCTCGACCTTGGCCCCAAGCGCCTTCTTGTAGAAGTCAAGCGCCTCCTCGCAGCGGCCGTTGAAAACCAGATAAGGTGTAGGCATGGTCTCTCTCCTTTGTCCAAGTTGTGGCGATTGCGCAGCTACGTATGTCAGGCGGCTTGCGCCCGCTTCAGGGCCGCAATGTCGATCTTGCGCATCTGCAACATCGACTTCATGACCCGTTGGCCGGAACCTTCGTCCATCAGCATCTGCGGCAGCGCCATCGGTATGACCTGCCACGAGAGGCCGAATTTGTCCTTGAGCCAACCGCAAGGGCCCTCCTCACCGCCCTCTGCAAGCTTGCTCCAGAAGTAGTCGATCTCTTCCTGGGTTTCACAGTGCACCTGAAACGATATCGCCTCGTTGAACTTGAACTGCGGGCCGCCGTTGAGCGCCAGGAATTTTTGCCCTGCGATTTCGAACTCCACGGTCATGACGGTTCCCGCCTTCTTGCCGTGAATCTCGAAACCCTCTTTTCCGTAGCGGCTGATCTTTCCGATCTTGGAATCCTTGAAGACGGACGCGTAGAGTTTCGCCGCCTCCTCCGCTTGGGTGTCGAACCACAGGCATGGCGTGATCTTTTGCACTGTCATCGGCACGATCGACTCCTTTCACCTGACGATTGGTTTGCTCTGGGCAGGAACGCAGCAGCTCATGCCGCGCTCGTCCGCATTTGCGGATGACAACCGGATTGCGCCGCGCGGGATTCGTATCCATTGTTGCAGCGCGGACTGGTACTTCTCGTCTTCAATCGTGGCATAATTGTATAGATCTGAACCCACTCCTGCCGTGACGCGACCCGATGTTGCAGTGTTTGGTCTCGCCTCGACACGGTATTCATGTACGCTCAACACACTGATCGCTTTGCGATCCGCACGGTCTTTTCCGCCGCAGTTTGCTCTCACCTATTTTTGATACGCCCAGCCAGACGATTGACATAATACGTTGATATCAACATAATTGTGGCGTGTCAAAGGCAACCGAAGTTCCCTTCGAGACGACGCTTTTCGTTCGGGATCATTGCCTGTGCCTTCACCTGCAGCGCGCGGCGAGGGCGCTCGCGCGGCGCTTCGACGACGCGCTGCGGCCGCTCGGCCTGACCAGCGGGCAGTACTCGATGATGATGTCGCTGAACCGGCCCGAGCCGCCCACCATCGGTTCGGTCGCCTCCTTGCTCGCCATGGACCGCACCACGCTCACTGCCGCGCTCAAGCTGCTGCAGCGGCGCGGCCTCGTCATGGTCATGGTCGACGCCAACGACCGACGCAGCCGGCGGCTCAAACTGACGCGCGCCGGCCGCGCGCTGCTCGCGCGCGCCGTGCCGATCTGGCGGCGCACCCATGCCGAGATCGATCGCCTGCTTCCGCGCAGCGGCGCCGACCGCTTGCGCCGCGACCTGCGCGCCGTGACCTGAGCGCGAAGTGCGCTAATGTCATTATCATTGCAGCGGGAATGCAAATCCCGCAGCGTTGCATTTCCAGAAGCGAGCGGGCGAGCTGATCGTGCTTGCGACCGCGTAGTTGCTTTCAAGAATTCATCAGCGTACCGTCATATCGATCAGCCGGTAGGAGGACGCCATGGCGCAACAACCACTCGCAACGAAAGGCAACTTTCTGCACATCTACGATTTTCGCGTCACTAAGGGCAAAGAGGACGAATTCATCCGTTTGTTCGAGGAGTTCGACTATTCCGACGGCAACCCGATGCACAAGTCGTGGGCGCAAGTGAAGGACGGCGTGCTGTGCCGCGACACCCAAGACCCGCAACGCTTCTTCCTGATCGCGGAGTGGTCCGACATCGAAGAGCACGCGCGCATTCGCAAAGTCCTCGCCAACGAAATCAAGCCGGAATTCATAAAATATATCGAAGGCGGGACGTTCGTTCCCAAATATGTCGAGGTGGTCTTGTCGACCCCGGACGAAATTCTCAACAAGGCGGCCGCGGAGTGAACGTTTGCCGCGCGATTTGTACACGTTCTTCCGATCTTCCACCTCGTATCGGCTTCGCATCGCACTGGCGTACAAGCGGCTCGAACACACGCCGCATTACGTGAGCTTGCCGAAGATGGAGCATCGAACGCCCGCGTACCGGGCGATGCATGCCCAAGGCTTGGTGCCCTTGCTGATCGATGGCGAGCGATCTTTCATCCAATCGATGGCCATCATCGAATATCTGGACGAGGTCTACCCGCACCCGCCGCTTATGCCAGCGGACGTGCAGGGACGCCATTACGTGCGGGCGGTATCGCAAATCATCGGCTGCGATATTCACCCCCTCAACAACGTGCGCGTGCTCAAGTATATCCAGACGCAATTCGGTGCCGACGAGGCGGCGACCAAAAGGTGGTATGGCCATTGGATCGCCGAGGGGCTGGCAGGCTTGGAGGGTTACGTGGCCGGCGCCGGCCGCGCCGGCCGCTTCTGCTATGGCGATAGCGTCACCATGGCGGACATTTGCCTCGTGCCGCAGATTTTCAATGCCCAGCGCTTTGACTGTCCCCTCGACGATTACCCGGTGCTGACTGCCATCTTCGAACGGTGCATGGCGCTCGACGCCTTCCGCACGACGCAACCCAATACGCAGGCCGACGCATTCTGAGTCGGACAGCACAGCCGGACAAGCCTCTCTCCATTCTCTATCGCGGCTTTCAACTGGGCTGGAAGATCGTGCGCCCAAGATGGTTGTTCCCGTTGATGAGGCGGATCAGCGTTATAATGAGCGCGTTACGCTCCTGCGGGAGAAGCGGGCTGAGCAGACGTCTCTGGGCGCGTTGCATCGGACGGTACATTTTCCGGGTCAGTCGCTCGCCGGCGCGGGTCAATCGTGCAAGGACCATCCGCGCGTCGCTCGGGCTGCGGCGACGCTCCACGAGGCCGCGTCTGGCGAGGCGATTGAGGACGTCGGCAACATTGGTGCGATCGATTCCGAGTTCTCGCGCCAATGAGTTTTGGTCGAGATTGGGGTTGAGCGAAAGCGTGGTCAACAATCCATACTGGACGGGTGTGATGTCGTATCCCACGCACTCCTCGAAAAACAGCGCGTAATGGATTTGATGCAAGCGCCGCAGGAGGTAGCCGGGCCGCCCCCAGAGCGGCATCTCGGAATGGACGGTGCCGACGCGTGATGGTCTTTTGTCGGCCTTCCGCCGCCGGATGTTCCTTCTGCTGGCGGATCTTGGCACCTGTTTGCGTGCCATCTTCAATCTCGTAGCCATTGGACTCGTCTCCTCGGCGTACCAGTGCTCACCCGCTGCGCAGCAGCAAAAATATTCAGTATAGGGTCATACTTGCACGCGCTCGGCGCTGTGTTAGGCTTTTATCGACGCTGCATGCAGAAGCAACCGCTAAAAGAAACTACGATTAGGGCGGTGCCGGATTTGAGCAGCTCATCTCAGCAGGAGAGCCAAAATGCAAAGGCGTGCGTTTCTCATGCGGGCGGGCGCAGGCGTGGCTGCGAGCGCGATTGCAAGCCCAGCGACCGCTCAGACCGGTGCGCCGGTGCGTTGGCGGCTGGCGACGAGCTGGCCAAAAAGTCTCGATGCGCTTTACGGCAGTGTCGAGGCCATGTGCCAACGCGTGGGGCAGCTAACGGACAGGAAATTCCAGATCCAGCCCTTCGCTGGCGGAGAAATCGTGCCGCCGCTGCAAGTCTGGGATGCGACGCAAAGCGGCACGGTCGAGTGCGGCCACACGCTCACCTCGTTCAACATCGGCAAGAACCCCGCCGTCGCGTTCGATTCGGGGCTCGCGTTCGGACTCAATACGCGCCAGCAGCAGGCCTGGATGAATTACGGCGGCGGGCTGGAGCTCATCCGCGCGTTGTTCAAGAAGGACGGAATCCTGCCCATTCCCTGCGGCAATGTGGGCGTGCAGATGGGTGGTTTCTACCGCAAGGAAATCAACTCGGTCGACGATCTCAAAGGCCTCAAGTTTCGCATCGGCGGGCTAGGCGGCATGATTTTGACGAAGCTCGGCGTCGTGCCCCAGCAGATCCCCACGGCCGACATTTATCCATCGCTCGAACGCGGCACGATCGATGCTGCCGAGTGGATCGGCCCTTACGACGACGAGAAGCTCGGGCTGCATAAGGTCGCCAAGTACTACTACTATCCCGGCTGGTGGGAGGGTAGCGCTCAGGTCACGCTTGTCGTCAATCTCCAGCGTTGGGAGGCGCTGCCGGAAGCCTACCGAGCTGCGCTCGAGGCGGCGTGCGCCGAGACGACGATTCTGATGATGGCCAAGTACGACACGAGAAACCCGGAGGCGTTGCGCCGGCTCGTGGCGGCCGGCGTCCAGCTGCGCCAATTTCCGCGACCGGTTTTAGACGCATGCTACAAGGCAGCGTTCGAGACTTATGACGAGCTCGCTGCCAAGAACCCGGACTTCAAGCAGATTTACGAGCCGTGGCAGAAGTTCCTGGCGGATTCCAATCTCTGGTTCCGGATCGCCGAGAACACGCTCGACAATTATCGCTTCACCATGTCCGCGCAGCCGCGGTAGCAGCCAATTCCGCCGCCGCGGATGCATCGATAGCGGCGGCGGTCGCCTTTGCCCGCATCGAGATCAAGCATGACGCAAGGGATCGGAGCCCGGGTCCAGCGCAAGGAGGACGCCCGCCATCTGCACGGTCGCGGCAACTTCGTGTCCGATATGATGCTTCCCGGACAGAGCGAGGTTGCCTTTCTGCGCAGTCCCATCGCGCATGGCCGCATCCGGAGGATCGTCAAGCTGCCCGCCATCGATGACCAGGTTTTTACGCGGGCCGATCTGAGGGATGTCGCAGCGATCGTCGCACCGGCAACCGTGCCCGGCTACAAATTATCCGAGTGGCACCCGCTGGCGCACGAGAAGGTGCGCTTCGTGGGCGAAGCGATCGCCATGTGCGTCGCCCCGACCCGGGCCGAGGCCGAGGATCTCACCGAGCAGATCGAGGTTGAATTCGACGAGCTGCCAGTCCTCGTCGATGCGCAGGCGGCGCGGACGGAACCAACAGTGCGCGTCCATGAGCAATGGGGCGATAACGTCTTTCTCACGCTCAACTACGAGAGCGGCTTCGAAGCCAAGGCCAAGGGTGCGCCGGTCGTGATCAAGCGCGAAATCGCGCTTGCGCGTCAGGCGATGGTGCCGATGGAAGGCAAAGCCGTACTCGCCCACTGGGACGACCGCAGCGACCAGCTCGTCGTCTATGCCTCGACTCAGGTCCCACACATCATCCGGATCGGCTTGGCACAGTTTCTCGGTCTCGACCAAGGCCGGGTGCGGGTGATCTCGCCCGATGTCGGCGGCGGCTTCGGCTACAAATGTATCCTGCAGCCGGAAGAGCTCTGCGTGGCGTGGCTAGCGCTGAAATACAGGCGACCGTTCCGCTACGTCGAGGATCGCCGCGAGCATCTGGTGGTTGGCGCCAACTCGCGACAACATCAATATCGGCTCACCGCCCACGCGGACGAACGCGGCAGGTTGTTGGCGCTCGATGCGGAAGTGACCATCGACGGCGGTGCGTATTCCGCTTGGCCGTTCACCGTGGCCTTGGAACCGGGACAAGCGACGGGCAACCTGCCGGGGCCTTACGATTTCCGCGGCTATCGCTGCCGGACCTATTGCGTGGCGACGAACAAGCCCGGCTTTCTGCCCTATCGCGGCGTGGCCCGGACCGGCGTCTGTTTCGCCATGGAGTTGGTGATCGACGCGATCGCGCGTGCGGTCGGCCGCGAACCGTGGGAGGTCCGCCACGACAACCTCGTCCCGGCCGCCGCCATGCCCTATGACAACGTGGCGCGCAAACACTACGACAGCGGCGACTATCGCAAGGCGCTCACCCTCGCGCGCGATAAGATCGACCTCAAGGCATGGCGCGAGCGGCAGAGTCGCGGAGAGCCCGACGGCCGTCTCATCGGCATCGGTTTCGCCTCCTATTGCGAGCAGAGCGCGCACGGCACCAGCGTGTTCTCGGGCTGGGGCTTGCCCATCATTCCCGGCTACGACCAGGCGACGGTACGGGTGACCCCGGATGGCGGGCTCGAAGTCCGCGCCGGCGTCCACTCGCATGGCCAGGGCATGGAGACGACGCTCGCTCAGATCGCGCACGAGGTTACAGGCATCGACATCGGCAACATCCGAGTCGTGCTCGGCGACACCGGTACCACGCCGTACTCCACCGGCACTTATGCCTCGCGCAGCATCGTCATGGCGGGAGGCGCGGTCGCCAATGCGTGCAAGGCGCTCATCCCGCGCTTCCTCGCAATCGGTGCGCATATGATGCAGGCTGCAGTCGGCACGATGAAATATGAGAACGGGGAAATCATCGGGCCGCGAAAATCGGTCTCGCTGCGCGAGGTCGCCGAAGCCTGGTATTTGCGACCGCAGGAACTGCCGCCGGACGTTGACCTCGGCGGCCTGGAAGCCACGGTCGGCTTTCGCCCCAAACGCGACACGGGTGCGTTCAGCTACGCCTCGCACGCGGCCGCCGTGGCGGTCGACACGAAGATCGGCGCGGTCGAGATCCTCGATTACGTCATCGTCGAGGATTGCGGCACGCTGGTCAATCCGATGGTGGTCGAAGGGCAAACGCTCGGAGGAGTGGCCCAGGGCATCGGCACGGCGCTCTATGAGGAGAGCCCGTTCGATCCGAATGGACAGCCGCTTGCCTCGACATTTGCCGACTATCTGCTGCCGGGACCCACCGAGATTCCCGTGATCCGCATCTACCATATGGAGACGCCCTCGCCATACACCGAGTTCGGCATCAAGGGCATGGGAGAAGGCGGCGCGATTGCCCCGCCAGCGGTGATCTTCAACGCGGTCAACGACGCGTTGCGACCGCTGGGCGTGGAACTCGCTGAGACGCCGCTGAGCCCGCGCCGACTGCTCGAAGCGATCAACCGCGCCAAGCCGTCGCGTGAGCCACGAGTGCAAACCGCATGAAGGCTGCCCGCTTCGACTATATCCGTGCCGGTCATCTAGCCGAGGCATTGGCCGCCCTGGCGAACACGGACGGCGCCAAGCTTTTGGCGGGTGGACAATCACTCGGACCGATGTTGAATTTGCGGCTCGTGCGACCTGCGCTCCTGGTCGACGTCTCGCGGCTCGAGGCGCTGCAACGATTGGAAGACATGGGTCGCGCCTGGCGCATCGGCGCCGGCGTGACCCACGCCCGTCTGGAGGATCTGCGGCTTCCCGGCGGCGAGATGCTGTGCGAGGTGGCGGCGGCCATCGCCTATCGTTCGGTCCGCAACCGCGGCACCATCGGCGGCAGCCTCGCTCACGCCGACCCGGCGGCGGATTGGCCGGTCGCCCTTGCCGCGCTCGGTGCGTCCGTCAATATCCGCGGTCCGACCCCACGCAGCATGTTGGTCGAGCGTTTCATAGAAGGGGCCTTCACTACAGCGCTCGCGGCGAACGAAATCATCGAAACGATCGATGTCCCCAAGCTGTCGCGCGCCGGACGGTACGGTTTCTACAAATTTTGCCGCAAGACGGGCGAGTTCGCCGAAGCGAGCGCCGCCGCGGTGTTCGATCCGGAATCCGGCGTCGCCCGCATCTTCGTCGGTTCACTGCGCGGAGTCCCCCGGCCGCTCCCGTCATTGGCGCAGGAGGTGGCAAAACACGGACAGAGCGCGGCCGCGACGGACGCCGTAACCCAGGCGCTCACGCAAGCGATTGGCGATCTCGATGCGGTCGAGCGCGCCATGGCGGCAGCGGCGGTGACGCGCGCCTTGATGCGGGTGTTCGCGCCGTGATGCCGATCGCGCTGAGCGTGAACGGACGCAAGGTCGAGACACTGGTCGAGCCGCGCACCCATCTGGCCGACTTCCTGCGCGAGCATTGCCGCCTGACGGGAACCCACCTCGGATGCGAGCACGGCGTGTGCGGCGCTTGCACGGTGCTGATCGACGACAAGCCTGCGCGCTCCTGCATCACCTATGCGGTTCAGTGCGACGGCAGTGCGGTGCAGACGATCGAGGGCTTCGACAACGATCCCATCATGCAAGAACTGCGCGCGGCATTTTCGCGTGAGCACGGGCTGCAATGCGGCTTCTGCACCTCCGGCATGCTGATTGCGGCACGCGACATCGTGCAA
>Ga0075421_100012220_pt1 | contig 10659 bp, 32 predicted proteins | sample SoiMetdeltSBSDD5_FD_75292 | JGI IMG/M metagenome (GOLD analysis project Ga0075421, IMG submission 75292) | Bulk soil microbial communities from a Populus tree surrounding site in Tennessee, USA - Soil MetaG P. deltoides SBSDD5 | ecosystem: Environmental > Terrestrial > Soil > Tree plantation...
GTGCGCCGCTAGCGCACACACCCCCCCCCCTACACTAGACGGAGGTGTAACGATGTACCGCAAGCTGTCCAAGTGGTCCGAAGACAACCTGCACAGGTACGTGACGACAGCATTGCTGCTGGTCGGCTTGCTGTACGTCGTCGCTCATTCGTTTGGGCCATACGTAGATCTAGTCAAGCCTCACCCCTAGCGTCTACGCACTTACGTACCTGCACACTACCACACCACCAAGGAGTGGCCGATGCCAAAGCGTGTCGCTCTCCCCGATGACGGAGCAGGCTTCCGTTGCTGCTTCGGCACGTGGATCGACAATGAATCCTGGCGCTGTCCCAAGGAAGCCACAGCGGCAATGGATGAAGACACCTACCGCAACTTCAAGGTGACCAATGTGAGCCTGCACGGTCGAGCACTGTGCGACGGTCACCTGAACCTACTAGCCGTGGACTAGGAGTGCCATGGGAGACCGAGGTAGTATCTACACGTGCAAGAACCACCCGACGCTGAGGTGGTTCGATACCAAGCCAGGCGGTCGGCTCACGTTCACTGGAGCCGTCACGGCAGAAGGCTTGCTTGCTGAGGCTGCGTACGAGGCCGGGAACCCAATGGTGCGTCTGCGCCACTACATCAACGGCAAGAACCCCTACGCACCTGAGCTGCCACTCGATGAGCCGTTCACCTACGAGCGGCTCAAGGACATCATGCGTTACGTCTTCAGGATGGAGGAGCTGGGCTATGTGTTCGAGTGCGAATGCTCCGCGGCCGACCTCATCAAGCTACCAGGCGAAACGTACGAGTCCGTACACGCAAGGCCTAAGGCAACCGGGGAACAGCGATGAAGACCTGCTACGTGAACTTGACAATCGGATCGATCGCGGATCTCGTAGCGCCTGACGGTGCACCTGATGCTCCGCCCCACTGGATCATCACACGTGTCAACGTCCCAGTGAGGCATCGTGGCCAAGGCTACGCCAGTGAGCTACTGAAACAGATCACGGACGACGCCGACAGGGAGCATGTGTCGCTGATGCTCGAGGTATCACCCAGCGACGGTCTAGGCTACAGTCAGCTGGTAGCATGGTATCGTCGTCACGGATTTCACCTGCGTCACTCACTGGAGCTGGGCTTCCACATGGTAAGGGAACCACATGTCTGATCACAAGTACGAGGTGGACCAAGTCGTCCACGACGACGAAGGCAACAAGGGTGTCGTCAAGGAGTACCTCGGCGACGATAGTACAGGTGAGTGGTATCGAGTCCGCATCACCTGTGGTGTCGGCGTAGGTCTGGACGAGCAATGGCATGAGTCGATCATCATCACAGGAGGCGACAATGAGTGCTAGCATCGGACGGAAGTACTTCGCGATCATGTTCGACGAGAAGATGACCCGCGACGACTCCGACTGGAGCGAAGAGGCTCAGGCGAAGTTCGATGCCGTCGCCACCGAGCTCGAGGTCATCGCAGCTCGCCACGGTGGCAAGGTGTGCGCAGTCGACACCTGGGGCAAGATCGAGACGGACTGATGTAGTTGTACAGTGGCAGCTATGGTCGCGCATGCACTAGCCGAACAAAAATGCTCCGCGTTCGATGACTTGCATCGACCCATAGGTGCCGCTGTATAATTGAATCAGCCAAGCAAACAAAGGACCGAGGAGGTCGAACTTAACATGGGCACAACGCTCAACAAGACGTTCACCGTCACACGGAAGTACTTGGTGAAGGTTCCCAAGCATGTCGTGGAGGAGATCGAACGGGACTACCCCGACACCAACGTGGAGGCGGAGCTCATCGACACAGCGACGAGGTATGCTGACGCAGGCGACCTCACAGGCTCGTTGTGTCTGTATCGCAACGCTGAGCGTACCTTGTGCTGGGACATCGATCCCGACATGGAGCCGTACCTGATGACGGCCGACTACGAGGTCGAGGAAGTCGACTACGACTACGAGGACTATTCCGTCGAGGTCGAGCACACCTGCGGACACTGCAACACCGTGAACGTCATCGCCGAAGGTACTGACCCCGGTGAGTACCGTTGTACAAAGTGCATCGAGTGGATGTAGTCCTCTCTGCACCGTGCAAGTGATATACGCCCTGTGGGGCTTTGTACAGGAAGCAACACCGGTTGATCGATGGAGTGAGTTGAACTGTTGCAACCACCCCGACTCGCTAGCCATGTACGTATGTGGCGTGGTGCTGATAGCTGTAGCAACAGTGTTGTTCGTCTACAGTTACTACCATGGCAAGGAGAACAATGCCAGACGAGATGAAGAAGGCACTAGGCCACTACAGAGGCCTGGCCGCGGGGGCCAAGAGGATGAAGGACATGGGCCACACGACCGCCTCGGGTGGTGGGAGCAAGCCACCCAAGGGTTGCCTACGCAAGCTGCTCGTGTGGTTCGGAGGAGGCGTAGGTGTCGTTGGATACGGCCTCACCGTGTTGCTCCAAGACAAACTAGGTTGAGGAGGTAGAACATGGCGTGGTGGAAGTGGTGGGACCCTGACAAGGGTAAGGGTGCCAAGCCAACAGGCAACAAGGCTGGTGGTAGAAACACTGGCGCCAACCCCAACACCGTCAAGAAGACCGTCGTCCCCAAGAAGAACAGGGGCATGGACGGTCGCGCCCGCTAGTTAGCAAGGTCGGTATACAGCCAGCGTTGCCTGTATGCCCTCCTGGTTCAACTAGCGAAAGGAATCGAATAGTGGATCAGAACGAACAGCGCGACCATGCCGAAGAGGCTGCCAACAGGGAGCTGCTGCACGAGGAAGAGGAGTACGTTCCTAGCTCCGTTGCCGAAGCTGCAGCGATGTGTGGTGTCAAAGGGTTCGTCGACGACGAAGACGAGGAGTGCCCGTACACGGCAATGCTCGAGCAGCTCGACCTCGACACCAACGGCATCGCCGTGCGCGACCCTGGTGCTGAGCTTGAGTTCTACGTCGACCCTCCCTCGTGGCCTACGCTGCGGAGGTTGATCGACGCTGAGTACCAGAAGTGGCTGGAGACGTCACCCAACAGCCCTCGCGCTACCAAGTGAGAGCACCTCGCACTCGCAACATGCCTAACCTACCTGGGCAGCTAGGGCTGATCGACAAGCTGGGCGGTCGCATATGTGACCTAGCCACTGATCAGCTCGACCACCTAGTCGTCGCGGTCCAGCTACGCGAGGAGCGACGTAGGCGAAAGGCCAAAGCGTGGCGAGCCTACCAGCTCGGGCGGTCGAACAAAAATGCCCCGGGTGGCAACCCTTGAAAGGCATACAGGGTGCTGCAATATAATTAGGATAGCAGCAAAAGCTGCAGCGCAACAGCAGCACAGTCAAGGAGCGAAGAGCTTATGACGAACAAGAACCTAGCCACGAGGGTGCGTGAGGTGACCGACAAGGCCTCCGACGACCTCGTGCACCACCTCTGTTCCAACAAGTGGATCTGGCACTCACGCCTCCACACGTTGGCCCTCGAGGCGGCAGGCATCACGGCATCTGAGCTTGAGCTGATGGGTGAGCACGACGACACCAATCCCAAGTACACCTTGTACTACACTGAGCTGACGAACCTGATAATGAAGACGCTCGGTCGTACGATCGACAAGCTCAGCTTCTAACAAGGAGACGGCATGATGCCTAAGCAGGCACTGGCGGGAACCTACACCACACCGTTGCACGTGCATGCACTGACCAACGGTAACAGGTTCCTGGACAACAACGGCGACGAGGTTGTGGTGTACGCCACAAAGAGGTTGTGGCTCGCGGGCGTATACGTCGGCGATGTCATCAACGAGAGCATGGGCTTCATGCCCAACGAAAGCGTCCGCCTCGTCGTGGGCGGCAGCACAGGTGCTAGCATCTGCTAGGGTGTCGCGGGCACACACCTGGGCTAGATGGACAACGGCGTCCTGCACGACGGCACCACGCACGGTGCAGTAACATCGCCGAGACGACTGGCCTCGCCAAGCACCCAGTAAGACCGGGTGTTAATATGACTGGTCTGATTGTGCAGCCTGGTCACCAGCATGTAGACAACGGCGTCTGCAATGATGTCCGACGGCATCGATCCAATGTTGGTGGCCTTGCTGGGCAACACAGCCCACAAACCCCTGAGGAGGGTACATAATGGCAACACTCAAGCCCGGTAAGGGTGGCTTCTTCCACCTCAACGGCGACACGCTTGGGTTCTTCACCCTGTCGATGAGCGACCTGTTCGACGCCTTGACCGACGAGGGCACGAAGGACCTCAACGAGCTCCTCGACGGCGGCGACGCTGACGAACTGTTCAGGAAGGTCAAGGCCGAACTCGTCGACGACGAGGAGATGGACCCGGCCAAGCGGTGGTCGTTCGAGAAGGACAAGTTCGGCCGCAAGGTCTTCAAGGCCATGGACTGGGAGGACGGCACTTATCGGATCACGTTGGTGCTGAACGGCGCCGGCGAGCTCAAGCTCGATGTCCGCCAATGGTACACCCCGGAGGCGTGACATGGTGCGTGTGACCAAGCATGACGTTAGCGCCCTCGAGGCGATCGCCGCACACATCGAGTCGCTGGCCGTTGCCAACCAGATCGTGTTCGTCTACGACGGCGACGTGGTGGCAGGCAAGGGTGAGTCACTCATGGTCGATCCTGCGGCCGAGGTTCCGATCAGCGTGGGCAAGGACAACATCGTCCGAGTCCGCGTCGTGCTAGCGGAGCAGTAGTGGCCAAGCTGTGCATCGTGCTCGATGTGCCTGGGTGGTCTGGCGAGCAACTTCGTCAGGCCATCCACGACATCGACGCAACCGAAGATACGGTTCCGATCGCTACCAAGAACGTGGACGTGAAGGACATACTCATGTACATGTTCGACGGTCAGCTGGGTGTCACCCACACGATCCTGTACCAGGGGATCCAGGATGACGACGAGCCCCGCAAGCCATGGGGTGAAGTGTATCCACCACAACTCCCGAAGGGTAGCTAAGTGGACGCCCGTTCACAACTCAAGCAGGCACTCGATGCCATGGGCATGCAAGACGGTGACGCTGCTTGGTACAAGGACAACAGCCGTAACATCGACCGGGCCCTTGAGGCGGCACGCGAGCTAGCTGACTACGACGTCCAGCAGTTCGCCGACGAGCTTCGGAGCCGCATCGCCGGAGGTGAGCTCAGGTTCGTTCTGAGTCTTCCGTCCTTCGGCCACGTCGAGTTCGAGGACGGCGATGAGCTCAAGGTCGACGTCGGGGAGCAAGACAGCATCCGCGTCGAAGGCTTTACAGTTCGAGTGACGGTGGAGCGATAGTGGCTGGTAAGTACAACACACGTCACAACCGCGCAATGAGTAGGTACCCTGAGCGGCTCAAGAAGCGCAGCATGTCGTCGGCTGCAGTCCGCATGGAGAGCCTAGAGGTCCTCCGCAAGCGGCAGGGTTACTTCGACGGCACAGACGACTACGGCAACCTACAACGTGCTCGCCATGTGCAAGCCATCATGGCCGAGCAACGGAGAATCCTACAGATGGAGGGCTACTGATGGGTAGCAAAGGGCTGGACGCTGCTGCGGCAGCTGCAGCCGAACGCGGGCTTCACTACCGCGAGATCACTGGCGGGCTGATTCAGACGCGCGCCGAGGTTCAGTCGCGCAAGCCGCAGCCGGACGTCATCGTCGTCATCGACGTGACAGATGAGGACGACATCAAGATCATCAAGGAGCTGCTCGGAACGCCTTCCCTGGCGTTCAAAGTCACGGCCATCGACACGATGGACGGCATCAACATCACCATGCACATCAAGCTCAAGCAGCCGGTGACGTAATGGGGTGGCTGTTAGGTGGCGTCGTCGTAATCCCCTTCGTGGGTGGTCTGATCAGCTACATCTGTGGGCGGATCATCTTGCCTGAGATGGGACTGACCGCACCAGGCTACTGGCCGTGGTTCTGGGTGTCAGCGGTCTTGACGATTGCCTATACGGTGATCGGTATCATCAAGGGTGCACTCGGCAACGACTAACCACCGTACGATCAACGTGGTGCTCGCACAACACATTGAGCCAGCCACTCAAGTGCGAGCACCGCCTTGAACGTAGAGGAGGTGAACATGAGCAGATACCGTTTGGTGTTCGACAAGCAGGAGACTCGGATCGTTCCTGATCTCAAGTCGACTGATCGACCCAACCACGGCTCGGAGAAGTACTGGGACAACCAGGCAACTCTGGAGGGTGATGAGACTGTCATCGCCGGAGCACTCCGTGCGATGGCCAACAAGATCGACCCGCCCAAGTCGAACACGAGGAGTGGTGACTACTAATGGGTGAGACAATCCCCTGCCCAGCAAAGGGATGTCCCAAGACGTACGTGCAGGCCAAGTCGTTGCAGAACCATATCCTGAAGACCCATCCGGAGCTTCGGGAGAAGGTCATCAACCAGCCCACGTTCGTCTTCGACGTCGCTGCCTCAGCACGCCATATCGATGCCGAGGGCCACAGAGCTGTGCGTGGCATCTTTGCTACGCTCGACCAGGCCCTCCCCGATCGGCCAAAGAATGGAGCCGATGAGCTGCGACGCATCGCAGCGCAGCTGAAGCAGCCACCAAGCATCGTGAGTGATGCTACTCGGGAAGCTTTGGCTGAGGAGCTGATCACCATCGCAGCAGCACTGGATCTCCTGTACAGGGAGCTTCGGGAGTCCAACCTCCGCACCTTGCAGACCAAGGCAAGGAGATGGGACACCGTCGCTCAAGCAGTTGTAGATGCCATCAGTGAGGAAGTGAAGTAATGTATCGTCACACAATCGTCGTCGAGGTCGAGGACGACATCATCCATGCACACTCGATCCCGGAGTGGGAGAAGATCTTCCTGGAGCTTGGAATCATCCAGCGTGACGAGTTGCCACTGAGCTACGGCCGCGTCGCTGAGATCCTCGCCGAGGAGTATCACAAGTACGGGATGCCATACTTCAACAACGCATACGGCACCATTGGTGCGACGGGCATCTCCGCCAGGGAGACCACCAACACACAATACGTCAACGAGCAAGGCAACTGCATCAGCACTCGGTTAGTCCCTGCGACGCCCGAGCAGCTTGCCAAGGTGGCGGCAGGGCTCATGACAGGGCCCGACGAGCCTGGCACGATGCAGATCGGCATCAAGCAGTACTAGTTCCTACCCCCATGGTCAGCAGTTAGGTTGGCACTCGTACGACATAGACGTCCCACTAAGGCCACGAGGCCTACCGGACGAGTGCCCTCCTAGTTAGTTGACAAGGAGGTGAAATGAGTCACACGACTGAATGGGAAGGCAGTGCCTATCCTGAGCAGCGTCGTCCAATGCCGAAGGTTCCAGGACCGCTTAAGGGCGGCAGGCTCTCTTATGGCAAGCGGAAGGTCACAGTCACGATGCACCACGACGGCGACCTTGGAGGCAGCAACGTTAAGTTCTGGTTGCCTAACTGGCTTGCCGACGCCTGCCACCATCCAGGTGCAGGCCCAGACGAGATCGGCATGGTGTCAGTATCCATTCCATTTGACGCCGTGCTCCAGCTCGTCTTGGAATACTACCGGCGCAAGATGATCAGCGCCCTGGAGAACGCCGATGGCGAGGAGCTCGCTGACCTTGTCCTCGATCGTATAGTCGAGGCAGCGGATGACCTTGTCCCCAAGACCACCGACAAGCCGGAGACAGAACAGTGACAGAGCCCAAGGACTACCCGTCTCTGAAGGTGCGCAAGGCCTACTTGACCAGAGTACCTTGGGTGACAATCCTCAAGCAGCCCCACCCAAGTGGATGCACGGGCTGGCACAACAAGTCATTCGGACGTAAGCAATGTCCCAACCGTGCCTACTACAGCTTCAAGCATCATCGGGAGCGGAGGCACCGTCCGTACGGCTACGAGTGCCACAAGGGCGAGAGGGAGTTCTACTGCTGGTCGCATCTCATTCATCGTGGCTTCTACGGAGGTCACTGTGAGGAGGGCCGAATCAATCGGTGGATGAGAAAGAACCCACCACCGTGGAAGGTAGCCAGTGAGCAAGATTGAGAACGTATACGCTATCGTCTTCACGGGTCGCAAGCAAATGATTGGCGACCGTGTGCTCTGGTCCGAGCTCTACGTGTACGACGAGGACGACCTCAAGGCCGAAGTCGCTCGGTACAAGGACCGCGCCGACTATCAAGTCCACGTCTTCCGAAAGGTTTCCAATGAAGGAACCGGGCAGGACGAGGCTGAAGGAGCGTAGGCTCCGAGGCCGAGAGGTCCTCATCACGTGCTGCGGTACGTGGTACTGGCACAACGCACTGATGCGGTTGGAGTTCTACTACAACAGCAACAAGCGTACAGGGTGGAACGACGTTGACATCGTCGTGACCATCGGACAAGTAGCACGCAACAACCTAGTGGACGCAACCAAGCGTGCATGCAAAGAGGAAGTCAACAGGCTCAACGCTGTCGAGTGGCACAGGGGCAAGACACACCCGCTGCCGACGGACGACAATGTCTAAGGTGTACAAGTTCCCGCGGCTGTCTATGCTGGCCTACTTCGTCCAAAGGTATCTGCTGCCCGATAGGGTGCATGCCTGGATATGGTTGTCAGCATACGACAGTCTGGACGAGCACATGAGGGCCGTCGATCATCACAACGATGACGGCTCGCGGGAACTGTTCGATGCAGTGTCAGCCGTTAGGGTGGAAACCCTAAGACGGAAGGTCTGCTACGGAACCCTGAAAGGTAAGCTCGTTGATCAGCCGGTGCCGAACAAAAATTCCTAAAAGAGCCCCCTTGTGGAGCCATTGTGTGCCGCTGTATAATTGAATAAAGCGCTGCAATTTCAAATCGGAAAGGCAACCGATGCAGACACGAGTCATCCGTCCCGACGTTCGTCAGATCGATCGATACGCCATCGAGCTGGACGAGTCCATGCTCATGTGGTTCGAGGATGGAGCACTGGCCAAGATCGCCGACGTGCAAAGCAGCATCTACAACCACGACGAGTGTGACCTGCGCAGCGAAACTGGCTGTGTGGTCCGCGACCAATGGTTAGTGGACAACCACGGCACGATCGAGAACGCCAAGCTCGCCGGCTACCACCAGACGGACTGCGGTGAGGACCTCACGTTCCTCCACCACGAGCTGGGACGCCTCATGGGCTTCCTGACACAGGCTCGGTGGATTCGAAACAACCCCGCCGGTCGGTCGATGCTCGACCACCGCGACGCTGTCGCACAGCTGACGACGATCAAAGGCGAAGTCAACTACCGCAACGAGCAGGCCAAACCCGACACGGGTGTCATGCCCAAGTTGACTGACGAGGTCATGGCCGAGCTCGACACCGCCAAGGCAATCGAGGCCGAGAGGGAGCAGTCGCTGCTCGGCCTGAACGAGGTAACACAAGCAGTCACCACGGCCTCACCGACCAAGGTGCCGCCGAGTAAGGTGAAGACGAAGTAGTGAAAGGGTAGAGCCATGCAGTTACGTGAACACAATGGACGTCATCGTCTCCACATCAAGTGGTACAACCCACGTACGTGGGACAGGCTCCGAGACCACGCACCTGCATGGCTACGCCCGACGACGTGGGTGCTGAACGTCCTAGTCGTTGCGGCGTTCGCCATTGCGCTATCTCACGATGCGCCCAAGGCCAACTAGGCCAAGTCCTCAAACAAACGCCCTGTGGAGGTTTGCTTCATGCAACGTACCGCCGGATCAATAATGCTTGCTGTAGCCTTGATGCTCACAGCCGCAAGCTGTCCGCCTCGTAAGTCTGAGCCGCAGCAGTCGCCGTGCAACCTCGGCGAGCACTGTCTTCAGACGGGAGTACAGCCCGCTCCATCGATCACGCCCGCGCCTTAGTTCACAAAGCCCCACACGGCGAGGGTCTGATGACGATGGTGTTAGTAACAATAACCGATGCTGAACGGAAGCTCAGTCACGGAGGGACACCGTACGTGAACCTTCGACTGACTACGCCGTGGGGTCAGCACCTATGGTCGTTCATTGCTTTCCACCAGAGAGGCGAGTGGTACTGGAAGCGCGTCTTGGGAAGCCTATTGAACGAGTACGAGTGGCTGGCTCTGGCCTTGGCCACAAGGCCCCTTGACCCTGATGATCGTTTCTTCCTTGCTGAGGAGGTGATTCCACACCTCATCGGGAAGTCGACGACGGTCAGTGTCACCAACGTGCTATGGGATCGTCAGGTAAGACAACAGGTAAAGTGGTGGATCTGATGTTCCGCTTTGCATCCAACGTAACGTAAGACGGTCGTCGCTGACGTCCAACGATAGCTTTGGATGCATTGCGGTCCAGCAGAGCGTGCTGGCCAGATGGGAGTAACTGAACATGGGTAAGCTACGCCTCACTGTTGTGCGTGAGTGGGAGCCCGACCTCGACGGCGAGGGCTACAAGAACGTCGAGTGGCCCGCAGGCTCCAACGAGTACAGGGACCTCACGACGCTCGAAGAGATCAAGGCCTTCGAGCAGCACCTCTACGAGAGCGGCGAGACGTCGATCGACGAGATCCTGAACGTCGACGACCCCGACGACTACACGGTCGCATGGGAGGTCGTTCCCGACGAGCAGGTCTCCGACCCGGCGCTCCTTCCGCAAGGTGACAACCCTTTCCTGACCGACGACCAGCTCGACAGGGTCGCGGAGAGCGTCAAGGACGGCCTGGAGGCGGATCGGCAGGAAGCGGCAGCCGATGCTGGTGCG
>Ga0075421_100012222_pt1 | contig 10658 bp, 7 predicted proteins | sample SoiMetdeltSBSDD5_FD_75292 | JGI IMG/M metagenome (GOLD analysis project Ga0075421, IMG submission 75292) | Bulk soil microbial communities from a Populus tree surrounding site in Tennessee, USA - Soil MetaG P. deltoides SBSDD5 | ecosystem: Environmental > Terrestrial > Soil > Tree plantation...
ACCTGCTTGCGGCTGAAGGCCAGGAGCTGGCGCGTGAGGCCGGCGGCCCGATCGGCCGCCTTGCGGATCTCCGCCACCCGGGCGAAGGCGGGGTGGCCGGGACCGATCTCCCGCTGCAGGAGCTCGCCGTACCCGGTGATGACCCCGAGCAGGTTGTTGAAGTCGTGCGCGACCCCCCCGGCGAGGCGGCCCACGGACTCCATCTTCTGGGCCTGGCGCAGCTGGGCCTCCAGCCGTTTCTCCTCCGTGACGTCGGTGGCCAGGACGAGCCAGGCCGCTCGTCCCTGGAAATGGAGGGGGCTGCCCGCGACCTTCACGTCGATGAGCGTGCCGTCCTTCTTGCGGTGCTTCCAGACGCGGTCGGATCGGAAGGCGGCGGACGAGGCGGCCTGCCGCCGCGCGGCCGCGAATTCGTCGAGGGCGGGCACCTCCTCGGGCGGGCGGATGTCGCGCAGGTTCATGGCCAGGAACTCGTCGCGCGAGTACCCGTAATGAGCGACGGCCGCGTCGTTGACGGCCAGGAAGCGCCGCGTCTCCTCGTCGTACACCCACATGGGTTGCGGGTTGCGGTCGAACAGGAGACGGTACTGCTCCTCGCTCGCCTCCAGCTTGAGCTCCGCTTCCTTGAGGGGGGTGACGTCGGACCAGGACCCCACCACTTCCACCGGTTCACCGGCGGGACCGCGGACGAGGACCTTCTCGTCACGGACCCAGAGGAAATGGCCGCTCTTCGTGCGGAAGCGGTACTCGCCAGAGCTGGCCCCGGTGCTGAGCAGCGAGGACTGCGCGGCGAGCACCGCGTCGCGATCGTCCGGGTGGATCCGCTCGGGCCACCAGTCGGCCCCCGCCACATCGGAGGGCGCGTATCCGGCGAGGCGCTCGATGTTCTGGCTCACCCAGGCGGGCAGGAACCGGTCACCCGCGATCTTCAGCGAGTACAGCACGGCGGGGCTGGAGGCCAGGACATGGGTCAGCCTCTCCCGGGCCGCTCGCATGGCCTTCTCCGCCCGACGGCGGTGCCAGAAATGTGCGACCTGGCTCTCGAGATCGGCCAGGATCCAGAGCAGGTCCTCGTCACGCCCGCGGACCTCGCGGCTCAGGAACTCGACCACAGTCACCACTTCACCCTCGAAGTGGATCGGGAAGGCGAATCCGCTCCGCAGGCCTTCGCTGCGGGCGATCTCCCACCGCGGGCTGGCGTCCGCGGAGATGTCGGGGATCCATAGCGGCTCGCCGGCCGCCCAGACCCGGCCGGGCAGGCCGCCGCCCGGCGGCAGGGCCAGCATGCGCGAGAGCGCCTCGAACCTGGACGACGAGTCCCGATTGGCCCCCCAGAACGTGCGGCACCGGAGCGTGCCCGCCTCGCGATCGACCACCCAGAGCGCGCCCACGTCCCAGCCGAGCGCGGCGCCCACGGCGGCCAGCATCCTCGGCGCCGCCTCGGCGAGCGTCGCCGACTCGGCGAGCGTGCGCGTGGCCACGTGCTGGGCGAGCAGGCGCTGGAGGGCGGCCTTCCTCTCGGTGATGTCGGCCAGGAACGCGCTGAAGAACGTGGTCGGGCCTTCGCGCAGGGCGATGATGCTCAGCTCGATCGGGAATTCCGAGCCGTCGCGCCGCTGGGCGCTGACCTCGACGCGTCGTCCGATGAAGGGACCCTCTCCCGTGGCCAGGTAGTGGGCGAGGCCGCGGCGATGCGCGTCGCGATAGCGTGGCGGAATGATGAGGTCGGCCAGATCGTGGCCCACGGCCTCCGCGCGCGGGAAGCCGAAAACGGTCTCGGCGCGCGCGTTCCACGACAACACGAGGCCGCGTGCGTCCATGGTGACGATCGCGTCGAGGGCGGCATCGAGGATGGTCTGCATCCGCGATTCGCCGGTGGGGTGCGCACGGAGCGCGGCATCGTCGGCGTCGGAAGACTTCACTTCACCCTGGCACCGGTCTGCGAAGGGCCGATACGGGTTGTGGCCGGTGTGGGAATGCTAGCACGCACTGTCGAGCGAATTTCGTTCTCCTCGGATGCGGCCGTCGCTCCAGCGAACGCGCACCGTGGTCCCTTCGGCGAGGCGGCTGTCGATCTCGACGACACCGCCGGTCGCCTCCGCGATGCTCCGCACCAGGGCCAGCCCCACTCCGGATCCCCGCTGCTCGAAGCGGCCGCGGTCGAATTGCTGGAAGGCCCCGACCCTCTGCACCTGGTCGGCGGACATGCCCGTGCCGTGGTCGGCGATCTCGAGAACGGCCGATCCGCCCACCGTCCGGAGGGAAACCTTGACCGGCCGGCCGCGGTTGGAGAACTTGAACGCGTTGTCCGCGATCTCGAGCACGATCTTCCGGAGGTAGGCCGACGCGATCGGCACCCCGACCTCCGCCACGTCCAGCTCGAGGTCGTCCAGGCGCTCGTCCTGACGGGCGGCCTCCTTCGCCGGAGCGCGCACCTCTTCGGGACCCGAGGACCCGCCCATCGGCTCGCCCAGGCCGGAGAGCCGCCGCAGCTCGAGGTCGGCGTACAGGATGTAGTTCTCCGCCATTCGATGGAGTCGATTGGCCGCCTTGAGCATGCCGCCCGCCATGGCCTGGATCTCTTCCGGCCCGAACTCGCGATGGAACTCCTGAAGGAGGCCGGCCGTTCCGATGATCACGGTCAGCGGCGTGCGCAGCTCGTGGGGAAGCAGGGCCGCCACCGCCCGGCGCATCTCGCCGAGACGGCGCTGTGCCTCGCTCCTCGCCGCCGCGCCGCGCACCAGGCGGGCCTCGATGGCGGCCAGAAGGTCGTCTCCCGCGACCGGCTTCATGAGGTAGTCGTCGGCGCCGGAGAGCATGCCGGCGCGGACGGCGGCTTCGCTGGTGAGGAACACGAACGGCAGCGATGCCGTCTCGGGGTCGGCCCGGATCGCCCGCAGCACGCCGTAACCGTCCAGGCCGGGCATGTTGATGTCGCAGACGACGATGTCGGGCCGCTCGCGGCGAACGGCAGCCAGCCCATCGGCTCCGTCGGCGGCCAGGACCACTTCATGGCCGGCGGAGGCCAGGATCTCGCCCAGGACGTTGCGCAGACCGGCCTCGTCGTCGATGAGGACGAGGCGCGCCACGCTAGGAGCGGCTCTCGCCGAAAGGGGGCACCGGCTCCGCGTGGAGGCCGTGGTCCTCCGCCATCCGATGGATGCTCAGTGCGGCCTCGAGGATGCCCGCGGCCAGGAGCTCGATCTCGTCCGACCCGAAGGTCCGATGGAACTGCTGGAGCAGCCCGGCGGATCCGATGATCATCGTCAACGCCGTGCGAACCGGCTCCTCGTCGTCGATCACGAGAATGCGTGTCACGGCTTCGACAGCGTAGGGCAGGCATGGGGAAGGCGATATGAGTAGAAACACCTAGGCTGGGAACGCACGAATACCTACGGCCTCATTCACCTCCATCGAGTCGCTACAATCAGGGATCGTGTCCGCGCCAGCGAACGATCATGGGGCCGCGCTTCCTGAAGACGACGACCCGCGCGGGCTCGGCCTGGACATCACCGAGCGCAAGGCGGCGGAGGAAGCGCTCCGCGAAAGCGAAGCGCGGTTCCGCCAGGCGGTGGAGAACATCAACGAGGTGTTCTGGCTGTGGAACGTCGGGCCGACGATGCTCTACGTGAACCCGGCCTACGAGGAGGTCTACGGCCGCTCGCGCGAGAGCCTCTACCGTAATGCCCGGTCCTGGGTCGAAGCGGTTCACCCCGACGATCGCGACTGGGTGGAGCGGGCGGCGGACGAGGCGCCCGTGCGAGGCGCGCTGGACCTGACCTACCGCATCCTGAGGCCGGACGGCTCGATCCGCTGGGTGCGTGACCGCGCCTTCCCGATCAAGAACGCGTCCGGAGAGGTCTATCGATTCGCGGGCGTGGCCGAGGACGTCACGGACGGCAAGCGGGCGGAGGACGAGCGCGCGCAGCGCCTGGCCGTGGAGACGAGGGCGCGGGCGGCAGCGGAGGAGGCCCTGGCCCGGCTGCGCGCCATCGACACCATCACGGACAGCGCGCTCGTGCACCTGGGCCTCGACGAGCTGCTGCGCGAGCTCCTGGCCCGCCTGCGCCGCGTGCTCGAAGCCGATTCCGTCGCGGTCCTGCTCGTCGACGAGGAGGGCAAGTGGCTCTCTACCCGCGCCGTCGACGGCCACACCCACGAGGAAGTCGCTTCCATCCGCGTGCGCATCGGCACGGGCGTGACCGGTCGCATCGCCGCGGAGGGACGCCCCCTGATCGTCGACGACCATTCGACGGTCGACGTGTCGGGCGTCGAGGGCATCGCCGAGGCCAAGATCCGGGCCCACACCGGCTCCGTGATGGGAGCGCCCCTGCGCATCGGGGACAAGGTGGTGGGGGTGGTGACGGTGGTCTCGGCCCGCGTGCGCCACTTCACGGAGGAGGAGCTGAGGCTGCTCCTGCTCGTGGCCGACCGCGCGGCCCCGGCCGTGGAGCTGAGCCGGTTGCTGGAGACGGTGCGCGCGGGGCGCGAGCTCCAGCGAACGCTCTCGCGCCGGCTCCTCACCGCGCAGGAGGAGGAGCGGCGGCGCCTCGCCGTCGAGCTCCACGACGAGCTCGGCCAGGTCCTGACCGCGGTCAAGATCAACCTGGGCTCGATCGAGCGTCTCTCCGCCGCCCGCGGCTCGCCGTCACACTTGAAGGAGGCGATCGCTTCCGTCGATCGCGCCATGCAGAGCGTGCGCGACCTGGCCCTGGACCTCCGTCCCTCCGTCCTCGACGACTTCGGCCTGCCCGCGGCCCTGCGCTGGTACGTCGACCGCTTCGCCCGGGACACGAACGTCGCGGCCAGCCTCGCCATCGACGACGTCCCGCGCATGGAGCCGGAGCTGGAGACGGCCTGCTTCCGCGTGGCCCAGGAGGCGCTGACGAACGTGGCCCGTCATTCACGGGCCCGGCACGTCTGGCTCTCCCTGTACCGCGGCCGCGGGGGCCTGGAGCTGAGCGTCCGCGACGACGGGATCGGATTCGACGTCCCGGGCGCGCGCGCGCGCGCGCGGGCGGGCGCATCGATGGGACTGCTCGGGATGCAGGAGCGCGTGTCCCTCCTGGGGGGCGATCTCGAGATCCGCCGCCCTTCCGGGGGAGGAGCGGAGGTCTGGGCGCGCTTCCTCGTCCCCGAGCCGCGGCCGGAGGCCTCATGACGCCCATCCGCGTCCTCCTGGCCGACGACCACACGCTCGTGCGCGCGGGGATTCGCGGCCTCCTCGAGGGCCTCGCGGACGTCGAGGTGGTGGGCGAAGCGGGGAACGGGCAGGACGCGCTTCGCCTGGCCCAGAGCCTTCGTCCCGACATCGTGCTCCTGGACGTGGCCATGCCGGGCTTGAACGGCCTCGAGGTGGCGGGCCGGCTGAGCGCCTTCGACCGCTCCATCCGCGTGATCATCCTGTCCATGCACACCTCCGAGGAGTACGTGCTCCGCGCCTTGCGCGCGGACTGCGCGGGGTACCTCTTGAAGGGATCCGCGGTGTCGGAGCTCGAAGTGGCGGTGCGCGCCGTGGCCCGCGGGGAAACCTACCTGAGCCCGGCCGTCTCGAAGCGCGTCGTCGACGACTACGTGAGCCGCACCGGAGGGTCGGAAAACCCCCTCGACGCCCTCACCCCGCGGCAGCGGGAGATCCTGCAGCTGGCGGCGGAGGGGTATTCGAGCAAGGAAATCGCGCAGCGCCTCAACCTCAGCTTCAAGACGGTCGAGGCCCACCGCGCGCAGCTCATGCAGCGTCTCGGCCTGCACGACCTCGCCGGTCTCGTGCGCTTCGCGGTGCGCGTCGGGCTGGTCACGCCGGAGTCCTAGGCGGGCGCGGACGCGCCGGGCGCGGAACGGCCGCACGTGCTACACTGACGCACTCACCCAGCCGCGCGGGTCATTCCGGCCCCTCCACGACCGTGCTCCCCGAGGCAGAATGTCCGCTCCGCTTCCTTCGCCGGTCTCTCCACTCGCTTCCCCCCGGCCGGTCGTTCGCGTCGAGTACGTGGACTTCGAGGACGTCTCCGCGCACCGGGAGTTCCGCTTCCGGCGACGCGGGCTCGACGGATCGAGCGAGGTCCGCATCCGCATCGCCCTCGCCGCGTTCGGCACCGGACGGCTGCGCCTGCAGGACGGCCCCGACGTCTGCTATCAAAAGCTGTCCCGGACCCTTGCCGCCGACACGGGGAGCCCGGAGGTCATCACGATCGACGAGGTCGATCTCGTGAGCTACGCCGAGGAGCATGCCGGCCGCCCCAAGCACCGGTCGTGGTCGTCGACGGAACCCGGCCCCGCGGCCGCGCCGCCCCGCCCGGTGGCCGCACGCGCGTCCGCCGCGGCGGCCGCTCCCGAGCGCCCGCTCGCGGGGGGGCAGCGTGTGCGCCACGCCGTGTTCGGTCTGGGCGTGATGAGCTCGCCCAGCGGCGGTCACACCGTCGTCTGCTTCGACGAGGACGGCCTCCGGAGGTTCGTCACCTCGATGCTCGAGGTGGACGTCTTGTCGGCCCCCCACGCCTGGGAGACCGGCCCCCGCGGAAAGAACCGGCCCTGCGCGGGAGCCGCCTGACCGAGGGTCGTCAGAAGAGCAGCCGGGCCTGCAGCTGGAACATCCGCGGCGGGTCGACGTTCGCGAACGCGGGGATGGCGGTCGCGGCGCTGCCCACGGCCACGAGCTGCCCGAACGTGGCGCCCGGGGTGTCGGTGTTGCCGTAGACGGTCTGCCCGCGGCCCAGATAGTTGCCGTGGTTGAGGAGGTTGAAGCCCTCCAGCCGGAGCAGGATGCGGGCCGTCTTCGACGCCTTGATGCGGCCCTCGACGAAGGCGGACACGTCCTGGGTGCCGGTGCCGCGGAAGGCGGACTTGCTCATCACGGAGCCGTTCACCACCGGCCGATCGTTGTTGGCGCCGTCGCCGTTGTTGTCCACGCCGGTGGTGGCGTTGAACGGACGCGCCGACGCGAGCTGCGTGAGGGTCCCGATCGTGATCTCGTAGGGCAGCCGGTAGCTGAGGGCGATCACGGCGCGATGGCGCTGGTCGACCACGCTCGGGCCGCGCTCGACCTCGCCCAGCCGCGCGATGTTGTTGTCGTTGGGGCCGATGCCGTTGCCGTCCGGCTCGGTGGTGTTGGTCGCCTTGGAGAGCGTGTAGCTCACGCTGGCGTCCAGGCGAGAGTGGTGGTAGCGCACGAGGGTCTGGAGGCCGTCGTAGTCCGCCTCGCCCAGGTTCATGAGCACGCTGACCTGGCGCACCCCGCCGTTGACGGGCACGATCGGCCGGGTGGCGTTGGCCTGGGCCACCGTCCGCGCCTGCCCGGGCGCGGTGCGGTCGAAGGGCGCGGCCGCGTTCAGGTCGACGCTGCGATCGATGTCGTCGAGGTGCTGGTGCACGTAGTCGGCGCCCACGAAGAGCCCGCGCACGAGCTCGCGCTCCGCGCCGATGGAGAAGACCTGGCTGCGCGGGTTCACGAGCTCGTCCGGGTAGCTGGGAAGGAGGTCGAAGTCGAGCCCGTACTTCGCGAACTGCGCCTCGTAGAACGCGCGCCGTCCCGGCCGGATCGTGATGTCGCGCGCGGGCAGCTGGGAGGGGGCCAGGGTCCGCGGATCGAACGAGAGGGGAAGGCACGACCCGGTGAGGCAGGTGGGGAAGCCGAGCTGTCCGGGCACCGCGGTGTAGGTGGTGAGGCCGTCCAGCCCGTTCACCAGGTAGCCCGCCACCGCGTTGCTCCGGATCTGCGTGTAGTACATCCCGTATCCGCCCCGGATGGACAGCCGGGCGTCGCCGCCCGGATGCCAGCCGAAGCCGACGCGCGGAGCGAGATTGTTCGTGTCGTCGGTCAGGGTCTGGCGGTCGTAGCGGAGGCCGAGGTCGAGGGTGAGATCGCGGTGCAGGCGGATGCTGTCCTGCACGAAGGCGGTGTAGAGCCACTGCTTCAGCTCGTAGCGGTTGATGCCGAAGTCGATCGGCTGCGTGTAGCTCTGCACGTCGCCCAGGGTGAGCTGGTCGAAGGGGGCGGTGGTCGCGGTGCGGAACGTGAACGTGCCCAGGATCGCGGTGCCCGGCTCGCTGCCCGTGCCCCCCGAGGTGTGGCGCACCACGCTGCCGCCCATGCGGAGCGAGTGCTTGCCCCGCGACCACGTCGCCGTGTCCGAGAGCTGGAGCTGGTGGCTGAAGATGTCGGAGGCACGCGATTGCCCGATGGTGAACGGCACCGTGCCCGCGCGCGTGTAGGCGGTCGAGAGCTGCTGGGCCTCCCAGAGCGTGACCGGGTCGCCGTGCAGGTAGGAGAGGCGCGCCTCGTTGAGGAGGTGCGGGCTCAGCACGGCCGTGTGGTTGAGCTGGCTCGTCCAGGCCCGGCGCGTGTACTTGCGGGCCACGCTGGGCGCGTTCGTGCCCCCCACGGCGTCCTGGGGGTTGTCGTCGTAGAAGCGGTCGACGTTGACCCGGAGCATCAGGTTCTGGCTCGCGGTGAGCTTGTGGTCCAGGCGGCCGTCGAGGAGGACCTGCCGGTAGTGGCCGGTGTAGTCCAGGTGCCCGTCCGCGGGGAGCAGGAAGGCGGGCAGCGTGGGCGACAGGAACGTGGTCCGGTCCTGACGCGTGTAGTCGGCGGTCACGAAGAAGAACGTCTTGTCCTTCACGATGGGACCGCCGATGGTGGCCGAGACCTGGCTGAGCTTGTCCGGGATGTCCACCGGGCTGATGGAATCGAGCGTGCCCGGCGTGACGCAGTCCGGCGTGGACTCCGGGCAGAAGCCCGTGGTCGAGAACTCCTTCGCCTGGAAGTCGCCGCCGGGCCGGCTCAGGACCAGCGCCTCTCCGTGCACGCTGTTGGTGCCGGACTTGGTCACGATGTTCAGGGCGGGCCCGGAGGTCCAGCCGAACTCGGAGGCGAAGGCGTTCGAGAGCACCTGGATCTCCTTGATGGCGCCGAGGGGCACGGTGGCGATGGCGGTCTGGCGGCCCCATCCCTCGTCGTTGTTCGCGCCGTCGATGGTGAACGACGTCGCGCGCCGCGAGCCGACGCCGGTGATGAAGTAGGTCGCGTTGACGAAGAGGTCGCCCGTGCCTTTCCCCTGCCGGAAGGCGGAATTGAGGAGGGGCAGGGTGGTGGACTTGCGGCCGAGGATCGGCGTCTCGTCGATCCTCTCGCTGTCGAGGCGGAGTCCGAGCTGGGGGTCGGCGCGCACGCCCTCGGTGGTGCCGTAGACGGTCACCTCGCTCTTGCCGCCCGCGACCGGGAGCTTCACGCGGATCATCGCGGTCTCGCCCGCGCGCAGCGCGATGTTCCCCGTGGTGGCGTCCGCGAAGCCGGCTTTGGTCACCGTCACCTCGTAGAGGCCGGTCAGGGGCAAGGCGGTGAGCGTGGCCGTCCCGCCCGGGCCGGACACGGCCTCGCGGCTCACCCCCGTCGTCGGGTTGCTGAGCTTCACCGCGGCTTCCGGCACCACCGCGCCCTGCGGGTCCTCGACGGCCACGACCAGCGACGACGTGTTGGGGGACTGCGCGAGGGCGGGCAGGGCCGCGGCCCAGACGGCGGCGGCGGCGAGGGCTGGGGAAGGTATTCGCATCGACACTCTCCTCGACCTGGAAAAGCCGGAGACAGGAAGCGGCGGGGGACTCATGTGGAGCGTCTCAGCCATGAGGGGCGGCGAAGCCACGACGATATGGGAGGGAAAGCACTACTACCAGGCGTAGTAGCGAGAGAGTGTCCCGGCGTGGCGCGACACAGCGCGCGTGAGCCGTGAGAGTAGGAATGCGACGCGGCTCCGGGGGGATCCCACGCCGGGACGCGGAAGCGTAACATCGGCTCGGTCAAAAAGCGAGCACTTTGATCATCGCAAAGTATCCGGCCCTTAATTCCTTTCTGACTGTCATGTTGCCGCCATTTCGGGTGCACCGGGAACGCGTGCGGGACCCGCGTTCGGGAACGTATTGCGAACCGGCCCCGTTGGCCGTAACGTAGCCGCCGAGGGGAGGGCTCGGCCATGTTCTCCAAGGCATCCGTCGAGGACCTCCGCGCCGTGCTGACGGCCTATCGCACCGTGAAGAACGGCTCCTGGCCCCAGATGCACGCCGCGATGGATCGCCGCGCACCGCACTGGGCCCTGGATGGAGAGCGCGAGCTGCAGGCGGAGCTAGAGGGCTATCTCAAGGAGTCGGACGCCCCGGACGGAGCCGTACGGGTCTTCTGGAAGATGGGGCCGAAGTTCCTCTTCGCCGGCTGCAACGATCGCTTCGCCCGTGACGCTGGCATCGCCGCTTCCGAGCTCATGGGACTGGACGACTTCGACTCGCGGCTGCCCTGGGGCGCGCAGGCCTCGAAGTATCGCGCGGACGACGCGGAGGTCTTCCAGGCGCGCACGCCGAAGCTCGACATCCTGGAGCGCCAGAAGTCGGCCACCGGTGACGTCTTCTGGGTCCGCGTCGGGAAGGCCCCGATCCTGGCCCCCGACGGCAGCGCGCGCGGCATCCTCGGGATGTACGACATCCTCGACGACAAGACCGCGAGCAAGCTCTTCTTCGCGCGCTCGCAGACCTCGCCCCGCAGCTGAGGTCGCGACCTCAGTACTTCCGCGGCACGAACGTCTGGTCCGTCATGGGCGGGCGCACGTAGCTGCCGTCCTTCTGCCGCTTGGGGAGCACGATCTTCTCGCGCGCGATGTCCTGGTAGGGCACCA
>Ga0075421_100012225_pt1 | contig 10657 bp, 8 predicted proteins | sample SoiMetdeltSBSDD5_FD_75292 | JGI IMG/M metagenome (GOLD analysis project Ga0075421, IMG submission 75292) | Bulk soil microbial communities from a Populus tree surrounding site in Tennessee, USA - Soil MetaG P. deltoides SBSDD5 | ecosystem: Environmental > Terrestrial > Soil > Tree plantation...
GTCGAACACGTCTTCAAAACGGCGCGCGTATCCCAACGCGCGCTTGGTCAGCGAACCGACGTAGTTGTCGTGGAAGAACGACAGGTCTTTCGCAAGCAGTTCATCCATCGCTTCAACGTAGAGTTCCTCCAGTCCGCGTATTTCAGCGCGGGCTAGAAGAAAGCCTGCGAGTCGCCAAATCGCTTCACCCGCAAGCCAGACTCCGGTGAAAGCCAATACGTATGGAATCAGCTCGCGCAGGCTCGGCCTTGCATTGCTTGCGAATTCGCCGAGCACTCTGGCGATGATCAGCGGCGGCGCGTAAAAAATGAGGATCTGGCCAATGCCCGGCAATAACAGCGCCGGGATAGCCATGGCCGGATGCCTGCGGATTTGCGAGCAGTATCGCCGCACGACCAACCGCAGGGCGGCGGTGAGCCGTTGAGGGTCGCGATCATCTGTTTCGGTAATCATGGCCGCAAAAATGTCCGAGGTTAATTGAAAATCTTTCGAGAAAAAAGAGACAGGTTATCACAATCCTCGACGGATGCCTAGTTGTTGACCTATTACCCGCGGAGGGCGCGGAGGAACGTAGAAGGATTCAAATCACTAGTTCTTCCCTCTGCGTTCCTCCGCGCCCTCCGCGGTAGATTCATCTTTCGTTTTTAACAGTCTCCACCGGCTGCGACGGAACGATCTTCCACCGCTTGTCGAATTTCAGCGCCAGACGCTTCATCCAATCATCCAGCAATTCTTTCGGATCGCCGTCAATCGGCGGCGCGTCGGTCGTGTCGAACCTCAGCGTGTCAATCCTTATCGAATCTCCGGCGGACAGCCACACGATGCGCAAGCGAAAGCCATCGCTCGAATCGAAATGGAAACCTTCAGCGTGCCAACGGCCGGGGACTCGGCTGGCGCGTTGAATCAACCCGCCTTCGGTCACGCTCGAAAAATGGATCCATTTATCAGTCATCACCGCCGCATAGGCTCCATCCGGGCTGAAGGCGACGGCGTTGACACTATCGTCGTGACGAAGAGAGGAGATCAACTGGCCCGAATCAGGCCGCCACAACCGCGCCGTGTTGTCAGCGCTGCCGGTCAGGACGAACTTGCCGTCCGGGCTGAAGGCGACGGCGCTGACCCAAGCGCTGTGGCGGTAAGTCATCAGCAGATTGTTGTAATCAGGGCCAACCAGAAGATTGGCTTCGCTTCTTCGAAAGTGAAATCGGTCAGGTCAATGCGATGGCCGATGTTAAACGGCGTGCGCGTGGCGTCTTTGATCAGGTCGGAAGGACTGGCGACGCCGAGCAAAACGAAGCTCAGGCGGTTGAATTCGGGTTCGGTGGCGCGTTTGTTGTAGCAGGCGCGGATGGCGGCGAAAAAATCGTCGGCGAAAGGCAGTTTGATGGTCGTGTCGATCTCGTCAACGAAGATGACTATGCGCCCAACTGTTTCGGCCAGGGCGACGTCGCCGAAGAATTCGGTCAGGCGTTGGAGAGCGGGCAGGTCTTCACGCTCGCGCCACCAGTCGTTGAGTTCGGCCTTGAGGTTGAGGCCTCGCGCGATCGCGCGGGCCACGCCTTTGTACCACCTGTCAGCCGACGCTTTTTCGTTTTCGTCGCCCTCGCCCGCGCCGATGCCGGTCAGGTCAACGATTGCGGTGTGGACTCCGACCTCTTTCAAACGCCGGGCGGCGCGCGCCATACGGAATTCCTGCTACGCTATCTGAGTGATCTCGATCTGCGCCGGGTCATTCAGGTGGCGATGAATAAAAGCGAACAGTTCAATCAGTTCACACAGTGGGTCGGGTTCGGCGGCAAAGGCATCATTACGGAAAATGACCGGGCCGAACAGCGGAAGAGGATTAAGCATAATCATCTGGTGGCCAAATGCCTGATCTTTCACAACGTCTACGGTATGACCGGAGTTTTGCGTGGCCTATTACGGGAGGGAGCCGTGGTGAAAGAGGGAACACTGCGTCATTTGAGCCCTTATCACACCGAACATATCAATCGTTTCGGTGTCTATGAATGGAACCCGCAGCGCATTTCGTCTCCAATTAACTACGATCTGGAGATTTTGCCTGCCCTCTTCCGATAAATTGCGGGATGGGAGGAGAGCCGTCGAAAGGTGAATATCAAATGGCCTGTTCCGTTAACTTCGTTGCAATGGGTCATTCTCTCGCGCGTGGGCGCAGTCCAATGCTAAAGAGGTCAACACGATGCGCCCAATCTCATCAAGTGAGATGGCGTGGCTCGTCCGGTCATATAATTGGGTTATGGCAACGATTCGGGTCCGAATTCTCCATGTAATATGAAAGGACGCCTCCTTGCTATTGGTAATCTTGAATTTCGCAACTTAAGACTACTACTAGCGGGGCGTCCTTTCATATTACGTGGAGAAAATTGTGCGAATCGTTCTCATGGGCCAAATACTTGATCTAGGACAATGACGGCCCGCCACTATCCAGCTATAAAGATGGCGTTCAATTCCTTTTCGGGAAAAGAGCTTTTAAGACGTGGGTAGGCAGTGTCGTGGACGCTCGGCAAGCAGGTTTCCAACGTGATTGTCGAAGAGGTAAGAAAGAAGCCGCATAATAGAGGATTGCGGCAGGCGGTGGTCGTGATGGTATGAGGGAAGCTGTTGAATTGAAGGTTGTTTAAGGATGCATAACAAACTAAAGAAGTGGAGATTTTCAGGCGAGTCGTTCTCGACACCGAAGTTGGTGAACAATAGTAAGGGATAGCGCTGTAATTTTAAGAGGTCCACGGTCGCACGTCTATCTTTTAAAACTTTGTTGTCCCTTATACTCTTATAATTACAACAAAAACGGAGGTTTCTATGAGGAAGGATGTAGCTCTTTCTGTGGCGATGCCTACAATTAAGATAATTACCATGGGCATGCTTATGTGGGGTGTCCACGGGTTAACTGTCGAACCAGCTAGGGCGGCCACATGTTATACTTGCAGTTGGATTGATGATTGTCCCGCTGTTTGTTCGGAGCCAGGTCCTGGTGATATGGGTTTTACAGGATGCGTGACTAATGGTTCAGGTGGTTGCCAGTATAGTGGATCGCAGTGCTGGGGGGACCCGTTGCCTGAGTAAGTTTCTCTGACAGATAGCCCTGCGGTAATGGGAGTATCTCGCGCCATGGGACGCTGGCACTCACCGTCGATTGAGCCAGTGCGAGCGGCGCTGCGCGCCTGATTCCGCGATTCGCAGCCGACTAATGTTGTTTCAATAGCAACCATAGTTCTATTTGTAACTCGAAGCAGCTTTGTTGCACGAATATACTTTTCAAAGTAGATGCGGCCCTTTGCCTAAGAACGTAAGTTTGCGTGCGCCGAAGAATCTTCGGCAAAAACGAAAAAACTTTGCGATGCTATATTCGTGCAACAAACTCGAAGCCTATTGCAATTTCAGGTCGTCTGCGAAGACTAACATGCAATCAGTGTCTCAAAGGGACGAACACGCTTTTTGAGACTCTCCAGCGACCTGCGATGCGGATGGCTTGAACAGCTTTCGCATCGCAGCTTGCGCAACATCGTAATCAATGATTCGGCGGTATGATTATGAATCAGTCTTGAGCAAATACTATCCTGGCAATGAGCCATTGCGTGCTTCGCCCTTTGACCTGAGACTCTTTCAAACCCATTGCTTCGCTGCTGTGGAAGAATAGACATTTACACACGATGTTTCGTCATCGAAAGGAGATTGAATGCAAAGTATTATCAAGAAGCTTAATATACTCGCAAACATTACAATTATCATAGTTGGAATGATAATGGTTTCCCTTTTAGTTAAACGGCAGTTCTTCCGCGAGACAAAAGTCGCGCCTAATAAAGTTCAGATTGGAACAAGATTTCCACTGCAGGGAGTAAAGTGGGATCAAAGCGACCAAACGTTACTTCTCGCAATCGCGGAAAAATGTCATTTTTGCACAGAAAGCGCCCCCTTCTATCGTAAATTGGCAGAGATATGGCACAGCCAAAATAGGACTAAAACAATTGTGATTACGCCAGATGAGATTAATGAAGGAGAGAGATATGTTAATAGCTTAGGCATATCGGTTGATGAGGTTAAACAAGCGAGGCATAAATCACTTGGGATTACAGGCACACCAACTGTTGTACTTGTTAACGGTAGCGGTATCGTAACAGGTGTCTGGAGGGGGAAACTGACCTCTGTTCAGGAGATGGAAATTCTAGATAGATTGAAAGGAGTTAGCCCTGGTCAAACAATACCTGTAAACGGCGCAATTGCGGATCATAATGACAGTATACAAAAATATAAATAAGAATTTGGTTTTTTTGGTAGTTGCCGGAGCGTGTCAGATGTGTTCTGCAGAACATATCACAAATTTTCTGACGCCCTCGACTCGTGCAACAAAGCTGTCATGAATCAACATTGAATATTTTTTTTACAGGACCCTAAACATGGAAAAGCTAGCGGCAGTCTTATTTCTACCTTCCATCTCTGATTCAATACACTATAGACCATATTTAGATTTTGTGGGTCCCACAAATTTACTTGAGTGGTTTGTTGATAGATTTTTTTCTGCGAACCCGACTGTTAGCTTGCACATCCTGGTTCAGGGAGACGCTGATTTACAGGTCGTAAGCGATAAGGTACATAATAAATGTACTTCCATACTCAAGACTGATCACAAAACAAAGCTGTTGGCGCTTGTGCAGGCAGCTCGTGAAATATCTAAACCTTATATAGCGCTCTTGACCTTAGGTTTCGGATTCGCCCCGAGAAGCTTGCTGGAATATGTTTATTCACACCACGTATCTTTCGGCAACAACTTTACTCCAATTAAAGGGCTACCGAACGGCACTACGCCCGAGATATACAACTCTGACCTATTATTATCATTGCAAGACCTTGATTTGCCGTTTTTACCATCTGATCCGGTCGTAATTATTGATCGCCTCTCGGAGCTTGCTAGTTCTACGGGTGAGACGCCTATACCTATAAGAGCTCAGGCTCTTGATGCGGCAGTATTATACAAGATTGATCCGGTTGAACTGCCAGAATGTATCCGGCTAGATTCATCTAGAGATATTGATGTCGCAAGACGCGCAATCGCTACTTTATCAACATTGGATGAGGAAGGTGACACAGATAGTCTTCGTTACTGGAAACAAGCTGCGATAGAGGAACGGCTGAATTTCCGCAGCGGGCTAACACGAGTAGCTGACATAGGAAATGATGTTAAGAAAAAAACTGCGCCACTGCGTGTTCTCTACGTTTCTAACCCTTCGGCTTTCTCCGGCGCGGAAGAAAGTCTATGTCAGTTAATCTCACACTTGGATACAGATCGCTACCAACCGTTTGCGTTAATAGGCGTGAAAGGTTTTTTTTCGGAGCGCCTTAAATCATTAGGAGTTAGTGTGATATGCCCGGACTGGGATTTCGGGGATAATACGTTAGATAATTTCCTGTATCTCCTGAATACCGTTCATAGGATTCGGCCTAACATTATACACCTTAACGGTATTTCAGGGTTCCCAATAATGTTTGTAGCAGCCGCATTAGGCATACCAATCATCTTGCATCTACGCTTTTTGTGTAATACAGGGGTAGCAGAACAATTGCGATGCGCTGATAGTTTTATTGCAGTCTCAGAATTTGTCAAGCGAGAAGCTGCTAAACTTAATATAGTAAAAGACATGGTACATGTCGTCAAAAATGGGATAGATACCAATGATTTTCGTAAAGACATATACAACAAGCTTGAAATGAGACAAGAGTTTGGGCTTCATTTCGACTCAAAGGTTGTATTAATGATAGCTCGCTTTGCGCCATACAAACGACATGATTTAATGCTGAGGGCTGCTGACATTATAAGAAAATCCGTTCCATCGTTTCATTTAATTATCGTCGGCGAAGTTTTGGGACATACTAAGTACTGCGAATCAATTCAAAAGACTATAAATGATTTGGACTTAAATGATTTTGTAACCCTAATTGGTTTTCAAACAGATATTAGAAAGTTAGAGGCCGCGGCCGATGTGTTAGTCTTGTGTTCTGATGATGAGCCGCTTTCACGATGTATTATTGAAGCAATGGCGATGGAATTACCGATAGTCGCCGTGAATTCCGGTGGTACCCCTGAAATCATCGAGGATAAAAAGACTGGTTTTCTTGTGGAGAGTAGTAACCCTGTCAAGTTGGCAGAGCGTTTAATAGAAATTCTTACTGTGGGTGGGCTTTGCACACAAATAGTAAATGAGGCTAGAAAATTCGTGGAACGTGAGTTAGACGCCAGTATATGCGCAAATCGGACCATGGAGATATATGATTTGACATTGTCGAAAAAGGGCTGTGGGACACAGTGATTAGACTGTGAGGTTCCGGCGAGATCCCTTTCCTGCTGTTGAGCTCTCCGAAGAGGCCTTGCGCCATCTCAGACCGTACCTGACCGAACAGGTGAGCCGATTCGGGATCTATGAATGGCGCCCGCAGCGCAAAGCTCGGGCAATCAATTACGGGCTGCCGATCCTACAATCGCGTGGCGGCATTGAGGCTTAACGAAGGTAGCTATAGGCAGGAAGTACCAAATGGCCCATTTGCGTAAGAATCGGCGTCATGGGTCAAGTTCTGACTACCCATTTCCAACTCAAGACTGGGATTAAGTGAGGCGCGACGAGCGCCCATTTCATAGAACACTTCATTTAACCAGATGGATTTATGCAAACTCTATGGCAAGATCTCCGATATGGCATGCGAATGTTGATTAAGAAGCCTGACTTCACATTAATTGCCATTTTCACGCTAGCGCTCGGTATTGGCGCAAGCGCGGCGATGTTCAGCTTTTTTGACGCAGCGCTCTTCAAACCGCTAGCGTATCATGCCCCGGAACGATTGGTTATGGTGTGGGAACAATCGTTGGGTGGTAGGAAAACAATGCCTGACATTGCTACTTTTCAGGAGTGGCGAAGACAGAACCAGGTCTTTTCACACCTCACCGCCATCACTCCGACCGCATTGAACTTGACTGGACATGGGGCTGCCGAACGCATCCAGGGCTTATTCGTCTCGGCCAACTACTTTGATTTGTTGGGCGCCAATCCGGCGTTTGGGCGCTTCTTCAGCCCGGATGAAGACCAGGCGGGCAGAGAACGAGTGGCCGTCTTGACGAATCGCTGTTGGCAACAACGATTCGGAGGCGACGCCAAGATTTTAGGCGCGAACATCTCCCTTGATGGCGAAAGGTATACGGTCATCGGCGTGGCGGGGCCACATAAAATCTTCGATCGAAGTTCTACTGACGTGTGGCTGCCGCTGGTCCCCACCTCCGAGCAAATTCGCTTACGCTACTTCATGATGGAGGCCCGGCTTAAGCCGGGCGTGACGGTTGAGCAGGCGGACGCGGAGATCAAACGTATCACGGAAGGTTTGGCCCGGCAAGGATTGATACGCAACAAAAACGCAAGCGCCCTTGTTCAGCCGTTGCGCGACCATATTGTCGGGGGCCATCGGCAAATGATGATGCTGCTGATGGGCGCGGTGACCTTCATTCTACTGATCGCCTGCGCCAACGTGGCAAACCTGCTGCTGGCGCGCTCGATGGCGCGCCAGCGCGAAGTCGCCGTTCGTGCAGCGCTCGGAGCTGGCCGGAGCCGGCTCGTGCGGCAATTTCTCACTGAGAGCGTGTTGTTGGCCATTGTCAGCGGCGGCATGGGTGTGATTCTGGCATTCTGGTTAATCAAGGGCCTCACAGCTTTAATGCCACGTCTCACGATTCCAATTGAAACGGAGGCGACCCTTGACTGGCGAGTGTTGCTCTTTACGCTAGGCGCTTCTTTACTAACCGGCATCATCTTCGGAATGGCGCCGGCCTGGCAATCGAGCCGGCCCGATTTGACCAAGTCGCTTCAAGAGCGTGGCTATGGCGCTTCGGCCCGACTGGGCCGTAACAAATTGCGCAGCCTGTTGCTGGTATCAGAAATCGCGCTGACTTTCACGCTGGTCATTGGCGCGGCTCTATTGATCCGCAGTTTCGTGCGGGTGCTTCAGGTAGACCCAGGTTTTCAAACCGAGCGTATTCTGACCTTCCAAACCTTCCTCAACAATACCCGTTACCCCCAGGCTCATCAAATCATCAATTATCAAACGGCGCTTCTCGACCGGATGCGGGCTCTTCCAGGCTCGCAATCCGTCGCCGCCATAAACGCGTTGCCATTAAGCGGCGGCGCGTTTTTCAACGCCATTTCAATCACAGGCCAATCGCCGGGAGAGAACCCGGCCACAGACGGAGCCGCAATCAGAATTGTCACTTCGGGCTACTTCGAGACACTCGGCATCCGGCTTTTGAGTGGACGCTACCTGTCGGCGCGCGACACCGCGCAAACTTCTCCAGTGGTAGTCATCAATCAGTCATTGGCAGAACGACATTGGCCGGATCGTGATCCGATTGGCGGGCAGATTCAATTTACAGGACGCAAGTTCGCCTCACTTTGGTTTACGATCGTTGGCGTCGTCGCCGATCAAAAACATAGGGGATTGCAGCGACAACCGGACCCTGAAGTCTACTTGCTCTTCTCGCAGATGCCGGAGGAGGCGCTCTCCTCCGTGGGAGGATCATTACACTTCGCCATGCGGACCACGAACGAGCCATCTACTCTGACACCCACGATACGCAACCTGGCTGCTGGCATTGACAAGGATCAACCTCTTTACAACATCAGAACGATGGAAGACTTATATTCGGAGTCAATAGCCGTTCCCCGATTTCAGACGGCTATTTTCAGTCTGTTGGGTACGCTGGCGCTGGCGCTCGGAGCGCTCGGCGTCTACGGTGTGATGGCCTATTCCGTCAACCAGCGCACGCAAGAGCTCGGCATACGGATAGCGCTGGGGGCGCTATCCGGCGGTGTGTTGCGTCTGGTGATGCGGCAGAGCCTGGCGCTCACCTCAGCAGGCGTCGGCATAGGTCTGGGCGCGGCTATCGCTTTAACCCGTTTCCTGACCGCTTACCTGTATGGGGTAGAAGCCACCGATCCGGTGACCTACATCGTGGTCGCGGCGATTTTATCGAGCGTTGCGCTCCTGGCAAGTTACCTGCCGGCACGGAGAGCGACGAAAGTTGATCCCATAATTGTGTTGCGACACGAATAAGTGGTGCGACACGAAGTCGCGTCAATTACTGTGAAGCCTGCGCGCGCAGGACTTCACCCGCTGTTCCAGCAGCGGTTTCCTAGATGTCGTCCAGACACCGCGCGATTTGTTGTCGAACGAGCGCCGCCGCCAGCGTGAGGCGGTTATTCTGCTCCATCTCTAGCATCCGGCCTGCGTCAAGGCTCAGGGCCTCCCGAGCGAAGTGGCGGACTTTCACCGGCGTCACGTCAGCGAAAGGGCTTGGAGGCTGCAGGTCAAGAGCCTTCAGCCAGCGCAACCGCGTGACGAGTTGCCGGAACTGCGCGAGGGTGGCGGCGCCACGATCAATTTTCACCGCCCGCCACAAAGAAGTTTGTTTCCAGTCATCCGTCAACAGCAACTCGTCAATCTGCTCACAACGCCGGGGTCCAAGCGCATCGCACACGCCCGCGTAGTATCGCCGGTTGACCTCCGTTCGGGCGTCCCGGGCAGCGCCAAGCAAGGTTCTGAAGCCGGCTAATTCGTAGCGCCTCCGGATCAGTTCCTCAATGGCGGCGTTGACTAGATCGGATAGGTCTTCTCTGATCTGCGCTACAGAGCGGAGAGCCTGATCGACATAGCGCTGCGCGGTCTGATCGTAAGGCTTGACGCCAAGGTGTTCGCGGATTGCCGCCACGTGGCGGCGCCTGGTTCCCGACTCGTCATAAGCTTCCCATTCCAACGCCTCGTAATGGACGCCGAACAGCAGCGAGACGTGTTCGGCGATTGGGCGAGGAACGTCATGCAGCCGGATGAAATAACCGAGCCGCTGGAAAGTCTTGAGCAACACGAGGAAGCAAATCTTCGGGCCGGTCCCTTTGGCGACCTGGGCGGCGAGTGCGATATCGGCGGCTGTCGGCGCGTACCTTCGGTTGAGTTCTTCGTTGGAGACGGAGCTTTTCAGGCGCGGGTAGGCGGTTTCATAAGCAGAGGGCACGGGGAACTACCTCCTTTGGGGTAATAATAATGCACCCAAAAGGAAAACTCCCGCATTGGAATCAACACGGCGCGGGCCAATGGCCCATTTGCGTAAGAATCGGCGTCATGGGTCAAGAAGCTCGACGCCCTGATCTGGCGTTCGATCTCCTCGACCCATTTGTCGCCGACGAGCATTTGAGTGTCAATGAAGACGTCGATGCCCCGGCTTGTCAGATAACCTTCGAGGAATCCGGCGAGGTCCTGATCCGGGCTGATGTGTCTGTAGCTGATAAAGACCTGGGTCACGAAACACCTCACTGGGAATTGCCGCTGAAGAGACTGCTGTTGAACTGGCGCGTTTTATGACTGCGCGGGAACAGATACAGGAATTTCGCTTGGAATTCAAGGTAAAAGTCAGGTCGTCTTGCGCGCGCGAATAAGCGCATGATTGAATAGCGCGGCCGAGAAAGGACGCTGATTTGCCACGACAATTGCTGGAATCGGAGATAATCTTCAAAGGCGCCGTGTTCGACGTCGAACGCGACAGGTTGCGCGAAGAGAACGGGATCGAGATCATCCGCGAAGTCGTTCGCCATCCCGGCGGCGCCGGCGCGTT
>Ga0075421_100012226_pt1 | contig 10657 bp, 21 predicted proteins | sample SoiMetdeltSBSDD5_FD_75292 | JGI IMG/M metagenome (GOLD analysis project Ga0075421, IMG submission 75292) | Bulk soil microbial communities from a Populus tree surrounding site in Tennessee, USA - Soil MetaG P. deltoides SBSDD5 | ecosystem: Environmental > Terrestrial > Soil > Tree plantation...
AATCCCTTCTTACAGTCGTCGCGCGAGATTCGTTCAGCCACGATGCCGTTGACCATGGCGTCACTGACCAACTCACCGTTGTCCATTTTCGCCTTCGCCTCTCGGCCGAGGGCGGTTTTCTTGGCGATGGCTTCGCGCAGCATGTCACCCGTCGAAATCTGTGGAATATCGAGACGATGCATAATGGCACGCGCTTGCGTACCCTTACCGGCACCCGGGTGACCTAACAGGATCACGATCTTACGATCCATTAACTCCTTCTCCCGCGAATCCGGCCCTTCTTCAGGAAGCCATCGTAGTGACGCATGATCAACTGCGATTCGACCATCTGAATAGTATCCATTGCCACGCCGACGACAATCAACAGCGACGTACCGCCGAAATAGAAGTTGACTCGAAGTCCCTGCGTGATGAATTGGGGCAGAATCGCGTCCAGACGTGGTCCGATAACCGGAATGTTCTGGACGTGGAAACCCGTGATCATGAACTCAGGAATAATCGCGATCAATGCCAGATACAGGGCGCCTACCAGTGTGATTCGGGTCAAAATCGAATTCACGTATTCGGCCGTACGCTTGCCGGGCCGAATACCGGGAATGAATCCGCCATACTTCCGCATGTTGTCGGCGACTTCGTTCGGATTGAAGATGATCGACGTGTAGAAATAGCAGAAGAAAATGATGCCGGCGACATACAGCAAGTTATACAGAGGCTCGCCAAACCGAATGGCATCCGTAATACGTGCCAGAACGCGGCCAAAGCCCGATGTGCTGTCGCTGACCACCAGACCGAACGTCTGCGGAAACGTCAAAATCGAGGAAGCGAAAATTACCGGGATTACACCACCGGTATTCACGCGCAGCGGTAGATGCGTCGATTGACCGCCCAAAACGCGCCGGCCGACCACGCGCTTCGCGTACTGCACAGTGATCCTTCGTTGGCCACGCTCCACTAGAACGATGAAAGCAACAACCGCGATCATGAGCGCAACGAGAACGAGCAGCGTCAAGACCGACCATTCGTTGGTGTTGAGCTTTTCGTAGATCTCGATGAGGGCTTTGGGCAGACCGACCACGATGCCGGCAAAAATGATCAGCGACATGCCGTTGCCGATCCCGCGATCGGTGATCTGTTCTCCCAACCACATGATGAACGCTGTTCCCGTAGTCAGCGTCAGCATGGTCATGAGGATGAAGCCGATTCCGGGATTTACAACGAATCCGCCTTGCCGCTGCAGGGCTATCGCAATTCCGGCGGACTGAACGGCACTGAGAATGACAGCCAGATAGCGCGTGTATGTTGTGATTTTGCGGCGCCCGAGTTCACCTTCTTTCGAGAGTTTTTCCAGGTACGGCCAGACGACAGTCAGCAACTGCAAAATGATCGATGCCGTGATGTACGGCATGATGCCCAACGCAAAAATCGTGAGCCGGCTGAAATTCCCTCCGGAAAACAGATCCAGAAACCCGAACAGCGTGTTGGCATTCTGCGTGAAGAAATTCGCCAGCGCTTCGGAATCGATGCCGGGCGTCGGAATGTGAGCCCCAATGCGGTAGACACCGAGGAGACCGAGCATGAAGAGAATGCGCTTCCTCAGGTCCGGTATGTTGAAGATATTCTGTACGGCTTCAATCACAGACTTAACACCTCGACGGTCCCTCCAGCCTTCGTGATCTTCTCTCTCGCACTTTCGGTAAAGTAGTGGGCCGAAACGTGAAGCGCGCGATCAACTTGCCCATCACCCAGCACGCGCAGACCGTTGCGTCGAAGCTTGCGGACGACGCCGGAATCCAGCAACTCCTGAGGACCGACTTTCGATCCTTTCTCGAATTTGGCGAGGTCACTGACGTTGATGGTGGAGAATTCCTTCTTGAACGGCGCGTTAGTGAACCCGCGCTTCGGTACTCGCCGGTGCAACGGCATCTGGCCGCCTTCGAATCCCCGCTTTTGGCTGCTTCCTGAGCGGGACCACATGCCCTTGTTTCCGCGGCCCGCCGTTTTTCCATGTCCCGAACCGGGACCACGGCCAATGCGCTTTGTTTTGTGCGTTGACCCCGGATCCGGACGGAGTGTGTTAATGCCTGACATAATTTTTACTGCTCCAGAATCCGCACCAAATGCGGAACCTTTGCGACCATTCCCCGTATAGCGGGCGTGTCTTCGGCCTCGCGAACTGCATTCAGTTTCCTCAGTCCGAGTCCTTTGACGATCAGCTTCTGCGCCTCAGTGAATCCGATGGCACTACGGTAATACTGAATTTTCAGTTTGCCCGCCGCTTTATTCTTAGTAGCCATGACAGTTACCCCAAAATCTCTTCCAAAGGTTTTTCGCGAAGCCGCGAGACTTCTGCCGGGTCCTTCAGATTACGAAGCCCTTCGAAAGTCGCCTTGATCACATTGTGCGGGTTGGATGTCCCGATCGACTTCGTCAGGATGTTCTGCACACCTGCGGCCTGCATGACTGCTCGTACCGCCCCTCCGGCAATGATTCCTGTTCCTTCTACTGCGGGTTTCAGCAACACGCGTCCGGAACCGAATAAGCCGATGATCTGATGCGGAATGGTGTTGTTCGTCAAAGGAACCTTGATCAAGTTCTTTTTTGCAGCCTCAATTGCTTTACGAATGGCCTGGGGAACTTCTTTCGCTTTTCCGTTACCGTACCCGACATGCCCGCCCTCGTCGCCGACGACAACTAATGCACTGAAGCTCAGATTCTTTCCGCCCTTGACAACCTTCGTCACGCGATTGATCGATACCACCGTATCCTTCAACTGCAACTGGCCCGCATCGATTCGTCTTGTATTCGCCACTAGAATTTCAAACCCGCTTCCCGGGCTGCCTCCGCTAATGCTTTGATTCTGCCGTGATACAGATAGCCTCCTCGGTCAAAGAGTACCGAGTCGATGCCTTTGGCTTTGGCGCGCTCCGCGACCAACTTGCCGACGGCTTTCGCCGCCGCGATGTTGCCGCCGCCCTTCAGATCCTTTTTGGTATCTGTATCCAGGGTCGATGCTGCCGTCAACGTGGCACCCTTCGAATCATCAATGATCTGTGCATAGATGTGCTTGTTGCTGCGGTACACCGCCAGCCGGGGACGCGCGGGAGAACCCGTCAACCGCTTCCGAATCCGCTCATGGATTCGCAGCCTGACTACATTTGAAGATTCCTTAGGCATAGTTATTTACCTCCGGCCTTTCCGGCTTTCTTTTTGAGTCGTTCGCCGACGTAACGAATGCCCTTGTTCTTATATGGGTCCGGCTTGCGCAACGACCGGATGTTGGCCGCAATCTGTCCCACTTGCTGCCGATCGACGCCGGTGATGACGAGGCGAGTCTGCTTGTCGACGGTTACGCTTATTCCTTGCGGGATCGGATATTCGATCGGATGTGAGTATCCCAGCGTGAATACCACCGAGTTTTTTTTCTGCTCTGCGCGGTAGCCGACACCGACGATTTCCAGTTGCTTCGAAAAGCCTTCCGTCACACCGCGGACCGCGTTGGCAACCAACGCGCGCGCCAGACCATGAAACGCTTTTTGCGGGCCGCTGTCGTCCTGACGCACGGCCAGGATCTGCTTATCTTTTTGTTCGAACTTGATACCCGGCGGAATCGGATTGGTTACCGTCCCTTTTGGTCCGGTCACGACAACAGTGTCAGGCTTGATTTCTACCTTCACCTTATCCGGAACCGGAATGGGTTTTTTACCAATTCGTGACATCTGCGTAGGCCCCCTAATAAATGCTGCAGAGCAACTCGCCGCCGAAACCCTGCCTGCGCGCTTGCTTGCCGGTCATGACTCCGTGCGATGTCGTCACGATGTTGATGCCCAGACCGCCGAGCACCTTAGGAATCTCCGTCTTTGAGACGTAAACGCGGCATCCAGGCCGGCTGACGCGCTCGATATTGGAGATGACCTTTTCGCCTTTCGGCCCATATTTCATGAAGATGGTCAGAAAATTCTTGCCGCTCTCGTCGCTCGTCTTGTAATGCGAGATATAGCCCTCTTCCTTTAAAATCCGGGCAATCTCCACTTTCAGACGCGATGCCGGCATATCGACCTTCTGGTGTTTCGCCTGGGCCGCATTCCGCACGCGAGTTAACATGTCTGCAATCGGATCCGTCATTAAGAACTCTCCTACATTTTTAAAGCGTCGGGCCCACCGGACGGCCTACTGTCGGTACCTGCCTTCTTGATTGGCATCGTCCGGTTCCCCCACGCCTACCAGCTAGACTTAACCACTCCGGGAACCTCTCCGGAGAGGGACAACTGCCGGAAACAGATACGGCAGAGCTGGAACTTTCTCAAATACCCACGCGGGCGACCGCATCGCTTGCAACGGTTGTGGTAGCGCACGCTGAATTTCTTCTTCTTGGCTTCTTTCGCAACGGCTGACGTTCGCGCCATCGTTTCTCCTCTTTTCTCTACTGCCTGAACGGCATTCCGAACTGCCGCAACAACTCGCGCGCCTCGGCATCGTTGCGTGCCGTGGTCACGATGGTTACGTTCATGCCGCGAATCTTGTCGACCTTCTCATAGGAAATTTCAGGAAAGATCAACTGATCGCGAAGACCGAGAGTGTAATTGCCGCGGCCATCGAACGACTTCGTCGAGACTCCTCGGAAATCGCGAACGCGCGGCAGAACCACGCTGGTCAACCGATCCAGAAATTCGAACATCCGGTCGCCGCGAAGGGTCACTGCCGCTCCAATCGGCATGTTCTGCCGAAGCTTGAAGTTGGCGATGGATTTCTTCGCCCGCGTTACAATGGGCCGCTGCCCGCTAATCCGGCCGAGTTCGTCCACGGCCACATCCAGTATTTTCGCGTTGGCGATCGCTTCACCGAGACCCATATTGATGACGATCTTCTCGAGCTTCGGCACCGCCATGACGTTCTTGTAGCTGAAGTGCTTCATCAGCGCCGGAATGATTTCTTTCGCGTAGCGCACCTTCAGTCGGGGCGGTTCCAGCGGCTTCGCCGCCTTCATCGTTTTCTTTCCGCCCGGCTCCCGCGCCGGTTCCGGTGCTGCCTTTCCCGGCTTACCCTTTTTCGGTTTTTCTTCTTTCTTACTCACGGTTCTTCTCCGCTGACTACTCGATAGTGTTGCCGCACTTCTTGCAGGCTCTCGCCCGCCGTCCGTCCCCCAGGACTTTGCTGGCGATACGCGTGTGCTGTTTGCAGTTTTTGCAAACGAGGGCGACGTTAGAAACGTGAATCGGCGCTTCCTTCTCGACGATACCGCCTTTGATATTGCGCTGCGGATTCGGCCGCGTATGACGCTTGATCATCTGGATGCCTTCAACCACGATCTTCTGGTCTCTTGGCATCACGATCAGCACACGGCCGGTTTTGCCGCGGTCCTTTCCACGCAGAACGAATACTTCATCGTTTTTCTTAATAGGAGGCATTGCAGACATTTCAGATCACCTCCGGTGCCAGTGAAACAATCTTCATAAACTTCTTGTCGCGCAATTCGCGAGCGACCGGTCCGAAAACGCGGGTACCGATCGGTTCGTGGTCGTCGTTGATCAGAACCGCGGCATTCGAATCGAAGCGGATGTAGGTCCCATCCTTGCGCCGGGTCTCCTTGCGTGTACGTACGATCACGCATTTCACGACCGACCCCTTCTTCACGTTGCTGTCGGGACTTGCTTCTTTCACCGACGCCGTGATGATGTCACCCAGGCCTGCCTTCAGACCTGTCGAGCCACCCAGCGGCAGAATGCAGGCGAGCCGCTTCGCACCGGAATTGTCCGCCACCTCGAGGATGGTTCTCATTTGAACGGGCATGTCTAAACTCCTGTAGTTGCAGCGCGGACAACCTCTTTGAGGCTCCAGCGTTTGTTCCTGCTCAGAGGACGGTTTTCGACGATGCGAACCATATCGCCCTCGTGCGCCTTTCCATGCTCGTCGTGAGCCATGAATTTCGAGCGTTTCGTAACAATTCGCTTGTAAACGGGATGCGGCACCCGCCGCCGGACTTCGACGACAATCGTTTTTTGCATCTTCGTACTGGTCACGATGCCGACCTTCTCCTGGCGTTGGCGGAATCTCTTCTCGTTAGCGTTTGTGGTCGTAGTTGTAGTCGTCTCGTCAGTCATTGCTCTTCTCACGCATCATCGTTAACACTCGTGCTCTGTCTTTCCGAAGTTCTCTCAGTTTGTTCAGCGTTTCTGTCTGACCCATGGCCCACTGAAAGCGCAGCCTGAACATCTGCTCGCTCATCTCTACCTCGCGGCGCTGGAGTTCATCGACGCTCAGATCACGCAGTTTTTTCAATCGCTCTGCGGATTTCACTGCTCGGTTCCTCCTTTTTCCGCTGTTTTCTCCTGCCGCATCACGAATTTTGTGTGCACAGGCAACTTCTGAGCGGCCAGGCGCATAGCTTCGCGCGCTTCAGCTTCCGGCACACCTTCCATTTCGTAGAGGATGCGACCCGGTTTCACAACTGCGACCCAGTATTCAGGGGCGCCCTTTCCTTTACCCATCCGGGTCTCCGCAGGTTTTTTCGTGACTGGCTTATCCGGGAAGATCCGGATCCAGACTTTGCCGCCGCGTTTGACGAACCGCGTGATGGCAATACGCCCCGCTTCAATCTGGCGGTCCGTGATCCACGCCGCGTCCAGCGTCTTCAAACCGAAATCACCGAATTCTAGCGACGATCCCCGCCAGGCCTTGCCGCGCATCCGCCCGCGCTGTTGCTTGCGGTACTTCACTTTCTTTGGCATTAACATGGTTACGATTCCTCTAGATGCGTGCCGCTGCCGGCGCCTGCGGTTGTCTGCTCGGGAGAATCTCTCCCTTGTAGATCCAGCACTTCACTCCGATAACGCCGTAAGTGGTGTAGGCCTGAGCGAAGCCGTAATCCACGTCGGCGCGCAATGTATGTAGCGGCAAGCGACCCTGCAGATACCATTCGGATCGCGCGATTTCGGCGCCGTTCAAGCGCCCGCTCACGCGAACTTTGATACCTTTCGCGCCGAATCGCAGCGCTGAATCCACGGACTTTCGCATGGCACGCCGGAAAGCGATTCGCTTTTCAAGCTGCATCGCGATGGCGCCCGCCACCAACTGCGCATCGAGTTCCGGACGGTGGATTTCCTGGATGTTGATATAGACCTCGCGATTGGTCCGCTTCTGAATATCCGCCTTCAATTTGTCGATTTCAGAACCTTTGCGGCCGATGATGATTCCAGGACGCGAGGTGTAAATCGTGATGCGGAGTTTGTTCGCCATCCGCTCCACTTCAATATTGCTGACTCCGGCATGCGCCAGTTGTTTCAGCAGATCGCGCTTCAGCTTCAGATCCTCATGCAGCAATCGGCCATAATCGCGTTTGGCGAACCAGCGAGAACGCCACGGCTTGGTGACGCCGAGCCGAAATCCGTAGGGGTGTGTCTTCTGACCCATTATTTTCTTTCTCCCAGTTGGATCGTGATATGGGACGTGCGGCGTTGATAACGATACGCTCGCCCCATGGGCGCAGGCCGAATCCGTTTCAACCGCGGACCTTCATTGATGAAGCATGTCTCCACAAAGAGCTTATCCACGTCGACGTTTTCGTCCTTCTGCGTCGCATTGGCAACAGCGGACTTTACAACTTTCTCGATTTCGCGTGTCGACTTCGGCTTGTTCGTGAATTTCAATGTCATGAGCGCTTCGTTCACGTCTTTGCCGCGAATCAAGTCGACAACGAGGCGTGCCTTTTGCGGTGACATGCGAATGAACCGGCTTGTAGCTTTACTGATCATGTCTATATTCCTGCTGTCTTAACCTGCTTTCGGCGCAGCTGGAGGCGGGGCTCCGGCGCCACCACCGCCACCTGGGGGCGGCCCGGCGGGGGCAACGGCCTTGTCCTTGGCGCCGGCGGCGCTATGACCTTTGAACGTCCGCGTCGGCGAGAACTCACCCAGCTTGTGGCCGACCATGTTCTCCGTGACGTACACAGGGATAAATTTCTTCCCATTGTGAACGGCTATCGTGTGGCCCACCATCTCGGGAGTGATCGTCGAACGGCGCGACCACGTTTTATAAATCTTCTTTTCGTTGCGGGCATTCATGGCTGCGATCGCTTTGTTCAGCGGCGCATCGATGAATGGTCCTTTTTTTTGTGAGCGCATCTACTTCGTCTTCCTCTTCACAATGAACTTGTCGGTCCGTTTGTTGTTGCGTGTCTTGTAGCCCAAGGTCGGTTTGCCCCACGGCGTCATCGGATGATAACCCTTCACGCGACCTTCACCACCGCCGTGCGGATGATCGACCGGATTCATTACTACGCCGCGGTTCGTCGGCCGAATCCCCATGTGGCGCGTGCGTCCGGCCTTTCCAATCGTGACGTTCTCGTGATCGAGATTGCCCACCTGGCCGATCGTCGCAATGCAGTTCACGTTCACCAATCGAACTTCCCCGGACGGCAGCTTGACGTGCGCGTATCCGGCTTCCTTCGCAACCAGTTGTGCGGCCGCGCCAGCGCTGCGGGCCATCTGGGCGCCCCGGCCGGGACGCAGTTCAATGTTATGGACCGTTGTGCCGAGCGGAATATTCTTCAGAGGAAGCGCATTCCCAACGAGAATATCGGCTTCAGGACCTGCCACAACCGACATTCCCACTTTCAAGCCGACCGGCTGCAGGATGTAGCGTCGTTCGCCGTCCGCATAGCTCAGCAGCGCGATGAACGCGGAGCGATTCGGATCGTATTCAATTGTTTCCACCGTCGCTGGAATTCCGGTCTTATCGCGACGGAAATCGATAACGCGATAATGCTTCTTGTTCCCGCCCCCACGATGGCGCACCGTGAGCTGGCCGTAATTGTTGCGGCCGTTGATGCGATTCTTTGCCTCTAATAGGGGCTTATAAGGTTGATCCGTTGTGATGTCCTGCTTGTAATCAATGACCGTTTTGAAGCGAAGCGAGGGGGTCTTCGGTCTAAAAGTTTTCATTGCCATTTACACACTCTCCCCATACTCGATCATCTTCTCGCCTTCCCGCAGCGTCACGTAGGCCTTCTTCCAATCCGACCTGTACCCGCTGTACTTGCCGCGGCGCCGCATCTTGCCTGGAACGACCATAGTGCGAACCTGCTGGACTTTGACCTTAAACAGCTGCTCGACAGCTTCCTGGATTTGGCGTTTGCTGGCGTTCTCGTCGACCTCAAAGCAGAGCGTGCGTTCGCTCTCTTTCAGAGTGAGTCCCTTTTCTGTGATCACAGGACGCTTGATAACGCGGTAAATCAGGCTCATTTCGACAGTACCTCCTGCAGTGCCTCGATTGCCGCCCTGCTGAATACGACGTGTTTCGCATTCAGAACGTGGTACGGCGTCACCTGTAAGTTCGGAACCAGTTGAACACCGTTCAGATTTCTGGCGGCGAGCCAGAGGTTTGTGTTGTCTTGATGATCCACGAGCAGGACCTTGCGATCGAATCCCAGCTTTGCAAGCGCTTGCGAAAATGCCTTCGTCTTGTGGCTCTCCAGCGAAAATGCATCAATCACATTCAACTGATTCTCTTTGAGCTTCTTCGCGAGCGCCGACTTCAAGGCAGCTCGAAACATCTTTTTCGGCAACGGCGCCTCATAGTCGCGAGGACGCGGACCAAAGACGGTTCCACCCTTCCGCCACAACGGGTTTCGGATTTCTCCAACGCGAGCGCGGCCGGTACCTTTTTGGCGCCAGGGTTTCTTGCCGCTGCCGGAAACTTCAGCGCGGGTCTTGGTGTTGTGCGTGCCGGATCGCAAACCCGCCAGATACTGTTTCACTGCCAGGTGCATCAGACCTTCGTTCACCGGACCGGCGAACACGGCGTCGGCCAGATCCAGCTTGCCTACGACTTCATTGTTCAGATTTTTTACGTCTACAGTTGCCATAATCTCGTCACCGTCCGGACTTCTCGACCACCACATAGCCGCCTGCAGGACCCGGTACTGCACCGTGCACGAACAGAAGGTTGTTCTCCTGATCAACGCGCGCAACGCGGAGATTGCGCACCGTCACACGGCTGTTGCCCATGTGTCCCGCCATGCGCATCCCTTTCACCACTCGAGACGGATATGCCGATGCACCAATCGAACCAGGAGCTCTGTGAAACATGGAACCATGCGTGGCGCGCCCGCCGCGGAAGTGATGGCGCTTGATCAGACCGGCGAAGCCGCGGCCCTTGCTCGTCCCGACCACATGGACCAGTTCATTCTGATTGAAAATATCGACCATGACCTTATCGCCGGGGTTGGCCGCTTCCTCGCCGACAACAGCCACTTCGCGAGTGAACCGTGCAGGCGCGACATTGGCTTTTTTGAAGTGTCCCGTCATGGGTTTGTTGACGCGCTTCGGCTTGATGAACTCGACGAAACCGAGTTGCACGGCGTCGTATCCATCCTTCTGCTTCATCTTTTTCTGAACTACGACGCAGGGACCGGCTTGAATGACCGTCACAGGAACCACCGTCCCGTCGTCCTGCAGCAGCTGCGTCATGCCGACTTTCTTTCCGAGTAATCCGTTGATCATTTTGCGTGCTCCCGCCCGAACGCCTTGATCTCGACGTCAACGCCGGCCGGCAGGTCCAGCTTCATCAATGCGTCCACCGTCTGCGGCGTGGGCTCGAGGATGTCGAGCAAGCGCTTGTGGGTACGAATTTCGAACTGCTCGCGTGACTTCTTGTCGACGTG
>Ga0075421_100012227_pt1 | contig 10657 bp, 10 predicted proteins | sample SoiMetdeltSBSDD5_FD_75292 | JGI IMG/M metagenome (GOLD analysis project Ga0075421, IMG submission 75292) | Bulk soil microbial communities from a Populus tree surrounding site in Tennessee, USA - Soil MetaG P. deltoides SBSDD5 | ecosystem: Environmental > Terrestrial > Soil > Tree plantation...
GACGTTAGTGTTGAACAATGCCAGGCGGCCGTGCAGGCCGCACTTGGACAGAGTTTTGAAGTAGACCCGCCTTCTTCGCGCGGCCGGCACTTCGAAGCGTTGCTGCAGAGTTATTCCACGGCAACGACGGTTTCCAGCCTGTTCGCGCTGATCGTCGGCATGTTCATTATCTACAATTCGTTCTCCATTGCGGTCACTCAACGCCGATCGGAGATTGGAATACTGCGGGCTTTGGGCGCCACGCGCGGCCAGGTGCAGCGGCTATTCTTTCTTGAAAGTACCGCGGCCGGCCTGATTGGTTCCGCCGCAGGCGCCGCGCTCGGCATTCTGATGGCGTCGGTGATCACGCGGTACATGAGCAATGTAGTGGAACAAACCGCGGGGATAGCTCAGAGGGTATCCGAACTGACAGTAGATCCTCAATTGATCGCCGCAGGAATAGCCATCGGTGTTATCACCAGCATCTTCGCCGCATGGCTGCCCGCGCGCAGCGCCGCGCGGGTCGATCCGATCCACGCATTGCAAAAGGGCAAATACCAGGTTCTTTCCGCAGGCGAAAATCGCCAGCGCCAGTGGATAGCGCTGATTGCTTTCGTCCTGTCGATTGTGTGCCTGTTACTCTCGAATTCGAAATATTTCTTCTACACAGGCTACGTATTGATGATCATCACCGGCCTGCTTTTGGCTCCGGCTTTCACACTGATGCTGTCCAAGGTGCTGCGGCCGTTGTTGAAAAAGCTTTTGCCGGCCGAAGGCACGCTTGCCGCCGACAGTCTCGTTCAGGCACCGCGCCGAACGTCGGCGACGGTATCCGCCCTCATGCTGTCATTGGCAATGGTTGTGGGTTTCGGCGGATTTGCTCACTCCTTCTATGCTTCCGTCGGCGATTGGATGGACAATGCCCTGAATCCAGATCTTTTCATTTCGGCGACCCCTAACCTTGTCGATCGCGGCGTCACGTTTCCAGGGGAATTGCTATCGCTCATCGAAAGTGTCGAGGGAGTAGAACAGGCGCAATTGGTCCGCAGTGCCCGCCTTAATTACAGGCAGGTGCCGGTGTTGCTGGTGGCAGTAGAAATAGAGAAAGTGGCAAAAACAGTGAAACACGCGGTAGTAAACGGAACGCAGGAGGAAATGGACCGGTTATCGGCCGAAGGCAAGGGGATGATTGTTTCCGATTCGTTCGCAAAAATTCAGAATCATCGCATGGGCGACGTTGTGGAATTGCGCAGCCCGGCCGGATTATTGCGGCTTCCGATCGTTGGAATCATTCACGACTATTCGGACATGCAGGGTTCGCTCCTCATCGATCGTTCCGTTTACACGAAGTTTTGGAACGACGACACGGCTAATATTGCGCGAGTTTACTTGTCGAAGGATGCAGATCACCCGGTAGTCCGGCAGCGTCTGCTTGATGCATTGTCCACGCAGCAGAAGTTGTTCGTCCTCACGAATCGTGAAGTGCGTGAGTGGATTGTGAGATTGATTGACCAATGGTTCGGTCTGACTTACAACCAGATCGCTGTTGCGATCCTGGTGGCGGTGCTGGGGATCGTGAATACATTGACCGTTTCGATAACGGACAGGCGCCGCGAATTAGGTGTAATGCAAGCAGTCGGCGGTTTGAGGGGTCAAATCCGCCGGACAATCTGGATCGAAGCCTTGAGCATCGGGGCTATCGGGCTCGTGCTGGGTACGGCTCTTGGAGCGATCAATCTTTATTACACTCTGGGTATGGTGCGACGCGATCTCGGCGGACTCGACCTGGACTATATTTTTCCCATGGCATTTGTGATCTTCATGATTCCGACAATTCTATTGGCTGCTTTCATGGCCGCTATCGGCCCCGCGGAATCTGCGGTACGAGGCTCGCTGGTAGAGGCTTTGGAGTATGAATAACCTCCGCCGGTGGGCGCTGGCCGCTGCGATCATCCTGTCGATTACGTTCAGCGCAGTCGCACAAACTTACACGCATCGCGGCTTTCTGGAATCGCGAGGGACCGTTTATCCGCGTAAAGCTGTCAACGATTCTGCGCGTGCGGTCGGTGAGTCACTGTTCCGGTATGAAGGCTTCTTGCGGCCATCAAACACATTTCAAGTCGCCGGGATGGTCGATCTGCGGACCGACACGGATCGACAGGTGGAGCGTGACTTCAAATTCTCCTGGCAGGATCGGGAAATCCAAAGGCCGATCGGTACAGTCCGCAGGCTCAGCGCCACTCTTCATGGCGGACCATTGACTCTGGAAGTCGGAAAACAATTCATTCGTTGGGGTAAGACGGATATCGTCACGCCGACAGATCGTTTTGCTCCGCGCGATTTCCTGACCGTCGTGGATAACGAGTTCCTGGCGATCACGGCCGGGCGGCTGACGCTCGAAAAAGGCCCGCATACACTGGAGATGGTCTGGTCGCCGCGCTTCACGCCAAGCCGAATACCTCTGGCAGGCAAGAGATGGGCTCCTGTGCCGCAGACAGAGGCGCCCTTGAGCATTCCGGAGGTGAATCGCGAATTTCCTGGCGGGCCGCAGTCAGGCATTCGTTGGGGCTACGCCGGACCGATTGAATTCGAGGCTTCGCTATATCAAGGCTTCAATAACATGCCGTCTTTTGACATAGGGCCCCGAAGCGACGTCGATGTTTTCTATCCGAAAATGATCATGGGCGGCGTGGATTTCGCAATTCCCACACGGCTGTTCACGATAAAGGGAGAAGCGGCTCACTTCAGCTCGCAGGATAAACGTGCAGACGAATATGGGTTGTACGTCCTTCAACTCGAGCGTCAAAGCGGCGAGTGGGTTTTCATCGGCGGCTATGCTGGAGAAGCGATTACACGACGCGGTTCTCAAACGGCCACATTTGCGTATGACCGCGGCCTCAGCCAGACGTTCCTCGGCCGCGCCAGTTATACTCTGGATTCCAACCGCAGCCTGGCATTTGAATCCGCAGTTCGACAAAATGCAAACGGCTTCTGGGTCAAGGGCGAGTACTCCCAGGCTTTCGGACAACACTGGCGGGTGACGCTGAGCATGACCGGCATTGCAGGTGACGCGGATGATTTTCTAGGGCAATACAATCGCAATCACCATGGCATTGTAGTTGTGAGATACAGTTTTTGAGGGAAGGGGACCACGGATCTGACCAATTCGCTAATTCTTAATTCCCGATTCTCATCCGAGGAAGCCGCGGTGGGTCGGAGGTCCCCTCGGATGAGAATCAGGAATTAAGAATTAGCGAATTGGTCAGATCCGTGGTCCCCTTCTCTTGCCTATTTTCCTCCCTCCTAAAACACAAAACTGATGTAAAACGTAGGGATGCCTATTGACCCGGCGGTGCGACGGTTGCTGGCTTCTTTCAGAAAGTCCCCTGGCTGGGACGCGGAACTGGATCTGGAGGTACTCCGCAAGCTGTGGCCTTCTTTAATAGGCCCGAAGTTGGCAGCTGCCACATCGGTCACCGCGGTCCACGGCTCTCGGGTCGTGATCAACGTTCCAGACCTGGCGTGGCGTAAACAGCTGATCAAGATGCGAACTCAACTGCTGGCGAAAATGAACGAACCATGGGCCACACCCTGGATCGAGGAGATCTCCTTTACGTATGAAAATCAATGAGAGCGACGTCGAGTATGTTGCAAAACTGGCGATGCTGGAGGTCGGACCCGACGAAACGAAAGCACTCGCACAACAGCTCAGCCGTGTCGTCGAATATGTTGAAAAACTAAATCAACTGGATCTGAGCGGTATCGCGCCTACGCCGCAGGTTGTAACAAGCGGACGGCACGCCGTGCGCGACGATCGAGTGGTTCCGAGAACCGGTAGCTCTGAAGCCGGTCGCACCGTGAAGCTTTTCAAAGTCCCGAAAGTCATTACCGAACGATGAATCTGAAGAACATCACGGCGGATAAGCTGGTTGCGCTCTACAAGAACCGGGATCTCACGGCCACCGAAGTGATCAAGGGTGTTTACGAGCAGATCGAACACGTCGACAAAGACGTCCACGCGTTTCTTTCGTTGAATCCGGAACGCGCCTTGGCCGAAGCCCGGCGGCTGGACGCGCAGATTGCCGCCGGGGAGCGACTGGAACCGCTTGCCGGAGTGCCGTTCGCCATCAAGGACAACATCGCTATCCGCGATCTGCAGACAACGTGCGGATCAAAAGTCCTGGAAGGTTACATCTCACCATTTACCGCAACGGCTGTGGAGCGTTTACGCGCGGCCGGCGCAATCGTCGTAGGGAAAGCAAACTGCGATGAATTCGCCATGGGTTCGACAACAGAGAACTCCGGATATTTTGTTACTCGAAATCCCCACAACCTGGACCGGGTTCCAGGCGGCTCCAGCGGAGGATCCGCAGCCAGCGTCGCCTCCGGAACATCGCTGATCGCACTCGGGTCGGATACCGGTGGCTCGGTTCGAACGCCGGCTGCATTTTGCGGCGTTGTTGGCCTGAAACCGACCTATGGACGGGTTTCGCGATATGGCCTGGTAGCATTTGGTTCGTCACTCGATCAGATCGGGCCTCTCTCCAAGTCTGTGCGCGAAGCGGCACAAACACTGGCAATCATGGCCGGTTTCGATCAATTTGACTCCACGTCGGCCGATACCGCCGTTGATGATTACCTGAAAAATCTCGACGCCTCGATCAACGGTATTCGCATCGGAATTCCAAAGGAGTATTTCATCCCAGGATTGGACGCTGAAGTCCGTGCCAGGATCGAAGCCGGTATGCGAGTCTACGAAAGTCTGGGATGCGAGCTGCACGAGATCAGTCTCCCGCATACGGAATACGCCGTGGCCACGTATTATCTGATCGCCACGGCTGAAGCGAGTTCGAACCTTGCGCGATACGATGGAGTCCGCTACGGCCAACGTCGAGCTGGCAACGCACCGCTGCAAGAGATGTATCGGCGTACGCGAGCGGATGGCTTTGGAACAGAGGTGAAGCGCAGGATTTTGCTGGGCACTTATGCACTCAGCGCAGGCTATTACGATGCGTATTACCTGAAAGCTCTGAAGGTCCGGACGCTCATGCTCAAAGATTTTCAGAAGGCATTCGAGCACGTCGACGTCATTCTGTCGCCGACGTCGCCAACAGTCGCATTTCGTATCGGCGAGAAAACAAGCGATCCGTTGTCTATGTATCTCTCCGACATTTTTACGATCACGCAGGCTTTGGCAGGTCTTCCGGCGATTTCCATACCGTGCGGGAAGAACTCGGAAAATATGCCGGTTGGAATGCAGCTGGTGACGAATCATTTTCAGGAGTCGTTGCTGCTGAATGTCGCATATCAGTTCGAAAAAGCAGGAGGTTTTACTGTTTAAGCCGTAATACTTGCGGCTAGAATAGACCGTATGACTCGATTCAAAACTGCACTATTCACAAGCTTTATGCTGTTGGCCGGCGCTTCGATGGCGCGGGCGCAACTCTCAACGGTCGTCGTCGTGGATTTCGAACGTGCCGTGGTTGAATCCGGGGAAGGCAAAAAGTCTTCCGACAAATTCAATGCGACGGCACAATCCAGACAGGCCGAAATCGAAAAGAGACAAAAGGAAATCGAGGACCAACAGCGAAAGCTTCAAACCGGAGCGCGAACCCTGAGCGACGCGGCAAAAGCCGACCTGCAAAGAGACATCGATCGCCGAACCACAGAGTTTCAACGGGTAAACGAAGATGCCCAGAAAGAAATGCAGGTGCTGCGCGATGAACTGCTTCGGCCAATCGCAGAACGAGCCACAGCCATTTTGAATGCGATGGCTGACGAGCAGGCTTTTACTCTCGTCATCGATCTTTCGAATCCGGACAACAATATCGTCTGGTTTAACCCCAAGAACGACATTACCCCGGAGTTAATCAAGCGGATCGACGCTTCCGCTCCGAAGCCGGCTGCGTCCCCTGCGCCGGCTACTTCGACACCGAAGCCGCCGGCCGCTGCACCGCCACCGGCACCGAAGCCGACCACGCCGCCGAAGCCATAGTCTGTAGGCGGGGTCTAGCCCGAATTAGGGCTAGACCCCGCCTACAGTACACGTCCGGTTGTTATACTGGACTCAAATGGCCGACCCAAATTCTTTCAGCGATCTCGATTACAAAGGCTACCTCAAACTGGACGACCTGCTGAAGCTGCAGCAGCCGCTCGCACAACCTCCTTCGCATGATGAGACGCTGTTCATCGTGGTGCACCAGGTCTTTGAGTTATGGTTTCGCCTGCTGCTTCACGAAATCGACAAAGTCTTCGAGTTGCTCGATCAAGACGATGTTATTGAAAGCGAACGGTTAATCCGGCGACTCACATCGATTGTGCGTTTGTTTATTCCAAAGCTGAGCGTCCTCGAGACCATGTTGCCATCGGACTTCATTCAGTTTCGGGACCGGTTGAAGCCGGCCAGTGGATTCCAGTCGGTACAGTTCCGCGAAATCGAATTCGCGTCGGGTCTTAAGGACCGAAAATATTTCGCCATGTTCAGCAACAACCCCGATGCCACGGCGCGGCTGGAACGGCGCTTCGGTGAGCCGACATTTTGGGATCATTTCGTCGGATTACTGAAACGGCAAGGCTACTCCGTTGACGACGAAGCATCACAGACGCGTTCCATCGTTGCGATTTACGAGCGTGGCGGTGATCACGCTCTACGCATTCTTTGCGAAGCCATGATTGAGTACGACGAAATGTTCTCGCTCTGGCGCGAACATCACGTGCGCATGGTCCAGCGCATGATCGGTTCCAAGCCCGGCACCGGCCAGAGCATTATCGAGTCCACATACGGCAAGGCTTCACCAATGGGAACTATCGGCGTGAACTATCTGGTGCAGACCCTCACGAAAAAATTTTTCCCGGTACTGTGGGCCGCTCGAACTGAAATGTGATTAATGGATCCGGTAAACCGGATTCACTTTGGAAGCGGAGAGATTGGTCACAACATCAATACGATGGAGCAGATGGCTGGCCAGTTCTTCGAAGTTTTCGACTTCACAGATCCTGTCCATTTCGTCGATGATGCGATTCAAGACAGATTCGATCTCTTCGTAAGTCTTCTCCTGGAAGAATGGCCGTTGGCACTCCAGCCGAGACTTATGACGGAGAAATTCCTCTTTGTAAAAGGAAGCGATATGTCGCTTTTTGCTGCTGTCTAGCGTTGCCATGAAGGGCGCAATATAACTCCCGGATGTTCAGCCTGCAAGCCTCTTTTTCAGGATGTCGTTCACCGTTTGCGGATTGGCGCGGCCGCCCGTAGCCTTCATCACCTGACCGACAAAAAATCCTAAATTTCCGGTTTTACCTTGCCGATACTGGTCTACGGTCTTCGGGTTTTCTTCGATCACTCTCGCCACGATCTTTTCGATTTCATCGACATTGGATATCTGAACCAGGCCTTTTTCTTCGATGATGGCGGACGGTGTTTTGCCGGTTTTGCACATTTCTTCCATCACCGTCTTGGCGATTTTGCCGGAGATTGTCCCTTTTTCCACGAGCGTGATCATATCGGCCAGCGTCTTCGGTTTTACGGTTGAACCGGAAAGGTCCTTCAAATCGACGTTGCTATCTTTGTAAAACCTGAGGAGATCACCCATGATCCAGTTGGCGGCCGCCTTCGGCTGGGCGCTCGAGTTTGCAGTCTCTTCGAAAAAGTCGGCTAAAGCACGTGTTGTAGCCAGGACACCTGCGTCGTATTCCGACAGGGCGTACTGCTCGATGAACCGCCTCCGGCGCGATTCGGGCAATTCCGGCATGTACTGCTGTAACTGGCGGATCGACTCCCGGTCCAGAACGAGCAATGGCAGATCAGGGTCGGGGAAGTATCGATAATCGTGTGCTTCCTCTTTGCTGCGCATCGAAACGGTACGTTCCTCGGCGCTGTTCCACAATCGCGTCTCCTGTACGACACGACCGCCGCTTTCAATTACTTCAATCTGGCGCTCAATTTCATAATCGATTGCCTTCTGCACAAAGCGGAAGGAATTGATGTTTTTCAGCTCCGTGCGGGTACCGAACTTCTGCTCGCCGACCCGGCGAACCGACACGTTTGCATCGCATCGAAGGCTGCCCTCTTCCATGTTGCCGTCATTGACGTCGAGATACTCGAGGATCTCCTTCAGCCGCTTGAGGTAATCGTTAGCTTCCGCGGAGGACCGTATATCCGGATCCGTCACGATTTCAATCAGGGGCACGCCGCTGCGGTTGAAATCCAGATATGTATTCCGGCTGGAGTCAGCGAAGCCCTCGTGCAGCGACTTGCCGGCGTCCTCTTCCATGTGGATTCGCTGGACGCCGATTCTTTTTTTCGTTCCGTTAACGGCAATTTCGATAAAACCGTGGCTGGCCAGCGGCCGGTCATACTGCGAGATTTGATACCCCTTCGGCAGGTCCGGATAAAAGTAGTTCTTGCGAGCCCACTGCGATTCCGTATTGATCGTGCAATTGAGACCAATCGCCGCACGCGCCGCCAGGGCCACAGCGACACGATTCAGGACCGGCAAAGCTCCCGGGAGTCCAAGGCACACCGGACATGTATTCATATTCGGCGCTTCCCCGAACTTCGTGGAACAGGAACAAAAAAGCTTGGAATGGGTCAGGAGCTGTGCGTGACACTCCAATCCGATGACGGCTTCGTAGTTGTGATGCATACGGTCTCTATGGCCTGAATCCAGGACTGTAGCATATTTCACGTGACCGTTGCCGTGCCTGTAGGCGCGGTCTGTTCCCTCTCCCGGAGGGAGAGGGAACTTTTAAGTCGCTTACTATCCAGGTCATGCTATTACCGGAACCTCAATTTCCTCCGTTTCGCTGGGATCAAGCGTTGTTTCCTTGTAAGGAGGCGGATTGTGGAAGTTTTGTGTGAGTTCGAGGCAGCTCCCGGCCGCGAACTGACTCCAGCACGAGTTCCGAACCAGACTTCCTTTTGGATCGTATTCAACCATGCGTCCTCCGTCGCTGACGACGATTTGATCCTGTGTTCCCAGATCGAATGTCAACGGCGCGCGGGAATCCAAGAGGTTGACCGTCTCCAGAGATCGAATAGTGAACGTGTCCGGAGCGATGCGGAGTTTTTGCACCGCACGCTGGCCTTCCCGCATGAAATACAACTCCCCGGTTTGGCGGCTGACGCGAACCGTAAGTCTGGTTTCGCCGCTCAGAGACTTCACTGGAGTAGTGCCGAGGAATTTCAGGTCCCTGTCATAGAAATGGAGCGCGGATTTGGCCGCAACGATCAGTCTTTGATTGATCTCATCGAAGGCAAGCGTCTCTGCGTCTACGGGCGCCTCGGATGAAGCTTTGACCGTCGCGCGGGAGTCATAAATGTCCCGCATGTCGACGCGGCCGATCTTTCCCGGCATAAGAACGAACATGTCTCTTTTGTGTCCTGCGAAGATCACTTTCCGCGGAGGCACAGGCAGCTTGATAATCTGTTTCGTAACCCCTGTTGTGGAGTTGTAACCGAAGACATCTTCGCATCCGGCAATCGTGAACACGGCATGCTGGCTGACGGGCATCCAAACCACATCAGAGATATCGTTGGTGTAAATCGGTGAATTGGGATCGGAACCTCCGAACTGCTCACGCAGACGCTGGATATCGAGAACCGGCTTCGCCGAGGGTCCGGTATACGCGTAGAAAGGTTCATTCGCTTTCCGATCACTGTTCGGGTCGTTCCGGATACCCAGCTTCTTCATAGCGTTGATCCGCATCGGCCGAGAACAGCATCGAGTTGTTCGAATCCGCCACGTTGTAAAGCAACCCGGGGATCCCATGGGTGCCCATGAAGTGAACGAGGTTGATAAACGACGTCGGAACGCAATACATCTTTCCGTCGTTCGGCAGAGTCGTTCTTTTTTGGTCGAAATCTGGAATACCGTAGATCTGAAACATATGCTCCTCCTAGAGGAACCGTGGTTTGGATTCGCGACCTGCCGCCTCCATCCTGCTTGACCCGTTCAAGGCCGCCAGGAATTGTGGACGGTGGATGTCCACGCGATTCGAATGATTCCTCGCTTAGTACAGGTGAAAATTGATCGAGAAATCGATCATCGAGGTTGAAAAAATCAGCTGACACGCGGTCATAGACCGCCCCTGCAACAGCGCTTTCTGAAACTAGACCAGTACCTGCGTCTCAAGAACAAAGGTTAAAATAGTGGGTTTGGAGGTTCAGTGATCAAAACCATTGAGTGGACGGACGAAGGCGTGCGGATGATCGACCAGAGAAAGCTGCCCACCGTCGAAGAATATCCGGTGTTCAGAACTTACGGCGAAGTTGCGGACGCGATACGAGTTATGGTCGTTCGCGGGGCACCGGCAATCGGCGTGGCAGCCGCAATGGGCGTGGCGCTGGGCGTCCGCGATTCCGAAGCAAAGAACATTGACGCACTTCGCGAGGACTTCCGGCAAATCACCGATACGCTGGCGGCAACTCGTCCGACGGCCGTGAACTTGTTCTGGGCGATTGATCGGATGAAAAGGCTGTTCAAAGAAGTCGCTGTCAACGGCGCCGATAAACGCACTATCGCCCAAAGCCTGATCACTGAAGCACTCGCCATCCAGGCCGAGGATATCGAAAGCAACAAGCGGATGGGCCATTTCGGCCAGGAGCTGCTGCCGAATTCGGGAACGATCCTCACACACTGCAATGCGGGCGCGCTTGCAACCGCTGGCTACGGGACAGCGC
>Ga0075421_100012228_pt1 | contig 10656 bp, 10 predicted proteins | sample SoiMetdeltSBSDD5_FD_75292 | JGI IMG/M metagenome (GOLD analysis project Ga0075421, IMG submission 75292) | Bulk soil microbial communities from a Populus tree surrounding site in Tennessee, USA - Soil MetaG P. deltoides SBSDD5 | ecosystem: Environmental > Terrestrial > Soil > Tree plantation...
AGGCGGGGGACGACCGAGAGGGGACACCAATGAAGACCGTGACCCGGCCTGTGGCGGCACAGGCCGAATTGCGAGCACGGTTCCGCGAGGTCCGCAGCTTCACGGAGGCACTCGCCTCGCCGCTGTCGGCCGAGGACCAGACGGTCCAGACGATGCCCGACGTCAGCCCCACGAAATGGCATCGGGCCCATACCACCTGGTTCTTCGAGACGTTCGTGCTGGGGCCGCACGTTCCGGGTCACCGGGACTTCGATCCCGACTATCGCTTCCTGTTCAACTCCTATTACGAGGCGGTCGGCCCCCGCCACGCCCGGCCCCAGCGGGGCACGCTCACCCGGCCCGGCATCGCCGAGATCGCGTCCTACCGGCGGGCCGTCGACGAGGCCATGGACGCCCTGCTGGGCCAGGGGCTCGCCCCCGAGCTGGAGGCACTGATCGAGCTGGGCCTGAACCACGAGCAGCAGCATCAGGAGCTGATGCTCATGGACATCAAGCACGTGCTCGCCACCAGCCCGCTGGCTCCGCTGTACGTGGACGGGCCGTTCCCGCCGCTGTCGGCGCCGGCCGAGGGCTGGATCGAGCATCCCGGCGGCGTCGTGACCATCGGCTACGACGGCGACGGCTTCTCCTTCGACAACGAGTGTCCCCGCCACGAGGAGCTGCTCACCCCGTTCGCGCTGGGTGCCCGGCTGGTCAGCAACGGCGACTGGCTCGAGTTCATGGCCGATGGCGGCTACGACAAGGCCGAGCTGTGGATGTCCGACGGCTGGGCCACCGTGCAGTCCGAGGGGTGGGAGGCGCCCGAGTACTGGGCCCTCGACGCCCGCGACATCGACGGCTGGTCCGTCCAGACGCTGACCGGGCCGCGGCCGGTGGCGCCCGACGAGCCGGTCGTGCACGTCAGCTGGTACGAGGCCGACGCGTTCGCCCGCTGGGCCGGCGCCCGCCTGCCCTGCGAGGCCGAGTGGGAGGTCGTGGCGGTCGAGCGCGAGCCGGCGCTGTCCGGCGTCCGCACGGCCCCGGGCCTCGACCTGGACGGCCTGGCCGGACCGGGCCTGCATCCCCTGTCCTGCGGCGAGCAGTGGGCCGGCAGCGTGTGGCAGTGGACCGCCAGCTCCTACTCGCCCTACCCCGGGTTCCATCCCGCGCCCGGCGCGGTGGGCGAGTACAACGGCAAGTTCATGGTCAACCAGCAGGTGCTGCGGGGCGGCGCCTGCGTCACCCCCGCCGGCCACACCCGGGGGACCTACCGCAACTTCTTCTATCCGGCGTCCCGGTGGCCCTTCACCGGCCTGCGGCTGGCGGTCGACCGATGACGGCGACCCTGCTGGCCCCGGGGACGGTGGAGGTCGACGTCCGCCTGGTCCCCGACGACCTGCGCCGGGCCCTGCGGCGCGACGCCCGGGCGGGGCTGTCGGCCCGACCCAAGACGATGCCTCCGGTGTGGTTCTACGACGACCGCGGCTGCGAGCTGTACGAGGAGATCACCCGCACCCGGGAGTACTACCCGTTCCGCACCGAGCGGGACCTGCTCCGCCGGGTCGCGGGCGAGATCGCCGAGGCCGCCGGGGCCACCGTGCTGGTCGAGCTGGGGTCGGGCACGTCGGAGAAGACGCGGCTGCTGCTCGACGCCATGGCCGCAGGTCGCGCCGGCCTGGTGGGCTACCTGCCCTTCGACGTGGCCGACGGGACCATGCGGGCGGCGGCCCAGGCCGTGGCCGACGACATGGGCATCGGCGTGCACGCAGTGGTCGGCGACTTCCACGAGCACCTGGACGAGATCCCCGACGTGGACGCCCCGCGGCTGGTGGCGTTCCTGGGCAGCACGATCGGCAACTTCACGCGGGACCAGCGTCGCAACTTCCTCGAGGAGGTCGCCCGGATGCTGGGGCCTTCGGACCGGTTCCTGCTGGCCACGGACCTGGTCAAGCCGGTCGAGCGGCTGGTGGCGGCCTACGACGACGCCGCCGGTGTCACCGCCGCGTTCAACCTCAACCTGCTGAGCGTGCTCAACCGCGAGCTGGCCGCCGACTTCGACCCGGACCGCTTCGTCCACCGGGCGGTGTGGGATGCGGAGAACCGCTGGATCGAGATGCGCCTGGAGGCGACCGAGGACATGGCCATCTCCATCTCCGCGCTCGACCTCAGCGTCGAGTTCACGGCCGGGGAGCAGATGCGCACGGAGATCAGCACCAAGTTCACCTTCGACCAGGTGCGGCGCGACCTGAGCCAGGCCGGCATGCGGGTCACCGGGGTGTGGAGCGATCCCGCGGGCGACTACCTGTTGACCCTGGCCCGACCGAAGTGAGTGGCTGAGGGCGGCGGCGAGCGCACCGTGCGGGTCACGGTGCCGGTCGCCGACGCCGATCTGGCCACCGACCGGCTGTGGCAGGCCGGCGCGTCGGCCATAGCGGAGCGCGCCGTGCCCGGTGGGGTGGTCCTCGACGCGGGGGGTGACCCGGGGTCGCTGCTGGCCGCCGTGGCCGGCCGCTGGCCCGCGGAGACGCTGGTGGTGGACCTCGCGGCCGCCCTCGACGCCTGGCGGCCCTACGCCCGCGCCGTCACGGTGGGGGACCGGCTGGTCGTCCGGCCCCCGTGGGTCGCCCCGCTGGTCGCGCCCGGCGCGGTGGAGGTGATCGTGGACCCGGGCCGGGCGTTCGGGTCCGGTGCCCATCCCTCCACCCGCCTGGCGCTGGCCGCCCTGGTGCAGTTGGTGCAGGGCGGTGAGCGGGTGCTGGACGTGGGCTGTGGTAGCGGGGTCCTGGCCCTGGCCGCCCTGGCCCTGGGCGCGGCCGAGGCGGTCGGAGTCGACATCGACCCCGCCGCCCGCGAAGCGACGACGGCCAACGCGGCCCGCAACGGGATGGGCGACCGGCTGGCGGTCACCGACACGATCGCCCGGGCGGCCGGCCCGACGGGCGGGCGCTACCCGCTCGTGGTGGCCAACCTGCTGCTCCCCGACCTGGTGTCGCTCGCGCCCGAGATCGCGACGGCGGTCCACGAGCACGGGGCGCTCGTCGTGAGCGGGGTGCTGGAGGGCCAGCGGACCGAGGTGGAGCAGGCCTTCACTGGGGCGAGCGTGGTGGCCGCGGCCGGCGAGGACGGCTGGCTCGCCCTCACCCTCCGGGTGCCGTGACGTCCTCCGTGGCCTTCACCGCGGAGAGGGGGATGGGGCCGTAGACGTGGGGGAAGGCGACGGCGTCGCCCTCCCAGCGCACGTCGTCGAAATCGTCGGAGTCCAGCACCAGCACGACCAGCGGGCCGGCGCCCCGGAACACGAGGTCGAGCGTGCCCGGGAGCTGCTCACGGGTCGAGCAGTGGACGAACCCCTCTGTGGCGAGGCCCGCCGGCGCGACCGTGCCGGTCCGCTGCGCCTCGGCCCACTCGGTGGGTGTCGCGATGTGGAGGATCTCCATCGGTCAGGCCGGCTCGATCCGGTAGATGCCGCCGTCCAGTGACAGGACGTAGGCGTTGTGGTCGTTGTCCTCCCCGAACGAGATCAGGTTGGCGCCCTGGGCGCTGAACACCCGCTGCTCGCTGAGCGCGCCGTCCTGGGCCCGGACCGCCCGGAGGGTGCCGTTGCAGAAGTCGGTGAACAGGAAGGCGCCGGACAGCCCGGGGACGCCGGTGCCGCTGTACACGACCCCGCCCGAGATCGAGCAGCCCTCGTCGTGGCTGTACTCGAAGATGGGCAGGATGGCCCCGTCCGGGTTGGTGCCGCCTTCGAAGCTGTGGGTGGCCTCCATCTTGTTCCAGCCCAGGTTGGCGCCGGCCCCGCCGCCCGAGGCCGCGGGTAGCAGGTCGATCTCCTCCCACTGGTTCTGGCCCACGTCGGCGATCCACAGGTCGTCGTTGCGGGGATCGAACGCGAACCGCCACGGGTTGCGCAGCCCGTAGGCCCAGACCTCGGGGGCGCCGCCACCGCTGGCAAAGGGGTTCCCGGGCGGGATCCCGTACTGCTTGCCGCCGGCCGGCTGGGTGGGGTCGATGCGCAGGATCTTGCCCAGCAGCACGTTCGTGTTCTGGCCGTTCTTCAGCGGGTCGCCGCCCGCGCCACCGTCGCCCAGCGCGATGTACAGGAAGCCGTCGGGCCCGATCTCGATGTCGCCGCCCTTGTGGTTGGGGAACGGCTGGTCGACCGCCAGCAGCTCGCGCCGCGACGCCGGGTCCACGGTGTCGCCGTTCATCGTGTAGGCGGCGATGCGGGTGTCGCCGTCGGGCGGCACGTTGTAGCTGAGGTAGAGCGTGTTGCCGTCGGGCGAGAACGCCAGGTCGAGCAGGCCCTGCTCGGAGTTGGTGACCACTTCGTCCACGATGTCGACGATGGGGTCGCCGAGCTGGAAGTCCGGGGTCATCGGCCGCACCCGGCCGGCCCGCTCGGACACGTACAGCGTGTCGGACCCGGGCCGGGTGACGAGCGACGTGGGCGTGTCGGCCTCCGCCACCTGGGTCAGCTTGACGTCGATCTGGTCGAGCGGCAGCTCCTGGGCCGTGGTGGTGGTCTCCTCGGAGGCGCTCGTCGTCGACCCCTCGGTGGTGGGTGCGCTGCGCTCCCCGTCGTCGTCGTCCCCGCACGACGCCAGCACCAGCAGCACAGCCACCAGGACGCCCCCTGCTCGTCTGATGGTCATGGGCTGCCAAGCTACGCCGCGCGGGCACTACCGTCGCCCGCCGTGACCCCCGACGCCGGGCCGATGAACCCCGATCTGCGGAAGCGGGCCGAGGAAGCCCGCGGCTTCATGCCCTCCGACGAGGGCCTGGCCCTGTACGAGGCCGCCTGCGATCTCCCCGTGCCCGGCCCGCTGCTGGAGGTGGGCAGCTACTGCGGCAAGTCCAGCGTCTACCTGGGCGCGGCCGCGCAGGAGCAGGGCCGCGTGCTGTTCGCCCTCGACCACCACCGGGGGTCGGAGGAGAACCAGCCCGGCTGGGAGTGGCACGAGCCCGACCTGGTCGACCCGGCCGTCGGCAAGATGGACACGCTGCCCCACTTCCGGCGCACCATCCACGACGCGGGCCTGGAGGCGACGGTCGTGGCGCTGGTGGGACAGTCGCCCGCGGTGGCGCGGGCGTGGGCCACGCCGCTGGCGTTCCTGTTCATCGACGGCGGCCACGGCGTGGAGCCCGCCCGGCTCGACTACGAGCTGTGGACGCCGCAGGTGGCGCCGGGCGGCGTGCTCGCCATCCACGACGTGTTCCCCGACCCCGCCGGCGGCGGCCGGCCGCCGTACGAGCAGATCTACCTGCCCGCGCTGGCCAGCGGGCTGTTCGACGAGACCAGGGCCGTGGGGTCGCTGCGGGTGCTGCGAAAAGTCAGTCCCGGTCGGTGACCTGCTCGGAGTCCTCGGCGTCGAACAGCTCGGGCAGCAGCTCGTCGTGGCGGGTGAACAGCCCGCTGGCGGGCGAGCCGCCGGCCAGGGCGTCAGCCGCCAGGATGACCGCCGAGGCCGTGTAGGTCGAGCGCTCGCCGGCGGGGAAGCGGCCCTCGTCGGGGAACACCGTGCCGGTCCAGTAGCGGCCGTCCTCGTGGCGGTAGCGCTGGGCCCATCCGAACAGGTCGCGGGCGATGTCCGCGTTGCCCACGGCCAGGTTGGCCATGGCGTACTCGCAGGTCTCGGCGGCGGTGACCCAGGGCCGGTCCGACACGCAGCGCACGCCGCAGCCGTCCATCACGAAGGCCCGGTGGCGCTCGGCCAGCCGCTCGCGGCCCTCGTCGCCCAGGATCACGCCGGTGAGCACCGGGTAGTACCAGTCCATCGCCCAGCGGTGCTTGGGCGAGAACGCATCGGGCACGTGGCGGATGACGTGGGTCAGCCGGGCGACCGACAGCTCCCAGTCCGGGCGCTCGTGGCCCAGCAGCTCGGCCAGCGCCACCGCGCAGCGCAGGCTGTGGCACATGGACGACGATCCGGTCAGCAGGGCGAAGGACCAGGGCGTGCCGTCGGCATGGCGGGCCCAGAGGATCTCACCCCGCGGCGTCTGGAGGTCGAGCACGAAGTCGACGGCCCGCTCCACCACCGGCCACATGGCCTCGGCGAAGCCCCGGTCGCCGGTGCACAGCCAGCGGTGCCACACGCCGGTGGCCACGTAGGCGATGACGTTGGCGTCGAGCTTGTCGGCCTCGACCCGGTCCGGCAGGTAGTACTGGTGCCAGGACCCGTCGGGCCGCTGCAGGCCGGCCAGCCAGTCGAAGGCGCGCTCGGCCTCGGCGTGGCGGTCGCCCAGGGTGAGGGCCATGGCCGCCTCGACGTGGTTCCAGGGATCGGCGTGGCCGCCCGGGAACCAGGGGATCATGCCCGATGGGAGCTGCCACTCGGCGACGGCGTCGACCGTCCGCTGCATCTCCGCCGCGGTGACGACGCCGGGGACGTCGGCCAGCGTCACGCCGCGGCCCCCGCGCCGCCGGGTTTGCGGGCGTAGGTCACGTGGCTCTTGCCGATCACGGGCGTGAGCACCCGGTCCGCGGCACGCGTGAAGCGCGACCACGGCTGCGTCCCGCCGATGTCCCAGCACAGGGCCGTGTGGTACGCCTTGACCAGGGGATTGTCGTTGTTGGTCGGCCCGACCGCGCACTTCAGCCACCAGTAGGGGGCGTGGATGCCGTGCTCCTTGTGGGCGGCGTACGGCTCGACCCCGGCGGTGATCATGCTGTTGCGCATCTCCGCTGCGGTGTAGATGCGGACGTGCCCACCGGCCACGAAGGGAGCGTGGTACTCGTCCGACAGCGCCCAGCAGATGCGCTCGGCCAGGAACGTGGGCACGGTCACCGCGATGGTCCCGCCCGGGCGCAGCACCCTGACCAGCTCGCGCATGGCGGCCTCGTCGTCGGAGATGTGCTCCATCACCTCGGCGGCGATGATGCGGTCGAAGGCGCCGTCGGGGAAGGGCAGCGCGGTGGCGTCGCCCCGGGCCACGCCGCTGCTGCCCGGCTCGGGCACGTCGCCGGCCTGGTCCATGGCGCTGGCCATGGCGGCCACGTCCTTGAGCTCGGCCTCGTCGTAGTCGAAGGCGGTGACGCGGGCGCCGCGCCGCAGCGCCTCGAAAGCGTGGCGCCCCGCGCCGCAGCCCAGGTCGAGGAGGCGGTCGCCGGCGCGCAGGCCCAGGCGCTCGTAGTCGACGGTCAGCATGGCTCAGGACGCTCCCTGCTGGCGCAGCAGGATCCGGTACTGCTCGACGGTCTTGGCCGCGGTGTGCCGCCACGACCACTGGTCGACCACCCGCTGGCGGCCGCGGGCGCCCACGGTGGCCCGCAGGTCGTCGCGGTCGAGCGCCCAGCGCAGCTTGGACGCCAGGGCCTCGCTGTCGCCCGGCGGGACCACCAGCGCGGTGTCGCCGTCGGCCCCGACGACCTCGGGCAGCGCGCCGCCCGAGGTGGCGACGAGCGGCGTGCCGCACGACATGGCCTCGATGGCGGGCAGCGAGAAGCCCTCGTAGAGCGACGGCACGACGGCCAGCTGAGCCTCGCTGTAGAGCTCGATGATCCGCTGCTCGGGGACGCCGGTCACGAACTCGACCGCGTCCTCCAGGCCGAGCTGGCGGATGGTCTCGTCCGACCGGCCGCCGACCTTGCGCTTCCCGATGACCACCAGGTGGGTCTCGGGGCGCTCGGTGCGCAGCTTGGCCAGCGCCTCCAGCAGGTAGGCCAGGCCCTTCATCGTCACGTCCGCGCTGGCCGTGGTGATCAGCCGGCCCGGCACCGGGGCCACGTCGGGCAGGGGGCGGAACAGGTCGACGTCCACGCCCACGGGGACGATGTCCATCTTGTTGGGGTCGACGCCGTGGTCGGTGGCGATGTCCTTGAACGAGTTCTCCGACACCGTCACCACCCGGGGCAGGCGCTGGACCACCCGGGTCTGCATGTTGGTGAACGAGTACCAGCGGCGCAGCGTCAGGCGCTTGTACCAGGTCTCGGCGTGCGCCATCTCCAGGCGACGGTCGACCGTGATGGGGTGGTGCACGGTGGCGAGCACCGGGAACCCGGCCCGCTGGATGGCCAGCAACCCGTAGCCCAGGCACTGGTTGTCGTGGACGAGGTCGAACTCGTCGCGGCGCTCGCGCAGGTGGCGCCAGGCGCGCAGGCTGAACGCGAGCGGCTCGGGGAACTGGCCGAACGAGAACGACGTGACCTCGGCCATGTCGGTCCAGTCCTTGAGCTCCCACAGCCCGGGCATGCGCATGGGGAAGTGGTCGTTGTAGATGTCCAGGCTGGGCAATTCGATCAGCGGGATGCGCGGATCGAGCACGGGATAGGGCTGTCCGCCCAGTACCTCGACGTGGTGGCCCATGTCGACCAGGGCCTTGGCCAGATGCCGCACGTAGACGCCCTGGCCTCCGACGTGTGGCTTGCCCCGGTAAGCCAGCAGCGCAATGCGCAGCGGACGCTCCTCGGCGTGCATTCCCGCAACCTTTCCGTTCGACTGACCGCGGGGTCAAGTCCCGTCGGTCGTGCGCCGCCGCTGCCCGCCGATCTCGTGGTAGCCGGGGTGCGTCGCGATGGCGGCTCAGGCTAGCGCCACCTCGTCGCCGATCCGAACGCAGCCGCCTCTGACCACCTGGGCGTAGACCCCGAGGTTGTTGGCGTGGTGGTCGGTGAGCATGCGGCTGATGGCCGTGTCGCGGGCCAGTCCCGGCTGGGCCCGGGTGGGCATCGCGCAGCGGGGCGTGGGCATGAACGGCTCGAACACGACCTCGCCGCAGGCGACCTGGCGGCCGATCCAGGCGTCCTCCTCGAAGCCGCCCGCGGCGTCCGCGGCACTGATCAGCAATGTCGGGCGGAAGCGGCGGACGTCCCAGTCACCAGCGGGATAGGTGCGCCGGGCGGCCTCCAGGCTGGCGTCGGTGAGCAGGTGGGCGGCGGCGAGGTCCACGAAGCTGCCGGGGGGCGTGGCGAAGTCCCACACCTCCGACGCGTCGTCGGTCGGGTCCATGGTCAGCTCGTAGGGCAGCCCGGCTTCCGGGGGCCGGCTCAGGGTCACGTCGCGGCCCAGCCAGGCCGACAGCGCCTCATCGGTGCCCGGGTCGCCGGCGGCGTGCTCGTGGCCGTCGGGCAGGGTGACCACGACCTCGCCGCCGGCCTCCAGCCGGGCGGACGCCTCCAACAGCGCCCCCCAGCGCTTGGCCGTGAGCACCTTGCCCGTCGCCTGGTCCACGATGCCCCAGGTGCGGTCGTCCACCGCGCCGGTCGCGCCGAAGACGAGCGCGTCGACGGCCTCACCCTGCAGCGACTTGACCGGGAAGCGCCACGCGCCCGCGACGGTGCCGACGGTCACGGGCAGGTGGTCGTGCTGGTTGTCGTCGACGTCGGCGGGCACACCGTGGTCGACGTGGTCGACGACGTCGTGGTCGACGAGGTGGACGGCGTCGTCGGGGTCGTCTGTGGCGTCGTGTCGGGCGGCGCGGTGGTCGGCGTGGTCGTGGGCCGCGGCCGGGTGGTGGTCGTGCGGGGCCGGGTCGTGGTGCGCGGCTGGCTCGTGGTGTCGGACGCCTCCGACGAGGTCACGGCCTCGGTGGGGGCCGAGGTGGACAGCGTGGTCGTGGTGGCCACCGTGGACAGCGGGTCGTTGATGGCGATGGCCGGGTCGTCGTTGCCGCCCCCGCCGGTGCCCGCGGCCAGGGCGAACCCGCCCAGCAGGACGATGGCCAGGCCGGCGCCGATGGCGCCGACGACGAGGCGGGGGTCGGTGGAGTCGCCGAAGCCGCGCGGCTTGGGGTCGAGCGGCGCGTCCCGGTCGTCGTCGTGGTGGTCGCTCCTGCTGCGCCCCCGCATGCCGCTCAGCGAACCGGAGCCCGAGCGGGTGCCGAACGGGTCGGTGTCGCTGGTGGTGAGCTGGCGGAACGGGTCGCTGTCGCTGTCGCCGGTGTCCAGGTGGCGGAACGGGTCGCTGTCGGCGGTGGTCAGCTGGCGGAACGCCTCGTCCGCGCCGTCCGGCTCGTGGCCGACGCCGTAGTCGAGGAAGGGGTCGCCGGGCTCGTCGCCCATGGGTGGCACGAAGGCGCGCGCCATCCCGGCGCCGGCGACCGCACCGGCGGCCGCACCTGCGCCCAGCTGCACGTCGTCGAACACCGAGGTGCGGGCATCCGCCCACGGCTGGTCCGAGCCGAGGCCCGTGGGCTCGGGCGCCTCCAGGCCCCAGAACCCGGGGTCGGTGTGGGGCCCACTGTCCAGGACAGGAGCGGGGGGGACGGTGACCGGGTCCGGCATGGGCGGTGCCAGCGGGACCGGCGGCGAGAGCGGGACCGGGATCGCGGGACCGGCCTCGGGCGGGTCCTCGTCGGCGAACAGGGCGGCGCCGAGGCTCACGGTCAGCTCGGGCAGCGGGTCGGCGACGATCGGCAGGCCGATGCGCTCGGTGATGAGGTGCGACAGCAGCGGGATGCGCGACGACCCGCCCACCACCAGCGCCACGTGGAGGTCGGAGAGCGTGAGGCCGGCGTCGGCGACGATGGTGGCGACGAGGTCGACGGCCTCGGCCAGCGCGGCGCCGATGCCGCGCTCGAGGTCGTCGCGGGCGATCGCGACCTGGGTCTGGATATCGGGGAGGTCCACGTTGATGACCGTCTCGTGGACGGACGACAGCTCTTCCTTGGCCGCCCGGCAGGCGGCGCGCAGGCGGCGCAGTGCGAACATCCCCTCGTGGTCGGCGATGTCGACCCGGGTGG
>Ga0075421_100012230_pt1 | contig 10656 bp, 10 predicted proteins | sample SoiMetdeltSBSDD5_FD_75292 | JGI IMG/M metagenome (GOLD analysis project Ga0075421, IMG submission 75292) | Bulk soil microbial communities from a Populus tree surrounding site in Tennessee, USA - Soil MetaG P. deltoides SBSDD5 | ecosystem: Environmental > Terrestrial > Soil > Tree plantation...
GCCTGCGTGATCGTCGGAAAGCGATTACGCACATAGTCGGCATCGAGATGCGCCATCGTGAGGAACACCGGCGCGCCAGTCCGATTCACCTCGCGGACGATGGCTCTGGCGACGAGATCACGAGAGGCGAGATCCCCAGCTGGCTCGTATCGCTGCACAAAGCGCTCACCGGCCTGATTCACGAGCCAGGCGCCCTCGCCGCGTAGTGCCTCCGACAGCAGGAACCGCGGGGCGCCGGCCACGTTGAGCGCTGTCGGATGGAACTGAATGAACTCCAGATCCGTGACGCGCGCTCCGGCCTCGAGCGCCATCGCGATGCCATCGCCAGTCGCGATCGGAGGGTTCGTCGTTTCGCGATAGACCTGACCGGCTCCACCGGTCGCGATCAGCGTGCGGCTCGCCAGGACCTCTTCGACGCCTCCGTCGCGATCGAGAAACGTCGCACCCACGCACTGGCCGCCGCGCATCGAGAGTGACAGCGCCAGCGCGTCACCGAACACCTGCACCTGCGGATGCGTGGACACCATCTGCCAGAGCACCTGACCGATCGATCGTCCGGTCGCATCACGCACGTGCAGCACACGCCGCACGGTGTGCGCCGCTTCACGGCCGAGCGCCGGACGTCCGGATTGATCGGCGTCGAACGTCGCGCCCCACTCCATCAGCTCGCGCACGTAGCGTGGCCCTTCGCGAACGAGTACGTCCACGGCCTCAGGCAGACACAGACCGTCGCCGGCGGCGAGCGTATCCCGCGCGTGAAGCTCGGGCGAGTCGTCGACGCCAATCGCGGCGGCGATGCCGCCCTGTGCGTAGCCGGTGTTGCTCTCGCGTGGATCCGCTTTGGTCAGCACGACCACGCGGCCCACATCGGCCAGAGAGATCGCCGCACGTAGACCGGCAATCCCGCTGCCGATCACGAGAAAATCGGCGACGATGCTCACGTTGCTATCGTATCAACCCGCAATGCACAATGCTCACAGTGTCCATGCCCAATGCCCAACGCCTCAATGATTAACCCTGGCGTCCGCGTAGACGTCACCGCCGGCTCACGCACCTCGACGATCTGGATCGGCAACGGCATCAGCGAACGGCTGCCCGAGCTGCTCGACGCCCACGGCGTCGGCGCGCGGCGGTTCATCGTGTCGAGTCCGGTCATCTGGCGTCTGCACGGCGCGCGCCTGCAGGAGGCGCTCGGCCGCGTCGAGCCGATTCTTCTACCCGACGGCGAGCGCTTCAAGAATCTGCAGTCGGTGTCGCGCGTCTACGAAGCTCTAATACGCGCTGGCGCCGATCGCGGCAGTGCGATCGTCGCAGTCGGCGGCGGCGTCATTGGCGACACCGCGGGGTTTGCCGCCGCGTCGTTCCTGCGCGGCATCACCCTCGCCCACGTGCCGACCACGCTGCTCGCACAGGTGGACAGCTCGATCGGCGGCAAGGTCGGCGTCAATCATGCCCTCGGCAAGAATCTGATCGGCGCCTTTCATCAACCCGCCGTCGTCGTGGTCGACCCGCAGCTGCTCAAGACGCTGCCGCGGCGTGAGTTTCGATCGGGGCTGTACGAGGTCATCAAGTACGGGATGATCGCCAGCCGCCCGCTGTTCGATCGTCTGGCCGGGCACATCAAAGCGGTGTTCGCGCACGACCCTGACGTGCTGGTGCCGGCCATCGAAGAGTCGTGCCGCATCAAAGCGGATGTGGTGTCGAAGGACGAACGCGAGAGCGGACTTCGTCGAATCCTCAATTACGGCCACACGGTCGGCCATGCCCTCGAGGCGGTCACCAAGTACCGGCGGTTCCGCCATGGCGAGGCAATCGCCTTCGGCATGCTGGCCGCCGCCGACCTTGCGGCGGCGCGCGGTGCTCTCGCCGAACGCTACCGGCAGGCGCTTGCCGATCTCATCGCCGCCCTCGGCCCGCTGCCAACGGTCGCCGATATTTCCATCGCCGCGGTTCTCGAGGCCGTTCGCCGCGACAAGAAAGTGGTGAACGGGCGTCTGCACTTTGTGATCGCCATCGACATCGGCGCCACGATGACGATTGACGACGTTACCGAGGAGGAATTGCGGGCGGTCCTGACGCGGGTTGGATTGAAGTCCTAGGCGGGTCTAAAGAGCCGCCTCTACGACCCACCTACTCGGCGATGCCGTAGAGCTTCATTTTCTGCACCAGCACCTTGTAGGTAAGGCGGAGTGCATCGGCAACCTGGGTCTTGTTGCCATTTGCGTCCGCAAGCGCCTGCGCGATCTTGCGCCGCTCGACTTCCTCAGTGACACGCCGCAGGGCATCGGGCATCGTGCCCGAGAGATCGATCTGCTCCCACGGGCTGGCGGCCGGAGCGGCAGGGACGGCCTGACGGAACGACAGATTCAGGTGACGCGCGTGAATCGCGTCGCCCTCGGTGAGGATCACCGCGCGCTCGATGCAGTTCTGCAGCTCGCGGACGTTCCCAGGCCACTGATACGACCGCAGCTCGTCGATCGCACCGGTCGCCAGCGACAGCGCCGTCTTGTTCAAGTCGCGGCAGAACTTCTCGACGAAGTGGTGCGCAAGGATGAGGATATCGTCGCCGCGCTCGCGAAGCGGCGGGATCTGAATCGGAAACACTGACAGCCGGAAATACAGATCCTCGCGGAACTGACGCGCGGCCACGCGCTGCCTCAGATTACGGTTGGTGGCCGCCACCACACGGACGTCGACGTGCAGGGACTGCGTGCCTCCAACGCGCTCGAACTGTTTCTCTTCCAACGCGCGAAGAATCTTGGCCTGCAGCGCCAGCGGCAGGTCGCCGATCTCATCGAGGAACAGCGTGCCGCGGTGGGCCAGCTCGAAGCGGCCCGGCTTGCGCGCGGCCGCACCGGTAAACGCGCCCTTCTCGTAACCGAACAACTCGGTCTCGAGCAGCGTGTCGGGGATCGCCGCGCAGTTGATCGCGACGAAGGGACCGTCGTTTCGCGAGCTCAGCGCATGCAGCATGCGGGCGAACAATTCCTTGCCGGTACCGCTCTCGCCCTCGAGCAGGACCGTCGCGTCGGTCTCCGCCGCCCGGTGCAGTTGCTGCGACACCTGGCGCAGCTTGCCGTCCTCACCGATGATCCGCGGGGCGCCGCGCCGTTCGGCGAGCTCCTCCTTCAGCAGGATGTTCTCCGTGAGCATCCGGCGCTGCGCCATCGCGCGCTCCACCATCAGCAGCAGATGATCGGGTTCGATCGGCTTGGCCAGGAAGTCCATCGCCCCCTCTTTCATCGCCGTGACCGCATCCTGAATGCTGCCGTAGGCAGTCATGACCACGACCTGCAGTTCCGGGTCGAGTTCCTTGGCCGCGCGAAGCACGCCAAAGCCATCGCCACTCGGCAGCTTCAGATCGGTCAGCACGACGACGGGCCGGGCCTGCCGCAGCTGCTGCACGGCTTCTGGTTCATCGCGCGCCTCGACCACCGCGTGGCCGTGCGCTTCGAGCGCATGCCGCAGCATGGCACGAAGCGAGTCTTTGTCTTCGACAATGAGAACGGGGAATGACGACATTGTTGATTCGCGATTGGGTTCGTGATTCGTTGTTGATTGGCGATTGAAGATCGTTGATTGGGGACGCCAAGCCTTCAATCGACAATCAACAATCGCCAATCAACAACCAATCACCAATCAAAGGTCGCCCAGTCAACAATGCGCTTTATCTGACCCAGCCGGCAGGCGCACCAGCGCGACGAGCGTCCTCCTGGATCTTGGTGATGGCTTTTGTGTGCTCGTCGATTTCCTTCTTGGTTCTATCGAGGTCCGACAGCGCCTTGTCGCGATCGGCGGCAATCTTCGCACGCTGCTGAGGATCGTCGCGGTTGACGAAGTCGGTGTTGAGTGCGTTGATGCGGCTCTGCAGCGCTTCGGCGAAGCTCTTCGCCCGATCGAGCCGGTCGCGTTCATTCGCGATGCGCTCGCGCCATTGCGCCTCTTCCTTCTTGCGCTCCGCCGGGTCCGTGCTGACCGGCGCGGGCTTGTCGGCCTTGTCGTCAGCCGATTTATCAGTCCCTGATTTGTCCGCAGCTGGCTTGTCCCCGGCCGACTTATCCGCCGCCGACTTATCTCCGGCAGTCGATGACGACGAACCCGCCGTCGCATCAGAGGACGACGAACCCGATGGTGCCGGCGCCGCGGAAGGTGACGGATCCGGCTTGATGTTGTCGTTTGTGTAGGTCTTCCCGGTGGATTGGACCGTCTTGCGGCGCTCCGCTTCTTTTCGCGCGATGTCGCCGAGTTGGGCCGACAGCACTGTGCTGCCTACCAGCACGCACGACAGAATTCCGGCCGCAACTGCGGACCACTGCACGACTTGGATTTTCTGGCCCCGGAAGCGGGTGGTCAAGATATTCCTCCCTCCCAGTTTTCGGTCCGAAGCCGGCAGATCTTCAGCGGACCGTGCAAGTTAGCGAATCTCACGCCAGGACAGGACTCTGAAGCCGCGCTCATCCCTGCCGACAGTGGCCTCGATGACGCGGCGGGTGCTGGACGGCCCGTATCCATGTGCCGTAATAACCAGTCGGCCGCGACCGGGATTCTCTTCACCGCCGCCGTCAGTAAAGGGATCCATGTCGGTCTCCGATGGGTCATCGGCCACCCAGACGACCGTGTAGACACGCGCCTGGCCGGTGCCGGCCCCAAGCGCTGTAGAGGGGCCATAACCGTAAAGCTGCCACCGTGGATTGTTCCGTCCCCACGGCCGGTCCTCTCGGGCATAGTCCAGATCGACGTCACCGCAGACGGGACGGCCGCAATTCAGCATCGACGTCAGCGCGTGCAAATCCATGAACGTGCCATCGGGCAGACGCCGCAGGCCGGGCGGACCATCGGTGAGCGAGGAGATCGACAACCCGGTCAGCACCCGATTGGGATCGGGCTCGGCTGCGAGGTCCGGCAGGACGCGCTCGAGGGCTGCCTCTGCACCGTAGAAGACCTCCAGGCCGTCGCGGTAGTTTGCAGTGACGCGACTCTCGGTCGACACCAGGAGGGCAAGCGACATCGCCAGTGCACTCAGGGTCATCATCACCAGCATCACGAGAACGAGTGCAACGCCGCGGTCACTCATCTTCCGAGCCCCGGTGATCCACCTTCCAGATTCAGATTGCGAGGCGACACGTCGAGTTGAATCTCCAGGTCGGGCACGTAGCGGCCGGCAGCGCGCGCCCGGCCGCCGCGCGTGAAGAGCGCACCGGCCGGGCCGCGCAGCGATTCCAACGCGGTCTGCACGCGCAGTGAGAAGCGGACGCGGCGTATCCTTAGCAGGTCGGCATCGAATCGGTTGCGCGCGGCGGCATCGGGACACCACGGCCCGTCGGTCAGGAGCGCAGGCGCGAGTTGGACAAGCGGCCCCGATACCGCGAGCGCCGCCAGGCGCGACTGATAGGTTCCATCGACAAGCGCGAACGTGCAGTTCTCGCCCGCTGCCCATCCTGTCAACGGCTGGTCAATCGGCGGAGGCGCCGGACCATAGTTGACGCGAGGTGACATCTCGGTATCGTCCAGGACACGCGGGGGCTGCGGATCGCCGAAATACCGGAACTCCAGTGCGACAACCTGATCGAGCAGCGGCTGTGCGGGATCGCCGCCGTCAGCGCGTACAAGCTGAAAGACCCCGGACGTCGGATCGGCTCGCAGTGAGTACGTGACGGCCCTCGCCTCGGCGACATTCGCCGCCATCAAAAACCCGCGCTCAGGTGGCAACCCCCTCAATGTCAGCGAGGCGCCGGCATCAACGCGATCGACGGTGAACACGTCCCACGCACTCGCGTCATCGAACACGAGCAGCTGATCGCCCGCTGCGAATCCGCAGATCTGCGTCACGGTCGCCACCGGGCATGTGGCGGGGTGCTCTACGGTGATGCCGAGGGAGCCCGGCAACATCGGCGCGCCCAGCGTCGTCTGCGAGGCAGTGGAAGGCACGAACAACAGACTGATGGCGTCGGCTCGGAAGAAGGTGCCCCGCGCCGCGTCGGATCCGCCCCCAAACGCGCGATACGGCATGACCGGAGCGAGCATGTGATGCAGGGGGCCCACGGCTCCGGCGGCGTACATCCCTGCGCCCGCCATCAACAGATCGCGCTGCAGCGCGTCTATCCCGACGCGAGCCCGCTGCTGCAAGTCCGCAGTCTCTGGTTGCACCTGGAACGCATCATGCGCCGGCCTGGCAAGCGCAAGCGCGGCGGCAGTCACCACCAACGTGATTGCCATTGCCACGAGCAGCTCGACGAGGGTGAAGCCTTTCACGACGGTCTCCGCAGCGTGATCGTCATCACACGTGTTTCTGCTGGCATCGTGCCCGACGTCATGGAGCGATCCGTCCGTCCAACACGCACCCGGATCGTCACGGCATCGCCTGATAGCGGCTCGAGCGACCACCGGCGCGTGTAGACGGCGTCGCGCGGCGGTGACTCACCGGTCCCCAGCACGCGTCCCCACCTGTCGATGTGATCGACGAGCGCGGTAGCTTCGGAAAGATCCGACGACAGCAGCTGTTCCACTTTCTGAGCGGCGAGAGTCGCTGTAATGGTGGCGTCGCGCGAGGCCGCGTTGGTCGCGGCTGCGGTCAGAAACAGCTGCGCGATGCCGAGGACACCGCTGACGAGCACCAGCGTCGCCACGAGCACCTCGATGAGGCTCGAACCCTCATGCGCTCGAATCGTCATGCCCTGTCAATCGCAAGCCGCCTGCCAGATGTCCACACGCAACCTTCGCGGCAAGACAACCTCAGACGATGCGGTGAGTTGGAGTGACGCAACGCGGATCGCCCGCTCGCCAGACGTCGCGGCAAGTGGCAGTTTCTGAAATGTGCGGAAGCGCTGAAGATTACGCGAGCGGCAACGTGACCTGAAAACACGCGCCGCCCGATGGCGAACTGCCGGCAGTAATGCGCCCGTTGTGCGTCACGATGATCTTCTGAACGAGGGCCAGCCCGAGCCCGGTGCCTGTCTTCTTCGTCGTGAAGAACGGTTTGAAGATCCGATCGCGGGCGTTCGCATCGAGCCCGGGCCCATTGTCGTGCACGCTCACCCGGACCTGGTTCTGTGCCGCGTCGAGCGCCCCGTCGATACGCACGCGAGGAATCACACCCGATGGCTGACAGGCCTCGATCGCGTTTCTCAGCAGGTTGCTGAATGCCTGCCGCAGCAACACATCATCGGCATCCACCTGACCGAATTGACCGGTGACGGCGATCTCTCCGCCAAGCTGCTGGGCTTCGTTCCTCAGGTCGTCGGCGGCCCGTCGGACAAGTGTGGCGAGATCGTAAGTGGCGAGTGACAACTGCGTCGGGCGCGCGAAGTTCAGGAAATTCGTCACCACTTGTCCGAGGGCATCGGTCTCCTGACGAATGCCTTCGATGTAGGGCTTGTACTGCGGCGGGAGGGCTGCAGGATCGATCAGCTTGCCGTAGCCGTGGATGGTCGCCAGTCCATTCCGGAACTCATGCGCGATTCCGGCGGTCAGCTCACCGAGTCGGGCAAGGGTCTCCTTCAGACGCAACTGCTCTTCCAACTCGATGACGGCGGTGAGATCGGAAAACAAGCAGATAACCCCGCCGGTGGTCCCCTCGCTCTGTTCAAGTCTGGTCGTCGTCACACCGAGATGCGTCACGTCATTCGCATGAGGCATTTCAAGCGCGCGGCGGACGATCGAGTCGCCGGTGGTCAGGCATTCGTTGACGACAGCGGCCAGCGGCGCCGCCGCGGGCGGCAGCGTGCTCAGAGCCGAACCCTCGATTGAGCCACTGACGCCGAGCATCCGTCGGCCGGCGGGATTCATGATCTGCACGAGGCCCTCGCGATCGACCACGAGCAGGCCGGCGGTGAGACTGTTGACGATCTGCGTGCTGAGCGACTCGGACGCTTCGGCCCGCTCCGTCATCGCCCGTTCCTGTGCGCGCAGTTTCTGGACGGCGTCCTGAAGCGCGACGGAGAGCATCGCCGACTCGCCAGGCTCGCGAAGGCGATGTCGTGTGTCTCTCGCGGCGGAAACGAACCGCAACAGGGCCCAGGCAACGACGGCGACGAGGACCGCGACCAGCGCTGTAAAGCCGAGCAGCGCGTAGCCCTGGGCGTTCACTGGTAGAAGCCGAAGTACCAGTCAGCGATCGGCTCACCCCAGGTGGCTGCGAGCAGCGCACCAACAGCGAGGAACGTGCCGAATGGGAGGGCGTACTTCATGTTGCCGCGGCCTGAGGCAATGAGGAGGCCGCCGGCCAGGGAACCGGTAAAGGACGCGAACACCAGCGTCAGCAGCACGAGCTTCCAGCCGAGGAATGCGCCAATCATCGCCAGGAGCTTGACGTCGCCCATGCCGAGCCCTTCCTGACCTCGGACGCGGTAGTAGGCCTCGGCGATCGCCAGCAGAAAGCCGCCGCCGACGACCAGACCGATCAACGAGCTCACCCACCCTGGCGGCAGGAAGAGACTGCATACGAAGCCAACAACGATACCCGGCAGCGTGATCACGTTGGGAAGAATCTTATGCTGCAGGTCGGTGATGAAGAGCACGATCAGGGCGCACGCAAACACCGCGCGCGCCAGGCTCAACAGCGTCGGGCCGTACGTCAGATAGAGGATGACGAAGACCAGCGCGGTCACGATTTCGACCGCCGGATACATCCACGACACTGGCTGCTTGCAGGTGCGGCACCGGCCCCGGAGCGCGACCCAGCTGAGGACAGGAAGATTGTCGAACCAGGTCAGCGTACGCCCGCACGACGTGCAGCGCGACCGCGGACTGACGATCGACTCATCGAGCGGCAGGCGATACGCGCAGACGTTGAGGAAGCTGCCGACGCACAGGCCGATGATGACGACCATGAGCAGCTCGGGCCAGGCGGGCATCACCCGCGGACTCGGCTGCGCAACGGATACAGGGGCGATTTGCGCGCGACGGTGATCGCGCCCGAAACCGGGTCGAGCGTGTAGGACCTTCCAGTCGGATCGGCAGGAATCTTGCGGAGCTTACCCAGCTTCACGAGCTCCATCCACGACGCTGGAAAGCGGCCGTACTCGTCGTAAAACGGGTTCACCACTTTCTCCTGCAGCAACTCGATGTGCGCCTCAGCGTCGAGTTGCATCAGGCCGCGGTTTGCTGCCTGGCGGATCCACTCGTGTTCAGCGTTTGCCGCCAATTGGGTCCACAGCGCACGAGACGCGTCGCGCTCGCCGTGTTCAGCCAGCACACTCGCCGCAAGCGGCTCCAGCCAATTCGGCGCTCCGGACAGCTTCGCACCTTTGAGGAACCAGCCGGCAGCTGCCTGCGGATCTCGCCGCCACCAGTACTCGACGAATCCCGCATCGTGGTAGTACTGCCACTTGTTCGGCATCTCGCGGATGCCCTTCTGCAGCAGCATGATGGCCTGCTCGGTATTGCCGGGCCCATTCGGGTAGCCTTCCGAGAGCAGAATCGACCCAAACCTGTATGCGATGTTGAAGTGCGGGTCGAGCGACGTCGTGATGTCCAGCAGCGGGTAGAGCTGGTCGTAGTTCTTGTTCTCATCCACCGACAGCTTCGTGCTGCCGTAGTACTGCACTGCGCGAATCCAGTAGACGTCGGCCCAGATGTCATTGAAGCCGACCGCCAGCCGCCGCATCAGACCAGGCGACTGAATCCACCGCACACTCTGCACCGCCACCGGGTGCTGCAGCTTGCCCTCGAGCGCAACTTGCGTGGCCGTGGCACTCGCCAACAAGACGACGAGCGCCACCCACAGATGCCTCGAGTGTTTGACCGGCTGAATACTCATTTATTTCAGGTCGCGTCGGGAGAAGATCAGAATCGACCCGACCAGCAACGTGGCGACGTACAGCATGCTCGACGCAGTGGCCAGCATCATGCTGGTGCCGCTCACCGGCACCCCGTGCACGACGGCAGACTTGACGTCGAGCGCGCTCAGATTCGGCATCACGTAATAGACGGTGTTGGTGATGAACGGCAACACCGTGGACGTGACGATCGCGTTGACGTTCTTCAGGTCTTCACCGAAGTGTCCGATGACGTAGACCGCGACCGTCAGCGCAACGGAGAGAAACGGGCTCGAGAACGTCGAGAAGAAGATCGCCGTCGCGGTAATGAGCATCAGCTCGACGCCGATCAGCGCAAACGCCTTCAGCAACCGCGGGTCGAGTGCCGGCGTTTCCCATGCCTCCTTGGCCCCAGGGAGCGTCGTCACGTCGAGGTAGAGCAGGACGGCGTAGAACGCCGCCGCCATCACCGACAGATTGATCAAGAGCGTGAGCACAAGGCCAAAGTACTTGCCGAGAACGAACTGTGTGCGAGTCACCGGCTTCGACAGCAGGCTGTAGATGCTGCGCCGTTCGACTTCCTTCGTCACCAGGCCGATGCCGAAGAAGATAGCGATGAACAGGCCGATGGCGGAGGCCGCCGCGAGGCCGAGATCCTTGATGATCTTTACATCCTGCCCCGCGGTCAGCTGCGCCAGCAGGAACGACGACGCCATCAAGATGATCGAGAAGAACACCAGGCCGTAGCCGATGCGATCGCGAATGGAATCTCTGAACACGCCCCCGGCGATGATGGCGACCGACCTCATGACGCCACCTTCGTACTGAAACGATCGGCGCCACTGGCGCGGACCTGCTCGACGAAGACATCTTCGAGCGTGCCGCGCAGCGGGTTGAGCGA
>Ga0075421_100012231_pt1 | contig 10655 bp, 11 predicted proteins | sample SoiMetdeltSBSDD5_FD_75292 | JGI IMG/M metagenome (GOLD analysis project Ga0075421, IMG submission 75292) | Bulk soil microbial communities from a Populus tree surrounding site in Tennessee, USA - Soil MetaG P. deltoides SBSDD5 | ecosystem: Environmental > Terrestrial > Soil > Tree plantation...
GTGTTGATGCAGACGCCCCCGACGACCGCCTGGCGCTCGATGATGCCGACCTTCTTGCCCAGCTTGGAGGACTGGACGGCGGCCTTTTGGCCGGCGGGGCCGGTGCCGATTACCAACATGTCATAATGCGCCATAGTATTTACCGAACACCGAAAATGCCTTTATCTCACCCGCCCGCCCAGGCGCGCCGAGACGCGCCTTTCCCTAGTTCGTTCTCGGCTCGACTGGATCCTCAACGTACCCGAGAGGGTACGCCTCCGGTTCATTGTCGCCTGCGGCCTTGTCGGACGGCCATTTTGGGTGTTCTCAGCTCTTTCTATTATAAAACAAAATTTAAGAACTGCCCGAAGCGAGCGACCGGGCGGCGGTGAAGGCGGCGTCCATGTCGGGGAGTTGCGCCAACTCCGGTGTGACCTGGAGATACCGGATGACATTGTCTTTATCGACGACCATGACGGTGCGGGCCAGGATGTGCGGATCCTTGACGAGCAGGCCGTAGTGTTTCCCGAAGTCCGCGCCGCGATAGTCCGAAAGAAAGATGATGTTGTTGATCTTCGCTTCCTTGGCGAAGCGGCCTTGCGCGAACGGGGTATCGACGCTGATCGTGATCAGCTCCACGTTCTTGTCGATGCCCTGGTTCTTTTCGCTGAGATAATGCGTTTGCTGCTCGCACACTGGCGTGTCCAGCGAAGGGACGATGCTGATGATGCGGACCTTGCCCTTCGTCTCCGCAATGTTGACCGGTGACAAATCGTTCTTGGCCACCTGCGCATCCCTGAGTTGATCGCCGACTTTCACCCCATCCCCCTCCAAGGCCAGCGGTGTCCCCTTGAAGGTGACGGTGTGGCCGTCGCCGGCCGTCGCGCTGCCCGTCGCCACCGGCAGATTCTTGTAGCTGAAGCCCATGTCGGACCCGCCGATCGATGCACAACCGGCTGTCATGACGAGCCCAATGGTGAAGAAAAACACGTGACGACTGGCGTTCTTCATAGCGGCCTCCTTGGAAGACGATATTGGGAAGACGATAGCGGTCGACAGCTTACCGTGTCACGGCGTTTTTTCTGTGTCAAGCTGGAGAAAATCGATCAGCAGCGGATTGACGACGTCGGGGCGTTCCCACATGGGAATATGTCCGGCGTTTGGAATCAACTCCAATCGCGAGCCGGAGATTTGGCGGTGCATGTCCTCTCCAACGTCTGGCGGAAATACGCGGTCCTCGGCTCCCCAGACGATGAGCACGGGCTGGCGTATCTCGCCCAGGCGCTGCGCGAACCCCGCTTCCCAGAGCGGCAGATTGTCCGCTGTTTTCAGCACGGGCTTCAGCATCCCGGGGCGCTTGCGGTTGCGGTGCGATCGCTCGAGGACCGCCGGCGTGATGAGCGCCTTGTCGTGAATGATTTCGCTCAGGACGCGTCGGGTGACGCGTTGTCCTGTGAAATAGCTTCCGACGTTGATGAGCCAGTCGGGAGCCCAGCGGTCCAGTCCCCTTTTGATGAGCGGACTTGTCAGTTTGTCCTGCACTCGATTCGGAAGACCGCTGATGAGCGCCAGGTGATCGACGCGTTCGGGGTGCGCCAAGGCCATGCCGATGGCGAGGCCGGCGCCCATGGAGTTGCCGACGAGCGACGCCCGCGAAACGTGCAGCGCATCCATGAAGTGCCGGAAAAACGAGACCAGCTCATCGGGGGTGTAGCCGATATCCGGTTTGTCCGAAAAGCCGGACCCGACGAGGTCAAGCGTAATGAGCCGGTGACGGCGGGACAGCGCGTCTTGCTGATATTCCCATTGCCATAACGAGCCGCCGAATCCATGAATGAGAATGACGGGCGATCCCTCACCGATGTCGAGGTACGCGATGCGATGGCCGTCGACAAGAATCGTCCGGACCGGCAGGCGGGAGATGGCATCGAACCATTGGGGAATTCCGGCGGTGCCGGTACAGGCGGCGAAGAGAATGGGCAGCCAGATGGAAGACCCCCAGATGGTGCGTCGCCCCCAAAGAGAAGCGATCATCGTCGGCGAACGGCTCACTCCAACTGGATCAACGTCTCGTCCGTTTTCACATCGTCGCCGTCTTTGACGTAGATCGCGCGGACCGCGCCGTCGACGGGAGCCGGCACGCGGCTCTGCATCTTCATGGCTTCGATGACCAGGACCGCATCCCCCTGCTTGACCTTGTCCCCGATGCCGACGAGCACACTGACCACGCGGCCCGGCATCGGCGGGGCTACATCACCCGGCTTGCTGGGACGTGGTCGCTTCGGCCCGCTTTTGGTCGCCGCGTCCTGGGCTTCGGGCACGCCGGCCAGCACTTCCTGAATCGGCTCGAGCTGGACCTCCTCCAGCTTGTCGTTCACCCGGAGGTAATAGGGCTTCTTGCCGTCCGTCTTGCGGCCGGATCCCGACACCTGAATATGGTAGGTCTCACCGTGGATGGTGACGTTGAACTCGACGGGCGCCAGATGCAGTTCATGCGCGACGACGGGCCCTCTCTGGGGAGCCGGCACGAGCTGTTCGGGCTTGAGATCGCCGCGCTCGCGTTCCTCGAAGTATTCCCGCGCGATGGCTGGAAACAGGGCGAAGGAGAGCACGTCCTCGGTGGAACCCGCCTTGCCGGCGATTTCTTTCTTGGCCTTCTCCAACTCAGGGTCCAACTGGTCGGCCGGCCGGCCCTTGACGGGTTCTTCATCGCCGATCGCCCGCGCCATGACTCCCTGATCGACGGGGCCCGGCGGGCGTCCGTAGAGACCCAGAAAGTAATTCTTCGTCTCGTTCGTGATGACCTTATACCGTTCGCCGGTGAGGACATTGAGCGTCGCCTGTGTCCCGACGATCTGGCTGCTGGGCGTCACGAGGGGCGGGTAGCCCATGTCGGCGCGGACGCGCGGCACCTCCTCCATGACTTGCTTCATCTTCTCCAAGGCATTCTGCTCCGCGAGTTGAGCGGCGAGATTCGAGAGCATGCCGCCCGGAATTTGCGACGAGAGAATCTCGGCATCCACGCCGTTAAAGTCGCTTTCGAACTGGTGGTACTTCTTGCGCACGTCGCGAAAGTGGTCGGCAATGGGGATAAACCTCGGCAGTTCCAGACCGGTATCGTATGGAGAGCCTCGGAGCGCCGCCACGAGCGTTTCGGTCGGCGGATGCGAGGTGCCGCCGGCAAGCGGCGAGATCGACGTGTCGAGGATGTCGAGGCCTCCCAAGATCGCCATCAGCGACGACATGGACGCCATGCCCGACGTGTAGTGCGTATGGAGGTGGATGGGGACGCGCACGGCCGCCTTCAACCGTTTCACCAGATGATAGGCCGCCATGGGCGCCAGGAGACCCGCCATGTCCTTGATGCACAGCGTATCCGTTCCCAAGTCTTCGAGCTGCTTGGCCAGCTCGACGAACTTATCCAGGTTATGGACCGGGCTGACCGTATAACAGATGGCGGCCTGGGCATGCTTGCCGCTTCCCTTGACCGCCCGCATCGACCGTTCGAGATTGCGGACGTCGTTCAGGGCGTCGAAAATCCGGAAGACATCGATGCCGTTAGCGGCCGAACGCTCGACGAATCGATCGACGACATCATCGGCGTAATGACGGTAGCCGACGATGTTCTGCCCGCGAAGGAGCATCTGAAGCCGGGTATTGGGCAGGGCGGCCTTCAACGCCCGCAGCCGTTCCCATGGGTCCTCCTTGAGGAACCGCAGGCAGGTATCGAAGGTCGCGCCGCCCCAGACTTCCAGGGACCAGTAGCCGACGGCATCCAGCCGCTGCGCGATCGGCAGCATGTCCTCGGTCCGCATGCGCGTGGCGAGGAGCGATTGATGGCCGTCCCGCAAGACCACGTCCGTGATCTGAAGGCGCTTCGGCGGCGCAGGCGCCACCTCGAACGGACGGCGATCGCGCCGGAGGTCGGTCCGCCGCTGCACGCGCGCGATGGGCCGATGCGGCGTCCGTCGTTTTCTGACTTTCGTGCGTCGATGAGCCATGCTGTTGGTCGATTAGCCGTCAGACAAGCAGTTGCGAGCGATTTTCACCCGCCCACCCCGGCGCGCAATTTCACCCACCCGGCCCCGAGCTGGCCGAGACCAGCTCTTGCCCGTGGGACGCGCCTTTTTCCCGGGTACCCTTCCGGCCCGACCGTGGGCCGTTGGGGTTCATCATAAGCCTTCGTATGCCGCGATGGCCGCCGAGATGGCGAGCACCAGATCTTCCGGATCGATGTCTTCGTCATATTGATACAGATCCGGGTGGGTCTCCAAGTAGGAGGTATCGAAACGCCCGGCTCGAAAGTCGGGCTCTTCCATGATCTTTTTCATAAAGGGAATCGTCGTTTTCACACCGCGCAAGACGTACTCTTCGAGAGAACGGTGCATGCGGCTGACCGTCTCGTCCCAGGTCCGCCCACGGACCGTCAATTTGGCCAGCAGGGCATCGTAATAGGGCGGCACCGTGTAGTCTTTGTACACGGCGCCGTCGATGCGGACGCCGATCCCGCCGGGAGACAAGTACGCGGTGACAATGCCCGTCGACGGGCGAAAATTGTTTTGCGGCTCTTCCGCGTTGATCCGGCATTGAATGGCATGGCCCTGCAACGTCACGTCGGCCTGCTTGATCTCCAGCGGCTCTCCTTCGGCGATCGATATCTGGCTGCGGACGATGTCCACCGCCGTAATCTGTTCGGTCACCGTGTGCTCCACTTGGATACGCGGATTCATCTCAATGAAGTAATACCGGCCGTCTTGATCCAGCAAGAATTCCACCGTCCCGGCGTTGTCGTAATCCACCGCTTTGGCGATGGCAATGGCGGCGTCACCCATCTCTTTTCGTAATTGTGGAGTCAGCACCAAGGACGGGGCGATCTCGATCAGCTTCTGATGGCGCCGCTGAATAGAGCAATCGCGTTCGCCGAGATGGATGGTGTTGCCGTGGCGGTCCGCCAGGATTTGGAATTCGATGTGATGGGGACGCTCGATGTACTTTTCGATGAAGAGGCTTCCGTCGCCGAATGCGGCGAGGGCTTCCCGCGATGCCATATCCATATTGGCCCACAGTTCCTCATCGGAACGCACCACCCGCAAGCCGCGTCCGCCTCCGCCGGAGCTGGCCTTGATCATGACGGGATATCCGACTGTGCGACAAAAGGCGACGGCATCCTCAATCGTGACGATATCGTTGTCGGTACCCGGCACGATAGGCACGCCGACCTTCTTGGCCAGCTCCCGTGCCTTGATCTTGCTCCCGAGAAGATGGATGGCCTGCGGGGATGGCCCGATGAACGTGATGCCCGATGCCTGACACAGATGGGCGAACTGGGCATTTTCCGAAAGAAAGCCATAGCCCGGATGAATGGCATCGGCGCCGATGCGTCTGGCGAGATCGACGATCTGGTGCATATCGAGGAAGCCTTGGACCGGTCCCGGCGTGACCAAATACGATTCATCCGCCTTTTTGACGTAGATGCCGGTGGAGTCCTGCTCGGCGTAAATCGCCGCAGTCGCGATATTCAGCTCACGGCAGGCGCGGATGATCCGCATGGCGATTTCGCCGCGATTGGCGACAAGGATCTTCTTGAACATGTGGGGTTGACCGTTCGATGTGTCCATCTCACCCGCCCGCCCCGGTCGCGCAATTTCACCCACCCGGCCCGAGCTGGCCGAGACCAGCTCTTTGCCCGTGGGACGCGCCCTCTTCCCGGGCTCACCCGCCTGCCCCGGTCGCGCAATTTCACCCGCCCGCCCCGGGCTGGCTGTGACCAGCTCTTTGCCCGTGGGGACGCGCCCTTTTCCCAGGCTCACTCGCCCGCCCCGGTCGCGCAATTTCACCCACCCGGCCCCGAGCTGGCCGAGACCAGCTCTTTGCCCGTGGGACGCGCCCTTTCCCGGGCTCACCCGCCCGCCCCGGTCGCGTATTTCACCCACCTGGCCCGAGCTGGCCGAGACCAGCTTTTGCCCGTGGGACGCGCCCTTTCCCGGCGCCTCCGAAAGGGGGCGAAAAAGTTCTGTAACGTAGCACAGGGCCTCGAATATTGTCAGCCGTAAAAAGAGAGGCTAGGGGCGAGAGCGGAAGAAACTGAGGTCAGAGGCAATGACGCACAGGGCTTGAGCGAAACACGTGTGGGAGGGACAAGAGCTGGCCGGTCCGCAAACCGAATGCCTATTGCCCTCGCCCCTCGCCCAGGGACGGCCGTTACTTGGTTTTGATGAGCACGGCCTTGGATTGCGCGCTGCCGCCGCCCGCAACCACCACGACGAAAGTCATTCCTGCTTTCGCGTCCGGGACCGTGGCTTCGATCGTGCTGTCGTTGACGAAGCTATAGGTGACCTTGGTTCCGGGCGCCGCGCTAAAGGTCACGCCGTGCATGCACTCCTTGGTCCCGAAATTCTCGCCTTTGATGACGATGCGATCACCGGGTTTGGCCTCGTCCGGCTCGACCTTGAGAATCTTCGGCCGCTTATTACGGTCACAGATCGGGTCGGCATTGACCTTGTTTTCGTCGAATCCTTTGATGGATTCGGTGTCATACACGCCGAAGCCCGATCCCTCCATTTCGGTCCCTTGCTGGCTCCATCCACGGGACACCGGGAGGGTCATGACACCGATCAGCACAACGATCAGAATGAGTGGAATAGTGCGCATACAGCCTCCTTTGGAAATAAGAATATCAGGATAATCGATTATTTCTTCTGTGGGAGAGGCGTGTACCCTTCATTATCGATAATCGCTTGGCCTTCCTTAGAGAGCGCAAAGGCTGCAAAGGCGTCGGCGACCGGATTGGATTCCTTCTTCGTCACCAGGAGGAGGGGGCGTCGAAGCTTGTATCGGCCATCTTTCACGGGGGGTTCTTCGGCCTCCACCTTGTCGATGGGAAGGAGTCGAACGGCGACGCCTGAATTCACGGCCTCCAGGGCGGATCCCAAGGAAATATAGGTCACGGCGGAGAGCGGAGGCAGTGTGCCCACCACGGCCTTGATCGCCTTGTCATCCGGTCCGATGACCTTGGCTCCGTCGGCGATCTTCCCGGAAATGCCGAGATGGTTCTCGAACGTGTCCTTGATATTCCGGTTCCGCGGCCGGTCGATCACGAGAATCTTGGTCTCCGGCCCCCCGAGATCCGACCAGAATTTCACCTTGCCCGTGAAAATGTCCGCGGCCTGCTGGGTGGTGACTTCCTTCGTATGGTTGGACAGGTTGACCATGATGGCGATGCCGTCCCATCCGATGTGAGTCCCGGCCAGCTCCGTATCTTCCTTGCCGGTCACGGCTATCTGCGCTTGCCCGGACTTCACCATCTCGACGGGCTTGGAATTCTCATCCCACACGATATCGAGATAGGCGCGGGGGTTCGCTTTTTCAAAGGCCCGGGCCAACTGCTCCATCATGTGCTGTTCCGGCCCATTGCCCGCAATCGTGAGCGACCCTGAGGCACCGCCGTCGTCGGCCCCGTGAACCATGGCCACGAACATCAGACAGGCCACCATCGGGGCGAGCGAACGGATCATGATCGATGCCGTGGGGGAGCTCCGAGAAGGACACCGGCCGGCGTGTTGGAGTGGTCGATCGTCAGGCATTCGCCCCACTTCCCGTCATGTTGGGCGGGGGGCAATCACGCTTGCCGAACGCGGGCGGCAGCTTTTTGAATTTGTCCATCCGTTCGTTCAGATTGCTGTAGGCCTTCATTTCGGCGAATCCAGGCTTGTGATCGCCGACGATTTTGGAGGCAAAGGCCGACATCAGACGGGTGGCCTTCTGAGCCCGGCAATGCGGACAGACCGTATCTTCCGCCCTCGCACTGAGCGATTGCGTCAATTCGAACTGCTCTTGACAGCCTTCACAGCGGTATTCATAGCGCGGCATGATATCTCTCCTCTTGTAAACTGAGCGAATTTATTATAACTGAAGTCCCCGGCCGCCTGCTATGCCGGAAGAGCGGAACCTCATGAACGTGCGATTGGCGGCTTGACCGGGGCGACTGCCGTCGGGTATTGTACCGATTCCGCAAGTGGTTGAGAGAAGGAGGAGTTCCATGCCCTTGCTCATTCGAAAGTACAAGTTGGCCGGTGGATTGAGTCAGGAAGAGCGGATCGATGACCCGGACCGGATCCAGCGCTACCTGCGCATTTTCGAACGTGAAGACGTCAAGAAGCTCGAGACCGGACAGAAAGTGTGGATCGAAAAGGACGAGTGGCAACTCCTGCCTTAAGCCCGCATTATTCATGAGCGCTTCTACTGCAATTGCGAATCCGCTGCTGCGACAAGCCTGTCGGCCGGCGGGCTCGCCGTTCGGTCCGGCCCGCTCACCATCTCGCGGGCGCGCACAAGCATAGCGCTCGTTATTCCTCGCGCTGTGCGCCCCTCAACGTACTGTTTCAAGTACGCCTCGGTCGCTCCCGGCTCCGCGCGCCGGTCTCGCGACGCGGCTCCGTGTCACACCCGCCCGCCCCAGGCGCGCCAAGACGCGCCCTTTCCCAATTTTCGCGACGAACCGTCATGAACAATGCGGGCTAGCCTTCTCGCCGGCGCTGGCCGCTCTTCTCTCCCGAATCCATGTTGACCGCGCGTTGCGTGCCGAGTCGATGGCGTGTTACGCTTTCCATCGGCCATGATCTACTGGGTACATATTGCGCGATCGAATGACCGTGCTACCTTGCACAGGGACCGCTGTTCCGAGGTCCCCTCGACCCATGTGTACAAGGATTTCTGGGAAGGGGGATGGTTCGATTATCCCGACAAGGAACGGGCCTTGGCAGCCATGGAGCAGTCCGGCACCACATACCAGAAGAACTGCCCCGTCTGTAAACCCTAGCACACGATATTCTTCGCTTGGTGATCCGTCGTGCGTGAGCAAGAGCAGAAGCGTGCGCTTCAAAGTCTCGAGTGACGACTGACGCATGACGCCTTGCTCTCCGAATAACATTTGTGCCTGATTGATGCCTCAGTTCGCCCTCTTGCTGACCACGCTCGTTTGGGGCGCGACGTTTCCCGCGACGAAAGTCGTCCTTGACCAAATTCCACCGCTTTCGTTCCTGCTTCTCCGTTTCCTCCTGGGCACCCTGTGCTCCGTAGGCATCCTGGCCCTGGCGCGGCGCGAGCTGCGCCTTGATTCCCTCACCCTCACACGCAGCGCCATCGCGACGGTCTGGCTGTTCCTCGGCTACACCCTGCAAACCGCAGGCTTGCTGTATACCACGGCGTCGAACTCAGCCTTTATCACCGCCTTGTATGTCGTGTTCGTGCCGTTGTTCCTCGGTCGGTTCGACGTCCGCATTTGGGTGTCGGCCGCTCTTGCCATCGTGGGGCTCTGGTTTCTGATCAATCCCAGCGTCGCCATCAATGCCGGTGATGTCATGACGTTGGGCTGCGCGGCCGCGTTTGGGGCCCACATTGCCTGTCTAGAACGCTATACCAGGGAAGGGGATCCCGTGTCGTTCTTCGTCTGGCAAATGATCATGGTGGCCGGCCTCATGGTTCCCGCCATGCTGATCGAGTCCCCCCCGGCCTCGGCCTTTCAGCCGACTGCGCTTTTGTTGATGGCCTTGATCGTGACCGGTGTCCTGGCGACCGGCGCGTTTGCGGTTCAGATCTGGGCGCAGCGACTCCTTCCGGCCCAGCGCGTGGCGTTGATTTTTTCCCTGGAACCCGCCTACGCGGCCTGGCTGTCGTGGTATTTCTTGGGCGAGCGCATGGATGCCACGGCGTGGCTGGGTAGCGGCCTGATTCTCGCCGCGGTCCTGATCGGCGCGATTGCTCCACCGGCGGAAAAACTTCCCCCGGCGGCGGAGACCGGCGCGGTGGCCTGAGGACGCAGATCATGGCGCAGAAATTCGGGAATGGGCGATGGGTCAAGGAAGGATTTTTCGACAATCGGGTGCCGGGTACCGTGGTCGGCCGGATTACGTTCGCGGTCATCGGAACGGTGGACGTGTTGCTGAAGGGAGATTGCCGCGGCGAGATTGCCGGCAAGGCCTTTCGCTTTCGAAATCCTGCGTTTTCCGATGATGACCTGGCTGCGCACGTGCTCGCCGACTTCGAAGTCCCGCACGTCGGCGAGGTCAGCCTGATCTCCTTCGATCCGCATCCGCACCTCGTTCCGCATCCCTACATCGAATGGTTCTCGACCCGCAAGAATCACTATCGCATCGAGCTGGCGGCCGGCGACGCCTGGGTGTTGACTGACGCGGAGGCTGAGGCGCTCGACCCGGATGTTCAGGCGATCCGGAGCGCCCTCAGCGGATCGCTGGCTTCCACGCGCGAGCCATCCGAGCGGGACTTTTTTTAAGCGTTGCTGCATGCCTAAGGAGTCGTTGTTCGGTGTGTTGGCTTCGCTCAGCATCCTCCTATACGTGGTTCCGCAGCATCAATTCTTTTGGATGTGGATTCAAATAGACCTGATCGGCCAGGTATGGGATCTGAAATCGTCGCACGTAGTGTTTCATCAGCGTGATGGACACGATGAGCGGAACCAGCCCTCGCCGGTAATCCTCAATGACGACCGTCAGCTCCTTCCGCTCGTCCCTCGTGAGCCGCTCGGTAAAGTGCCCCCGGATATGCTCAAGGACGTTCACGTGCTTTTTCGCCGTGGGTTTGACCGCCAGGGCCGCCATGAATTCGGCCAGGTAGCGATCAGCCAGTCGGCTCGTCCCCGCGCCGTCGGCGACGAGGCG
>Ga0075421_100012232_pt1 | contig 10655 bp, 7 predicted proteins | sample SoiMetdeltSBSDD5_FD_75292 | JGI IMG/M metagenome (GOLD analysis project Ga0075421, IMG submission 75292) | Bulk soil microbial communities from a Populus tree surrounding site in Tennessee, USA - Soil MetaG P. deltoides SBSDD5 | ecosystem: Environmental > Terrestrial > Soil > Tree plantation...
GAGTATGCCGAGCGCGTTCACTCGCCGCTCCGCGTCCAGACGCCGCTCCGGCGCGTCGGGGCCAAGGGCGAGGGCCGCTTCGAGCGCGTGAGCTGGGAGACGGCCATCGCCGAGATCGCGGCGCGCTGGCGCCGCATCGTGCGCGAGCACGGCGGCGAGGCGATCCTCCCGTTCTCGTATGCGGGCTCCATGGGCCAGATCCAGTACTGGGCCGGCCATCCGCTCTTCCACGCGCTCGGCGCCAGCCGGCTCGACCGCTCGATCTGCGTCTCCACGGCCTACGCCGGCTGGCGGGCCACGGTGGGGCAGGTCACCGGGAACGACTCCGAGCAGATGGTCGGCGCCGATCTCGTCGTGCTGTGGGGCGTGAACGCCGCCTACTCGACCATCAACGTCATGACGCTCGTGAAGCAGGCGCGGGAGCGGGGCGCCCACGTCGTCGTCATCGACCCCTACCGGACGTCGACGGCGCTCCAGGCCGACGAGCATCTGATGGTGCGGCCCGGCACGGACGGCGCCCTTGCCCTCGCCATCATGCACGTGCTGGTGACCGAGGGGCTGGTCGATCGCGACTACATCGAGCGCGCGACGCTCGGCTTCGACGCCCTCGCCGACCACGTGAAGCGCTACCCGCCGGAGGAGATGGCGCCCATCGTGGGCCTGCCCGCCGACACCATCGTGCGATTCGCGCGGCGCTACGGCGCCACGCGGCGCGCCTTCATCCGCGCCGGGATCGGGCTCTCACGCCATGACAACGGCGGGATGACGTGCCGCACCATCGCGTGTCTGCCCGCCCTCACCGGGGCCTACGCCGATCCGAATGGTGGCGCGCTCCTGTCCTCGGGCGGCGCGTTCGAGCTGGACCTCTCGGCGTTCGAGCGACCGGACCTGATGCCGGCGACCTCGCGCGTGATCAACATGATCCAGCTCGGCCGCGCGCTGACCGACCCGGCGCTGGCGCCGCCGGTGAAGGCGCTCTATGTGTACAGCTCCAATCCCGCGGCCGTGTGTCCCAACCAGGAGCTCGTGCTGCGGGGGCTGGCGCGCGACGACCTCTTCACCGTCGTCCACGAGCAGGTGCTGACCGACACCGCCTACTACGCGGACTTCGTGCTGCCGGCCACCACGTCGATGGAGCACCTCGACGTCTACCGCTCCTTCGGCCAGTTCTATCTGCAGCTCGCGGAGCCCGTGATCCCGCCGGTCGGCGAAGCGCGGTCGAACTGGGAGGTGTGCGGAGCGCTGGCGCAGGCGGTCGGCCTCCCCGGCGCCGAGGCTCACTATGCGCGCGGTCCCGAGGCCGCCGTGCGGGCCGCCCTGGCCGGCGGCGCGCCATCCGTCCGCGCGGTAACCTGGGAGCGTCTGTGCGCCGAGAAGTCGGTGCGGCTCGAGCTGCCGCGCCCGTATCTGCCGTTCGCCGACGGCGCGCCGACGCCCTCCGGCAAGGTGGAGTTCGTCGCCGCCGGCCTCGCGCGCCAGGGGCTGCCGACACTGCCGACGTGGACGCCGCTCGCCGAGGGGCCGCAGCGCGGCGACGTGGGCCGCTATCCGCTCCAGTGCATCGTGCCGCCCAACCGCTTCTTCCTGAACTCCTCGTTCAGCCAGTCCGAGCGGCTCCGGCGGCGCCAGGGGACGCCGACGGTCATGCTGAACGCCGTCGACGCCGCCGTCCGCGGCATCGCCGATGGCGACGCCGTCCGCGTCGAGAGCGCGCGCGGGGCCGCCCGGTTCACGGCGCGCCTCACCGACGCCACGCGCGCGGGCGTCGTCGTCATCGAAGGCATCTGGTGGCACCGATTCCATCCGGGCGGCCGGGGCGTGAACGCGCTGACCGACGATCGCACGGCCGACATGGGCGGCGGCCCCGCCTTCCACTCGAACCTGGTCGAGGTCGCGCGAGCGTAAGCGGGACTAGGACGGCGTGGCCGTGATGGCGGTCTGGGGCGCCTCGGCCGGGGACGGCCGACGTGTGGGACGGCCGCCGAAGAGACGGAGCAGGACGGGCAGCACGACCAGCGCGCCCACCAGGGCGGCGATGGTGCCGAGGGTGAGGAGCAGCCCGAGGCCGTAGATGCCGCGATGGGCGGCCAGCATGAGGCTGCCGTAGCCGACGATCGTCGTGAGCCCGTTGACGAACACCGCCATCATCGTGGAGCGGGCGATCAGCGGGCCGGCGCCGTGCTCGCGATCCTCCATGTAGCGCATGACGATGTTCACGCCGAACTCGGCGGCGGCCCCCAGGATCAGCGGAATGCCGAACACGTTGCCGAGGTTCAGCTTCACGTCGAAGATGTACATCAGCCCTGCCGTCCACACCATGCCGAGCGCCAGCGGGAGCAATGCCAGCACCGTCTCGCGCGTCCGCCGGAGCGTGAGGGCGGTCAGCACGGTGACGAGAATGATGGCGTACACGGTGCCCTGCTTGTAGGCGCGCTCCATGAGCCGGATCGCCTCGTAGGTGATGACCGGGGTGCCGGTGATGTCCGGATCCACCTGACGCAACTGGCCGACGAAGCGCTCGGCGCCGTCGCGATCCCAGATGTTGACGGCCGGGTGGATCTGCAGCAGGAAGTGCCCGCGGTCGCTGACGAACTTCCGCTTGATCTCGGGCGGCATGTCGGCGAGTCCCACCGTGCGGGGCGCCAGGTTTCCCTGCAGGCGCTGGAAGGACGTCACGAAGTCGCGGTACACCTGCCGCTGCAGCACGGTGAGGGCGGGCTCGGTGATCGAACGATCGGTCTTGCGCAGCTTCGCGAGGAGCTGCGTGATGTCGTCCCGGAGCGTCACCAGGCGTCGCTGGGTGTCGCCCTCGGGCGCCTCGCCGGCGGCGATGTCGAACCGGCGTCGGAGCGTCTCCAGCCTCGTGATGAGGCGGTCGATGTCCACGGCCTCCAGGCGCGTCACGCGAACGTCGCCGACGATGGGCGCGAAGTTGGCGATGATCTTCTTCTTCTCTTCCTGGTCGTCGGGGATCAGCAGCAGCGCGGAGTCGACCTCCGACACGCTCTCCAGCTTGCGAAACGCCGCCTGCTTGATGCGCAGCTCCTCCAGGGTCGCCGCGCTCGACAGGGCGGCGAAGCCCGAGCGTCCGGAGGTGGCGAGAATGCGCTTCTCCCAGGTCACCGACTCCGTGCCTTCCGCCTGGAGGTTGAGGAGGTTGTAGTCGAAGTGGACCCAGCCGAAGGCGAGGATCGACAGCGCGCCCAGCAGGGCGGCGCCCCCCAGCACGGTCTTGGGATGGGCGGTGATCTGCTCGACGAAGGGCACGTGCATCCGCTCGAGCCGGATGGCGCGCGGGATGGACGCCGACGGCCGGTCCGCGTGACGGCGGTCCACGATGACGAGGAGGGCGGGGAACACGAACATCATTCCGATCCAGGCCAGGAGCAGGGCCGTGCCCGAGATGAAGCCGAGCTCCTGGAGCCCGCGGAAGTCGGTGAGCATGAGCACGTAGAAGGTGGCGGCGGCGCTGATGGCCGCCAGCAGCATGCCCGGTCCGCCGCGGGAGGCGGTGATCTCGATGGCCTCTCGCAGATTGCGCCCGAGGAAGAGCTCCTCCTCGTAACGGAAGAGGTAATAGATGCCGTAGTCGATGCCGATGCCGATCACGATCGAGATGAACATCACCGAGAACAGCGACAGATGGCCGATCACGAGCGTGGCCACACCGAGCGACCACGCCATGGTCATCGACAGCACGACCAGCATCAGCAGTGGCTTCACGACGCGCATGAAGCCGAGCAGGAGCAGGACGAGGGTGAGGGCGAAGGCGACGGCGCCGGCGCGCTCGCTGTCGCGAAAGGCCGCCACCATCTCGTCGTTGGAGAGCGCCGGTTTGCCGGTGACGCCGACCTCGATGTCGGGGAACTCCGCCTTGAGCGACGCGACGGTGGCCCGCACACCCTCGATGGCCTCCCGGTTGCCCGTGAACGAGCCCGTCTCGGTGGTCTTGGGGTCGGCCAGGATGAACAGCAGCCGCTGGTCGTCGGAGAGGAAGTAGCCGGCGCCGGCGCTGTCCTCGCCGCCCACGGAGAAGAGACCGCCCCAGGGCGACTTGTAGGGCGTCGGCCGATCGATGCGCGTGGAGATCTGCGTGATGACATCGGTGACGAAGCGGAGGTCGAGGGCGCCCTTCGAGTCAGCCGGCCCGGACGAGAGGCCGAGGTCCAGGAGCCCGGTCACGAACGCCTGCGCGATGGAGGTGGCGATGCCGTCGACGAGCTGGTCGAGTGTCGGCCGCTCCGCGAACTTCTCCAGGAACTCCTGGTAGTCGTAGATCCGTTCGCGGATCTCCTTCAGGCGGTCGACCGAAAGATAGAGGAGGGCCCGTCCCTCGAACTGCTTGGGATCGATGCGGTAGGCGATGCGCGCCAGCGGCACCTGGTTGTTGCGCAGCTCGCGTACCAGGCGCCCCGCGTAGATGGTGGCCTCGGGGAGGGAGGGCGCTTGCACCACGATGGCCAGGTCGTCGAGCTCGCCGAACTCCTTGTCGAACTCCACGTAGCGCTCGATGTAGCGGGCGTTCTGGGGGAGGAGGGCGCGCGTGGAAGTGGCGAACTTCAGCGACGTGAACGAGTACAGCATGGACACGGCGGTGAGCGCGACGGCGACGGCGATGGTGAGGACGGGGCGTGCACAGGCCACCCCGACCAGACGGCGTAGAAGCCGCCCGGTTCGCGACGTGGCCAACTACTCGTCGCCGGCGATGAAGCGCTCGAGGCGCTGACGAGCAGCGTCGTCCGGCCACTGCTCCGGCGGCGACTTCATCAGATAAGCCGAGGGCGCCCGCAGCGCGCCCTTGACGCCCCGGTCGAGGGCGATCTTGCAGGACCGGATGGCGTCGATCACCACGCCCGCGGAGTTCGGCGAGTCCCACACTTCCAGCTTCAGCTCGACGTTGATGGGCTGGTCCCCGAAGCCCCGACCCTCCAGGCGAATGTGTGCCCACTTGCGATCCTCGAGCCACGGCACGTAGTCGCTGGGCCCGATGTGCACGGCCTCCGCGGGCATCTCGTGTCCGAGCTGCGAGCGGACGGCGTCGGTCTTGGAGATCTTCTTCGACACGAGGCGCTCGCGCTCCAGCATGTTGTAGAAGTCGGTGTTGCCGCCGAAATTGAGCTGGCTCGTGCGCTCGAGGCGGACGCCGCGGTCCATGAAGAGCCGGGTGAGGACCCGGTGGACGATGGTGGCGCCCACCTGGGACTTCACGTCGTCGCCCACCACGGGGAGCCCGCGGTCCTCGAAGCGGCGGCGCCAGTACGCTTCGCGCGCGATGAACACGGGGATGCAGTTCACGAAGGCGCAGCCGGCGTCGAGGATCTGCTCGACGTACCACTTGGTGGCCATCTCGCTGCCCACGGGCAGGTAGTTCACCACGACGTCGGTCTTCGTCTCGCGCAGGATGTTGGCGATGTCGGCGGTGGAGCCGGGCGCCTTCTTGATCATCTGCGACAGATAGGTGCCGAGGCCGTCGTGGGTCATGCCGCGCTGGACCGGCACCCCGAGCCGCGGCACCTCCGCGAACTTCACGGTGTTGTTGGGCGCCTGCCAGATGGCCTCGGAAAGATCGCGACCGACCTTGCGCTCGTCGATGTCGAAGGCGGCGGAGAACTCGATGTCGCCCACGTGGTAGCCAGCGAGCCGCGCGTGCATCAAGCCGGGGATGAACGAATCATCCGGCGCATTGCGGTAGTACTGCACCCCTTGCACGAGCGACGAAGCGCAGTTGCCGACGCCGATAATCGCGACTCGAACCGATCCCACGGAGCCCTCCTCCACTTGCACTTGGATGACGCCTGTGCCGCGTCAGCGCGAACGATCTGCGGCCAAGTGTAGCATACGTGTATCATGGCGCCGGGGAGGAGCGGGCGTTGAGCGAATCGGCGACCATGTCGGTGGCGGCGGAGGTCGAGCGCGCGATCGCGGGTCTCGACCTGGAGGCGATTCGGGCGACGTACTGGCGGCAGGACGAGTTCATCGCGCTGGAGCACTGGCTGCCATCGCCCATCGTGGCGCGCATGGTGGAGGAAGTCGAGCGCGTCCGCCCGCAGCTCCACCGCAACTACATCCCGCGCCACAAGAAGGGCGGCAGCGTCAGCTACTACACCCTGGTGGAGCAGGCGCCCACGATCCTGGCCCTCTATCGGGCGCCCGCCTTCATCAAGTTCCTGTCCGCGCTCAGCGGGCGGGCGCTTCAGCCGTGCCCGGACTCCGACCCGCATTCGTGCGCGCTCTACTTCTACACGGAGCCGGGCGATCACATCGGCTTCCACTTCGACACGTCGTACTACAAGGGGGCGCGCTACACGGTGCTGGTCGGGCTCATCGAGCGCTCGTCGAGCCGGCTCGTCTGCCAGCTGTACAAGAACGATCCGCAAGGTCGCCCGCTCGTCGAGCTCAGGCTCGCCACCCATCCTGGCACCCTGGTCGCCTTCAACGGCGACAAGCTCTGGCATTCGATCACGCCGCTCGGCGAGCACGAAGAGCGCGTGAGCCTCACGCTCGAGTACGTCACCGATCCGTCGATGCACCCGCTCAAACGTCTCTTCTCGAACCTCAAAGACGCGTTCGCGTACTTCGGTGTGCGCGCAGTGTTTCGCGGTCCCGTTCGGTCGCGCGCTCGCTAGCTCGATTCAACTTTGCGTGAGGCGCGGTCGGCGCGCGGGGCCTGGCGCCGGGTGCGGCGGGCCGGCGCGGCTCCGTCACCCGCATCCACCCACACGCACTTCTTCGAAGTGCGAGGGTGTCTGGGGGTCCCACTCCGCCGCGCCGGCCCGCCGCACCCGGCGCCACCCCCGCGCCGACCGCGGTCGCGCCATGTGGTCTCGTTCGCACGCACTTCTTCGAATGCGGCCCACGCCAACCTCACCCACGCCAACCTCACCCACGCCAACCTCAACCACTCGAACCTCGCCATGGTCCGGCCTGTCGGCCGGTCGGTTAGTGGCGGGTGAGGGTGTAGGCGGTGTAGACGGCGCGGACGAGCCAGTAGACGTGGCTGCCGAGGGCGACGATGACCATGAGGATCGGGAGGGCTTGGGGGGCCATGGCGCGGGCGGCGATGAAGAGGAGGAGGAGGGCGTAGAAGCCGTCGCGGGAGCCGAGGTTCTGGAGAAAGCTGCCGACCCCTGTCGTGCCGGCGGCCGGCCAGAGCTTGGCCACGATCGCGCTCGCGATGATGCCGATGGCGCCGATGATGCCGAGGACGGCGCCGGTGCCCGTGACGGTCTGCGTGCTCACACCCATGGCAACTACCAGCGTGGCGTGGACGAAGGTGTCGATGAAGCTGTCGAGCCATTCGCCGAGGACGGACTCGGCCAGGCGGAGGCGAGCGACCTCGCCGTCGGAGTGATCCAGGACAACGGCGGTGAAATAGACGAAGAGGCCGAGCAGAGCGGAGAGGGCGCTGGCGTTCCAGAAGCACCGGGCAGCGCCGAGACCCAAGAGCAGGCTCAGGAGGCTGAGCTGGTTCGGCGTGATGCCGAGCGCGATGGCGGCGCGCGTCACGTGGCGCGACAGGCGCCGGTGGAGCGCACGGTCCAGGGGCGAATCGATCACGCTGCCGAGACCGGCAAAGAGACGGTCCTCGGCGATGCGCGCCGAGCCCGCGTCGTGCACGCGGACGTACCAGGCGTCGGCCGGCACCGACTTCGCCTCGCGGGACTTCAAGGCGCGCCCGAGGTCGTCGCCGACCGGGGCGCCGGCTGCGAGCGCGCTCGCCAGCGCCGCCGTCAGGCTGGCGTCGGCGCCGACGATTGGCGCGTCGTCGTGCGCCGAAACCGTGGTGAGCGTGGGCGGTGGCATGGCCAGCATCGCGGCGAGGGGGGCGGGAGCCGTGAGCGCAGCCGCCGGCACCAGCAGCGTCGCGGTCGGCTCGAGCCGTCCCGCGTCGAGCCACACGGTGGCGGCGCCGACGCGCGGCGAGGCGGCAATCGCGCGCTCGAGCTCGGTGCCCCGGAACACGCCCGGCACCCCGACACGCGCCACTCCGGCGCGCACGACCGCTACCAGGGTGCGGAAGGCGACCGGACGTCCGGCCACGGGCGTCAGGGCGGCGTCGAGGTCGTCGGCGGAGGCGAGGTAGAGGGCGGCCTGACGGATCACGCGCCGTCCAGCCGGAGAACGCGCGGCAGCACGTCCGTCTCGGCACGGCGAAGATCCTCGGCGAAGTCGATCTCGGTCCACGGCAGGCCGGTGATGTCCACCCAGCCGACGTGGTGAGCGCTCACCAGCATGTGGAAGGCGTCCTCGTACTCGTTCATGCCGCGGCTCTCGTCGATCACCTTCTCGAGGAGCGGCACCACGTGCCGGCCCGCCTCGGCGCCGCACTTGAAGAAGCCCACGCCCTCGCCGACGTCGTCGTAGGCCTCCGGCACCACCTTCTTGCCGAGGGCGATGACGCGGTCGCCGCGCGTGTAGAGCTTCACCTCTTCACCGGTGTCGGCGAAGCCGCGGTCGAGCAGCAGCGCGCTCGGGGCCGGGCAGGCGATCAGGCGCCGCAGGAGCTCGCGCGGAAACAGCACGTCGGCGTCCATGACCAGGGTGGGCTCGCGGAGATGCTCGCGGGCGGCATAGAGGGAGAGGACGGAGCCGCGCGTGTACTCGGGATTCTCGACGTACTGCACGGCCATGCGGCCGACGCGCTCGCCGGCCAGCGCGCGCACCTGATCGGCGCAGTGCCCGACCACGAGCACGGTGCGCCGGACGCCGACGGCGGCCAGCGCGTCCAGCATCCGCGCCAGCACCGGCCGACCACCGACGCGCAGGAGTGCCTTGTGCGTGTTGTCGGTGAGGGGCGCCAGGCGGCGCGCCACGCCGGCCACGAGGATGATGGCGTTCACGGCCGGCGCTAGCCGATCCGCAAGCCCGCGGACGAGCCGAGCTCTCCCTGGCGCGTCTTCAGCTTCTTGACGAGATCCTCGAACGACGACGTCTGGATGATCTTGTTGAACTGCGTGCGGTAGTTGGACACGAGGCTCACGCCCTCGATCACGACGTCGTAGACGAGCCAGCGCTCGCCCTTCTTCAACATCCGGTACTCGATGGGGACCTCGCCGCCGGCCTTCGTGAGCAGCTTGCTCTGGACGAGGGCGATGTCCCCCTCGATCTTGTCGCCGATGTACTGGATCTTCTCGCCGCCGTACAGCTCGATCTTGGAGATGTAGGAGTGCTCCAGAAGGTCGCCGAAGAGCTTTACGAACTCGTCCCGCTCCGCCTGCGAGCGAGCCGCCCAGTGACGGCCGAGCGAGCGCTTGGCCGTCTCCCCGAAGTCGAAGATGTCCTCGGCCACCTTGCGGACGGCCACGCGCCGGTCCTTGGCCTTGTCAGGCGCCTTCAGGGCGGGATCGTCGAGCAGCTTCAGCACGCGATCCACCTGCGCCCTGAGCTGGTCGGTGGGCGCGCCGGCGGCGGCGTCGCGGGCGGCCACGAGAACGAGGAGCAGAGAGCACGCGAGCGCGACGCGGACGAGCGACTTCATGGGAGCGATCCTCCTACACCTTGCCGAAAATGTATTTCGAGAGCAGCTCCTCGAAGTCCACCGGGGCTTCCACCTCGCGGATCTTGCCACCCGGCGGAATCAGCTTGTCGGAGCCCCCCGGACTTACCCGCACGTACTTCTCGCCGATCAATCCCTTCGTCTTGATGGAGGCGATGGCGTCTTCCTGGAGCTTCACGCCCTTGTTCACCCGCAGGGTGACGCGGGCCTGATAGTCGGCCAGTCCGATCCCCTCCACGCGCCCGATCTCCACACCGGCGATCTCCACCGTCGAGCCGGCCTTGAGCCCACCGACAGACGGAAAATCGACCGTGACGAGATATCCACCGCCTCCAAGGAAGGAGACTCTTCCGAGTTTAATGGAAAGGTAGCCCAACGCCAAGATGCCGAGCACCAGGAAGAGTCCCACGGCAATGTTGACGCGCGTTCGCTCCATCAGCTGTCCCCCTCGCTCACTGGGCGGCTTCCGGCTCGCCGCGGATGAACTGGCGCACCACGCGATTCTCCGACGCCTGGATGGCCGCCGGCGGCCCGATCTCGACGATGCGGCCTTCGTACAGCATGCCCACGAGGTCTCCGACCTCGAAGATCTCCGGGATCTCGTGGCTGACCATCACCGCCGTGAAGCGATGGCGCCGGTGCAGGTCGACGATCAGCTGATGGATCGTGTTCACGAGCACGGGGTCGAGGCCGGTGGTCGGCTCGTCGAAGAAGACGATCTCGGGCTCGGTCACCAGCGCGCGCGCGATGGCCACGCGCTTGCGCATGCCGCCCGACACCTCGGCCGGATACTTGGCGCCGACGCCTTCGAGGCCGACCTGGGCCAGCGCCGCCTCGACGCGCTTGGCGATCTCAGCGCGCGGCAGTCGGATTTTCTCCCGCAGCGGGAAGGCGACGTTCTCGCCGCAGGTCATGGAGTCGAAGAGGGCGCCGCCCTGGAACACCACGCCGTAGCGGCGGCGCACGTCGTCGAGGGCCCGCCCGCGCAGGCGCGCCACGTCCACGCCGTCGATGAGGATCCGGCCCGCGTCGGGACGCACGAGGCCGATGAGGTGGCGGAGCAGCACCGATTTGCCGCCGCCGCTGCGACCGATGATGATGGTGATCGAGCCGGTCGGAACCTCGAGGTCCAGGCCGCGGAGCACCTGGTTGCGGCCGA
>Ga0075421_100012234_pt1 | contig 10654 bp, 15 predicted proteins | sample SoiMetdeltSBSDD5_FD_75292 | JGI IMG/M metagenome (GOLD analysis project Ga0075421, IMG submission 75292) | Bulk soil microbial communities from a Populus tree surrounding site in Tennessee, USA - Soil MetaG P. deltoides SBSDD5 | ecosystem: Environmental > Terrestrial > Soil > Tree plantation...
GCGGCGAAGTAGGAGGCGAGGTTGGTCGCGAGGGTGGTCTTGCCCGAACCGCCCTTCGGATTGATCACCAGTGTGGTGTTGGTCCTCATCCCCTGCAGCAGCGTACGCCCGGGCATTGGGGGCCGGGTGTTAACTACTGCTCCTCCCCATACAGAATAGCGGGATGGACGACCTTGTAGCCTCCGCCGTGCGCATTGCCGCGGCCTTGAAGAGGCGGCGGGAGACAGTGGCGGTTGCCGAGTCCGCCGCCGGCGGACTTATTACCGCCGCGCTCCTCGCCGTGCCCGGCGCTTCAGCCTACTGCCTAGGCGGGATTGTGATTTACACCCGTCAAGCCTGGGCCGCCCTGCGCGACTTCGACGAGGAGCTGCTGGAAGGCCATCGCTCGGCAACCGAGGGCAATGCGCTGGTTCGGGCGCGCCTCGCCCGTGACCGTTTCGGGGCGACGTGGGGCCTGGGCGAGACCGGCGCGGCGGGTCCGACCGGCAATCGGTACGGAGATCCCGCAGGCCACGCGTGGATTGCTGTTGCAGGACAACAAGATAACGCTCGCAGGGTCAGTACCGCTAGCAGCGACCGCATCGCGAACATGAAGGCCTTCGCGGCCGCCGCTCTGCAGCTCTTCGAGGAGAGTCTCTGAGCTGGACCCTGATCGGCCCCAACGGCAAGCCGTATCAGAGCCGCACGCCCGGGACGCTCGGCGGCCACCGCCGCACCCGCATCTACGGCCGCCTCGACTGCCCGGCGGCAGCGCGTGCGATCGCGCGCGGCGGCTATGTCGCCCACCGCGTTTTCTTCCTCAATGAGGTTCACGCGCGCGCCGCCGGCTACCGCCCGTGCGCCGTCTGTCTTCGGGCGCAATACCAGGCTTGGAAGTCGCGCAAGAAGCGGAGTGCGACGCGTGCCGGCCGGCGCTAAGGTGCGGTCATGAACATTCTTTTCTCTACCGGACCTTGTGTCCTTGGGCGCGTGCTGGTCGCGAGGAGCGAGCGGGGCGTGTGTGCCATCCTCCTCGGCGACGATGCCGGCGATCTCGCGCGGGACCTCAGACAACGATTCGCCGATGCTACGCTGCGCGAGGCGCAAGCCGAGTTGGCGCCGCTACTTTCAAAGGTGGCTGCTTTTCTCGCGCAGCCATCCTTGGGCCTGGACGTGCCGCTCGATCCCCACGGCAGCGAGTTTCAGTTGCGCGTGTGGCGCGCGTTGCGCGAAATCCCGGTCGGCGCAACCCTGAGCTACGGCGAAGTGGCCGAACGCATCGGCGCGCCCGGCTCTGCGAAGGAAGTCGGCGAAGCGTGCGCTGCCAATGTGCTCGCGGTGGCGATTCCCTGCCACCGCGTGGTGCGCAAGAACGGCGACCTGGCGGGATACCGCTGGGGCGTGCAGCGCAAGCGCGCGTTGCTGGTGCATGAGAGCCGTTGACTGGCAAAAGATCGAGCACGATCTCGACGCGCACGGAAACGCGGTGATCGAGCGCCTGATCTCGCCCAAGCAGTGCGCGGCCCTCGCGGGGCTCTACCCGGAGGAGAAGCCCTTCCGCAGCCGCGTGGTGATGGCAAAGCATGGTTTCGGCCAGGGCGAGTACAAGTACTTTGCCTATCCGCTCCCCGAGCTGATCCGCCGATTGCGCGCCAGTCTCTACCCTCGCCTGGCCGTGGTCGCGAACCGCTGGAACGAGGCGATGGGCATCGACGCGCGCTTTCCCGAGGAGCATGCGCGCTTCATCCAGCGCTGCCATGCGGCGAATCAGCGCCGCCCGACGCCGCTACTGCTGCAGTACGGGCCCAGCGACTACAACTGCCTGCACCAGGATCTCTATGGCGAGCAGGTGTTCCCGCTGCAGCTCACGATCCTGCTGTCCGCGCCCGGGCGGGATTTCGCTGGCGGCGAGTTCGTGCTCACCGAGCAGCGTCCCCGCATGCAGTCGCGCGCCGAGGTCGTGCCCTTGGGCATGGGCGATGCGGTGATCTTTGCCGTCCGGCATCGTCCGGTCCGGGGCAAGCACGGCGTCTACCGCGTGAATCTGCGGCACGGGGTAAGCCGCGTGCGCTCAGGCCGCCGGCATGCCGCGGGCATCATCTTTCACGACGCGGCGTAATCAGGAGCTGCAGGAAAGCGCCGAGCAGCCGGCTTTGTGCCGCGCCCATTCGGGGCGGCGCGCGGCGAGCTCTTCGTGCGCCGGCTGCTCCTCGTAGGGGCGCTCGAGCACCTTGAGCAGCCGCTCCATCACCGACGCGTCGCCGGCGGCGAGCGCGTCGATCGCGAGCTGCGCCAGGTAATTGCGGAATACGTACTTCGGGTTCACCCGGCTCATGCGCTCGACCCGGCCGCTTTCTTCCCTTGCCCGTGCGGCATATCGCCGCAGCCAGCTGGCGAGTGCTTCCCGGTGTTCCCTCGGCGGTTCGGCATAGAACGCCGCTTCCAGCGCCGAGGCATCGACCGAATCGAGCGGGACGCGGGCGAGGTTGCGGAAGAAGAGCGTGAAGTCGGTCTCGACCTGGTAAAGAAGGGCGAAAAGGTCCGACAGCAACTCGTCGTCGCCGGGCTGGCCGAGCGTCTCGAAACCGAGCTTGTGGGCGAGCGCGCGCTGCCAGCCCGCATTGAAGGTCTCCGCATAGAGGTTCAGGCCCGCCTCGAGCGGCGCAGGATCCGTCACGAGGGGCAGCAGGGCTTCGCCCAGCCGTGCGAGGTTCCAGTGCGCGATCTGGGGCTGGCTGCCGTAGGAATAGCGGCGCGTATGCGCGTCGGTCGTGTTGGGGGTCCACTGCGGGTCGTAACCCTCGAGCCAGCCGTAAGGGCCGTAGTCGATGGTGAGCCCGAGAATCGACATGTTGTCGGTGTTCATCACGCCGTGCACGAAGCCAAGGCGCATCCAGTCGACGATCAGCAGCGCGGTGCGCCGGCAGATTTCCTGATACCAGGAGACGTAGGAATGCCCCGGGAAATGCTCGGCGATGATGAAATCGGCGAGGCGCCGAAGGATTTCGGTCTCCTGGTGCGCGGCGTGGATCTGGAAGTTGCCGAAGCGCACGAAGGAGGGGGCTACCCGGCACACCACGGCGCCGGGCTCGGGCTCGGGGTGGCCGTCGTAGAACATGTCGCGGATCACCGGCTCGCTCGTGGCGGCGAGGCTCAGCGCGCGCGTGGTCGGCACGCCGAGGAAATGCATCGCTTCGCTGCACACGAACTCCCGCAGCGAGGAGCGCAGGACCGCGCGGCCGTCGGCGGTGCGCGAGTAGGGGGTGCGGCCCGCGCCTTTCAGCTGCAGCTCCTGGCGAGTTCCATCGGTGGCGATGATCTCGGCGAGGGTGATGGCGCGGCCGTCGCCGAGCTGCCCGGCCCAGGTGCCGAACTGGTGACCGCCGTAGCGCGCGGCATAGGGCTTCATGCCCGGCAGCACGCGGTTGCCGGCGAGGACATCGGCACCCGATGGCCGCGCGATGCCGAGATAGTCGCCGAGCGCCTGCGACCACCCGAGCAGGCGCGGCGCCGCGACCGGCGTGGGGTCGACAAGCGTGTAGGACGCGCCGGGTACCTGGCGCGGGACGTTGTCGGCCACGGGATCGGCGGGCAGGTCGCGGACGAAGCTGTTCTCGAACTTGAGTTCCGTGACTTCGCGCAGAGTAAGGCGTTGAGCAACCGCGGGTTTCATTGCGTCATTGTGCAGCAAGCCGTGCGCCTACCGGAGAAATGGGACTAGGTCGTCCTGTGCAAAGGGGCCTGACCTCTCTTGTTGAAAGGGTCCTGACCCCTTTTCTTGTGGCTAAGATGCCCGCGATGAGCTTGCCGACTTTCCTCATGGTCAAGGGCGCCCCGGACCCGGTGGCGCCGTTCAGCCACGCGGTCGAGGTCGACGGCTGGCTGTTCGTCACCGGCCAGCTGCCCTTCAGCGGCGCTTCGACGGCTTCGCCCTTCCCCGATGGCATCGAGGCCCAGACGCACCGCGTGATGGAGAACCTGAAGCGGGTGCTGCGCGGCTGCGGCCTCGGCCTCGAGCACGTGGTGGCCGCGCGCGTGTTCCTTACGCACTTCGAGGAAGACTACGAGCGGATGAACAAGATGTACGCCGGCTATTTCGCGCCGGGCAAGCTGCCGGCGCGGACCTGCGTCGGGGTGACGGCGCTCGCGCGCGGGGCGCGGGTGGAGATCGACTTTATCGCGCGGCGCGGCCTGGAGCGGCGCCGGAAAGCTCGCCAATAAGGCGCAGCAGCGCGTTCGGCTCGTAGGGCTTGGCCACGTGGTGCTCGAAGCCGGCGGCGCGCGCCTGCTGGCGGTCGGAGTCGCCGGCGCGCCCGGTGACCGCGATTAGTGCGGGGCGCGCGCTGCCGTAGCGCTCGCGCAGGGTGCGCGCGACGTCGTAGCCGCTCATCTGCGGCATGCCGATGTCGAGCAGCACTACGTCCGGGGCGAAATCGAACACCGCCTGCAGCACCTCGGCGCCGCGGTGCACCCCGCGCACCTTATAGCCCTCGTCGTGGAGCAAGGCGGTCAGGCTGACCACCGCATCCGCGTCATCGTCGGCTACGAGAATCCGTGCTTGGTTCATCGAAAAATTCTACGAATGCGGGCTGCGGGAGTCAGTGCGGTTTTTCCTGCAGCAAGCGGCGAGCTTTGTCATCATCTTGCTACATGGCGTCGCGCCGGAAGACCATTCTTGTCGTTGTCGGGATCGCCGCGGCTCTGCTCGCCCTGAACTGGGTTTATCAGGTCGTCCGCAAGCCCGCCGAGCTCTTCTTCCCGGTCAGCGGCGCGCTGTTCAAGACGCCGGCGCAGACCTGGCGTGAATACGAGAGCATTTTCCGCCGGCATTCGACTGCGGTGATGACGCCCGAGCTGCTCGCCGCGCTCGCGCAGGTCGAAGGCTCGGGTAATCCGGTGGCGCGCACGCCGTGGCGGCTGCGCGCGACGCACGATCCGCGCGAGGTCTACCGCCCGGCGTCGAGCGCGGTCGGCATGTACCAGATCACCGACGCCACGTTCCTCGACGCCAGGCGCCACTGCATCCGCGATCACGTCGCGCTCGAGGACGAGTGCTGGTTCCCGAGCCTCTACCTGCGGGTGATCCCGAGCCACGCGGTCGAGATGACCTCGGCGTATCTGGACCGGCGCGTGGCCCGTGCGCTCGGGCGCCGCGCGCCCGCCGCGACGCTCGAGCAGAAGCAGGATCTCGCGGCGCTGATTCACCTCTGCGGCCCCGCCGCCGGCGAGGCTTACGTCCGGCGCGGCTTGCGCCTCGCGCCCGAACAGCGCTGTGGCGAGCACGATGCGCGTGCCTACCTCGCCCGCGTGCGCGCGATGAAGCGGGTGTTTGCCCGGCTATCGACATTCGGCTAGAGTCCGCTCGCCATGCATCCCGCCCTGCAAGGTTTCGTGATCGGCCTCGCAATCGGCGCGCTGCTTGTCTGGTACGAGTACTACGCGGTGAAGAAGCAGGTCGAGGAGCGCACCGCCGCGCGCCACGAAAAGCCCGTTTTCTCGCCGCAGGACAGGAACCGCGTGATGACCGTGCTGCGCTTCGCGATCTTCCTACCGCCCGGCGGCGCCGTGATGTTCTGGCTCTGGAGCATGGCCAACTGAGAGCTTGCGCGCCGCGCCGTCGTGCGCGGAGAGCAGGCGCAGCGCCTCGCGGTCGCCCTTGGCAGTGGCGAGCCGCAGCGCGTAGACCGGGCTGAGCAGCTTGGTCAACCGTGCCACGGCGAACAGAAAGACTCCCATGAGGATCGCCGGCGCCCACTGCAGCTTGTACGTGAGCCAGGGCACGACCACCAGGGTCGCGAGCCCGAGCGCCGCGAGCGTGGAAGCGCACTCGCGCGCGAACTCCGGCCGCGCGAAGTACAGCGGGTAGCGCTGCACCACCTCGGCCTCGTCGGGCTCGAGCGGCTCCCGCGCACGCGCGCGCAGCGTCTGCGCGTCGGCGGCGCGCAGCTCGCGCGTCAGCCACGCCAGGAAGGCGAACTCGGCCGCGGCGAACGCCCATGAAGCGGGGCGCGGATCGAGGAACGCCCAGCCGGCGAGCGCCGCCACCGCGATGGCTCCCAGCCCTTTCATGGCACCCATGATAGGCTCGCGCGGCCATGCCGTCCGCTGCGCTTGCGCGTCATCCCGACACCTCGTGCTCCGCTCTGCGCGGCATCGAGGTCTCGATCCGGCGAAAAGCAGGAGACCTCCGGGTGTCCTACGTGCTCGAAGGCGAGATCGAGCGCCTTCGCATCCCGCCGCCGCGGCCGCCCCGCAGCGCCGATCGCCTGTGGCAGCACACCTGCTGCGAAATCTTTATTGCGCGCGAAGGCGCAGCGGGCTATCAGGAGCTCAATTTTTCGCCCTCCGGCGAGTGGGCGGCGTATTCGTTCCGGGGTTATCGCGAAGGGGGCGCGCGCGGCGACGTCGTGCCCGCGATCGAGGTGAGTCAGGGTCCCCAGCGTCTGGAACTGTCCGCCTCCATTCCGCTGGAAGAAGACGGCAAGCTCCGGATCGCTCTCTCGGCGGTGGTGGAAGAGGAGGACGGCCGGCTCTCGTACTGGGCGCTCAGGCACGCGCCGGGCAAGCCGGACTTTCACCACCCGGACGCGTTCGCGCTCGAGCTGGATGAAGTTCGGCATTGACCGGCTGGTCGCCGAGCGCGCGCTTGCCAGGCCGCTCGCCGGACGGCGCGTGGCGCTGCTCGCGCACCCGGCCTCCGTGACGCGCGAGCTCGCGCATTCGCTCGACGCGCTGGCAGCGGCGGGCGTGAAGCTGAGCGCCGCGTTCGGTCCGCAGCACGGGCTGCGCGGCGACAAGCAGGACAACATGGTCGAGTCCGCCGACTTCACCGACCCGGCGCTGGGCATTCCGGTGTTCAGCCTTTACGGCGAGGTGCGCCGTCCGAGCGCGCGGATGATGGAGAGCTTCGACGTGCTGCTCGTCGACCTGCAGGACCTCGGCTGCCGGGTCTACACCTTCCTCACCACGCTGCGCTACGTGCTCGAGGCATGCGCGCGGCACGGGAAAAGCGTCTGGGTGCTCGACCGTCCGAACCCCGTTGGCCGCCCGGTCGAGGGGCTGAAGCTGCGCGCGGGCTGGGAGAGCTTCGTCGGCGCGGGCGCGCTGCCGATGCGCCACGGCCTCACGCTCGGCGAGGCAGCGAAATGGTTCATCCAGATCGGGAAGCTCGACGTGGAATGCGAAGTGATCGGCATGAAAGGCTGGAAGCCCGCCGCGGGCTGGCCGGTGGGCGAGCGCGCGTGGGTCAACCCGAGCCCGAACGCCCCCAATCCGTGGATGGCGCGCTGCTATCCCGGCAGCGTGATGCTCGAGGGCACCACGCTCTCCGAGGGACGCGGTACCACGCGGCCGCTCGAGCTTTTCGGTGCTCCGGATCTGGATCCGGGGGCGTTGCTCGAGAAGATGACTTCGCTGGCTCCCCAATGGCTCAAGGGCTGCAAGCTGCGGCCGTGCTGGTTCGAGCCCACCTTCCACAAGCACGCCGGGAAGCTCTGCGCCGGGCTGCAGGTGCACGTCGAGCCGCCGCATTACGACCCCGACGCCTTCCGGCCATGGCGACTCTTCGCGCTGGCGTTCAAGGCGATTCGCAGTCTCTCGCCCGGCTATCCGCTGTGGCGCGACTTTCCCTACGAGTACGAGACCCGCCTCGCGATCGACGTGATCAACGGCGGCTCTTTCCTGCGCGAGTGGGTGGACGACAAACGCGCGACGCCGGCGGAGCTCGACGCCGCCGCGCGCGCGGACGAAGCAGCCTGGCGCAAAGAGCGCGCAGCGCTGCTGCGTTACCGCTAGAAGCTAGTTTTTCTTCGGCTTGGGGCGCGAGGCGGCGATCGCTTTCGCGAGCGCGTCGTCCTCCGGGCCCCACGTCGGCAGGATGAGGTCCACCGCCTTGAGGAAGATGCCCGACGGCGGCACGTCCTCGCCCTCGAGCCAGGCGTGCACGAGCGCCCGCGACACCTTGAGATGGCGCGCGAGCTGCTCGATGCCGCCCAGGATCTGGCAGGCGCGATGCAGCACGCGCGTGTGCACGGTGATGCGCGGCGACGGAGCCACCGGGCAGTTATCCGCGGGAACGCCTATATTTTCCATCGCGCAATAGTGCTGGGGCGCGCGAGCCCGGCTCAAGTCATCGCTTGCCCGAATCGCGGGTAGGGCGATCGTGCAGTCGCTAGATGGCGACGGCGTCCAGGAGCTTGAGCATCGTCTGGTCGGCCCAGTACTCCGGATCGTGTTCGATCTTAGCGTCGCCTCGCGCGCGCGTCGCAGCATCGACGCCCTTGCGTTCGCAGAAGTCGTGCCAGAACTGCTTGATCTCGTCGGCGCTGATGTCGTCGGCGCGTCGGCCTTGATTCATTACCAATCCTCCTCGTCCTTGAGGGGCTTCACGCCAGGGGGCGGCTTCTCCTTGCGCCGCAGCCAGCCGTAGAGGAACAGTCCGATCAGGCCGGCAAGCGCGACGCCGATGAAGATGATGAACCAAGGCGTCGCGGTTTCCAAATGGCCTCCGTAAAGAGCTGAGCGAAGGCGCCGGCATTGGGCTCGCGCAGCATGTCCTGGCTGCCGCAGCCGTCGGGCCCGAAGTACTCCTCGGCGCCCGGCGCGACCGAGCGCCAGCGGCGCGCCGGATCCCACTCCCTGGAGGGCAGGAAGAACGCCACGCGCCCGGCGTAAGGCCGCGGCGAATAGGCGCGCACGGCGACGAGCGTCGCGCGCTCGACTTTGCCGCGCTGGATGAGCAGCGGGTCCTTGGCCGCCGCCGCGCGCGCGCGCAGCCGCTCGCGGCGAAGGCGCAGCCGTTCGGCGAGGTAGCGGCGGCATTCCGCCGGCGAGCGGCGACCGAGCTCGAGGATCATCTCGAGCCGGTCCGCAAGGTGCTCGCGCAGTTGCGCGGGCAGGCGGAAGTACGACGGATGGGGCGCGCCGAAGAGCGCGAGCAGGCTCACCCGCGCGCCGTCGCTCGCGAGCTGCTGCGCGAGCTCGTGCGCGACGGTGCCGCCGGCGCAATAGCCCGCGATCAGGTACGGCCCTTCGGGACGGAATGCGCGGATCTGCTGCGCGAATCCCGCGGCGAGCTCCTCGACGCGCTCGAGCGGCGCGTCCTGGCCGTCGGCGCCCGGAGGCTGCAGCCCGTAGAAGGGCTGATCCTCGCCCAGGCGCTGCGCCAGGGCCCGATAGCAGAAAACGTCGCCGTTGTGCCCCGGCACCCCGAATATCGGCGTACGCGTGCCGCTCGCCTGCAGCGGCACGATCGCGCGCTCCTGCGCGGCGAGCGCATGCGCCGAGGCGAGCATGTCCAGGATGTCGCTCTTCCAACGCCGCAGCTGCTCGCGCAGCTCGGGCGTGAGCGCGCCGGCCTTGGCGCTGCAAAGCAGCTGGCCGCCCTCGGCGCGCACCTCGATGTCGCGCCGGCGCAGCTCGGAAAGGAAGGCCGCGGCGTTCAAAGGACGAACTCCTCGCGCCCGCCGTGGTGCGCCTGGGGTTTCGCCAGCCAGAGGCTGTCGACGACCTTCGCGAGCGCGCCGACCGTGGGATGCTCGAACAGGTTGCGCAGCGAAAGATTCACGTCGAAGCGCTCGCGAATCTGCGTGAGCGCCTTCATCGCCATCAGCGAATGCGCGCCGAGGTCGAACACGTCGTCCGCGATGCCGACCTCGGCTTCCAGCAGCCCGCTCCAGATTTCGGCCAGCGCCTTTTCGGTCTCGCTGCGCGGCTCCACCACCGCGCGCTTGTCGCCTTCCTTCTCGAATTTCATGGCGGCGAGGGCCTGGCGATCGACCTTGCCGTTCGGCGTGAGCGGCAGCTTCTCGAGCAGGCCGAAGAGCGAGGGCACCATGTACTGCGGCAGCCGCGCCCTGAGATGCTCGCGCAGCGCCGCCGCGTCGGCCTCGTTCGAGGCGACCCAGGCGAGCAGCTGGTCCTCGCGCAGCAGCACCACCGCGTCGCGCACCTTTTCGTGCGTGCGCAGCGCCGCCTCGATCTCGCCCAGCTCCACGCGGTAGCCGTGCACCTTGACCTGGTGGTCGATGCGGCCGCAGAACTCGATCGAGCCGTCGGGCAGCAGGCGGCCGCGGTCACCGGTGCGATAAAAGCCGCCGGCGAACTTCTCGGCGGTGAGCTCCGGGCGGTTGAGGTAGCCGCGCGCGACGCCCGCGCCGCCGACGCAGATTTCGCCGTCGCGCAGCTCCACCTTGCTGCCCGGCAACGCCTTGCCCAGAGGCAGCGTCGCCGACTCGGTCGCGGGCATCTCGCCCGCGGCGTGGTAGGTGAGCACGCCCACCGTCGTCTCGGTCGGGCCATAGTGATTGTAGATCTCGCAGCCCGGCGCGGCCGCGCGCAGCTTCTCGATCCAGTCGAGCCGCGAAGCCTCGCCGCCGAGGATCAGACGCTTGCGCGGCATGACGCGCTCGGGACCCAAGGCGGCCAAATGCGACGGCACGATCTTCAGCACGTCGATCGTCTCCCGCTCGAAATACTCGGCGAGCAGCCCGCCGTTTTCGGCGCGCTCCTGCGAGATGACGTGCAGGCAGCCGCCGGTCGCGAGGGCGGGGAAGATCACGGTGTTGCCGAGGTCGGCGGCGATGGTCGACACCGTCGCGTAGCTCATGCCAGGCTCGAGCTGCAGGCGCTCGCTCACGCCGAGCACGTAGTTGACGATATTGCGATGCTCGATGCA